>Ga0114129_10005274_pt1 | contig 18226 bp, 20 predicted proteins | sample RhiMetdeltSRZDD1_FD_80071 | JGI IMG/M metagenome (GOLD analysis project Ga0114129, IMG submission 80071) | Populus rhizosphere microbial communities from Tennessee, USA - Rhizosphere MetaG P. deltoides SRZDD1 (version 2) (version 2) | ecosystem: Host-associated > Plants > Roots > Rhizosphere >...
CAAACGTATTTCGGGAAGCTGACGTTCAAAAATAGAGGTTACTTTTGGGTGCCTGGATTTGTCAATAAACCCGCGTGCTTCGTATACTTCGCTCATGCCAATTGTTGATCAGATCAATCGGGAGCTGACGGAAGCAATGAAAGCCAAAGAAGCGGAGCGTTTGAGCGCGCTTCGAATGGTGAAGACCGCGCTCAAGCTCCGCGAGACTGAGTTGCCTGGCGCGATCGACGACTCAGAAGCAATGAAGGTTCTGAACACTTTACTCAAGCAGCGACGCGATGCAGCCGAACAATATCGAGCGGCGCGCCGCGAAGACCTCGCGCAAAAAGAAGAGAGAGAAGCGGTGATCATTCAGAGTTACCTTCCGGCGTCCGCAAGCGAAGAAGAGATGTCGAGAGCCGTCGATGCGACCATCGCGGAAGCAGGAGCGAGTACGATGAAGGATATGGGCGCGGTCATGAAAGCCGTTCGCTCGAGACTGGAAGGAAAAACAGTTGACGGAAAGGCGCTCAGCGATATGGTGAAGGCGAAATTATCAGTCAGTAGTCAGTAGTCAGTAGTCAGTAGTCAGTAGTCAGTAGTCAGTAGTTAGTGCCGGTCCGTGGTGATATTCCGGACGACCGACTACTGACTACGGACTACTGACTACGGACTACTGACTACGGACTACTGACTACGGACTACTGACTACGGACTACTGACTACGGACCACTGACTACTTCTCTTCTTCGATTTATCAAACTCGCGACGAAGCCTGCTCCAAAGCCGTTATCAATATTCACCACCGTCACGTTGGAAGCGCACGAGTTCAGCATCCCAAGCAATGCCGCGAGCCCATCGAACGAAGCTCCGTAGCCGATGCTTGTCGGCACTGCGATCACCGGCACTGAAACCATCCCGCCGACGACTGACGGCAACGCGCCTTCCATTCCCGCGACGACAACGATCACCCGAGCCGATTCGAACTCCTGCCGAGCCCCAAGCAGCCGGTGAATTCCCGCCACGCCGACGTCGTAGATGCGCGAGACTCGATTCCCCATCGCCTCCGCGGTGACTGCCGCTTCTTCGGCAACCGGAATATCGGACGTTCCCGCCGATATGATCGCTATGCTTCCGTCGCCCCGTTCAGTTCGATCGCGAACAACAGAAATCATTCGCGCGTCCGGATGAAACTCCGCATCGCGCGCGACGTCTCGAATGAGAGCAAAGACCTGCTCGGTCGTTCGCGAGACGAGAAGGTTCGAGCTGTTGGTTAGTATTCGCTCGGCGATCTTGACAATCTGTTCGGGTGACTTGCCCTGACCGAGGATCACTTCCGGAAACCCGAGCCTCAGGTCGCGATGATGATCGACTCGTGCGAAATCAATGTCCTCGTAGGGCAGGCTCGCCATCTTCTCGACAGCTTCGTCGACTTCCACACGCCCGGCCCGCACTTGCTCGAGCAGTTTTTTGATTCGCTCTCTGTTCACCGCGGTGATTGTAGCACGCGGAGAGACGCGTTATGGAGTGCGGCGGCAAGTCTTCGCGACGCCGCTTTTTCTGTTGTGATTCCAAGAGCCGTGAAAAAGAAAGCGGCATCGCGAAGACTTGCCGCCGCACTCCAAAGTTTGATAGCTCTCGCGCACGGATGTTAGAATCTCAACGCGTCCACAACAAGGCCTCACTGCTTTCTGATGAACAACGAGCCACACGTGACGATAATCGGCGGAGGGCTAGCCGGCTCCGAAGCCGCCTGGCAAGCCGCCCAACGCGGAGTCAAGGTGCGGCTGTACGAAATGCGTCCCGCGCGGGCGACGCCGGCTCACCAAACCGCGAACCTCGGTGAAATTGTTTGCTCTAATTCTCTGAAGTCGGATGAGCCCGGAACCGCGCCCTACCTTCTTAAGGAAGAGTTGCGCCGCGGCGGTTCCCTGCTCATCGGCGTGGCTCATCAAACGGCAGTGCCCGCCGGGGCAGCGCTTGCGGTAGACCGCGACCGCTTTGCTGAAGAAGTGACGAAACGGATCGCGTCGCATCCGCGCATAGAAGTCGTTCGTGAAGAAGCGCTCATTCTCCCACCCGAGGGACCGGTGGTGATCGCAACCGGCCCGCTGACCTCGCCCGAGCTCTCTCGGGAGATAACGCGTCTCACCGGCTCGACAAATCTTTACTTCTACGACGCGATATCGCCGGTAGTCGATGCCGAGACTATCAACCGCGACATCGCCTTTCCCGCCGCGCGCTACGGAAAAGGCGGAGACGATTATTTGAACTGTCCTTTTAATGAAGAGGAGTACGCCCGCTTCTACGAAGCGCTGCTCGCGGCTGAGTCGGTGCCTCTGCACGAGTTCGAACAGACGATGTATTTCGAAGGCTGTTTGCCTATCGAGGAGCTTGCTCGCCGCGGCCGCGACACTTTGCGCTACGGACCGATGAAACCGGTCGGGCTTCGCGATCCCCGTACTGAGCGTCAGCCGTTCGCGGTCGTGCAGCTCCGGCAGGAAAACTTGATGGCTGACAGCTACAACCTCGTCGGATTTCAGAATCATCTGAAGTTTGGCGAGCAGAAGCGCGTGCTTCGGTTGATCCCCGGACTCGAACAAGCTGAATTCATTCGCTTTGGCCAGATTCATCGCAACACGTTTATATGCGCGCCGGCCGTGCTGACTGAGACGCTGCAAATGCGCGCTCATCCGCGCGTTCTTTTTGCGGGACAGATTTCCGGCGTCGAAGGATACATCGAAGCGATGGCAACAGGATTCATGGCAGGCGTGAACGCGGCCGAGCTTGCGCGAGGACGCACGCCGCAATCTCCCCCTCGTCGCACGGCGATGGGCAGCCTGACGAACTTCATCGCAAATGCAGACCCGTCGAATTTCCAACCGATGAACATAACGTTCGCGCTCCTGCCTCCATTGGACGAGGCGGACCGCCGAAGGTTCAGGCGCAAAATCGATCGCCGCCGTTTTCAGGTCGAGCTTGCGTTGAAGGATTTCGAGGAGTGGCGGGCGGGTTATCTTTCGAAGGTTGCGGTCTCGGAAGCAAGAATATGATTACGACGTACAACGGGATCAGAAGCGAGGGGGCGACGGGGCGACGGGGCGACACGGCGAATCCGCCAAGTCGCTTGGCGAAACAACCCATCGCCCCGTCGCCCCGTCGCCCCGTCGCCCCATCGCTCCTCTTGCTCGGTATGCTCCTTTCTTCTCTTGCGTTCGCCCAGTCGGGGCGTCAGACGCCCGCGCCTCCTAAGCCGCAACCGCCTTCTCAGTCGCAAGGACGCCGGCCTGCCTCTCCGACGGCTGAAGAAACTCGCCCGCGCCGCGTCACCGATGAGCCACAAGAAGAAAAGCCCATCAAACTCAAAGCGGACCTGGTCACGGTCATAACTTCAGTCACCGACGCGGCGGGCAATCAGGTCAATGATCTGACCGAGAAAGATTTCGAGCTGTACGAGGACAACTCGCTTCAAGACATCGCGGGGTTCTACCGGGAAGGTCAGATTCCGTTGCGCTTGATTTTCTTGTTCGATACCTCAAGCTCGATACGTCACCGCTTTGCCTTCGAGCAAAGAGCGGCCGCTCAGTTCTTTCGAAACGTTATGCGGTCCGGCGATCAGGCGGCGCTGATGAGCGTATCGACCGAATCAAAGATCGAGCTGCAACTCACTTCCGACGTCGATCAGCTCATCAACGGGCTTGCGCAGCTAAAGCCGCAGGGAGCGACCGCGCTGTATGACGCGATGATAACTGCGGCAAAATATCTGCGGCCCGCCGAGGGGCGTCACGTGATGGTTGTGCTTTCGGACGGGACTGACACCGTGTCGACCTCGACGCTCGCTCAAGCGCTCACGGAAGCTCAACGGTCGGACGCTGTGATCTACGGCGTGCATTCGACAGGGGTCGCGCCGTCGGCCAGCGTTCAGGACCTTGCGGGCGAGTTCGTTTTGAAGGCAATGTGCGAGGACACCGGCGGACGCGCGTTCTTTCCGCCGATCTACGAGGACCAGAAGAAAGAAACGCGCGATCTGGATGAGATATACAAGCGGCTCGCTGCAGAGGTTCGAGCGCAGTTCGTACTGACTTATTACAGCAAGACCGACGCTACCTCGGACGCGAATCCCCGAGGTCGTTCGGGCACCTTCAGGGCGATTAGAGTCGAAGTCAAACGACCCGGGCTTCAAGTAAGAGCACGACGCGGATACTACACGGCCAAGTAGTGATGGTTTCGTGTCGTCGCCTCCGCGTCTTTGCGGACCTTGGCGTCTTTGTGCGAAACCTGAGTCCAAGTGCTCGGACAACTTAAGGTCAGTTTCGCGCAAAGACGCCAAGGTCCGCAAAGACGCAGAGGCCACAGGACGTCACTACAAGCCTTCACACGGTCTCGTAGTTGGTGTGATTCGCGGGACTTGTCCCGCAGTCTCTCCCAAAAGAGGACATTCAACTTTATGCGGATACTTCTAAGAAGTTTGCCGGCGTTCTGCTTAGCGGCGTCGGTGGCAGGGAGCGGCCTGGTTGCCACGGTGGAATCGCGCTCGGCTAATAGGGTTCAGTCAAAAAAATCTTCATCTTCGAAACGTGCATCCGGAGGCCGTGCCTCGGTTTCATCAAAATCAAATGACGATCCCGCGCTGCGCTCTCGAGCCGAGAGACTTCATCGCCAGTCCGTAGTCGTCGATACGCACAACGACATCACATCTCCGCTCATCGATGACGGGTTCGACCTTGCGATGCGCGGCGATGATCCAAAGGCGAAGGTCAAGACTCACACAGACCTCCGTCGCATGAAAGCCGGCGGACTTGGCGCGGAGTTTTTCGCCGTGTATGTCGGAAAGGAATTCGTCAACAAGAAGCCTTCCGAAGGCGGAGGCGCCGCGCGACGAGCGCTGGATGTCATCGATGTAGTCCACGAACAGATACGCCGGCATCCTGAGTCGCTTGAAGCGGCTTCGACCGCCGCGGACATTCGCCGGATCGTGAGGGGCGGAAAGATCGCCGCGCTTATGGGGATCGAAGGCGGTCACGCGATAGAAGACAGCCTCCGCACGCTTCGGATGTTTTACAAGCTCGGCGTGCGCTACATGACGCTCACTCATACAAACACGAATGACTGGGCGGACTCGGAAGGTGACATTAACAATCCGAACGTGGTTCATCATAACGGCCTGACGGATTTCGGCAAAGATGTAGTTCGCGAGATGAATCGCATTGGAATGATGGTCGATATTTCTCACGTCGCGGACAAGACCTTCTATGACGTGATCGCAACGACGCGCGCGCCCGTGATCGCCTCGCACTCTTCGGCCAGGGCAATTGCAAATCATCCGCGAAACATGAGCGATGAAATGCTGCGAGCCGTGGCTAAGAACGGCGGAGTGGTTATGGTGAATTTCTACGACGGCTTTCTCGATCCTCGCAAAGCGGAACTCGCGTTGCGCTCGCGGGCGATGGAAGACGAGCTGAAGCAGAAGTACCCGAACGATCCGAAACGCGTGCAGGAAGAAATCGATGCGTGGCGAAAGGCTAACGATCCGGGCAAGACGCCGCTCTCGGTCCTGATGAATCATATCGACCACATCGGAAAGATTGCCGGCATCGATCACGTCGGAATCGGTTCGGATTTCGACGGCGTTCCGCTGACCGGATTACCCGAAGGCATGGAAGACATCTCGAAGCTCCCGACGATCACGTTTGAGCTGATGAAGCGAGGTTACTCGGATGGTGATATCAAGAAGGTGCTCGGCGAGAATCTGTTGCGGGTGATGTCGCAAGTTGAGCGCGTAGCTTCGGAGATGCAGTCAGGCAAAGCAGCCCAACGTCGTTAACGAGACGAGGGAGAGTGGTTGCGCGGCTGCGCAATACCTAACGACTGAGCAACAGAACTCCGAGACCCAGCACGAGAGAGGCCAGCAAGCTGAGAACGAGAATAGCCAGGCTCAGCGATACTCCCTGCCAGAACCTCACTTCGTTTTTGTGATTCTCCATGGTGTTTGTCGAAAGCTGAGCTACCGTGGGGGGTTGATCATCCAGCGGAATGTTGTTCATTCTTGTTCTCCTGTCTATTAGACGCCGCACAATCGAAGGAAAAGAAGCCCGAATTCTTCTGGCGTAATGCCGCGCTCATAACGTCTAATAGAGTGAAAGGCCGATAGCAGTTCTTTGACAACTAGGCAGGCTTCGCCGCGCTCCTTGAGGAGGAGATATGGCCACAAGCGCGAAGCCGGAACCGATCTCAGAGGATTTGCTGCTCGCTGTGTATCAATCTCTCTTGCGCTACTGGATCAAACAGGGAGTATCGAAAGAGAAAGCTGAGGATCTGGCTCAGGAAGGTATCTTGAAGTGCTTGCGGACATCTGAGAAGTGGAAACGGAACGCAAGCCTTAAGACCTTTCTGATCGCGGTAGCAAAGAACGTCGGGCGCGATGTTCTTCGAAAGGAAGCTCGACGGGAGCGGATAATACAGCGAATGACTGAGACGGTTTGCTTACCCGAAGAAGATGGTCTCTGAAAGCTCTCGGAGCTGAGGCGCCGGAATTGACCGGTGCCTGGAGAAGATCCAAGGAGTGGCTATCGCCTCAGCAATGAGCAAGGTGCGAGTTCTGCTGTGATTTCGTGTTGCGAGTAAGTTTCTACTCGGCAGACATGATCCGCAGGGATACGGCACCGAAAGCCAGAGAGCAGAACGTAATGATAAGTCTTGTCGCGGGGTGAGTGGTACGCCCCGAGACGAGCTGGCTAGTTGAGTTGGTGACTCGTTCTCCTGACCTAGCCGGCACAAAATGTTCAACAGGGTAAGCTTCCTCGCGAAGTGAAAACCGAACACGCTGTGAGAGGGATGAACCCTAGGAGAAGCAATGTCGGTTGTCTTCGCTAGGATTACGGCTAAGTCTTGCACCAATGTAGCGCTCACGACTTACTAACGATCATACAGGTTCCTCCTTTCGCTTCTTGCCCTCATAAAATAACTTCATACCCCTGTTTGAGGGCGGGGGCAGCAAGAGGCAAATTCTACGCTCGTCGGAGCCTGCCCGCCTTTCCTCACGATGAAGCCCTTATACCCTGCGATACTATGTCCAAGAAAAAGACAACCTACTGCAATAATCGAGGTGTCGGCCGACTTCTTCCTGAAGCGAAGTCAGGCGCGCTGATCGAGCCCGGACGCGAGGAAGACTTACGCGTTTTCTTCGACGAACACCTCGACGAGTGCCGCTCGTGTCGCGATGAGATGATCGATCATGCAAATCAACTCGCGCTGAGTGAAATTGCTGAGGAGAGGTGTGTTGAGGTCGAGGGATTAGTGGAACAACTTGGAGAAATCGCGAAACAACTGCGCGACCTAGCAAGCGATCGGAACATCACGTTCGAAGAGGCCATCCTGGGCGTACTTAACGGCCGCCCACGCTTCAAAGGGAACTCAAAGCCGATACCCGCAGTCTCCTCTGTCGCATCGACAGAAGCGTGATGCTACGCTTTTGATCGCCGGCTGCTTTGGGCTCTGAGTGGCCCTTCCCTTCTGATTTCGCCTTTATGTTTACTGGCCAACTTGGCCATCCAGCTCTTTGATCCGAACTCACCGGCCAAGAGGTTGGGCAAGCTGAAGTCGGCATCGAGACTGGGCCAGCGAAGACCGGCGCCCGAAGGCGTAACCTGCACGTTAGCCAAATCATTCGGCGATGCTCCCGCCAGCCCTTGCGCCAACTCGGGAGGAAAGATGAAGCTTGCGCCGTTTCGCAGTTCCACCACTATGCGATTCGTGCGGCGATCATACCGCGCGGACTTGGCACGCGGCTCAATCCGGTCAGCTCGTGCGGCCGCTCGTTTCGCCCTCTCATATTCTTGATCAAACGCTCTATCTTCCATCGCGATCACCACGCGATGTCTTTTCCTTCGCCCATACCTGCTTGCCAGACGCTGATGCCACCGTGATCCACACGGATTACTTTGCCCATCCGTTGCGCTTGCGTTCGAAAGTTGCGATGGCGCAAGAAGCGACGAATAAACTTAGCCGCCTCTTCGGGTCTGACCTCAAGGTAGACCAGGCAATAGCCAGGATGGCTCAGCCATCGACGGTAAAAGTCTTGATCGCGCGTGAAGAAGGTCGGACGGCGAAAGGAGTGAAGGAGCCGGATGATCTCGTCGTAATCGTCCATCCCAAAGCGTCCAACTTCGCCACCGATGCGCCGAAAATGAACGCCCCAGCTCTCAAGCTGCTCGCGCTGCCAGACGTCCAGATTTTCGTCGAGGACGATCACGCTGCCCGCCGCCGCTTCTCGGTGCTCGCGACCAACGCCTCCCGCGCCAGCTCAACCGCCTCAGCAATAGCCTCGCGACTGAGCCTTCCATCGTAGCCTTTGGAGATCCAATCCCAATCCTTGCCCTTTGCAACATAGTAAAGAACATCCTTCACCAGTACACGCGTACCCTTGAAGGTCAAGTCCCCGCCACAGATCTTCGAGTCTGAGACGATGTACTCGCCGTACTCTTTTCGCTTGCGTGCCGCCATACTTTGCTCCTCGTTTTACGATCGCGCTGAATAATCTAGCACCCGGCAGCCGGACGAACAACGGACGCTTCGTTTCAGTCACCGAGTTTCAACCAGTCGCGCGGAAGGAAAAACTCACACGCTTCAGCCTCGCGAGAGCCCGGTTCGGGTTGATAATCATATTGCCAGCGCACTAGCGGCGGGAGCGACATCAGTATCGACTCCGTACGCCCGCCGGTCTGCAAGCCGAAATGCGTGCCTCGGTCATACACGAGGTTGAATTCAACGTAGCGGCCGCGACGGATCAACTGAAATTCTCGCTCGCGTTCGGTGTGCGGCTCGTTTCTCCGTCGCTCGGCTATCGGAAGATAAGCGGGAAGAAAAGCGCGAGCAACACCCTGCACGAATTCGAAGACGAATTCGATTCCGCGGTCTATGCTGGGCCGCTCGTCGCCGACTTCAAGCGGTTCGTCCGCGTGTTTGCCCGTCAGGTAGTCGAAGAATATTCCTCCAACTCCGCGGGCCTCGTTGCGGTGCTTGATGAAGAAATACTCGTCGCACCATTTCTTGAATCGCGGGTAGTACCAGGGGTCGAATTTATCGCAGGCTTCCTTCAACGTGCTGTGAAAGTGGGTTACGTCTTCAATGTAGGGATAGTAAGGCGTCAGGTCGGTACCCCCTCCAAACCAGCCACCGGAGCCTCGTTCGAGGTATCTGAAATTCGCGTGGACCGTGGGCACCATCGGATTCGACGGGTGCAGCACGAGCGAGATTCCCGTCGCAAAAAACTTTGTGCCTTCGCCAACCGGCATCTGTGCCGCGAAAGACTCGTCGAGTCTCCCGTGCACCTCGGAAAAGTTCACGCCGGCCTTTTCAAACAATCCGCCGTCTTCCATCACTCGAGTCCGGCCGCCTCCTCCTTCATCGCGCACCCAGACGTCTTCTCGAAATTGCCCCTGCCCGTCCAGCCGTTCAAGCGCCGCACATATTTCGTCTTGAACATCTGCGAAAAACTCCCTCGCTCGATCTTTGAGTGGTCGCGGATAGCTCACCAGGGTTACTCCTTTTGCGTAATTATGGCGCGTGGACGCGGTCGAAAGGTGCGGTCGCGACCAAGCCGAATTTTTTCGTTGCAAACCACAAGCAGATCAAGTTACCATAAACGGTACAGGCTGGAAACGAACAAGTTTGGGTTGGTTAGAAGGAGATTCGGATGCGCGTGTTTCGAAGACTTTCACCTGCTTGCACGATCACAACTGGCATTGCCGCCGCACTGGCGATATTCACAACGGTACAAGCCGCACAGCAAGACCAAGACAAATCATCAAAGACCCAGATCAAAAACTTTGGCTGCGTAAATGAAAAGTTCTATCGCGGTGCCCAGCCGAAGCCCGAAGATTATGCCGACCTCAAGGCGATGGGTGTGAAGACAGTCGTTGATCTTCAGCGGGAAGGCCAAGTCGAAGAGCAGGGCCTGGTCGAGGCGCAAGGCATGAAGTTCTATCGCATCGGGATGAGCGACAAGGACCAGCCGGCTTCCGAACAGGTTGAAGAGTTTTTGAAGATCGTGAATGACCCCGAGAACCAACCTGTTTTCATCCACTGCAAGGGAGGCCGTCACCGCACTGGAGCGATGAGCGCAGTTTACAGAATAACTCATGACGGCTGGAACGCGACCCAGGCTTTTCAGGAAATGAAGCAATACGACTTCGACTACGGCATGGGTCACGGTGCGTTGAAGCGGTATGTCTTCGAGTACTATTCGCGAATCGACCAGAAGGGCCTCGTGGTTACGAACGGCAACCGATGAGCGAACCAGGGTCATCCAAGTAGTTCGAGCTTCACAATACAATGACAAATCAAATACGTAAGCTGAGCTTTATGCTCTCGGCGATCGCGCTGCTTGTGTCCGCGAGCGCCGCCCAAACCGAGCCGAGCTACAAGGAGCTTCCTAAGTTCCACAAGGTAAGCGCGACGCTGTATCGTGGCGCGCAACCTTTGGACGGCGGAGTCAAGAAACTCGCCGAGCTCGGGATAAGAACTATTGTCAACTTGCGAGGTGAAGACGAACTTTCCCGCGGAGAGCAAAATGACACGGAGGCGGCCGGGCTGCGCTATTTTACCCTGTCGATGCCGGGCCTGAGTGCGCCGTCGAACGAACAGGTGGCTCGGGTGATGGCCATCATCGATAATCCGGACAACCAGCCGGTTTTCATTCACTGTAGGCGCGGCTCCGATCGAACGGGAACGATTGCGGCGATCTATAGGATATCGCACGAAGGCTGGACTGCGGACCGCGCGATTGCCGAGGCGAAGCAGTACGGGATGAGCTGGACGGAGTTCGGAATGAAGGGCTACATCTCGGACTACTACAAGGAACGGCTTCGCACGCGCATTCAGCCAGCCGCCGCTGCCGCAACAACAAATCGCTGAGGTCGAATACAGGCAGCCAGTTATGAGACCGGCGTTTCGCGACCACGAGCGGTCACTCTTTCCACTCCAATAATCCGCCCGTTCTCTACCAACATCGCGTGATCAAAATTGTTGACCGTCGGACAGATATGTCTCGGCACGAGATACAGCACGTCGCCAATAGAAGGCATCGCCGCTCCATCCAACGCGTCGATCGGGAGATGCTCTTCACTCGGCTTCGACGGCGAGAGGTCCCGGCCGCCGATCACGGCGCAAGTAGGAACACCAGCGTCGGCTGAAACGGTTTTGTGGCCGGCATCGCACGTGAACCGGCCCGGCGACGGATGTGAAACAACCGTTGAAACAACAATCGCCGCCGGACGATACCCGTAGTCCAAAGGAAGTTGCGCCAGGCTCGAACAGTCGTTGTACACGATGGTCCCCGGCGAGGCGCGATGAATGAACGGCGCGTCGTTGAACGGTTCGTAGGAAATCGTGCAAGGAAACGCCGGCGTTCCTGCGGTGATGACTTCGGGTATTTCGACGTGAGCGCTTTCGAATGCCGCTACAATCTTCATCAACCGGTCGTACCCCTGATGCGCGACCTCCTCGCGCTCTGGGAGGGCCAGCCCGGAAAGATGACCGTCGTAATAATGCAGCCCGCGAAAAACCTGACCGGCATCTTGAATCGCGCGCCCGAGTCGAATGATCTCATCAATGCGATCCTGCCCGATCCCGGTTCGATCCATCCCCGGGTTCACGTCGGTGAATAGCCCGACCCGGCTGCCGACCCACGGTTCGATCTGCTCCTGACATTCGACGAGCGCTGAAATCCGGGTCGCCGGAAACTGTTCCGCGATATCCCGTACGCGACGCGCGTTGGCGCCCACCATCGGATAAGCGACCACGACATCAGCCGCGCCTGCCTCGCACACCGTCGATAGCTCGAGCGAAGTTGAGCACTTGAAGTTTTCAATGCCGAGTTTGACGAGGCGACGCATGGTGAAAGCCAGCTTTGCCGTCTTTACGTGAGGCCGCAGCCGACTCGCATCGCCGCCAACGAGTCGCAACGTGATCGCGATGTTTGCGTCGACGATGTCCGGATAGATCGCAAGCGCGGGCGTCAAGACTCCCTCGATGCCATCAATACGGTATCCATCGAGAGTGATCCCAGGTAGTGAAAGATTCTGTGCCGCGGTCGTCATAGTACGCTTATAGCTCGCCGATCACTGCGAGGCCAACTCCCCAGCCTCGAAGTAAAACTGCACACCCGACTGGAGCTTGACCGCTTTGGGGGCGCCCCCGCCAACATCTTTCACCTGCCCGGTCACTTGCTGTGCCGGCTTAATCTTCTGCCGCTGCGTATTCGCTTTGCCGGGGAAGATAATCGGCGCGCCCTTACTCAATTCTTCGTCGGTGAACTTCATGTCGGTCTGTTTCACCGAGATCACTTGATCGAAATCCGGCGGTTTGGTGATCAAGTGAGCCAGGAAAAGGTCAGGACCTTTTCCGAACAGGAAGTATTCGAGTTGAGGCAGACCGGCGGCTTGCGAGTCGAACTTGCGAAAATGAACTACCCTTGTGACATTCGCCACCACGTTCTCATTGATGCTCTGGCCGCCCCGCTCGAAATGTCCGCGAAAGATCGTGCCCTTAAATGAGCTGATCTTCGAATTCGTCGGGTCCAAATCCGGCAGGACGAAGCGCTCCGGCACGAAGGTATAAATTCTCGTCGAGGGGTGCCGGCGCCGGTCCTGCACGTAGGAGGCTTGCGCGTCGCCGCCCGCCTTTGTCAGCGTCACCTCCAGAATCACCTGATAACGATGGACCGCCATGCTGAACATCGGCAGGTGAGAAAGGTAGATGCTGTTCTCCCCGAACAGCAACATCCCGTGAGTGGCAGGTGGATCTGCTAAGCTGTGATGACTGATCAAGTCGGCTGCTTTGATATCAGGACGGTGGCACGCGAGTCCCAGAGTAGCCGTCGCGCCAGCCAACAGAAATTCTCTTCGACCAGTGTAACTGTGGTTAGTCTTGTTCATGACTGCTGTCTCCTTTCAGTGAACTGTTTCGCCGGCGCCGCACGTGACGAGGTTGCTTGAAAGCTGGTCGCTCAGAGTAGTGCGCCTCCGTTGCCGGGAGTACGGCGAGCGACGTGGCCTCTGGGCGCGGACTCCGTTACGCCTCGCTGCCCAGGGATTCGTCTCGCTCGGTCTCGACGACCTGGGTTTGACCGTTGAGCCGAAGCGCGGAGCCATCTCTGTTTTGGTTGACGAGGAATCCCAGACGGTGCCAGTCAGTCGCCATCGCATTGTCACCGGCCGGGGACTCTTCCGGCAGCCCGCGCGCCCACGGTGCGCGTTCGAGCCACAGCTCGTCGCGTTGCGCTTTCAAGCTCTTGAATCGCGCGCTCTTTGGGTCGAGCTTGGCCAACTCCTGATCGAGTTGCGCGAGGCGTTCGTAGTTGGCGAGCGTCAACACCTCATCGGGCCGCTGCGCCGGCCACCAGTGCTCCCGACACTCGAAGAAGTCCGCCTGCCAGGGCAGCGCGCTGCGTTTTGTGACATCGCCCGGCAGGAGCTGCTGGTGATCGAATCGGAATGGCTCAGAATAAACCGCGGCGTTGCGCATGTTCCACGACGCTTCGATGCCGGGAAAAAAGGGGCCGCCGGAGCAGTTCTCGAGCGCGGCGCGGTCGAGACCTTCCGGGGTCACCTTGCGCGCCGGCGGGGGCTCGCCTTTCCAGTCCGCCTCGAATTCTCCTTCGGCCCACCGGCGCATCATCTCGTAACGCGTCTTGGTCAGCGAAAACCAGGTGCTGGGTTTGCCTGAGACTTTATCTCCCTCATCCCCGGAGAGCAGCGGCATGAAGGCACCGTTTGCTTGATTCCTCGCCTTGCTCCCGGTCGCATTGGGATCACGAAGCCGGTCAAAGATGCTGTGACGAAAGTCCGCATGCTCTGGCCCGTTGCTGGCCAATGCTTTCAGGCTCGATGCGAAATTAGCACTTTCGCCGGCACCTGGACCGTGGCCCATCAAGGCGACTGCCTGTACCCACTGAAGGTCCAGCGTCCGCGCGAAGACCGGATAGATATCATGGGTGAAAGAGGGCCGGGTTCGCGGTTGCATGAATCCCCGGTTTATCGCTGCCTCAATGGCGATGTCGTATAAGGTGATGAAATGCCTGGTCGGGGGCGAATAATCTGGCGGGCCGACGATCACCCAGGACGGCGCGACCGGCAACTGCCGCCCGTCGGCGAGGGTGACTTTGGCAGTCACCGGGCCGTCGGAGACGTCATCAAACCACCGGTCGTTGTTAGCATAGTGCGTGATGAGTTGCTTGGGGTCTGAGGTACCCGATTGGCCGAAGCCGCCGAGTACGAGCAGCCGGCCATCCTTCTCGGTGCGGATCTCGCCAAGCGGGACCGTGATGTCCATGAACTTGCCGCCGGTGAATTCGGCTGATTGTCCGGGACCGGTGATCGTCCGCGGGCCGGGATCAATGATCAGCGTTTGGCGATCCTTGATGGTGCGATTTCGTCGCGGCGCTTTGGGTAGTCCGTGCTCGCCGTCACCGCCAAGAAATTCGAGCCACTCGGCCTTCTTGTTGGCGAGGTGAACGGTCCAGGCGATCGTGGCTTCGCGGGCCGTCAACTCTCGGACGGCCTTTCCTTCGCGATCGTAGCCGAAAATGCGAAAGCGGGCCGCCTGGCGCTTGACGCGGGGCGGCATGCCTTTGCGAGCGGCCCCAGCGTCTTTGTAGCCACCGCGCGGCGGCTCGCAAAGGTCCGGCACTTCCGGGCCCACAAAAAACTTGTCCGGACTATTGCCGACGCGGGCAATGCCGATTGCCGGGTGAATCTTGCAGGTGACGATTTCATTAGTGACAGCCATTTCAGTTCCTACGAGTGACGTTCCTTTCATCAGCGTTCGGGATCGGAGGCGCGGGGTGAGGCGCTTCGCCTTGCGGTTGTTTCAGTGTTTCTAATCCGAAGTTTCGTCAAGGGCCGCTCGTCGAAAAACCATCTCCCACACGGCCTGCATGACATGAGGACGCATTTCCGCGTCGGAATCATGCTACTAAAAAAACCTGTTTGTCGATTGGAAAAGTATTGTCCTTATCTTGTCTTGCTCTCGGTCCCTTCCCGGCTTGTTCGTCCTTAGCCCGTTAAGCCCTTGGGTGAGCCTTGTCGTAGACCTGCATCAACTGCTCGATGGACACGTGAGTGTAAATCTGAGTAGTCGAAAGCCGCGCGTGGCCGAGCAACTCCTGAATCGCGCGCAGGTCCGCGCCCGCCGACAACAGATGCGTTGCGACCGAATGTCGAAGCGAGTGAGGGCTGATGTCATGAGCGAACGCGCACTCCTTTACGTACTTGTCGATCAGCCTTCCGATCGAGCGAGGAGTGATGCGCGTTCCCTGATAGTTCAGCAGCACCGCCTTGGCGTCGCGCCTAAACTCCGGCGCTTCTGCGAGCAAAGCACCGCGCACCTCTAGATAAGCCCCAAGCGCTTCTTTCGCCTTCGAGCCGAACGGCACAAATCGTTCCTTGCGGCCCTTGCCTCGAACTCGAATTGTTTCGTGCTTGAAGTCGATGTCTTCCAGGTTCATCCCCGCGACTTCAGAGACGCGGCAGCCCGTGGCGTACAACAACTCTAAGATCGCCCGGTCGCGTTTGCCCAACACCGTCTCGGTATCCGGCGTCTCAATGAAATGGATGACCTCGTCCACCGAAATCACTTTTGGAAGCCGCTTCTCCAATCGCGGGCTCGAGACCAGACGCGCGGGGTTCAGTTCGAGAACCTGTTCGCGACACAGAAACTTGAAAAACGTGCGCAGCGTGGCCAGCTTCCGCGCTATCGAAGTTTTCTTACGCTTGTCCTGATAGAGCTTCGCCATGTACTCCCTGATGGTGATGTGGTCGATCTGCCGAACATCGATCGCGCGTCTGTCGCCGTTGGAATCTTCAGGACACAGATAATCATAAAACTGCTCGAGATCGCTGAGATAATTTCGAAGAGTGTGCGGCGAAGCGTTGCGCTGGTACTTAAGGTAGTCGGCGAAGCGATCGATATATTCTTGCATCGTTGAGATCTCTGAAGCGTGACAAGTCGAGGGGGTTCTTCAATTGTATAGGTCGCGCCGCGCGCGTCAAGCGCCCATGGATTGTTGTGGTCTGGAAATATCGAGGCGCGACGTACCCCTCAAGCGAGGCATGTGTCCGGCCGGTCCATCGAGAAGGCTCAAGTTGTGAGGCGGGTTGGTTCTTGCAAACGCTGTTTAATCCCTGTTGTCATTAATGAGGTCGTTTCGTTCCTTTGTTCTAGCCACGTCTTTAGTAATAACTTCCCAATCCCTTAGACGTCTTTTCGCTATTATCATCTCGCGCAGGATTGAAATCAGCCGAACTACATTGTTGCCGCGCAAAAGGTAAAGAATACCAGCCACGCAGACTAGCGAAAGAAATCGCGACATGCCCGGCGACAACCATAAACTCGAAGTTGCCGAGAGTAACACAAGCCCGATACAGAGTATCCATCGCCACAATTGTCGAGTAAGCCGTGTCTTGGCATATTGAAACTCAGTTATGAATGCCGATCGTTGATTTGCCAATGCCGCTTGGCCTCTCAATTCAGGGTTTAACTCGTGTTGAAACTTGTAATTCTCCATAAGCCTCGCCCATCGGAGTGAGATTCTATCACAAATCAGCGTCGCTAGCGCCTAACTTCTTATCTCGCTACACCATCGTGTGCTAAAATTTGTTTTGGCTCGCGGCAGGACGATAATCGTCAGGTGTTCTTATGTACTGTAACAAGTGCGGTCAAACCGTCCCGGAAGGAAGCCGATTCTGCAACAACTGCGGCGCGGAGACCCCAACAGTCACCGTCGCGTCGGATGGACCTGTTGCGGTTGCGGCTTACGCGGACGAACAAGAAATCTTCACGGTCAGGCCGACGATGATATTCGTGCTCGTCAGGTACATAGTGGCCGCATTGATCGTGATCGCAGTCGCGGCGTTGATGGGAGTCGTCAGCAACATGAAGCCGCAATGGGTTAACGGTCAGATCGCCTTCTTCATCATACTCGGCGTCGGACTTATCGCGTTCGCAAACCCCATCTATCATCACATTCTGAGAAAGCGCGAGGTTTATACGCTTACGAACCACAAGCTCGAGATGCGCTACGGAATAATCGCCAAGATCGTGCGCAACATTCCGTTGCGTAACATTCAAGACGTGACCGTGACGGCGTCCGTCTGGCAGCGCTTACTCAACCTCGGGGACATTGAAATCGATAGCGCGTCTGAAGCAGGTAAGATAATTCTGGACGATATTCATCATCCTGACCAATACGCGAATTTGATACTCGCCGAGCTGCGGCGGCGGAACTAAACCACGCGGCTCGGGTTCTAATCTTGCTGATGCGAAATCATAGAGACGAACAAATGCATTCTATTAGGCGCGGGGCGGCGCTTCTGGCAGTCTCATTGATCCTGGTTGGGCCGCTCGGTGCAAGCGCACAGTCACCTGCTGGGGACAAGAAAACCGGCGCCACTGAGGTGACCCCTCTCGCTTCATTCGGCCCGCTGTCCCGGTCGTTGCCCGAGAGTCTTGCGGGAATCAAGGCAAACGGTGAAACACAAGTATTCACAAGGGACAGACTTCCGGAGCTTGTGGGTGACAAGGCAGTGGTCTATCAGGAATACCTCGTGACCTCCGCCGCCTCACGGGAATACGGCACGGCTCGTGTTGATGTCTTCGAGACATCGAGCCGCTTCGCGGCGTTTGGCCTTGTCACATTCAACAGCGGAGCAAGTAAGGGCGCACCGATAGCCGAGGATCTTGGATCCGGCGCTGCGCGACTCGATAACGAGATTGTATTCTGGAAAGGAAACTTCTTTGTTCGGGTTAGCGACGTGAATCCGAAGCTTGCTCGCGGAAGGTCCGGTCTCCATGAAGCTCTGGCTCGCGGCGTCGCGGATTTGATTACTCCGACGGCCATTCAGCGTCCGCCGCTGCTTGATAGCTTGCCTGCTGCGTCGATTGTGCCCGGTAGCGAACGTTATGTTCTCGGCCCGGAGTCGTTGAACACCTACGTCGAGCATGGCCGCGAGATGTTTGAGTTTGCAGGCGACACCGAAGCCGTCGTGGCGGATTGCAAGCAAGGCGAGGTTGGGGACGTTGCCAAAGGACCGTCGGCCGGACCGGGCGGTGTTACGAGCCTGGCTGAAACAACGCCGGGCTCGCGGATAAAGCTTGTCATCGTCGAATACCACACGCCGCAATTCGCGACCGACGCGATGGATCGCGTCCGCACCTACCTCTCATCGCTCCCGGAAGACGAACAACAACG
>Ga0114129_10005275_pt1 | contig 18226 bp, 18 predicted proteins | sample RhiMetdeltSRZDD1_FD_80071 | JGI IMG/M metagenome (GOLD analysis project Ga0114129, IMG submission 80071) | Populus rhizosphere microbial communities from Tennessee, USA - Rhizosphere MetaG P. deltoides SRZDD1 (version 2) (version 2) | ecosystem: Host-associated > Plants > Roots > Rhizosphere >...
AGGGGGCCAGGGGGAAGGGGGCAAGAGCGAACCGTTGTCGATCTTGGACTCACCTCTCCGCGACAGGTGCGCGCGCTCGAGTTCATGCCCGCGGATCGTCGTCTCATTCGCGCGGCGACGTTCAGCGTCGAAGGCACCGGACAGTGGCTCGGAAGCTGGACGCCGTGGCACACGTCCATCACGCTGCCCGAGGGTGTGGTCTATCGGCTGGCCGCAGGATCGCGCATCGCCGTCGACCTCTTCTCTCGAGGACCGAGTGAGAGTGCCGTCACTCGCGGCACTCTTGGCGTGTTCTTCGCCAAGTCAGCTTCGCGCATGCACGCTACGGATCTCGTCCTCGATGCGAGGACCGTCACAGGATCTCGAGCGCTGAAAGGAAGCGGCCGCGTAATGGCCGATGCCAGAGTCTGGGCTATCCAGCCGGAGCTCCTTCCAGGGATGTCATCGCTGGAGGTGTCTGCTCGGCGGCCCGACGGCGGAACGGACGTGCTGCTGGCGCTGACGGAGCCGTCAGTCGACTGGCCGACGCCGTATTTGCTCGAGACGCCGCACCTGCTTGCACGAGGAACCGAGCTGTTCGTCGTCGCGCGATTCCCGGCGCGCCAGCCTCGCCAGATGCGCGTGCGCGTGAGTCGGTATTAGGCGGCGCTATAATCGGCCCGCCGTGAATGCATTCCGCCCGGTTGTCATCGGAATCACACTCGCCGCAGCGCTCTCGTCATCGCTTTCAGCGCAGTGGCCATCCTTCCCTACGCGCGATGTTCCGCGAACTGCCGACGGCAAGCCGAATCTCCTGGCGCCGACGCCTCGCACCGCGGACGGAAAGCCTGACCTGTCAGGCATCTGGTCGAATCCTGGTTGGCGAGAGATCGGCGCGGGCACCGGTGTCAGCGGAACGGGCGGCGCTCCGGGCACACCCGCAGTTCTTCCGAGAGGGCCGGGTCTGTTCTTCGACATCGGCTCCGGCGTTGCGGGCGGCCTGCCGTTTCAGCCATCGGCCGCGGCGCTCAAGAAGCAGCGCATGGCCGACAACATGAAGGACAACCCCGACGCGCACTGCCTGCCGATGGGGAACATGCAGCTGCACACGCACCCGCAGCCGAGGAAGATCATTCAGACGCCGGACGTCATCGTGATCCTGTACGAAGGGAATGCAGGCATCCGACAGATCTTCACGGACGGCCGACCGGTGCCGAGCAACGACGCACAGCCGTGGTGGTTCGGCTACGCGACCGGCACGTGGATGGGAGATACGCTGGTGGTCGAGACCACTGGATTCCGCGACGGAGGATGGCTGGACGTCAACGGCAGTCCTTTCACCGATGCCGCGAAGATGACGGAACGCTTCAGACGCGTGAACTACGGCAACATGGAAATCGAGATCACCGTCGACGACCGCAAGGCCTATACGCGTCCGTGGACCGTCACCATCAACCACCAGATCATGCTCGACACGGAGCTGATCGAATTCATCTGCAACGAGAACGAGAAGTCGTCGGCGCACTTCCGCTGACGCGTCTATCAGCGACACTCACCGCCCACGGGCCGCGGAGACACGCGAACGATCGACGGAAGTGTGTGTGACGAGAATGTAGGAAAGAAGAACGGCGGAGCCTGAGGCATCAGACTCCGCCTGGGTCCTAGAGGCGGACTAGGTGGTTCGCCTCTCCGAAGGCAACGTCCGCTCTCACCAAACTTGTCAGAGCACGGTGTCGGCGGTTGCGTGACGAGAGAGCATGACGCGTGCCCTCTGAAGACGACCGTGGATCACCAGGAAACCGCGGTAATCCGCTCGTTGTGCATGAGCCCCAGCCAGATTAATCCGTACCGTTGAATCACTAGAATCCGACAAACCGAATCCCAGGGCCCCGGCTCTCGGGTTCAGGCACTGGGCGCTGGCGGTTGGGCTCGCAGTGTTGAGTTTTGAGTTTTGAGTCTTGAGTTCATACAATCATCAAGGCTCGGAGCGGTCGGTCCGTTTCCGAGCCTTTTTTGTCGATGGACTCTTACCAAATCGCCCTGATCGCCATCACCCTCGGTGCCGCGCTGGTCAATGGCGCGCTCGGCTATGGGTTTTCGTCGATCACGGTTCCGCTGGCGCTGCTGTTTCTCACGAACCGGGTACTCAATCCCGCGCTCGTCCCAATCGAGGTGGCCCTCAACGCCTACGTCCTCTGGGTGAATCGCGCGGCGCTGCCCAGCGTCTGGAGACGCGTGCTGCCGATCGTGATCGGGCTGCTTCCTGGCGTGCTCCTCGGTACCGCACTTGTCTCGTCGGTGAGTCCCGGCTGGCTGAAGTTCGGGACGTTCATCGTGTTGTTGCCGCTCATCCTGTTTCAGGCAGCCGGGTACCGGCGGCCGCTTCGGTCGGAACGTTCGATCGGCTTCGCGTTCGGCGGCGGCGTCGGCCTGCTGTACTCGGTGACGACGATCTCCGGTCCTCCGCTGGCTGTGATGCTGAGCAACCAGGGATTCACCAAGCAGGACTTCCGAGCGGCGCTCGGGTTCATTCGACTGGCCGAGTCCACGCTGACCGCGGTGGCCTACGCGTATGTCGGGCTCTACAGCGTTGAAAGCATGCGACTGATTCCCATCATCCTGCCGAGCATCGCGATTGGTGTGCCGCTCGGCGCGGTGGTGATTCAGCGAATCCGGCCCGAGACGTTTCGCCGCATCTGTATGAGCTTCGACGCGTGGATTGTGGCGTTCGGCCTCTCCACGCTGCTCAAAGACCTCCGTCTCGTCGAGAGCAGCGCCGCGTATGTCGTGCTGGTCGCGGTGGGGATTCTCGACACGTGGCTGCTCTACCGATTCTTCTCGGTCCAGTTGCCCATGGCCAAGCGGGCCGAACTGCTCGCACGTGGGGATCGGTTGACGATAAGCACACAGTAGGCGACAGTGAGGGTCCGGCTGAAGCCGGACACTACGAGTGTTGGTCCGAACGCGGACACGACGAGGAGACCCAGTCATGACACCTTCGAACGGCGCCCCAACGACGCTGCTCGGACTGCTGGAACAGATTCCGGTCGATCAGACGGCCGTCATCGTTCCGGAGCAGAACATCCGGATCACGTATGGCGCGCTGCGCCGGCAAGTACAGGCGGTCGCAGAAACGCTGGCCGCGTACGGCGTCGGCCGCGGCGATCGCATCGGCATTGCCCTTCCCAATGGTCTGCCGAACATCGTCACGTTCCTCGCCGCCTCGCTTGCGGGGACAGCGGCGCCGCTCAATCCCTCTTACAAAGAGGACGAGTTCCGCTTCTACCTCGAAGACACCAGCGCGCGCGTGCTGCTGCTTCCGCCGGACGGTCTCGATGAAGCGCGACGCGCGGCGGGCAACGTGCCAATCCTGACCGTCGGGATGGATGCGGCCGGAACGGTGAGTCTGCAGGGCCTGACGGCCAGACGAGCGGTCGCGGCGCCCGACTCGGACGACATCGCGCTGATCCTGCACACGAGCGGCAGCACGGGCCGGCCGAAGCGCGTGCCCCTGAGCCACGCGAACCTGTCGGTCTCGGCTGGCAATGTCGCGCGCAGCTACGCGCTCTCCTCGAGCGATGTCTCGCTGTGCGTGATGCCGCTGTTTCACGTGCACGGTCTGGTGGCGTCGACGTTGGCGACGCTCTCGACCGGCGGCACTGTCGTCGTTCCTGGCAAGTTCAGTCCGCTCTCGTTCTGGCGGATCGCCCGCGACCACGGCGCAACCTGGTACTCGGCGGTCCCGACGATCCATCAGTTACTCTTGGCGCGCGCGCAGAAGGGTGCGCACAAACCCGAAGGGTCCGAGAAACTGCGCTTCATTCGCTCGTGCAGCGCGTCGCTGCCACCTCAGGTCATGCGCGATCTCGAGGAGGCATTTGGCGCACCTGTGCTCGAGGCCTATGGCATGACCGAAGCCGCGCATCAGATGGCGTCCAATCCGTTGCCGCCGGCGCGGCGTCTACCCGGGTCGGTCGGCCGCGGCACCGATGTGCGCATCAGCATCATGGACACCGACGGCAAACACCTCGCCGCCGGCGAGCGAGGTGAGGTCGTCATTCAAGGGCCCAACGTCGTCGGCGGCTACGAGAACAACCCCGAAGCGAATGCCAGCTCGTTTGTCGACGGCTGGTTCCGCACTGGGGATCGGGGATTCCTCGACGAGAACGGCTACCTGACGTTGACCGGCCGCCTCAAGGAGATGATCAATCGCGGCGGCGAAAAGATCTCGCCGCGTGAGATCGATGAAGTGCTGCTCGCGCACCCCGCGGTGGCCGAAGCCGTCTGTTTCGGCGTGCCGCACAATGCCTGGGGCGAGGAAGTGGCGGCGGCCGTGGTCCTGAGCGGAGAGGCGACCGAACCCGAGCTGCTCGCGTACTGCAAGGAACGGCTCGCCGACTTCAAGCGACCCAAACGGATCCACATCACGACAGCAATCCCGCGTACCGCAACCGGCAAGATTCAGCGCCGCGTGGTTGCGCAGGCGTTTGCCACGCAGACGACGTGAGAATCGTCATCGCCGGCGCCGGCGCGATCGGCGGCTACATCGGCGCGCGCCTCGCCAAGGCGGGAGCCGACGTCGTCCTCTTCGCGCGCGGTCCGCATCTGCGCGCGATGCAGACGCGTGGGCTTCGCGTGATGAGCGCAGACGGCGACTTCGAAGCACGGCCTCGAGTGGCCGCCGATCTTGCAACCATTGGCACGGTCGACGTCGTCTTCCTCGGCGTCAAGGCGCACGGCTTGACCGCGTTGGCTCCCACGCTTCGGCCGCTGTTCGGTGCGGACACGGTGGTGGTGAGCACGCAGAACGGCATTCCGTGGTGGTACTTTCAGCATCACGGCGGCGAGTTCGATGGTCTTCGTCTGGAGCGAGTCGATCCAGGCGGCGTCATCGCATCATCCATCGAACCGCGGCGTATCGTCGGCTCCCTGGCCTATTTCGCCACCGACATCGTCGAGCCCGGCGTCATCCATCACACGGAAGGCAATCGCATCAGCTTTGGCGAGCCCGATGGGTCGAAATCGGAGCGAGCAAAAACCATTGCCGAGGCGCTCATCGCGGCCGGGTTTCGATGTCCCGTCACCGCGCGCTTCCGACATGAGATCTGGGTAAAGTTACTGGGCAATGTCGCCTTCAATCCGATCAGCGCCCTGACCGGCGGGACGCTCGAGGAGTTGGTGCGACACCCTGACACGTCGCGCCTGGTGCGCGAGCTGATGCTGGAGACCGAGACCGTCGCGCGACGATTGGGGATCGAGATGCCGATCTCGATCGAACAGCGGATGGCGGGCGCGGAGAAAGTGGGCGCGCACAAGACATCGATGTTGCAGGATTATGAGGCGGGCCGGCCGATGGAGCTCGAGGCGGTGGTCGGCGCGGTCGTCGAACTGGGCGAGCGACTCGACGTGCCGATGCCGGCAACGCGCGCCGTGTATGCGTGTGCCAAGCTCTTGGATGAACGTAACTCAAAACTCAAAACTCAAAACTCAAAAGAACTGCAAAACGTCGCACAGAGTTGAGGGAACCCGTAGGGGCCACCTTTCAGGTGGCCCACGAGTACGCAGGCGCCGCTTTTTAGGTGGCCCATGACGAGGATCGCATGAGCATCAACAATCGTTGGTTCCAGCTGTGTGCGTCGCTCCTCGCGATGATCATGATCGCGAACCTGCAGTATGCGTGGACGCTCTTCGTCCAGCCCCTTCAAGCAAGCACAGGTTGGAAGCTCTCTGATATTCAGTTCGCCTTCACGCTCTTCATCCTGTTTCAGACGTGGGTCCAGCCGCTCGACGGATGGCTCATCGATCGCCTTGGCCCGCGCGGTTTCATCACGGCCGCAGGGTTGCTGTGTGGCCTTGGGTGGGCGGGGCTCGGATACGCGACGTCGCTTCCGATGTTGTACGTGCTCTATTGCCTCGCGGGCACCGGCGCCGCGTTCGTGTATAGCGGCGCGATTGGCTCGGCGCTGAAGTGGTTCAAAGAGCGACGAGGCCTTGCGGCCGGCATCATGGCGGCAGGCTTCGGGGGCGGCACAGCGCTCTTCATCCCGTTCATCTCGACGATGATCAGAGAGAGCGGATATCAATCCACGTTCATCGCCACCGGTGTCCTCCAGGGCATCGTCATCGCGTCCGTCGCGCAGTTCCTGAGACATCCGCCGGCAGCGCCGGCGACTCAGAAGGTCGCGACGGCGGGCGCGCCGCAACTCGGCAAGCGACAGTTCACGACGCTCGAAGTGCTGCGCACGCGGCAGTTCTATGTGATGTACACGATGTTCGTGTTGATGGCGACTGGTGGTCTCCTGGTGACGGCCAATGCGGGACCGATGGCGCGGTCGTGGGGATTCTCGGCCGCGGTGTTGACACTTGCCGCCACACTCAGCCCGATTGCCAACGGCGCGAGCCGCGTCTTCTGGGGTTGGGCATCGGATCGCCTGGGTCGCGAGAACACGATGATCCTGACGTTCGTGCTGCAGGCGCTCTGCCTCGTCTCGGTCGCCACATTGGGCCAGATCTCCGGCGCGTGGTTTGCCGCCACGCTCGTGGCCGTGTATTTCACGTGGGGCCAGATCTATTCGCTCTTCCCGTCCACGTCTGGCGACTACTTCGGGACGACGCATGCGACGTCGAACTATGCCGTGCTGTACACGGCAAAAGGAGTCGCGTCGATCATTGGTGGCTGGGTTGGCGCGCTCGTGTTCGAGCAGACCGGAAGCTGGGCGATGGGCTTTTACGGGAGCGCGACCATGGCGCTCATCGCCGCGGTGATGGCATTCGGTCTTCGGTCATCCACGATGACGGCCAAAGCCAAGGCGGCGAAGATCCCAGTACACGCGTAGGGGCCTCAGACGACCGACATCGCTGCTCTCGCTCGTGAACTCGCGGACGCATACGCAAGTCGCACAATCATCGCGTCCCCCCCATCAGCTCGCGGCGAAGGGTTCGATCTCGCCACCGCGTACTCCGTTGAGGGCGAGCTCGCGCGAACGCGACGCGCGGCGGGCCATGCGACCGTCGGACTCAAAGTCGGCTTTGCGAACAAAGCCATGTGGCGCGTGCTCAAGCTCGAGACGCTGGTCTGGGCACACATGTATGAGGACACGGTGACGTACGCGCCCCGGAACACGGCATCGCTGCCGGTGGCTCGTATGATCGCGCCAAAGATCGAGCCCGAGATCGTCTTCAAGATGAGGGGGCCGTTGGCCGCCGGCCTCGAGCCGGCAGGTGTGCTGGACGCCGTCGAGTGGCTCGCGCTCGGCTTCGAGATCATCGATTGCGCGTACGCAGATTGGAAGTTTCAGCCGGCCGATTTCGTTGCCGCGTATGGGCTGCACGCCGCGCTGATCGTCGGCGAGCCACGCAGCGTCGACGCGAGCACCATTTCACAGCTCGTCGATCAGCTTCCGACGTTCAAGGTACGACTCTCGAAGGATGAACAGATGGTCGCTGAAGGCTCGGGCCGCAACTCGCTCCGCAGCCCGGCGCTCTGTCTCGCGGAGCTCGCGTCGGCGATCGCGCGTCAGCCCGGCGCAGAGCCGTTAGCGGCGGGAGATCTCGTCAGCTCGGGTACGTTGACCGAGTCGATGCCGATCTCGGCTGGAGAGACGTGGTCCGCCGCACTCGATGGCCTCGACCTTCCCGTGCTCTCGCTCCATCTGAACACTTAGTGCTGATTTCGCGACGGTGTAGACAACGGAGCGGGCGGAGAAAACGGTTCTACACGGAGAACCGAAGGCGCTGGCAAGCAGCGCCGCTACCAAACGCATGCGTAGCGTTAGGCGGCAGCTTATGGCACGCTGAACACCGAAGGACGCACAATGCCCGTCTACCAAACAACATTCGAAGTCAACGCGCCGGCAAGTCGCGTCTGGCAGGTTCTCACGACCCTCAGCAGCTATGGTGACTGGAACCCGCAGATTCCACGGGCAACTGGGACGATTGAGGAGGGAGCGAGAATTCGTCTCCGGCTGATGATGCCCGGTAGGCCGGCGATAGAAGTCTCAGCGACCATCGAGCAAGCGCAGCCAGAACGATTGCTCACGTGGCGAGGTCATGTCCTGGCACCCTGGCTTTTCGAAGGCTATCGGAAGTTTGCAATTCAGCCTATCGCACCCGGTCGGGCCAATGTCACGCATGTCGAGGACATTCACGGGGCGATCGCACCGGTGTTTGCCCTGGTGATGGGAGGCCCGGTCCAGAGGAGCCACGACGCCCTGAACCACGCGCTCCGTGCCCGCGCCGAGAGTTTGCGGTAGCCGTATCGTCGAATTATCGGGCACCGCTGCAGCCGAACGATGGATTACGACCTCACTGACATCCCAGCGGCCTACGATCGCGGTCGTGATCACGGTCCGGCGGTGCTCGACCTGTGGATGAATGCCATCGGAGCGCACCTCGAACGCCAGACGATCACGAGGATTCTCGATTTGGGCTGTGGGACCGGACGGTTCTCCGAGGGCCTCGCGGTTCGATTCGGAGCTGCGGTGATAGGCATCGATCCGTCGGCGAAAATGCTGGGGCGCGCACGCGAAAAGCAGCGCGGGAGTCGTTCCCATTATCAGCGTGGACGTGCAGAGGCGATTCCCCTCCTGTCTCAATCCGTCGACATGATCTTCATCTCGATGAGCCTGCATCACTTCAGTGAGCCGCGCCTGGCTGCGTCTGAATGTCGACGCGTGCTCCGCGAGCGAGGGAGTGTGTTCATCCGGACGGGAACACGCGAACAGATCCCGTCGTACCCGTACGTGCCATTCTTCCCCTCGAGTCGCTCGATGCTCGAGGAGCTTCTTCCGAGCAGCGCGAGCGTGCGCGCGATGTTCGAGGCCGCTGGTTTTGACATGGTCGCGTCGGAGGTGATCACGCAGACCGTCGCGCCGGGCTGGGCGGCGTATGCAGACAAACTCTCGGCCGGAGGAGATTCGGTCGTTGCGCGACTGAATCAGCGGGAACTAGAGGGCGGTCTCCGAGCGATGCTCAGCCACGGCGCCGACGCGAATCGCCAGGACATCGTCGAGCCGATCGATTTCTATGTCTTTCGATAAACCAGGACGTCGGTGGCAATCCCTTCGGCGTCGCAGACATCGGCCAGGCAATTCGGCATGTCGCGAATAGTCATCACAGGTGGCCCTGGCGCAGGGAAGACCACGCTCTTGCTGGCGCTGCAGGCTCGCGGCTACACCATCGTCGGCGATAGCGCGCGCACCATCATCCAAGACCGTTGCAAGCGCGGACTGCGTCCGCGACCAGATGCGTATGAGTTTGCGCGCGAAACGCTGCGAATGGACATCGAGAACTTTGTTCATCACGCGGCGACCCCGGGCCATGTCTTCTTCGATCGAAGCGTCCTCGATGCTCTTTGCGGGCTCGATCACGTCTCACCCCTGAAGGAGAGCGAGTTGAGCATGTGGCTCTCGAAGTACCAATACTGTTCCACGGTCTTCGTCTTGCCCCCGTGGAAGACGATCTACGTGAACGATGCCGAACGCGACCACACATTCGAGCACGCTGAGTCGGTCTACAGCGCCGTGCGGGAGTGGTACCGTCGGTGCCGATATCACCTCATCGAGGTACCCACAGTTTCGGTTGAAGAGCGGTGTACGTATGTGCTGCAAGCGCTGGCAAAGAGCGCCGCGTGACACACGCTGCAGCCATAGCGTTATGCAGGCCCAGGACCCAGAATGACTCGAGGACCAATTACTGTGGGGGTAATCTCGGACACTCACGGGATGCTGCGTCCCGAAGCGATCGACACCCTGCGAGATTCTGAGCTGATCATTCATGCGGGTGACGTCGGTGACCCCGACGTGCTCGAGCGCCTCAGAGCTGTTGCACCGACGATCGCTGTCCGCGGGAATATCGACACGGGCAGATGGGCGCGATCGCTGCCGCTGAGCGAGGTGGTGGAGGTGGGCGACTTGCGACTCTATGTCATTCATGACCTCTCAGAGCTCGATCTCGATCCGAAGGCGGCAGAACTCGCCGGCGTCATTTCCGGTCACTCACATCGGCCGAATGCCGAGCTGCGCGAGGGAGTGCTGTTCTTGAATCCAGGCAGCGCGGGTCCGCGGCGCTTCACGCTTCCTGTCGGCGTCGCCAAGCTCCGAGTAGTGGGGACGCGTCTTTCCCACGAGCTCATCGAGCTCAAGGTGTGAGGCCGGGTTCGGTGAACTTGAAGAATCGATTCGATCGGCGGACTCTCGCGTTCGCCCTGGCGGGAATCGCCTGGGCCTGCGCATCCATCGTCCTCCGCCTCGATTGGTGGTGGTTCTGGCTACCTCCCGCTGCCGCCATCGCCGCCCGACTGATGCGCGGCACCCGCGTGCGCGCGGTCGCATTCTGCGCCGGCGCGCTGGCGCCTGGAATTGCAGTGTCGTCCTACATGCTCGCCCAACCGACGGTTGACGACTGGTGGCATCGCCAGCCGTTCGATTCGGCCGGCTGGAGGCAGTCGCGCGAGTCTACTGATGTGTTCTGGCCTCCCCGACTCCGGATGGTCGATGACTTGTTGCGCGTGCATGATATGCATGGCTGGGATCGACGCAAGGTCATCGAGTTGCTCGGCGAACCCGACAGAACTCGCTGGGACCAGGACGATCAAATCGTCTACGAGCTTGGACCGGAACGCGGACTCTTCCGCATCGACTCGGAGTGGCTGGTGATCACGTTCAACACCGATGCCCGAGTCGCCGATTACAAGCTGGCGCGTGATTGAATTCTGAGGTCGTGGGAGCAACCACGATGGTGACAGGTCGGCGCGCATTCTATGCCACGAGCCAGGGCAGCCTGATTGCGGCGATCATGGAGCACGATTCGCCCCGCGTGTCGTCCAGTCAACCGCTTGCACCGCGGCTCCTCGATCATGTCATCGCGACCTGCCTCGCGAAGGATCCCGATAACCGTTGGCAATCGATACGCGATGTGCGCCACGAATTGAAAGTAATCGCAGAGGCCACAGCTGCATCGACGATAACCATTCCGATGCGTTACCGCTGGTCGGGCTCAACGCTTGCGTGGGTGACTGTTCTCGCGTTCGTCATCGCAGCGATTGCCCTGACCGGTTGGCTCATGACATCCCGTCGTGCGACGGACGCTCGGAAGATCACGTTCGAACTCGAAATGCCGTCGCTCGGGGGAGCCACTCTTCTTTCGCCGACGCTGACGATATCCCCGGATGGACGGCACCTCGCGGGTATGGAATTTGAGCATTGGGAAGTCGATTTTCCAGGGTCTTCATATTCCTAGAGATCGATCTCGCCGATTTGATTTGCGCGTCGGTGAGTCCGGTTTGCTGCGCTGCGGTCGGGATCAAGAACAGCAGAGCGAGGCTGATAGCCGCGAACGCGCGCGTAATGAGACCTCCTGGATGGCGGCGATTAGTTGGCCCTGATCAGCGACGACCAGTTCAGGATAGTCGTGATCGGAGGCGTGGTATTTCCGCTTGGAATCGCAAAAACAAATCGCGTCCCGTCAGCAGTGGCATCGTAGGGAAACCCTGATGTGCCGAGGCCCAGGGCCGTCCGGAACAGAGTGGTCGATTGGCCGATGGCGAATGCGGACTCAGCATTGACCTGAACCGCAACGAGATCACCTGTCGAGTTGATGAAGTACAACTCCCGGCCGTCCCGGCGCCATATCGGATGGGAGCCACCGGTGTTCGACACCTGCCATTTGCCGCCGGAAGGATCGGGAAACGGTTGGACCACCACTTGACTGGTGCCGGATTCAGTCGTGGTGTATGCCAGCCATCGACCGTTCGGCGACAACTTGCCGAGAGCGTTGTCGGCGGCCGAAGTCTTGTACACGAACGGTTTTCGTTCGCCGAAGAGCGGCAATCCCCAAAGCGACCAGGGGGGCGCGGCGTTTGCCGACTGCTGGAACACCAGAAAACGTCCGTCGCGCGACCAATCTGTGAGCGCGTTGAACAGGTGTCCCTCCGGGTCAAAGAACAACTTCTCGGCGACGGCGCCGTTCGCGGGAACCTGGTAAATCGCCGATCCCTTGCCGCTGCGATGGGAATCGAACATCAGCTGCGATCCGTCGGGCGACCAGACCGGGAGATGATCGACGCTTTGGTCCGCGGTCAGTCTCAATCGAATATTGCGTTGAAGATCGTGGGTCCAGATATCGTCCGGCCTGCCCTCGACCGACGTCGAAAACGCGATGAACCTGTTATCCGGCGACAGCCAAGCGACCGGAGTGCCGGATTGAATCGGCGCGCCGATCGGCTCGCTCACCTTGCCGTTGCGATCGATCCACACCAGCGAGCGAGTGGTTTCAGGCACGCCAACCTTGCGATAGATGAGCGTGCCCCCGTCAGACACGGCGAACGCTCCGAGCTCGTCGTTCGCGAAGGTCGCGACGTCGTCGGCAATCGCCACGGCGTCGCCCGTGAGTGCCAGCTCTTGGGCATCGAACGGACGCGCCATCAGCGTGCGGCCCCGAGAAAACAGCAGGAATCCCGGTGCGGCATACGTCACACACGAATCGGACGGCATCAGCCGTGTTCGCGTCGTCGAATCGAGCGAGCCGATGTAAACGACGCGGTTTTCGGGTTTCGATACGCTGTAGGCGAGGTACAAGAAATGGCGGCCGTCAGGCAGAAACACCGGGCAGTCGTGGTAGGTCTCGTCGAGCGTTGCCTCACGCTCGGTTACCGAGACCACCTCTCCACCTGATGCCGAAACCCGGCGGAGTCCGTGGTCATTGCTTGCAAACAGGACGACGTCGTCGCGGCTCCAGCTCATGCCGCCAATCTGCGAGTCGAGCGAGGCCAACGTTGTCGCCGATCCGCCGTTCACATCGACCCTCTTCAGCTTCCCGTCGGCGACAAACGCAATCGAACGGCCGTCGGGCGAAAAGACGGGTGACATGAACGTCCGCAGCGTCTCCGTACCGCGGATGATCTTTGCGTCGAGCGCATCCAGCGGCCGCAGCCACAGCGCGACGTGAGTAGCGTCGGGCGCTCCGACAAACGCGATCTGGCGGCCGTCCGGCGAAATGGCCATCGGTTGAGTGACCGGCGCCGCGTTGATGGGAATGTCGAATCGCACCGGCAGCGGCGGTGCCCGCTTCGAATTCAGCATGACGATGACGCCGAGCATCGCGAGAGCCACCACACCGGCCGCTGCACCGATTCCTATCCATCGTCGCGATGCCGTCTGTTCAGCGGGCGCGGCTTCCACCGGTGTCATGCCGAGAACGGCCGCAGCATCGGCGGCATCTCGGAGCCGGGCGTTCGGATCCTTCTGAAGGCAGCGGCCAATCAGCCAGCGAACGTGCGAGGATGTTGCGGCAGGCAGATCACCCACGGCCGGCTCACGCGTCACCACGGCGGCGAGGATATCTGTGACGGTATCGCCGCTGAATACCGGGCGGCCGGTCAACATCTCAAAGAGCACGCAGCCAAACGCCCACATGTCGGCGCGGCGATCGACCGCGAGCCCGCGCGCCTGCTCGGGCGCCATATACGCGGCGGTGCCGGCGATGACGTGAGCGCTGGCAGTGCCGGTAACCGTCGGCGAATGGGACAGGTCCGGTTGACGCGTCTCCGGAGCAAACATCCTGGCCAGGCCGAAGTCGAGGAGCTTGACGCGTCCATCCGGTGCGATCTTGATGTTGGCCGGCTTCAGATCGCGATGGACGATGCCCCTGTCGTGCGCGGCCGCGAGTGCGCTGCAGATCTGACGGCCAATGGCCAACGCCTCGTCTTCCCGCAACGGTGCGCGCCCGATGCGCTCATCGAGCGTGTGGCCCTCGACGAACTCCATCACGAGAAACCGGACGGTGTTGGAAATCTCCAGGGCGTGGATGGCCGCGATGTTTGGGTGGTTGTAGGGCGGCTAACGTTTCCGCTTCGTGTTCGAACCGCCGCACACGCTCGGGGTCCTCCGCTAAATGCGAAGGAAGAAACTTGATGGCGACATCCCGTTTCAGTCGCGTGTCGCGAGCCCGATAGACTTCGCCCATTCCGCCGCGTCCGATCAGCGGGCCGATTTCGTAGACGCCGATCATCGTTCCGGCAGGTATCGACACGCTGGCAGCATGCTACAACGGGGCGACGCGCCGATTCCCGGATCTTGTCAACGCCCGGCGGCACCAGACTTCATCGACGCGGTGCTGGATTTCGGACTCGCGAAACGTGTCGGTCCGGCTGAAGCCGGACAGTACGTACGCAGGAGCGTCTGCCCACTCCAATGAGCGTCCTCGTCAACTGGACTTCCGATCTGGAACGTGAGTAGAGCGTGGGTGCGCCTTCGTTCGCCTGAGCGGGCCTTCGAAGGGGCGTCGATCAAAACGTCGCCGAGAATGCCATGCCGACGCGACCGGGGCCAATCATCGGTGTCACGCGAGTGGCGGAGGGCGCATCTGCTTCATAGATCACCGGGTGTTTCGGAATGGCGGCGCCGATCACGGTGCCCCAGAGCGCACCCGCACTGCCGCTGATCGCCGCCGCGTACAACGGGTTGCCGCAGCCGCTTCCGCGGCAACCGGCGGCGGCGGCGAGACCTATCGTTGCCCCGATCGTCCCACCCCACAGCGCACCAGAACGGTAGCGATTGCCTGCTCGCGTCACGTGGCGTACGTCGCTCGACGGGATGTCTCGACGCGCGCCATCGACCGCGAGCGTCACGGACCTGCTCGAGACCTGGACGAACGTGCCAGCAACCTTCTGCCCGCTGCGCGTCACCACGGCGACCTTGTCTCCTTGTCTGACCTGCATCCAGAGCTCGTCGATCGCGGGGACGGGCACAGGAGTACCGCGGGCGTTTGGCGACGCGAGCGGCGGGCCGTCAAGGATCGAGTAGCCGCGGACTCGAGAATCGACGAGGGCGCCAACGCCGGAACCGATGGCCCCCCAGATAACCATGCCAAGGGGTATGTCGCGACCGCAGCGAGGCGAGCAACTCGCGCCTGCGGCGGCGCCTCCGAGTAGCGCAAAGGGCACGGCGCCAATCAACATGCCGTTCCATGGAGAGTCGCCTTTCTCGACCCGGGCGATCTGGCTCGCTGGAACCACCTGTTTGTTGCCATCGACCAGCAGCGCTAATTCCTGAGGCGAGAAAGCCAGGAGTCGGCCTTCGGTTTGTACGCCGCTGCGGTCGGTGACGAACACTCTCTCGCCAGGTTTCAGTTCCTGCGCGTGCGCTGGGACCGCCAAGGCGAACGTCAGCGCGGCGGGCGCGGCAAATGAGCAAAGCCCCTTCATCTGAACCTCCAGAATCTCTGGAGTCAGAGTACGTGTGGGTGCGTGACGCAGTCCTTATTCTGGGGCTGAAAAGTCCTGAATCCACGCGGCGCGGTTCGTCATGCGGGCTGTGCCAGGGACGGGCAAGGCCGGTCGCGTGAGCGTGCGGACGACCCGGCAGGAGTACAGGTTCGAGGACGTGCATTTCGACCTCAACCGCTCTTCGATTCGGCCGGCGGAGACCAAAGTCCTCGACGAAGCCGCGAGCCAATTGAAGAATGACCCGATGCTGCGTTTGAATGTCGAAGTATACCTGCAACCTGGGAACCACGGCCCACAACCTCGCGCTCGGAGACCTTCGCGCACGCGCCGTGAAGGATTATCTCGTGAGCAAAGGGGTGTCAGGAGACCGGCTGCGGACGGTGAGCTTTGGTGAGACCAAACCGAAGCACGACAACTCGAGGAGGGCGACTCGCCAGCTGAATCGGCGTGTGGCGCTCGTGGCCGAGCCGCAACCCTAGCAGCCCGAGCGGTCGGCCCACGGGCGGCGCCGAGGCATCGAACTTTACGACGCGCTGCCGTTCAGCGGCGAGCCGTGGACGACGACTTCACCGCGAAGGACAAGTGGTCGGAGAAAAATGGCAACACGTTCAGCTCGATGCGTTCGGCTCGTCTGTTGGTGTGATCGCCGTCGTACTCCTCGTAGACGTGTACGATCCCGAATCGAGTCATCGCGTGGTGCAGCTCCTGATTCGATGCGAGGAGGCCGTCCTTGGTGCCGATGTCCATTCCAATCGCGTGATACGTCTTCAAACGCGGGACGTACTGATCGATCATCGCAAGAGGCGCGTTGGCGGCCCACTTGGCGACAATCTCGGGCCGGACCTTGCCGTCTTGAATCGGCAGATCGAGAAACAACGGCGGCTTGGTCGGGTTCGGCGACCACGCGGCGGCAAACGCGAGGTTCGTTGACGCTCCGCGCTCTGCCTCCTGGGCCGCTTCCCGCGTGCGAACCGCCTCGGCGGCAGCCATGGCCGCGGGACGCGGATTGATAGTGGCGGTCAGACAACACGCGCTCAGGATGTACAAGCTCGAAAACACGTCGGACCGCTTCATCGCGATGCGGATGGCGCCATAACCGCCCATCGACGCTCCTGCCAGTCCCCGGCTTGCTCGATCCGCGATTGTCCGGTAATGACTGTCCATGTACGACACCAGGTCCTGCGCGACATAGCTTTCCCAATCGCCGGTCGTCACCGAGCTGGAATACATGCTGCCCTTGTGCAGGGTGTACGCGTTCGGCATCACGACGATCATCTCGCGAAGTGGTTTCGCCGCGACGAGCTTGTCGGCGCTCTCCGGGACGTTGGCTTGCCGTCCCGTCCAGTTCGCGTCGGTTCCGCCATACCCATGCAACAAGTAGACGACCGGATAGCGGCGCGCGCGCTCGGTACTGTAGCTGGGAGGCAGGTAGACGGTGACATCACGATCCAGCGAATCCCCTTCGAGATTTCCTTCGAGCGACTTTCCATGCACCTTGATGTGCTCGACAACGCCCGCGCGGACCGGAGCCCCGGACTGAGCGGCGAGGACGACAACCATCCCGATCGCGAAGGAAGCCGTGACCGAGGTCGATCTCATGAATGTCATCGGTGAGACCTCGCTACTTCTTGTTGCCGTCGGGCACAAACGTCGGGAATCGGATCTTCTCGTTGAATCGGTTTTCGTCTTCCACAGTGCAGTACCATTCTCCAATTTCCACTCGCGGCCTCAAACTGAAGTGAATGGGCTTGCCGATCCAGGGCTTCGTGTACGCCTTGGGGTCGTCAATCGTCACCGCGATCGACAACGTGTCCTGGTTCACGCGCTGGTACCGCTCGGTCAGACGCATCGCTTCACTATGGGGGTCGCCGTAGTAATCGAGCCACAGCTTGTCGTTGAAGCCGCTCGATTCGACCACGAACGTGTCGCCTTCCCAGCGCCCGACGGAGTACCCGTCAAATCTCAACTCCGGCGGATCCTCGGGAAGCTTCCGACCGTCGGTCCAGATCTGGCGCCAACCGTGATCCTTCTCGAAGAACATCAGCACTCTGCCGGGAACACTGATGATCTCGAATGGTTCGGGCGAGGTCAGGATTTTTGGAATGCCATCGGGGAAACAGGACAGCGCGGGGTCGTTTTCTTTTCCCGGAATGACCCTGTTTCCTTCCGGCCCAGGGCTTCTCGAGGAAGGGACTGCGGCGTCGAATCGGGCCTGTCCCCAGGCGGTCATCGGAGGTCGCAGTCTCGGATCGACGAGGCAGCATTCGAACGCCGTGCGCGGCGTGGTCGTGGCCACTTTGATGGCCCACACACCATCCAGATCATGTCGGACCGCAGATAACGCGTTTTTCTGGACGACGGTGGACGTCCGGTTCGACTGCGCCGGCGCGACCAGTCCGAGGGACAAGACGATCACCGGCGCGGCGATCGGACGAGCACATGCTTCTCGCATGTCGAAACTCCCTTCTCGTTCGGCTTCATTTCGCCGGTTCGTCAGGGTACGGTGAGGCTCGCCTGCCCGACCACCTGGCCATTGGGAAGGATCACCCTGCTCAGGGCCATCACTCTCTTGTCTTGGCCTTCCATCCCCCTGGCCGGATTGCCCACGACGGTGACCTGATCGCCGACTTTCAACGTCTTCCACGTCCAGCCGCGCCGGGACAGGCCGGACGAACTTCCGCCTTCGGCCGACCAGTGGATCACTTGTCCTCGCTCGTCCGGAGCATCGAAGGAGATGATGATGTGCGGGTTGCGGAAAATGAATTCCGTGACCGAGGCTTTGAGCGTCAGCGTGACCGTTCGGTCATAGGCGGCGGCGCCGTGGTGAGCGAAGAGAGAGCTGCCGACGCACGGGGACACCAGCAGCACGGCAACAACGGTCGCTGTTGTGGCGTTCATGCAGCACCTCCACTCGTCATCGAAGGAAGACTGAGGCGATTCTAGATCCATTCCCGATGCGGTTGACAGGATCGCCGTTCAAAGACACAGGAACGACCATCACGAAGACACGAAGAGGATAGTCCG
>Ga0114129_10005276_pt1 | contig 18226 bp, 14 predicted proteins | sample RhiMetdeltSRZDD1_FD_80071 | JGI IMG/M metagenome (GOLD analysis project Ga0114129, IMG submission 80071) | Populus rhizosphere microbial communities from Tennessee, USA - Rhizosphere MetaG P. deltoides SRZDD1 (version 2) (version 2) | ecosystem: Host-associated > Plants > Roots > Rhizosphere >...
GAACCCGACGTCGTTGAAGAGCATCGTAAGGTTGGCGGCAAAGCGCGGCATCGTCACGTCCTCGATTTGATGGCTTCGACAAACACCAGCCCGTCGCGTTCGGCCAGCGTACGTACCGACTTGAAGCCGGCTTTCACGAGAAGCGGCGTCGAATCGTATCGCGGTGAGCTTTGACCGCGCGAGAGGAGCGCCGCCAGGCCGGTTGGCGGAGAAGTCCCGAGCACCATGACGCGTCCGCCCGGTCGCGTGATGCGCTTTGCCTCGCGCACGCTGGCGCCGCGATCCTCTTCGCTCATCTCAGTCAGCAGGCCGCCGGTGTTGTCCAGAATCACGAGGTCGAACGATGCGGCTTCGATCGGGAGGCTGGTCGGCGGCGCGATCTCGACTTCCACGAGCACGCCGGCCTGTTCGGCGCCCTTGCGCGCGCGAGCCGCCGATTCTTCGTCGGGCACGAGCGCGACGGCCCGGCCCGACAGTCCGACCTTGGCCGCGATCGCCGCCAGACGCGGACCATGCGCGCATCCGACCTGCGCGAGCCGGTCGCCCATTTTCACACTGGTCATCCCGATGACGAGCATGAACGGATCGTCGCGGCGCTTCAGCATCGGGACATGATATATAGTTTTCGCCCGTGTCTACTCCCGTTCAGATTGCTCCCGCACGCGGAAAACTTGGCGTGCTTCTGGTCGGCCTGGGCGCCGTCAGCACCACGACGATTGCCGGTGTCATCGCGATTCGAAAAGGTTTTGCCAAGCCCATCGGCTCATTGACGCAAATGGGCACCGTCCGTCTCGGCAAACGCACCGAAGGGCGTTCACCGAAAATCAGCGACGTCGTGCCGCTGTCATCGCTCGACGATCTCGTGTTCGGCGGCTGGGACATTTTCGAGGACGACTGCTACGCCGCGGCGCGTACCGCCGGCGTAATCGAACCGTCGCTGCTCGATCGCGTCCGTCCCGAGCTCGAGAAGATCCGCCCGTGGCCGGCGGTTTTCGATCAGCGGTACGTGAAGCGGCTCGACGGTCCGAACGTCAAGAAAGGCAAGAACAAGAGGGATCTCGCCGAGCAGGTCATTGCCGACATCCGGAAGTTCAAGAAAGACCACCAGCTCGATCGCCTCGTGATGGTGTGGTGCGGCAGCACCGAGGTCTTCATGACCGAAACGCCCGCACACGAAACGATGGAGGCGTTCGAGCGCGCGCTCGAACAGAACGACTCGTCGATTCCGTCGAGCATGGTGTACGCGTATGCGGCAATCTGCGAAGGGATTCCCTATGCGAACGCCGCGCCGAATCTCACGGCCGACATCCCCGCGCTCGTCGATCTTGCAGCCAGGACCAGGGCGCCGCTGGCCGGGAAGGACCTCAAGACCGGGCAGACATTGATCAAGACGATCATCGCGCCCGGGCTGAAGGCGCGGCTGCTCGGCGTCCAAGGCTGGTACTCGACCAACATCCTCGGCAACCGCGATGGCGAGGTGCTGGATGATCCCGAGTCGTTCAAGACGAAAGAGGAGAGCAAGAAGTCCGTTCTGGACTATATTCTCCAGCCGCAGCTCTATCCGGATCTCTATCAAGACCTCTGTCACGTCGTGCGGATCAATTACTATCCGCCGCGTGGCGACAACAAGGAGGGCTGGGACAACATCGATCTCGTGGGCTGGCTCGGATACCCGATGCAGCTCAAGATCAATTTCCTGTGCCGCGACAGCATTCTGGCGGCGCCGATCGTCCTCGACGTCGCGCTCTTCCTCGATCTCGCGAAGCGCGCCGGGATGCACGGCATCCAGGAATGGCTGTCCTTCTACTTCAAGAGTCCCGTCCATGCGCGCGGGCTCTACCCGGAGCACGATCTCTTCATCCAGTTGATGAAGCTGAAGAACACGTTGCGCTATCTGAAGGGCGAAGAGCTGATCACACATTTGGGCCGTGAGTACTACGACTAGCTACACCAAGCCGGCGTTGATTGGCGGAGCCGTGATGGGGGTCTTGTCGGGCCTCCCGCTCATCAGCCTCGGCAATGCGTGCTGCTGCCTGTGGGTCATTGCGGGAGGCGTGGTCGCCGCCTATCTCCTGCAGGATCAGCAGGCCGAGCCGATTACCGCCGGCGACGGCGCGATGGTCGGTCTTTTCGCCGGATTGTTCGGGGCGTGCGTCTCGCTCGTCATTTCCATTCCGATGCGGTTGCTGATGGCGCCGGTCCAGCGTCAGGTCCTCGAGCGGATATCCCAGAACGGCGATTTGCCGCCCCAACTGCGCGAGTTCATTGCCAGCTCGTCTTTTGGTGTGGTGGGCGCCATCTTCAGCTTCGTCCTGATGCTCTGCCTCGGCGCCGTGTTCTCGACGATCGGCGGCTTGATTGGCGCCGCGATCTTCAAGAAGAAGACGCCTCCCGGCGTCATCGACGTGCCGCGAACGCCTTCGGCGTAGGGGCGGAGCTTGCTCCGCCCGCGCGGGCCGATCAAGGTTTTGCCCCTACGGCGAAACAGACCTCCATCCGAAACCTAAAGCGTGCAATCTTGGTCGTTTCGGGTCTGGGCGCTTCTGGTGATGCTTGCGGCCGGTCTAAGCGCTCAACAGCCGGGACAGCAGCTTCCAACTCTGCCGTTAACGCAGCTCGACGATCGGGCGCTCTCGGCTGATCTCGATAACCGCGCGTTCACGCTGACCTTTACACAGCCGATCCCGATCCGCGACCTGCTGCTGATGCTCGTGCGGGGCACATCGCTCAGCATCGTGCCCGACCCGGAAATCTCCGGCTCCTTCATCGGCGAATTGAAGAACGTGACCGTCCGCCAGGCGCTCGGGCTCATCCTGCCGCAGATGGGGCTCGACTACGCCGTGGACGGGTCGTTCGTCCGAGTCTTCCGGCGCGAGCCCGAGACGCGCCTCTACGACGTCAATTACATCGCGACCACCCGCACCGGGACGACCAACGTCGGCGGCGGCGCCGGACGAGGCGACAGCTACGCGCGCGTGACCGGGACGTCGACCGCAGACGTGTTCGCGGATCTCGTAAAGGGAATTCAGTCGCTCCTGTCCGAGAAGGGAAGCTACAGCGTCGATCGCAAGGCGGGGCTGGTTCAGGTCACCGATTTTCCGGAACGGCTCGAGCGTGTCGCCACTTACCTCGACGCTGTTCGGGTCCGTGTTTACCGCCAGGTGCAGATCGACGCCCGCGTTCTCGAGGTGGAATTGAACGACAGCGCGCAAGCGTCGATCGACTGGGATGCGCTGGCGCAACCAGCCGGCGGTTCGATATCCGTGGTTGTGTCCCCGCCGCCGGCGCCGGTCAGTCTCCGGATCGCCGACCTCCAACGGTTCATGACCGCGCTGGAGGCACAAGGCAAAGTCACAGTGCTGGCCAGCACGCGGCTGTTCGCGCTGAACAACGAGCCGGCGGTTGTTCGCGCCACCACGCAACGGCCCGCGGACAAGGGCGAGGGCGTCGACGAACATGGCGTGTCTCTCGGCGTCACGCCGCAAATCGGCTCGGACGGTGTGGTGATGTTGAGCCTGAGCCCGCTCGTGAGCGTCCAGGACACCGACGCGCGTGGGCGGCCGACCGCGGTGACCGCGGTCCGGGAAACCGACATGCTGGCGCGGGTGCTCGACGGAGAAACGATTGTTGTCGCGGGTCTGGCTCGCGAGCGGGAAACTCGTGAACGCAGAAGCGTCGGGTTTGGCGGAGGCTGGTTCGGCCGTTCCACGATCGTGACGCGGAAGCACGTCGAGCTCGTCGTGCTGCTGACGCCGAAGATCCTCGCGCCGGTGGGTGCCAACTGATGTACGAACGCTATTACGGATTCAAGGAAAAGCCGTTCAGCCTGACGCCGGATCCGAAATACCTCTATCGGAGCCAGTCGCACGCCAATGCGTTCGAGCTGCTTCAGTACGCGATCCGGCGCCGCGAAGGCTTCGTGGTCATCACCGGCGACATCGGCACGGGCAAGACGACGCTGTGCCGCGCGCTCCTGGAGCACATCGACCGGAAGACGTTCACGGCGCTGGTGCTGAACCCGTTCTTGTCTGAGGAAGATCTCCTCAAGAAAATCCTGCAGGACTTCGGCGTCGTCTCACGTGACGAAGCCAAAGCCGGACGGCTCAACGGCGTCACCAAGCAGGATCTGATCGACGCGCTGCAGGATTTTCTGCTTGGGTTGATCCCGCTCAAGGCGAGCGCGGTCCTGATCATCGACGAAACGCAGAACCTGCCGCTCGCCGTGCTCGAGCAGATTCGCATTCTGTCGAACCTCGAGACCGACAAATCGAAGCTGCTGCAGATCATCCTGGTGGGGCAGTTGAATCTGAAAACGCTCCTCAGGTCGCCTGAGCTGCGGCAACTCGATCAGCGCGTCTCCATCCGCTATGAGCTCGACCCGCTCGATCGCGAAACGGTGGCCGCGTACGTCGCGCACCGCCTGACGATCGCCGGCGGTTCGGCCTCCGTCGGGTTCACGAGCCGCGCGCTGGCGCGGGTGCACAAGCTCTCGGGCGGAATTCCACGGCTCATCAACCTGATTTGCGACCGCGCGCTCCTGGCGGGGTACTCCGAGAAATCGCGCCGCATCACGCACCAGATGGTCGCGAGCGCTGCGGCGAGTCTCGATCTTCCGGCGCCTGCGCTGCCTCGACTCCCGTGGCTCGCCGGCCGCGCATCGCTCGCGGCGGCCGCGCTCGTCGTGCTGCTCGCGAGCGCGCTGTCGGTCGCGACGACTGCGTGGGTCTACGAGCGCCTCGATGCTGCCACGCTTCAAGCGAGCGCCCGTTCGACGGCGCCCGACGTGACCGCACAAATACCAGAGATCGATCGATCGCTGCCGGCCGGCGCCGCGCTCACGATCCTCACCGGCTCGTATCCGGAAACGGATCGGTTCGCACCGGAAGTTCGATCCGTGACCGAGTGGCTCGAGGGTTCTGGCTATCCCGTGTATTACGCGAGCGTGGATCACGGCACCGACGGCCGCTGGCGTCGAGTGCTTGCGGGCGCGTACACTGACCCCGATGCGGCGGCAGCGGACGCCCTGCGGTTGAAGGCGGCCGCACCCGATCTCGATGTTCAGGTCGTGACCTCAGCCGCCGCCACTGGAATCGTTCAGTGAGCCTGATTCTCGACGCGCTCCGGCGAAGGTCGGGACGCGAGTACAACGACGGCGGGGACAACCCGCGGTCGGACGCGGTGCTCGAGACGTTCGGATATCAGCGCCGAAGCGATCGGCGCAACGCTCGAGTCAAACTGATCGGGTACGGGCTCGCAGCGCTGGCAGCCGGATTTGCCGCGGTGGCGTTGTTGCTGTATCTGTTTGCGCCCGAGACCGAGATCTATCAATCAGGAATTCAAACAGCGCAGGGTCCGTCCTCACCCGCGCCCGTCGCTCCAGCGCCCGCCGGTCCGAAGCCTGCGGTTTCGCCACCGGCGCCGGTTACCGCGACGCCGGTCCAACCGAAGCCAACGCCCCCTGCGCCTTCACCGGCAGCACCTGTCACGCCGCCAGTGACGGCAAGGCCAGCGCCGCTGCCCTCTGCTCCTGCCGCGCCGCCGTCATCGATCCCGAAGCCCGCGCCACCAACGTCTGTTGCGCCGCCGCCATCGATCGCGAAGCCCGCGCCTGTCACGCCGCCGCAACCGCCGACGGCGGCTGCACCTTCGCCAGCGCCAATCGCGCCAGCACCGTCGACACCCAGGCCGGCGCCATTACCGGCGGCGCCAGTCGCGTCGCCATCAGCGCCGAAGCCGCCGGCATCGCCGCCGCGGTCAAGCTCTCCGAGCCCGGTGCGCCCGCCGGCAACGGCAGGCCGCGGCACGCCGCCACCGGTGACTCCGCCTGCCGCGACGCCAGTGCCGGCGCCGCCGCCGGCCGATCATTTTGGTCTGGCGCTTTACTACCAGCGGCTCGGCGACTTCGACAATGCGCTCGCCCAGTACCGGTTGCTGCTCGAGCAGAACGACGCTGGCGCGGAAGTGCACAACAACCTCGGCCTGCTCTATCAGGATCGGGGCAGCTACGACGACGCCATCGCGCAATTCCGACGGGCGATTGCCATCCATCCGCGCTACGTGAAAGCGCACAACAACCTCGGCGTCGCGCACCTCGCCGCTGGAAGCCTCGAGCAGGCAGCCGCCGAGCTGCGCATCGCGCTGACGCTCGACGCGCGTAACGTGGAGTCGATGGTGAACCTCGCGCTCGTGCAGCGCGCGGCTGGCAAGGCGACCGAAGCGCGCGATCTCCTGCAGCGAGCGGTTGCCATGAATCCACGCAACCCCGGTTCGCACTACAACCTGGCGGTCGTCGCCGACGACAGCGGCGATCGCATCACCGCCATCGAGCACTACCGGGCGTTCCTGCGGTTCGGGACGGTGACGAACCCCGATCTGGCGTCCCGCGTGCGAACCCGTCTGTCAGCCCTCGGGTCGTAAATGCGGCGTCGGGGCGGAGCTCGGTCCGCCCCGCCCGCTCGGGGCCGACCAAGGTCGGCCCCTACGTACGGCGGGAGCGGTACGTTATGCTTCCCGCGCCATGGCCGAACCTAAAACAAACGCTGAATACGACGACCTTCTTCGCGAAGACCGCTCCTTTGAGCCGCCTGCCGAGTTCCGCAAGCGCGCCCACGTCAGCGATGACGCGATTTACAAGGAAGCCGAGCGGGATCCCGAACGTTTCTGGGAGAAATTCGCGCGCGAGCTCGAATGGATCCGCCCCTGGGACAAGATCCTCGACTGGCAACCGCCGCACGCCAAGTGGTTCGTCGGCGGCAAGCTGAACATTTCCGTCAACTGTCTCGACCGCCACGTTCGCGGACCGCGGCGCAACAAGGCCGCGCTCATCTGGGAAGGCGAGCCCGGCGACACCCGCACGCTGACCTACTACGACCTTCATCGCGACGTCTGCCGGTTCGCCAACGTTCTGAAGTCGCTCGGCATCAAGAAGGGCGATCGCGTCGCCATCTACATGCCGCTCATCCCCGAGCTGGCGATCGCGATGCTCGCGTGCGCCCGCGTCGGCGCGATTCACAGCGTCGTGTTCGGCGGGTTCAGCGCCGAATCGCTCCGTGATCGCATCGACGATGCGAAAGCGCGGCTGCTCATTACCGCCGACGGCGGGTTCCGCCGCGGCTCGGTGGTGCAACTGAAGCAGATTGCCGACGAAGCGATTGCCAACACACCCTCCATCGAAAACGTCGTCGTGATTCAGCGCGGTGGTGGAACCGCGATCGACGCCGTCATGAAGCCGGGTCGCGACCACTGGTATCACGAGCTGATGAAAGACGCGGCGTTCAAGTCCGAGCCCGAGACGATGGATGCCGAGGACATGCTCTACATTCTCTACACCTCGGGCACGACGGGAAAGCCGAAGGGCATCGTTCACACGACGGGCGGATATCTGGTCGGCACCTACGCCACCACGAAGCTGGTGTTCGACATGCGCGATGAAGATGTCTACTGGTGCACGGCCGATATCGGCTGGGTGACCGGCCACAGCTACGTGGTGTATGGTCCGCTCGCCAACGGCGCGACCGTGTTGATGTACGAGGGCGCGCCGGACTGGCCGCAGAAGGATCGCTTCTGGTCGATGATTGAACGCTACGGCGTCACCATCTTTTACACGGCGCCGACGGCGATTCGCGCCTTCATGAAGTGGGGCACCGATTGGCCGAAGAAGCACGACCTGTCGTCGCTGCGTCTGATCGGATCGGTTGGCGAACCGATCAATCCGGAAGCCTGGGTCTGGTACTACCGCTTCATCGGCGGCGAGCGGTGCCCGGTCGTCGACACCTGGTGGCAGACGGAAACCGGCGCGATCATGATCACGCCGCTGCCCGGCACGACGACGCTCCGGCCGGGATCGGCGACGCGTCCGTTCCCCGGCATTGCAGCGGAGATCCGGACTGAGAAAGGCGACAAGGTGGAGATCGGCGGCGGCCTGCTCGCGCTCACGCGGCCGTGGCCGTCGATGCTGCGCGGGATCTACGGCGATCCCGAGCGCTATGTCCGGCAGTACTGGAACAAGTGGGGCCCCGAGGTCTACGTGACCGGTGACGGCGCCAAGCGCGACGCCGACGGGAACTTCTGGCTCCTCGGCCGAGTGGACGACGTGATCAACGTGGCCGGTCATCGTATCGGCACGATGGAAGTCGAGAGCGCGCTCGTCGATCATCCGACCGTCGCCGAAGCGGCCGTCGTCGGCCGCGCGCACGAGATCAAAGGTCAGGCGATTGCCGCATTCGTCATCCTCAAGGAAGGCGGCAAGATGTCGAAGGAGCACGCCGACACGCTGAAGGAGCACGTCACGAAGAAGATCGGCGCGATCGCGCGTCCCGACGACATCCTCTTCACCGCGGACCTGCCCAAGACCCGCTCGGGCAAGATCATGCGGCGGTTGCTGCGCGACATCGCGGAAGGCAAGGCGCTCGGCGATACGACAACGCTCGCCGATCCCGCGGTGGTGGCGAGGCTGAAGGACAACTACGAGGAGCGCGAAGCGTAGTTAGAGTTTCGGTGGGGCCGGCGCGCGGGCGCCCGAGTAGCCGTTGACGATTTCGACGCGGTTGCGCCCGCGGCGCTTCGCTTCTTCGACAGCGGCCTCGGCATCGGCCAGCAGGCGATCGGGGTCGATGATCTCGCCGGCGTTGATCTTCAGATTAATCACCGCTGCGCTCAACGTGACGCGGACCGGACGCTCCGTCCGGTGATCGACGAACTCGAGCCGCTCCTCAACCGTCTTCCGCAGCCTCTCGGCAAGATCGTTGGCGTGGCTCGCATCGGGCCCGGTGAGGAGGATCGCGATCGCGTCCTCGCTGTGGCGTGCCACCCAGTCGTGCTGCCGGAAGAATCCACGAATGAGAATCCCCAGCCGCTCCAGAATCCTGTCGCCGACGCCGTAGCCGTAGGTCTTGTTGATCTGCGCCAGGTTGTCCACATCGAACATGAGGAGCGACAGGGCGTACCCGAAGCGAGCGGCCCGCTCGACTTCCTTCGCGACCACCAGATCCATCACCGCGCGCGTGTGCAAGGTCGTCAGGCGGTCGGTGGTGGCGGCGCCGCTCGGCTCGAGCTGCACGCGTTCGGCGTAAGCCGCCAGCACATCGAAGGACGCGCGGCGTATGAGCTGCGCCACCAGCGGCCACGCTTCGCTCGTGGCCCCGATGGTTTCGTCGAGCGCCAGCTCGTCGAGCGCCGCACGCTCGGAGAGATAGGCGAATGTGAAGAGTCGTTCGACCGATAGCGAACGTTCGAGCTCGACGTGATGGAGATCCGCCACCAGGCCGCCGCGGACGTCGACGCGCCCGTCGCGGACGGAGAACGCCAGCAGTTGCACGAGCAGCGTGCCGACGCGCCGGCAGTACTCGGGGCTGAGCGACTCGGCGCCGCTGAACGGAAAGATCGCGACCATGTCGGCGGTGACCGTACCGCTCTTGTCGAGGAGCACACCGGCGATCTGCTGGCGCAGGTCGTCCTGCTTTCGCCCCTCGTCTTCAGCGAAGCCCCTCGGGGTGTCGTCCATCAAAATCGCAGGCGGATAGGTCATGTTCACCGAAATCGGAGGCCGGGAGCAAGCAAACCGGCGTCAATCCGGACACCTCTGTGAAAGCGCCCCGCGCGCCTGTGCATCGGCGCGCAACCACGTGATCATCGCGGTCGGAGCAATCCCTACGGTAATCGCCGCGTGGAACCGAAATACCGACCGGAATTTCTCTTGGCTCGCCATATCGGCATCGAACTTTCCCCGGTCGCCTGCCGCATTGTCGAAGTGTCGGGCGAGCGCGACTCGTTCGACATGCCTGTCGCATTCTACGCAGACGCGCCCACGACCAGCCCTGCGACGATCGCCAGACTGTCGCGCCTTCGCGGCCGACACGCCACGGTCGTCGTGTGGGGGGCGACGATCGATCACCGCGTCGTCACGGTGTCGAAGGGTTCGTACGAGCACATGCATGCGCAAGCCCGGGCCGCGCTGCGGAGCGCCGGCGGTCACGCGTGGCAGACGCTGACCGATATCGCTCCCGTTCCCGATTCTCAAAGCAGTTTCAAAACTCACGGGTGTGAGGCCAGTTCTCGGGACAGCACCAGCCTGGCCGTCGTGATGGCCTCGGCCGCCGCCAACGAAGTAACGGCCATGCTCCGTCCGGTCGTCGCCGCCGGCATCACGATCGACTGCGTATTGACGCCCGGAGCGGCGCTGCTGTCGCTGGCACGCTTGCGCCGTGCGCTGGCCGTCGAGGGCGCGATCGACGTCTACATTGCGGTCGACGAACGCGCGACCTCGATGGCGATCATTCGTGACTTGGCGCTGATCGCGGCAATCGATCTTCCCTGGGGCTATGTCGAAGAACGTTCGTCGGGCCGCGTCGTTCGCTCGCGTGGAGAAATGGTGTCGGGGCTCGAGACCGCGCTCACGGGATTTCTGGCCGACTGCCGGGTCCGGCCCGCATCGCTGCGACAGGTGTGCACCGGCGGCAGCATTCCCGATCTTCGCAGCGTCTCGATGGCGCTGATGGAGCGGATTGACGTCGAGGTCGAGCCGCTCGATTCGCTGTTCGGCATCGACGCGGCGCGCCTGCCGGGCGCCGCCGGCGATTTTCGCGAGCGAGTCGCCGGGCTTCGCCTCGCGTGGGCGGCCGCCGCCGACGATCGTCCGCGGCTGGATCTGTTTCGCGCGAACCGCCGCCGCGCTCGGCGTGCGAAAGTCTCGCGCGCTGCGGTTGCGGCCGGCATCGCGACCGGTGTGATCGTCGGATCGCAGGTCGCGCCGTCGGTCGCCGGCGTGCTGCGGCCGCGGCAGAAACCGCTCGGGCTGCATAGCATGCGACCGCTTGCCAGACCGGTTATCCGGCCGTACGTAGGCCCGAGCTTTCCGCCTCCGCTCAAGGAACCTGGCGAGCTACGGCGGACAAGCAGGTCGGGCGTGACGCCGACTGCTGTGACGATCGACGAAGTGTCGAGCACCGCCCCGACAATCCTTCGAGCGCCCGACACGCCCGAGCTAAAGGTCGGGCCTACGTACGGCGCTGCGAGGAAAACGAAGACACCGGCGCTTGAATCCTCGCCTGCGCCGCTGTTGACGGCAACGCTTCAAGGCATCCTGATCGCCTCCGATCGCAAGCTGGCGATCGTCGATGGCCGAATCGTTCAACCCGGCGATGACGTTCAGGGCGCCACGGTCGTCGACATCACTGCGACGTCAATCATCGTTCGCGACGCGCGCGGACGGCTCCGATCGTTGACGTCCGACTCCGTGAGTCGATGACGCCGCCCTCATGTGGTGGGCGGTGTCGCATTCGACCGCTATGAATTGCTCGGAATCGCACGTTTCACGAATTTCAACACGAGGTATTTGTTGATTTGACCAATTCGTGGTTCTTACAATCGGAATCTCTTGACCAGTAGAGAGTTAGCGCAGCGTGCGTAAAAAGATTGGTGAGTGCCTCGTTCAGGCGGGCCTGATCACCGAGGACGACCTTCGCGCCGCGCTCGCCGAGCACAAGAAAACCGGCGAGCGCCTCGGCGTCGTCCTCGTGCGCATGAATCTCGCAACCGAGAAGCAGATCGCAAAAGCTCTCGCCGTGCAGCTGGGTTTCCCGTACGTGAACCTCAGCGAGAATCCCCCCGATCCCGTCGCGGTCGTGCTCATCCCGAAGGAAGTTGCCGTCAAGCGAGTGTGCGTTGCGGTCGGTCTGGAAAAGAACCTGCTGACCGTGGCGATGTCCGACCCGCTGCTCTTCAGCCTCGTCCAGGACCTGGAGTTCCAGACCGGTTATCGCATCAAGCAGGTCGTTGCCACGCGCGGTGACATCATCGAAGCCATTCAAACGGGATATCCCGACAAAGCGTTGGCGATCCGCACTGCTCCGGCCGATCTGGCCGTAGCGGCGCCTCAGCGCGGTAGAGGCAAGAGCGTCGAAGGGCCCGAAACCGGTCTCATCCGCCGCACTGAGGACGATGTCTTCGAGCCGGCAGCGGGCGGCAAAGAAAAGGAATCGGAAACGAGCGACGCGGCGCCGATTATCGACCTGGTCGATCTCGTCGTCAAAAGCGCGATCAAAAGCAAAGCGAGCGACGTCCACGTCGAGCCGATGGAAAAAGGCGTGCTGATCCGCCACCGGCTGGACGGGCTGCTCAAGGAAGTGATGGACCTGCCGAAGTGGGTCCACGAAGGGCTGATCGCGCGCCTGAAGATCATGGCCGGGATGGACATCGCGGAGAAGCGCCTGCCGCAGGACGGCCGCATCCGCACGTCGGCTGAAGACGGTACCGACGTCGACTTCCGAGTCTCGACACTGCGCACGCTCTTCGGCGAGAAGGTCGTGATGCGTGTGCTCGATCATCGCAAAGGCGTGCCGGCGCTCGAGGAGATCGGCATGTCGGCGATGGCGCTCCAGGAGATGCGCAGCTTCCTCCGCCATCAGCACGGGATGATCCTGGTGGTCGGCCCGACGGGCAGCGGCAAGACGACGACGCTCAGCTCGGCGCTGACGGGCGTGCAGTCCGAGCGCACCAACATCATCACGATCGAGGATCCGATCGAGTATCAGATCCCGGGCGTCAACCAGACGCAGGTCAACGAGAAGATCAAGCTGACGTTTGCGAGCGCGCTCAGGTCGATCCTCCGTCAGGATCCCGATGTGATTCTGCTCGGCGAGATTCGCGACGCGGAGACGGCCAAGATCGCGATGCAGGCGGCGCAGACGGGCCACCTCGTGCTCTCAACGCTGCACACCGACGACGCGCCGTCGTGCGTCACGCGGTTGATGGACATCGGGACTGAGCCGTACGTGATCGCGTCGGCGCTCATTGGCGTGGTCGCGCAGCGGCTGGTGCGGCGTCTGTGCGTGCACTGCCGGCGTCAGTACACGCCGCCGGCCGAGACGCTGCGCTCGCTGAACATCAACGAGGGCGACGCCGCGGCGATCCCGTTCTACAAATCCGTCGGGTGCGATCAGTGCAATCATACCGGTTACCGCGGGCGCATCGGCATCTACGAGGTGATGAAGGTCACCGAGAAGCTGCGCCGCTTGATCGCGACACGCGTGCCCGAAGATCAGATTCGTGAAGCGGCGTTGGGCGGCGGCATGATCAGCCTCGGCGAGGACGGCCTCGCGAAAGTGAAGAGCGGCATCACAACGCCCGAAGAATTACTACGGGTAGTGACCGAAGTCCGGGAAGTGCGGACGCTCTGCTCAGGCTGCGGCGCGGCCGTCGGTGTCGATTTCATGGCGTGCCCGCAGTGCGGCAAACGGCTGAGCGGGGGATGCCCGCACTGCGGCCGCGCCCTGCAGCCGGGCTGGAACTTCTGTCCGTATTGTTCGCGAAGCACCGAAGTGCGCCGCGCGGCACGGCGCCTGCGCGATCGTGAGGCTCGGGAAGCGCCGCTCAGGGAGCTGCCGCCGGCCAATATCGCGGAGTTCAAGAAATAATTGAAAAACTACTACGACCTTCTCGAGCTGCCGGCGAGCGCGTCAGCGGATGACATCAAAAAGGCCTTTCGCGCGCAGATCGCGAAGTACCATCCCGACAAAGTTCAACACCTCGGCAAGGAATTCCAGGCAATGGCGGCGGACCGCGCCGCCGAGCTCACCGAAGCGTGGCGCATTCTGTCCGATGCCGGCCGCAAGGCGCAGTACGACAAGTCGCTCAACGCGCCGGCGCCGGCAGTCACGACCGCGGTTGCGGAAGCCACGCCGCCGCCAGCCGAAGCGTGGCGCCAGCCTGAGCGATCCGCCGAAGCAACCAGGGCAGAGCCACTGCGGGAACAGTTCGTTCAGGAGCGCGCGAGCCGCGACACCTTCATCCGCAAGGCGACGATCGACCGTCTGCGGCAGGCCTTTGCGCAGGTGGCCGGCTCGACTCACGAAGAGACGCAGGTGCGCGGATTCGACTTCGTCGCAGCGCCGCGGTCGAAAGGTTTTTTTGGAGGCGGCAAGGGCCTGTGCGTCGTCGGCCGCTTCGTGCCGAAAGTCGATGCGGCGGCGGTCGCCGATTCCTGGGTGCAAGCCGCCCGGGTGAGCCTGCCGCCATGCGCGGAGGTCTGCGTGCTCCTGATGGGCACGACGCTGGCGCCGGCGCGCGAGCTCGCCGACGCGATTGCAGAGCAGCGGCGGAGGTCGGCGCGCGGTCCAAGGATTACGCTGATTCCAATAAACTCGAGCGTCTGGGACGCACATATGCCGACCGACGCTCCGGCGATTGCGAAAGACCTGCTCACCAGGCTTCGTACTGGAAAGTGAGCGCGCAGAGACTTGTCAAAGTAAAAAGTAAAAAAAGGCAGCAAAAGGACCAGTAACATCGTTCGGAACCGTTTCTAACCGTTCCTCGTATCTGACCATCAGTCCATGGCACTCATCGAAACCGTCGACCTCTGGAAAACCTACGTGATGGGCTCCGAGGAGATCCACGCTCTGCGTGGTGTCTCGGTGCAGATCGAGCGCGGCGAGTACGTCGCCATCATGGGACCGTCGGGCTCGGGTAAATCGACGCTGATGAATCTCATCGGCTGCCTCGATACGCCGAGCAAGGGCTCGTACCTGCTGAACGGCAAGCAGGTCAGTCAGATGAACGACAACGAGCTGGCGCGGATCAGAAACGAAGAGATCGGGTTCGTCTTCCAGACGTTCAATCTGCTGCCGCGGGCATCGGCGCTGCGCAACGTGGAGCTGCCGCTCGTCTACGCGGGGGTGCCGGCGAAGGATCGCGACGTGCGTGCGCGCCTCGCGATCGAGAAAGTCGAGCTCACCTCCCGCATGATGCACAAACCCAACGAGCTGTCGGGCGGCCAGCGCCAGCGGGTCGCGATTGCCCGCGCGCTCGTCAACAATCCGTCCATCCTCCTCGCCGACGAGCCCACCGGCAATCTCGATTCGAAGACCGGCCAGGAGATCATGGGCGTCTTCGAGCGTCTCCACAAAGCGGGCAACACCATCGTCCTCGTCACCCACGAAGCCGATGTCGCCGCCTACGCCTACCGCACGATTCAGATCCGCGATGGTCAGGTGGAGAACGACGTTCGTCGGGCAGCCTAGTACGGACCCACTGCGAAGTCGCGCGCATCTCCCGGCAAAGCGCCGCGCACTTCCAGCGGAGGTCGTACACACCTTCCAGTAAGATTCTTCCGTGGCGGAATCTGAACTCGTCGTCCTGACGAGGCAGCTCGAAGAGCTGAATCGGATTGGCGCAGCGCTGTCTGCGGAGCGCGACACCGCGCGTCTCCTCGAGCTCATTCTGACCAAAGCCAGACGGATTACCGACAGCGATGCCGGATCGTTGTACGTCGTCGAGAACACGCCCGTTGAAGACGATCCCGACCTGCGCAAGCCACCGACCGACGATTTCGAGCCGCTCCGCCGCCTGCGCTTTACGATCGCGCAGAACGACACCGTCAATCTGCCGTTCAAGGAAGGCGTCCTCGAAATCACCGGCCATTCGATTGCCGGCCACGTCGCGCAGACAGGCGAGATCGTGATGCTCGGCGATGCGTACGTGCTGCCGAAAAACGTGCCGTACGTGTTCAATCGCAGTTTCGACGAAGCTGCCGGCTACCGGACGCGGTCCGTGCTGGCCGTTCCGATGAAAACGCCGAAAGGCAACGTCGTCGGCGTGATCCAGTTGATCAATTCGATGTCCGACGGAAAAGTCGTGCCGTATTCGGCGACGCAGAGCGCGATGGTTCTGTCGATGGCGTCTCAGGCGGCCGTCGCGCTCGAAAACAGCCACCTGTACCAGGAGATTCAGCAGCTGTTCGAAGGGTTCGTGCGCGCGTCGGTCGTGGCGATCGAGGCGCGCGACCCCGCGACCTCGGGCCACTCGTTCCGGGTCGCGAACCTCACGGTGGCGCTCGCCGAGGCCGCCGATCGCGCGGACAGCGGACCGATGGCGAGCCTGAAGTTTTCGCGAGAGGATCTGCGAACGATCCGCTATGCCTCGCTGCTCCACGACTTCGGTAAAGTGGGTGTGCGCGAGGACATCCTGGTAAAGGCCAAGAAGCTTCACCCCTCCCAGCTCGACCGCGTTCACGAGCGATTCCGCCTGGCGCGCCGGACCCTGGAGTGGGAGGCGGCGCAGGCGCGGCTGGACTTCGTCCTGGCGAACGGGCCTGACGCCTATCGCGCGCGGCAGGCCGCGTTCGAGTCGGACCTGCAGGCGGCGATCGCCAGGCTCGATCAGCAGTTGGCCGAGATCGAGCGCGCGAACGAGCCGACCGTGCTGCCGGACGGCAGCTTCGAGCGGCTGCGCGAGATCGCCGCACAGACGTTCGGCGACATCGACGGCACCGCGCGACCACTGCTTCGCGAGGAGGAAGTGCGGTGGCTGTCGCTGCGCAAGGGGTCACTGTCGGAGCGCGAGCGCCAGCAGATCGAGGCCCACGTCGTCCACACCTACCGGTTTCTGCGGCAGATTCCCTGGACCAGCGAGATCCGGCGCATTCCGGCGATCGCGCTTGGCCATCACGAGAAATTGAACGGTACCGGATATCCCTACAAGCTGTCGGCGCCAGACATCCCGGTCCAGACGCGGATGATGACGATCTCCGACATCTTCGACGCCCTGTCCGCCGCCGACCGTCCGTACAAGAAGGCGGTTCCGGTCGAGCGCGCGCTCAGCATCCTCGAACAGACCGTGAAGGACGGCGAGCTCGACGCGGATCTCTTCGACCTTTTCCTGGAAGCGCGGGTGTACGATCGCTGGCTAGTCGAGCCGCATCCGTATTGATGGGAATCCGCCTGCCGCGCCGATGGGGCGTCGTGGCCGCGTATGCCGCCCTGACGCTCGTCTTCACGTATCCGCTTTCGGTCGATCCCGCCGGAAGTGTCCTGACCGATGCACCGGACACGAACGTCTTCATGTGGACGCTCGCGTGGAACACGCACGCTCTGACCGCGCAGCCGTTCTCGATGTTCGACGCCAACATTTACTACCCGCAGAGCCGCACGCTCGCGTACTCCGACAACATGATCGGCAACGTTCTGTTCGCGGCGCCTGTTCTCTGGCTCACCGGCAACCTGGTTCTTGCCTTCAACGCTGTCGCGATCGTCTGCTGCTTCCTCTGTGGGCTCGGCGCGTATCTCCTCGCGCGGCGTCTCGATGTCTCGCCATCCGGCGCGTTCCTGTGCGGCCTGATCTACGAGTTTGCGCCGCCGCGTTTTCTGCGGTTCGGCCAGCTCACGCTCGGCGTGCATTGGATCCCGTTCACCCTCGCGTATCTGCATGCCTACTTCAAGGACGGGCGGCGCCGCGACCTGCGCCTCGCGGCGGTTTTCTTCACGCTGCAGGTTCTGACGAGCGGCCATGGCGCGGTCTTCGTGCTGCTTGCCGCGCTGGCGCTGGTCCTGTACCGCTTCGCGCTCGGCGAGCCGCTCGCGATCGGCCGTCGCGCGCGGGATCTCGGTCTGCCCGGCGTGCTCGCGCTCGTGCCGGTCGTGCTGATGGTGATGCCTTACCTGGCGGTGCAGCGCGAGATGGGATTGCGACGATTCCTCGAGAACTGGGCCGTTCCCGGAGTCTCGTTCCTCGCGTCGCCGACGTTCCTGCACTCGTTCGTGCTGTCGATGCTCTCCGCGACAAGCGTGAACAGCAACGCCCTCGCGTACCTGTTCCCCGGTTATCTGCCGGTGATCCTGGCGGCGTTTGCGGTGTTCGCGAGACGTTCGGAAATGATGGCTGGAAGCGCAGCGGCGGAGCTTGCTCCGCCCATGGATCTCGCTTCACCTCAGGGCCGAGCAAGGTCGGCCCCTACGTGGAGGTTGGTGGCTGTCACGTGGGAGATCGCGGCGCTGGTAGCGGCGGGGGTCGCGGTGTTTGCCGCGTATCACGGACCGTTCAGAATTCGAATCGGCGAGGAGGTGATTGCGTCGGTGCGTCAGCCGTGGCGCGTCTGGCTGGTGCTCGCGATCGTCATCGCGGTTCGCTTCGCCATCGCGCGATACGCACCATTCAATCCGATCTCGCGGTGGCGCGGATGCCGCGACGCGTATCGACGATGGTCGGCGCGTTTGCGGGACGACCATCGAACCTTCTATGTCTTGATGTTGCTGGTGAGCTACTGGCTGTCGATTGGTCCGCCGCTCGGCCTGTGGCCTGCCGTCTACTGGCTGCCCGGCTTCAATTTCATTCGCGTGCCCTCGCGCTTCACGATTCTCTCGGTGCTGAGCCTCGGCGTGCTCGCCGGCATGGGCTTCGACTGGTTGGCGCTGCGCTTCTCGCCGGCGCGGCGTCGGATCGCCGCAGGCGTCGTTGC
>Ga0114129_10005277_pt1 | contig 18225 bp, 19 predicted proteins | sample RhiMetdeltSRZDD1_FD_80071 | JGI IMG/M metagenome (GOLD analysis project Ga0114129, IMG submission 80071) | Populus rhizosphere microbial communities from Tennessee, USA - Rhizosphere MetaG P. deltoides SRZDD1 (version 2) (version 2) | ecosystem: Host-associated > Plants > Roots > Rhizosphere >...
CACCGAGAATGCATCGCCTTGCTGGATCACGTGAAAGTTCGTCACTACGTGGCCCTCACGGTCCCAGACGAAGCCGCTGCCCGTCCCCGATGGAATCTGTTGCACATCGAGCGTGAAGAGGTCACGCCGTAGCGCAACGCTCGTGATGAACACCACGGACGGCCGCGCGCGGCGAAAAATCTCGATCGTCCGCCGCTCTTCGGGACTGAGATCCTGAGGCGACGCGGGCTTGCCAAGCGCGATGTGCAGGAAGACAACCACCAGCAGCGCGATCGAGACACGTCGGGCCGGCGGAAACACCATCTCGGTGGTGGGATTATTGCATGCCGTTCATCCCCAATGACGGAAGACTTCGAGGACTTCGTCCGTGAGCGCAGGGAGCAGTCCGAGCAAACGCGGCGGATGCTGATCGGCGTGCTGGCGGGGACGTGCATCGCGCTCGCCGTTTCCAATGTCGCGCTGGCGCTGTGGATTACGGCGGGGCGGGCGCGACCCACCGTTGAGGTCCCGACGCGCGCTGCGACGCGAGAGACGTCGCGCGCTGCGCCCGTCGCGGAATCGCCGCCGCCGTCGGCGTCGATCCCAGCACCCACCGAACGTGCCGACCCACCGCCTTCCGTGACGTTACCCAGAATGACCGAGCCGTCAGCGGCAACGGCAGAATCACGCGTGCCGAGCACTCAGGCGGACCGGGCCGCGCGCGCTGACGCGCCACGCGCAGAGGCGGCGCGCACGGATGCCGCGGCCCGCGCGGAGACGCGCACCGAGCCGCCGCCACCGGCTCAGGCGCCATCGTCCGCCCGCGACCTGCCGGCACGAGCCACGGCGCCCGCAGCCACACCGCGAGCGGCGGCGGCCGCCTCAGCGCAGGCGCCATCCACCACCGCACTGCGCATGTCCGCGAACGCCGCGCCGTCGCCGGCGCGCGCAATGCCCACCACGCCTGCCGGTCTGGGATTCGCCGCGCCCGAAGAAGCGACGGCCGCGTGGATGCTGAGCACGTACGGGCGCGCCGACGCCGAGGCACGTGCCCGAGCCGCGCAGCGGTTCTACGACGCGAGGTCGGCCGAGGGCCGATACTGGAATCGCGTGCTCGTCCTGATCACCGCCGCCCGCTGAATCACGCTCGATCCCGCTGGTGCAATCGAGGACAATAGGCCGAATGGAGCAGACTGCGCGCAGTGCTGAGACTGTTCAGGGATTGCTCGAGCGCGGCGATCGCCGTCGCCTCGTCGATCTGCTGACGGCTGCGCATCCCGCCGACATCGCGGCGCTGCTCCGCGAGCTGCCGCTCGAGGCGCAGGTGACGGTGTTCCGGCTGCTGTCGGCGCAGCGTGCGGGCGAGGTGCTGTCCGAGCTCGACGATCAGACGCTGTTGCAGCTCGTGCAGGCGCTGGATCAGCTCGAGGTCTCTCGCATCCTCGACGAAATGCCGCCCGACCACGCGGCGGAGGTCGTCGAGGAGCTGCCGCCCGCGCAGGCCGAGAGCCTCCTCGAGATGATGAAGGAGGAGCAGTCCGAGGACGTCCAGGAGCTGCTCGAGTATCCCGAAGACACGGCCGGCCGGCTCATGTCGCCGAACGCCGTGGCCGTTCCCGAATCCGCAACGGTCGCCGAGGCGATCGAGCAGATCCGCAAGTCGGCGCCCGAAGGGCGCGGCTTCGAGCTCTACGTCGTGGACGACCACCGCCATCTCGTCGGCGTGGTACCGCTGCGCCGGCTGCTCACGGCGGCACCGACCACGCCGATGTGGGCGATCCGGGATCCGAGCGTCGTCAGCGTGTCGCCAGAGACGGATCAGGAAGAAGTGGCGCGGCTCGTCGCCAAGTACGACCTCGTCGCGGTGCCCGTGACCGACCGCGAGCGGCGCCTGCTCGGCACGATCAGCGTCGAGGATGTCATCGACGTCCTCGGCGAAGAGGCGTCGGAAGACATCTTCCGCCTGGCCGGCTCGGACGCCTCGGAGCTCGAGCGGCGCTCGCCGCGCGAGATCGCGTTGATGCGGCTGCCGTGGATCCTCACGACGCTGCTGATCGAGCTCTGTGCGGGCGTCGTCATCCATTACTACGACGCCACGTTGAGCCGCGTGATCCTGCTCGCCTCGTTCATGCCCGTGATCCAGGCGATTTCCGGCAACACCGGCTTGCAGTCGGTGACCATGGTGGTGCGCGGCCTCGCGACCGGGCACGTCCAGCTCGCGCGCTGGTGGGAGCCGCTGCTGCGCCAGGTCCAGACGACCTCGATCATCGGCGCCGTCTGCGGCGTGGCCGTCGGCATTCTCGGCGCCCTGTGGCATGGCACGATGTCGTTCGGCCTCGTCGTCGCCGTGTCGATGTTCATCTCGGTGAATCTCTCGGGCGCCGCCGGCACCGCCATCCCGATGCTCTCCAAGAGTCTCGGCTTCGATCCGGCAATGACGGCCGGGCCGTTCGAGACCGCGCTCCAGGACGTGCTCGGCGTCACGATCTTCCTCGGCCTCGCGACAGCGCTGCTTCGCTTCCTCGCGTGAGCGCCTGACCGATCGCGTGGCCGCGTCCATTTCCGTCGCGCGTGTCGTGCGCTCGTTCGCGCTCACCGGGATCCTCTCCATCGGCGGTGGCCGCGCGGCGTTCTTCTACGATGCGCTCGTGACCCGCCGCCGGTGGATGCGCGCCGACGAGTTCCTCGCCGATTTCACGCTCGCGCAGATGCTGCCGGGCGCGACCTTCGCCAACCTGGCTATCACGCTGGGTCATCGGCTCGCGGGCCTGGGCGGCGCGTTCGGCGGCCTGGTCGCCGTCATTGTGCCCGGTGGCGTGATCCTGATCGTGCTGGCAGCGATCTATCTCGCGCGCGGTCTCACGCCCGACGCCGCCACGCTCATGCGCGGCATGAGCGCGGCGGTCGTCGGGCTGGTCGCGATCACGACGGTGCGCATGGCGCGCCCCGCTCTGGTCAGCGTGCGCGCGATGACGATCGCGGTCGTGACATTCGTCGCCGTCGGACCGTTGCACCTGAACACGCCGCTCGTCATCGTGGTCATGACGGCGATCGGCCTGTGGCTCCATCGCCCCGTCGCCGGCGATGCGCCCGTGGAGGAACCCGCGTGACCGACCTGCTCGTGATGACGTGGACGTTTCTGTGGCTCAGTCTGCTCTGTGTCGGCGGCGGGCTCGGGGTGATTCCGGAATTGCAGCGGCAGGTCGTGACCACGCACGCATGGGTGACGGCGCGGGAGTTCGTCGACGGCTACACGCTGGCGCAGCTCACGCCGGGTCCGACGATGCTGGTGGTGGCCTTCATCGGATATCGCGCCCACGGTCTGCTCGGCGCCGTGCTCGCGACGGTCGCGATGTTCCTGCCGACCTCGATCATCGTCGCGGTCGCCGCCGCGCAGTGGCAGCGCCTGCGCACCCATCGCTGGGCGGCGTCGGCCGAGCGCGCGCTGCTGCCGATCGGCATCGGGCTGTCGACCGCCGGCGCATACACGCTCGCGCGCTCGGCGCTCCATGACGTCACCACGCTGCTGATCGCGCTCGCCGCCGGCCTGCTGCTCTATCACGGCCGGATCTCGGCGATCCTCGTCGTCGTGCTCGGCGGCGTGGCCGGATGGGCGCTGCAATGACCGCCGCGGGGGCGCCCTCTGTCGCGATCATCGGGCTCGGCTTCGGCCGCGCTCACGTGCCCGCGTTCCAGGCCGCCGGCGCGCGCGTCATCGCGGTCTGTCAACGGGACGAAGCCGCCGCCCACAAGGTCGCCACGGCCTACGGCGTGCCGCACGCGTACGCGCGCTGGGAGGACCTGCTCGCGGCCCAGCATCCCGACATCGTCGTGGTCGCGACGCCGCCGCACCTGCACCGGGCCATCGTCGGGGCCGCGGTCTCGGGCGGCGCGCACATCCTCTGCGAGAAGCCGCTGGCGACGTCGCGCGAGGACGCCGAAGGCATCGTGGCCGACGTCGCGCGCGGCCGGCGCGTCGGCATGACGGGCTTCAACTGGCGGTTCACGGCCGCGATGCAGAAGATGCGCGCGCTCATGGCCGACGGCGCGGTCGGCCGGATCCTGCACGTTCGTGGGCACTGGCTCGGCGCGCGCTGGGCCGATGAGGCGAGTCCGACCACGTGGCGGATGGATCGCCAGCAAGCTGGACACGGCGCGATGGGTGACATGGGCGTGCACCTGGTGGACCTCGTGCGCTGGACGTGCGGCAGCGAGTTCGCGCGCGTCGCCGCACATGCGGGCATCGCGTATCCGGCCAAGCCGGTGGCCGGCACGACGAAGCCGACCGACGCCGAGGACTTCGTGAGCCTCGTCGCCGAGCTGGCCTCGGGCGCCCAGGTCTCGCTGGTCGCAAGCCGCGCGTCGCACGGGCGGAACGACCACGCGCTCGAGATCTCCGGCACGCGCGGCGCGCTCTCCTACAGCCTGACGCGCGAGGGCTCTCGCTGGTATGCCGGTACCTTGTCGAGAGCTTCGGGCGGCGGCGGCTTCACACCGGTCCCCGTCGAGACGTCGTCCGTCGAAGGCAGCGACCCGATGGACGTGATCGGGCGAGCGACCATCGCGCCGCTGGCCGCGCGGCTCCTCACAGCGCTGCGCGGTGACGGGACGGCGGAGCCTTCACTGCAAGATGGACTGCGCGCTCAGCTGGTTCTGGAGGCGGCGCGCGAAGCGGCGGCGCGCCGCGCGTGGGTCGACGTGCCGACGCTCAGCGCTTGAAGATTCCGTACAGCCACTGCCCCAGCAACCCCATCGCCGGCGGCAACAACACGCCGGGGATGAAGCGCGCGAGCGTCAGCGGCCAACCGAGCAGCGGCGCTTCGTAGGTCAGCATGCGGATCGGACTCACGAGCGTCTTCGCGGTCAGCAGCGTGATGAGCGGCGCCGGCGCGGCGCCCTGACGCAGCATGTTGGCGGCGATCGGAAAGAAGACGTAGGGGCCGCCCGGAATGAGCAAGCCCGCCACCCACCCGATCAGGATGCCCTGACTCAGGTTTTCGCCCCCGAGCCAGCGGGAAAGCACAGGCCGCGGAATCAGCACCTCGAGGAGGCCGGCGAGCAGAAATCCCAGGGCCAGCTCGATCCAGACACCGCGCAGCAGCTGCGCGCTCGCCGTGAGGCCGCGCCACGGCAGGGCGGCATCGCGCGCGAAGGCCACCGCGGTCGCCACGACGACCAGCGCCAGCAGGATCCAGAGGCTCGCGTCCACGCGTCTCTTCTTCACGCGCCGTCGGAGGCGTGCGCCGCCCGATAGATGACGTGGCCGTTGGGCGTCTGCGCCTCCGCGCGCGCCGCCTCGATCAGCCCGTGCGAGGGCGCCAGCGAACAGGCCGGATCGGTGGCCGCCGCGTCGCCGGTCAGGTGGTAGGCCTGACACCGGCAGCCGCCGAAGTCGACCGTGCGTCGCTCGCAGCTACGACACGGCTCGGGCATCCACGCCTCGCCGCGGAACGCCCCGAAGGCGCCGGAATCTTGCCAGATCTCGGCGAGCGGCCGCTCGCGGGCATTGTCGAACGTGAGGCCCGGCAGCGTGTGCGCGGCGTGACACGGCAGCACGAGGCCATCGGGAGCGACCACGAGAAATCGGCGCCCCCAACCATCCATGCATGCCTTCGGCACGTCGGCGTAGTAATCCGGCGTGACGAATAGCACCTCCATCCGTCCGCGCAGGCGCCGCCGCGCTTGCCGCGCCACCTCCCGGGCGGCGTCCAGCTGCGCCCGTGTCGGCAGCAGCATGCGGCGATTGGCGAGCGCCCAGCCGAGATACTGCGTGTTGGCCAGTTCCAGGCGGTCGGCATCGAGCGTCTCGGCGAGCGCGATCACGTCGGCGACATGATCGAGATTCTCGCGATGCAGCACGACGTTGATGGTCAGCGGCATGCCGAGTCCCTTCACCCACCGCGCGACCTCGAGCTTGCGCTCGAACGAGCGGTGACCGGCGATGCGCTCCGAGCCGGCCGCCGTCACGTCCTGGATGGACACCTGCACGTTGTCGAGCCCGAGCGACTTCAGACGCGCGAGCCGCTCGCGCGCGAGAGGCACCCCGCTCGTGATCAGGTTGGTGTAGAGATCGAGCCCGCGCGCGCCTTCGACGAGGTGCTCGAGGTCATCGCGCAGCAGCGGCTCGCCGCCGGTGAGATTGAGCTGCACGACACCGAGCGCTTCCGCCTCGCGGAAGATCCGCAGCCAATCCTCGGTGCCCAACGCGTCCGCGTGCCGCGAGAAGTCGCGCGGGTTCGAGCAATACACGCAGCGGAGCGGACACCGGTAGGTGAGCTCGGCGACGAGCGTATAGGGCCGAGGCTCTTCAGTCATCCTGCTGACGAATGAGTCCGCGGTCGGCCATGTTCGCGAGGAACGCGAGGACTTCGCGCTCCACGCTCTCGCGCGGCTGCGGCGCGTACTTGTCGGCGAGGCGATCCACGATGGCACCGACGGTGTGCTCTCCCGTGCACAGCTGGAGCACGTCGGCGGCGGTGGGATTGAGGATCAGACCGCGTTCGGGATACAGCAGCAGATGACGCGACGTGCGCGCGTCCCAGCGCAGCCTGGCTTTGGCCGCCACGACCGGCCGGCTGTCGGCCGTGATCGCGCGTGGCTCGCTCACACGCGCGCGCCGCCGGGTCCCCAGCCGGGTTCGACATACGCCACGTAGAGGCAGTCGAGCAGGTGCCAGAGGATCTCGGTCTTGCGGATGAGCGCGGCGATGCATTTTTCCTGCAGCTCGTAGGTCGTCGCGTGCTTGACGACGAACTCGATGGCCTCGTGCGAGTCCTGCCGCGCGCGCGGCGGACGCGTGCGGAAATAGTCCAGCATGTCCTTGGCGATCCACGGATAGTGCCGTTCCCAGGCCAGGACGCGGCGGGTCATGAGATCCGGGGAGAAGAACTCCGTCAGCGACGACGCCACCGCCTCGAGCAGACTTCGCTCGCTCACCAGCTGGACGTAGCCGTCGCACGCGAAGCGCACGCCGGGCAGGACGGAGCGGCACGACGCCACTTCGTTTCGATCGAGCCCCACGCCGTCGGCCAGCCGCAACCAGAGCTCGAGCCCGCCCTCACCCGCCGCGTCGCCGTCGTGATCGCGGATGCGGCGGATCCACATGCGACGGAACGCCGGGTCTTCCGACTTGGACAGGATGATCGCGTCCTTGATGGGCACGCGGGTCTGGTAGTAGTAGCGATTGAGGACCCACTGCTGCAGCTGCAGTCGCGTGAGCTTTCCGTCGTGCATCAGCTGGTGATAGCGGTGATGGTCGTGGTAGCGGTGCTCGCCCTCGCGACGCACCCACTCGATGAATTCTTCGCGTCCCAGCGGCGGCCGCACGGCGTGCTCGCTCACAGGCGGATCTCCATGCCGTCGCACGCGACCTCCCAGCCGGCAGCCGCGACGGCCTCGCGCTCGCGCGAATCGTCGCGCAGCAACGGGTTCGTGTTGTTGAGGTGGATGTAGATGCGGCGCCTCGCGCTCACGCCAGCCAGCTGCGCCAGACTGCCCGCGGCGCCGCCCACGGGGACGTGCGCCATGTCTTCGGCGCGCTTCGTGCCGAGGCCCTGCGCGGGCAGCTCGTCGGGCGACCAGAACGTGCCGTCGAAGAAAATGGCGTCGGCGCCGCTGAGCGCATGCCGCACGTCGGCCGTCACCGCGCCGACGCCGCTGAAGTACGCCAGCAGCCGACCACTGCGCGTCTCGCGGATGCGAAAGCCGACGCTGTCCTCGGGATCCGCCGGACGCGCTCGTTCGAGATGCACCGGCGCCTTGCCGGGGACGATGACCGGCTCCGCGGCGAGCCCGGTCGGCCGCCCGTCGACGTCGATGATTTCCTCCTCGCGACCGGCTTTGACCACTCGCCACGTCATTTGGCCGGGAAAGCGCTCGAGCGTGCGATAGAGGACATTGTCTTCGGTGAAGCCGCGCCGGACGGACTCCGTCGCGTACACGACGAGCGGATGCGACTCACGGAGCGACAGGAGTCCGAGGCAGTGATCGAGGTCACCATTCGTCAACAGGATGGCGCCGATCGGCGAGTGGCGCGGCCCGCGTGGATGCAGACCTGCAAAGCTCTCGACCTGCGCACGAATCTCGGGAGAGCAGTTCAATAAGATGCAGCACGCCGCTCCGTCGGCGGCGACGGCCACACACTCCTGGGAGCGCGCGGTCGCCCGGAGCGTGCCGTCCCGCACCCCGCGGCAGTTCGGACAGCCGCAGTTCCACTGGGGAAAGCCGCCTCCCGCTGCCGAGCCCAGCACACGGATCAGCACCCGTCATCCCCCATAGATGCGACAGCCCCTCGCGTCGACCTTGGCAGGGACGCGAAGGGCTGCGGCTGACTCGTGGTGAGTCAGTTCAGACGATGTTAGAAGCGGTCGTCCGGCTCGCTGCCGAAATCATCCTGGTAGGAGTTGATCTCGGCGTCCATCCGCACTTCCGTCACCTCAGGAGCTTCCCACACCATGTCAGCACCTCCCAGCGGCTCGAGTCACCCCTTGCCCGAACGCGGCTCAGATGCTAGTCGAGTGGGCACGGCTTGTCAAACAGCTGTCGGCCCGTGGTTGGGCGGGGTTTGACAAGGCGGGGGCTGAGCGATAGCGTCTGGCGCCAATCGAGCCAAATCCGTCATGCCCTTGCGGAGGACCTGTCATGAGGCATAGCCCGTTGCGGTTCGCGCTGGCGCTCACCGTCGTCTCAGCCCTTCTCCTCGCGTCGGGTTTCGTCGCAGCCCAGCAGTCGACGGCGCCGCCGCCGTGGAAGCAGGGGCAGCCGAAGGACATGGAAAGCTCGACGCTGTCGCCGATTGCCCAGCCGCCGGCGCCGAAAGCGGCGAGCGAGATCCCGATCGGCAAGATCAAAGTGCCGCAGGGCTTCAAGGTGGAGCTCTGGGCCAGCGGCATCAACAACGCGCGGGTCATGACGTGGGGCGACAAGGGCACGCTGTTCGTATCCAGCCGCGTGGCAGGCAATGTCTACGCCGTGGTCGACAAAGGCGGCACGCGCGAGGTGAAAACCATCGCCAAAGGCCTCAACCTGCCAAATGGCGTCGCGTTCAAGGACGGCACGCTGTACATCGCCGAGATTCACCGCATCACCAAAATGGAAGGCATCGAAGGCAATCTGGACAGCCCGCCGGAGATGAAGGTGGTGTACGACACGCTGCCGAAGGACGCGCCGCACGGCTGGAAGTATCTGGCGTTCGGCCCCGACGGTAAGCTGTATTTCAACATCGGCGCGCCGTGCAACATCTGCATCCCACCCGACACCCATGCCAACATTTCGCGGATCAATCCCGACGGCACCGGCTTCGAGTACTGGGCGCACGGCGTTCGCAACAGCGTCGGGTTCGACTGGCATCCGGTGACGAAGGAGCTGTACTTCACCACGCACGCGCGCGACTGGCTCGGTGAGGACGTACCGCAGGATCGTCTCGATGTCGCCCCGAAGAAGGGCCTGCACTTCGGGTATCCGTACTGCCATCAGGGCGACATCCCGGACCCAGAGTTCGGCAAAGGCCGCTCGTGCGGCGAGTTCGCTGCACCGCTGCTGAAGACGGGACCGCACGTCGCGGGCAACGGCGTGGAGTTCTATACGGGCTCGATGTTCCCGGCCGAGTACAAGAACCGTATGTTCCTCGCGCAGCGCGGCTCGTGGAACCGCACGAAGAAGATCGGCTTCCGCGTCATGATGGTGACGCTCCGGCCGGGCGACGTGCCGAAGTATGAGCCGTTCGCCGAAGGCTGGCTACAGGGCGACGAGATTTGGGGGCGACCCGTCTACACGCGGCAGATGAAAGACGGCTCGCTGCTGATCTCCGACGACTACGCCGGCGCGATCTATCGCGTGAGCTACGGACGATAGGTTCGGAACGGTTGTCGCTTCCAGCGTGAATCGGGGGGCCACTGGGGGGGCCGTCCAGCCCTCCCTGACGTCCAAAAACAAGGCCGCTCGCATCCTATTCCAACCATTGACGACACGTTCGGTTCGAACTCTCTTGCTGGTGTTGATCGCGGGACTGGTTGCTGCTCCACGTACCCTTGCCGCCGACCTCGAAGCGGGCCGCCGTAAAGCCGCCGCCTGCGTCGCGTGCCACGGCATCGACGGTAACTCCACCAACCCCACCGTGCCCACGCTCGCAGGCCAGGTCGGGACGTACCTGCACTGGCAACTCCTGCTCTATCGCGACAAGCGTCGTGTGGATCCTCAGATGGCGCCGATCGCGGCGGCGCTGAGCGAAGCCGATATGGGCGATCTCGCCGCGTTCTTCGCGGCGCAGCGCTCCACAGCGGCGGCGCCGGCGCCGGTCGACACCACGCGCACCGACTCGGGACGGCGACTGGCCGAGACGTATCACTGCAACGACTGTCATGGTCGCGATTTCGGCGGACGCGAGTACGCACCGCGACTACGCGGTCTGTCGCGCGAATATGTCCTGGCGCAGATGCGCGGCTTCAAGGCCCGGACGCGCGGCGACCTCGATGGCGCGATGACGCAGGCGGCCCAACCGGTCGCCGACACCGATCTCGAGCCGCTCGCTGATTACATCGGTTCGATACGATGAGACGACGCTGGCATAATCGCTTGCGGCACACGGAGGCAACATGAGGATCGTGCTGGCGGCAGTGATTGTGGCGGCGCTGATGGGCGGCTGCGCGTCGGCGCGCGGCAAACCCGTGTACGACAAGCCCGGCGTGACGGACGCGCAGCGCAAAAGCGACGAAGCGGAATGCACGAAGGCGTCGCTCGATGTCGCCGGGGGCCCGCGGGGCTCCGCAATCCTCGCCGTCGACCGCGACGCGGTCGACGGCTGTATGCGGGCCCGCGGCTACAGCATCACGTCGCGGAAATAACTCTCAGGACGGCTGCGGCGCCGGCCGGCGCCAGAAGAACACCCGCGACACGGCGTGGCGCGCGAGATACTTCTGCGCCGACTCCATATAGAGGTAGAGCACGGGCGTGATGTAGAGCGTCAGGAGCTGGGACACGACGAGCCCACCGACGACGGCCAGACCCAGCGGACGCCGCGCATCGGCGCCGGCGCCGATCCCCAGCGCGATCGGCAGCGTGCCGAGCAGCGCGGCCATCGTCGTCATCATGATCGGGCGGAAGCGGAGCAGACAGCCCTGATAGATCGCCTCCGCGGGCGACACGCCGCCACGCTCGGCCTCGATCGCGAAGTCGATCATCATGATCGCGTTCTTCTTGACGATGCCGATCAGCATGATCATGCCCACGAAGCCGTAGACGTTGAGCTCCATCCCGAAGAGCCACAGCGTGAGCAGCGCGCCCGCGCCCGCCGAAGGCAGTCCCGACAAGATCGTCAGCGGGTGGATGAAGCTTTCGTACAGCACGCCGAGCACCAGATAGATGACGAGCACCGTGATCAGTAGCAGCATCCCCTGCCCTTGCAGCGAGGCCTGGAACGCCTGCGCCGTTCCCTGGAACGTGCCGGTCACCGTGGCGGGAACTCGGAGCTCGCGCTGGACGCGCTCGACCTCGGTCACGGCCTGTGACAGCGCGACGCCGGGTCGCGTGTTGAACGAGATCGTCACCGCGGGCAACTGCCCGAGGTGGTTGACCGTGAGCGGACCGATGCCGGGCGTCATCGTCGCCACCGACGCCAGCGGCACCAGCGTGCCTCGCGCGTTGCGAACGTAGAGGAGGCCGAGCGCGGTCGGATCGCGCTGGAACTGCGGATCGACCTCCAGGATCACCCAGTACTGGTTCGCTGGCGTGTAGATCGTCGAGACCTGCTTGGCGCCGTACGCGGCGCCAAGCGCGTTCTCGATCTGGTCCGCGCTGACTTCGAAGGTGGAGGCTTTGTTGCGGTCGATCTCGACGGTCAGCTGCGGGCTCGTGATCTGCAGATCGGTGTTGACATCCTGCAGGCCGGGCAGCTGGCGCAGCTTGTCGTAGATGAGCGGCGCCCAGTAGTAGAGCTCCTGCGTATCGGTGTCTTGCAGCGTGTATTGATAGACGGCCTTGGTGAGCTGTCCGCCGATCCGGATGGTCGGCAGGATCTGCGGGTACACACGGATGCCGGGCACGGTGGCCAGCTTCGGCCGCAGGCGCTCGATGATCTTCTCGGCGTGTGGCCGTTCCTCGCGCGACTTCAGCAAGGAGAAGACGCGCCCGTTGTTGAGGACGACGCTCGAGCCGGACGCGCCGATGAACGACATGCTCTGCTGAACGGCGGGGTCCTCGCGGATGATGTCGGCCACGGCCTTCTGCTTGTTCACCATGGCGTCGAACGAGATGTCCTGGGCCGTCTCTGTGAACGCGAAGATCGTTCCGTTGTCCTCGGTGGGGATGAAGCCCTTCGGGATGCGATAGAACAACGCTCCCGTCACGATGAACGTGAGCACCAGCGTCGCCATCGTAATGATGCGGTGGCGCAGCACCCACTTGAGCGTCGCGTCGTACGTATGCAGCATGCCGTCGAAGAAGCGCTCCGAGGCATCGTAGAGGCGGTTCTGCCCCGCGTGCGGCGGCTTGAGGAAGCGGCTACAGAGCATCGGGGTCAGCGTCAGCGACACGACGCCCGACACGAGGACGGCGGCGCCGATGGTGATCGCGAACTCGTGCAGCAGCCGCCCGACGACACCGCCCATGAACAGCACCGGGATGAACACGGCGGCCAGCGAGAGCGTCATCGACAGAATCGTGAAGCCGATCTCGCGCGCCCCGCTGAGCGCCGCCGTCATACGGTCTTCGCCGTGCTCCATGTGCCGGACGATGTTCTCGAGCATGACGACCGCGTCGTCGACGACGAAGCCGACACAGAGGGTCAGCGCCATCAGCGAGATGATGTCGATCGTGTAGCCGAGCGCGTACATGATTGCGAACGTGCCGACGATTGACAGCGGCACCGCGAGGCTGGGAATGACGGTCGCCGACAGGTTGCGCAGGAAGAGGAAGATCACCATCACCACGAGGGCGATCGTGAGCAGCAACGTGAACTGCACGTCGTGCACCGACTCGCGGATGGCCACCGAGCGGTCGTAGACGACGTTGAGGTTGACCGCGGCCGGCAGCTGCGCGCGGAACACCGGTAGCAGCTTGCGGATGGCGTCGACGACCTCGATCGTGTTCGTGCCGGGCTGGCGCTGCACGGCCAGCACGACCGCACGCTCGCCATTGAACCAGCCGGCCACCTTGTCGGTCTGCACGCCATCGACCACGCGGCCGAGCTCTTCCAAGCGCACGGGCGAGCCGTTGCGATACGCCACGATGATCGGCCGATATGCGGCGGCGTCTAACAGCTGGCCGGTCGCCTGAACGTTGTACGCCTGGGTCGGCCCCCACAGCGTGCCCGTCGGCTTGTTCACGTTGGCGCGCACGACCGCGTTCTCGACCTCGTCGAGACCGATGCCCCTTGCGGCCAGCGCGCGCGGATCCACCTGCACGCGCACCGCGTACTTCTGTGAGCCGAAGATGGTCACCTGCGCGACGCCCGAGATCGTCGAGATCCGCTGGGCCAAGAACGTCTGCGCGTACTCGTCGACGGTGTAGAGCGGCAGCGTCGGCGAGCTCAACGCCATATAAAGGACGGGCTGATCGGCGGGGTTGACCTTCTGGTAGATCGGCGGCGTCGGCATGCCCGGTGGCAAGAGCGTGGCCGCCTTGGCGATCGCCGCCTGCACGTCCTGGCCGGCGGCGTCGATGTTGCGCTCGAGCGTGAACTGGATCGTGATGTTGCTCACGCCGAGCGCGCTCGTGGACGTCATCGAATCGATGCCGGCGATCGTGGTGAACTGCCGCTCGAGCGGCGTGGCCACCGCGGAGGCCATCGTCTCCGGGGTCGCGCCCGGCAGGTTCGCGATGACCTGAATCGTCGGGAAGTCGACGTTCGGCAGGTCGTTGACCGGCAGCTTCTGGTAGGCCATCACGCCGAAGATGAGGACGGCCGCCATCAGCAGCGTAGTCAAGACCGGACGACGGATGAACAGCTCGGTGTTCACGACGGGCTCAGGACGCCTTTTGCGTCTTGATCTCCACGCGCGAGCCGGGCACCAGCCGCAGCTGGCCGTCGGTGACGACACGGTCGCCTGCAGTCAGGCCCTTGGTGATGATCGTGTCGGCGGCCAGGCGCCGGCCGAGCTCGACTGGACGCGGCTGCACCGTGGAATCCGGCTTCACCACGAACACGTACGGGCCCTGTTGCCCGGGCTGTACCGCCTGTGAGGGAACGACGACGGCCGATTCCGTCGTCAACGTCAGCACGACTTCGACATACTGTCCCGGCCACAGCATGTTGTCCGCGTTGTCGAAGGTGCCCTTGAGCTGGATGGTGCCGGTCGTCGGATCCACGGTGTTGTTCACGAAGGTGAGGCGTCCGATGGTCGGCTTCGATGCGCCCGGCGGTGTCGCGCGCACGCTCAGCGGCCCGGCGGCCATGTACTGCTTGATCGCGGACAGATGCTGCTGCGGCACGGTGAACGAGACGTAGATCGGGTGGATCTGCGCGATGACCACCATCGGGTTGTCGTCGTTCGCCTTCACCACGTTGCCCGCCTGCAACATGAGGTTGCCCGTGCGTCCCGCCATGGGCGAGCGCATGCTGGTGTAGCCGAGATTGAGCTTCGCCGTCTCGACGATGGCTTCGTCGGCTCGGATCACGGCGCGCGCGTTCTCGACACCGGCCTGCGCGGCGTCCGCCGCGGCACGCGCGTTCTCGACGGCGGCGCGATCAGCCTGCACAGTAGCTTCGAGGGCCGAAAGGTTGGTGCGGAACTGATCGTACTGCTCGCGCGCGACCAGCTCTTTGTCGACGAGCGTCTTGTAGCGCTTCTCCTGCACGCGCGCGTTCTCGAGCTGCGCCTGATCGCGCTCGAGATTCGCCATCATCTGCTGCACCTCGGCCCGACGCTGCGCGTGCGCGGCCTCGGCCTGGCGCAGCTGGGCGGTGTCGCGACCGACGTTGGCCTGCGCCTGCGCCACGATCGCCTCGAACGGGCGGGGATCAATCGTAAACAGGAGCTGACCGGCCGTGACGTCCTGGCCTTCGGTGAAGTGCACGTTCATCACTTGCCCGGAGACTTGCGACTTCACGCCGACCACCGTCAGCGCCTGCACGTTGCCGATGACGCCCACGTCGAGTGGGACGTCACGTCGCACGGCATCGGCAACGAGGACGGGGACGGCGGGCGCCGCCGCGCGCTGGGTACCCGACGCTCGATCACTGCAGCCGGCGCAGACCGCGAGCACCGCGATCACGACAAGGAGCGCCCCGGCCCGCCTCATCGCTCGGCGACCTCCATCGACGCGTCGACGAGGGCCTCGAGGCCTCGGACGACGCGCGTGCGATCGCCAGCCGACATGCGCGCCAGCACCGCTTCGAGACTGCGCAGCCGCATGGCGTTGAGCTCATCGACGAGCGCGGCACCAGCGCGCGTGACCTCGAGTACGTACGCGCGACGGTCGACGGGATCGTCGGCGCGGGTCACGAAGCCTTTCTGCTCGAGACGGTCGACGAGATGAGTCACGGCGGGCAGCGTCACCGCGAAGGCCTTGCCGACATCACCCATACGGCACCCTGGATGCGCGGCCACGTGGAAGAGGACCTGGCCCTGCGCGTAGGTCAGGTCGAGCTCGGCGGCCCGCTGCCAGAGGAACTGTCGGAAGATCGTGCTCCCAAGCGCGTTGAGAAGGTCGAGGAGCTGCTCAGCCTGCGCAGTCCACTGCCCGCGGCGCGCACCATTGCGTCTCGGGGTCACCGCATAATGGTGCATCGGCTAAACAGTTAAGTCAATTAAGTATCCCGCGCCGTCTCAGCGGCGACCGACGGCGACTGCGGTGGCGACGACTCGATCGAGCGTGTCGAGCTGAAACGGCTTCGACACGTAGTCCATGGCGCCTCGGCGCAGCAGATCGCGCGCGACGGCCTCATCGGCGTTGCCGGTGAGCATGACGATCGGCACCGTCGGGTCGAGCGCGTGCAGGCGGTTCAGCGCTTCGTCGCCCGTGACACCCGGCATGTTGATGTCGAGCAGGACCACGTCGGGGCGAATCGCGGCGGCGCGTCGCAGCGCCTCGGCACCGTCATGAGCGATATCGACCTCGTAGCCGAGCGACATGAAGTACTCCTGCACGATCTCCGTGACATTGTCTTCGTCGTCCACGACGAGCACCCGACCGGCCGGCATGCGCGTGCCAAATCCTCCGTCAAAAGTATATCGATACCGACAAAAGTATATCGATACCAATAGTTCGTGCCGATATGAAATCTGACGCCCATCGGAACGCGTCGCGACGATCGCGCGACGTGCGCCGCGAGAACATCGGAGACGCTCGGAGTCAGTCGAGACGCGCCTGGGAGGATCGCCGGCGCTTCGTGCGGTCGACGCGCATCGGGATCACGTGGCCGATCGACGACTTGTCGGATCCTGCCGCGCGCGACCGTAGCCGGCCTTCGGCCGATTCTTGATCGTACAGCTCGAGGACCATCAACGTGACGAACGAGTCGACGTCGAGACCGATGAGATCCGCGAGCTCCTGGGCCGCAGAGAGCACTCGGGGACTCACCCACAGCGCACACCGCCGAGAGGCATCGATACCCATCCCTACATCCGGGATGCATCCGTCGCGCCACCAAGTCGACAATTCGGCCGCTGGCCGGCGGCGCGACGGCAAAGTTTGGACACAGCAAAGGCGGTGGCCGAAGCCACCGCCCCCTAACTACGCGAATGAACGGTGCCGCGCACCTGCTGTTCGCGAGCCGCACGATACCTCTGGTGACCTTCGCGTCTGTCGTCCGGCACGTGTCACGCCCCGTCCACTCCGTTCCGGGTGGGTAGGGTGAACCAGAACGTGGCTCCCCGGTCCGCATTGTTCGTGGCCGAGAGGTGCCCGCCGTGGGCTGCCACAATCGACTGGCAGATGACCAGTCCGAGGCCGAGGCCGTGCACTTTCGTCGTGAAGAATGGCTCGAACACGCGCTCAATGCCCTCTGCCGGCAGGCCGACGCCGCGGTCGGCGATCGCCACCCGCACAGTGCCGTCAACCTCGAGCGAAGTGGTGATAGCGATCCGGCGCTCAGGTGGCTCGTTGAGCTGCATCGCGTCGCACGCGTTGACGATCAGATTCAGGACCACCTGCTGCAGCGCGACAGGGTCGCCGTTCACCTTGGACGGCCCCAGCATCATCTGAGTGGTGACGGCCACCCCCTGGGCAATCAGCTCGCTGTTCAGCAGGCGTAGGACTTCGTTCGTCACCTCATTCAGATCGACCGGCTGACGTGGCGTCTCGCCCCTGCGCAACAGCACCCGCAAGCGCCGGATGAACTCACCAGCCCGGCGGTCCGCGTCCACGATGTCGTTCAAGATTTCCCGCACCTCGGCCAGGTCAGTCGGGTCGTGAGCCAGGAACTGCAGGGCCGCCTGCGCGTTCGTCAGAATCGACGTAAGCGGCTGGCTTAACTCGTGGGCCAGGGCACCAGACAGCTCGCCCAGCGTCACCACTCGGGTCAAGTGTGTGAGCAGCTGTCGTTGTTGTTGACTCTCCCGCTCCGCCTTTTTGACCTCGGTAACGTCGTTGAGACAGCAGATGGCGCCGGTCACCGTTCCTCGCTTGCCCCGAAGCGGAATCCCGTTGACCATCACCGTGCGCCGAGTGCCGTTGGAGCGTTCGATCACGAGCTCCCGGTTGGACATCGGCATCCCCGTGCGCAGCACCTGCGCCATCGGCCAAGACGAGCGGGCCAGATAGCTGCCGTCGACCGTGTAGAGGTTGTACGCGCCGCCGAATCGATCGGCTGCGCCGCGCGTGGGTTCTCGGCCCCAAAGCTCAACGGCGCGCCTGTTGTAGCGCTCGACGACGCCCGAGGCATCGCAAACAAAAACGGCAATCGGCAGGGTGTCGATCAACTCGAGGAGCGTCTGCTCGCTGGCGCGCAGCGCGTCTTCGACCTGCTTGCGTTGGGTGATGTCTGTGGCCGAGCCCAGCACCTGGTTCGCCGTGCCGTCTTTGCCGAAGATCGGCCGCTTCACCACCTGCATCCAGCGAACTTGCCCCCGCGCGTCGGTGATGCACGCTTCGGGGACTGAAAGTTCCTTCAGGGAGTCCATCACCTGCAGGTCGTCGCGCCGGAATCGGGCGACCTCCTCAGCGTTGGAATTGAAATCGGCGTCGGTCTTGCCGATGAGGTTCTCGACTGTGGTGCCGTAGAGATCAGCCATGGCCTGGTTGACGAGGGTGAACCGCCCCTGTCGATCCTTGGCAAAGATGCTGTTCGCATCCACGTCGATGACCTGCCGA
>Ga0114129_10005278_pt1 | contig 18223 bp, 17 predicted proteins | sample RhiMetdeltSRZDD1_FD_80071 | JGI IMG/M metagenome (GOLD analysis project Ga0114129, IMG submission 80071) | Populus rhizosphere microbial communities from Tennessee, USA - Rhizosphere MetaG P. deltoides SRZDD1 (version 2) (version 2) | ecosystem: Host-associated > Plants > Roots > Rhizosphere >...
GGATTTCCCACTGGCTCGGCCAGGGCTCGAGCCACCGCGGCATCTTCGCCGGCTTCGTGGCGGGCATCCTCACGCCGGGCGGCCCGCTGGTGAGCTTCCCGATCATGGTGGTCTTCTACAAGGGCGGCGCCTCCCTCTCGGCCCTCGTCGCCTACATGACCAGCTGGTCGCTCTTCGGGTTCCAGCGGGTCCTCGCGTGGGAGCTGCCCTTCATGGGGACGCGGTTCCTCGTCGCGCGCGTCCTGCCGACGCTCGTGTTCCCGATCCTCGCGGGGTACCTCGTGCGCTTCATCTATGACGACTAGCATGCCCACGCGCCCCTCACCGGCCACATCGCGAGCGACGCCGACAGGCCGAGGCGGCCTCTCCGCGCGGGTCCTGACGGCCGCTTGCCCGGCGGACCTCGGCTCCGGGCCCCTTTCTCCGGCGCAGATCGCGAAGCGATGCCTTCGCGACCCGTCGCGGAGGGGACCCCCGTCCGCCTCGGCTCGCCGGGCGCCGCGGCCGTCACCCGCGCGGCGCCACCCGCGGGTGGCCCGCGCTCGGTGCGCCGCGGGTGGTGCCGGTGAGGACCCCGACACGCCGAGGCGGCGCCGAGGCGCGTCCGGGCGAACCGGCACCAGGACCCGCGGCGCGAGCGCCGGCGGCGGGGTGACGCGGTGAGCTTTCACGATCTGCGGGAGTTCCTGACGCTGCTGGAGGACCGGGGGCAGCTGCGCCGCGTCGACGCGCCCGTCCGCCGCGAGCTCGAGATCACGGAGATCTGCGACCGCCTCGTCAAGGGGCCGAAGGGCCAGAACCACGCCCTCCTCTTCGAGCACGTCGAGGGCGCGGCGCTGCCGCTCCTGATCAACGCCTTCGGGACCGAGGAGCGCATGGCATGGGCCCTCGGCGTCGAGCGGCTCGACGAGCTCGGGGAGAAGATCAAGGGGCTCCTCGACCTCAAGATGCCGGGCTCGGTCCTCGACAAGATGCGGAAGGGGCTCGAGCTCCTCGACGTCGCCCGCTCGGGGCCGCGGAGCGTGAAGAGCGGGCCCTGCCAGGAGATCATCGAGACCGAGCGCCCGTCGGTGGCGGCGCTCCCGATCCTCTGGTGCTGGCCGAAGGACGCGGGGTACTACATCACCTTCCCGCTCGTCATCACGCGGGACCCCGTCACCGGGCTCCGGAACGTCGGCACCTACCGCATCCAGGTCTACGACGAGCGGACGCTCGGCCTCCACTGGCAGACTCACAAGGGCGGGGCCGAGCACGAGCGCGAGGCGCGGCGCGCGGGGAAGGAGCGCATCCCGGTGGCGATCGCGCTCGGCGCCGACCCGGCGACCATGTACACGGGCACGGCGCCGCTCCCGCCGGGGCTCGACGAGATCATGCTGGCCGGCTGGCTCCGCGGCAAGGGCGTCGAGATGGTGAAGTGCCGGACCATCGACCTCGAGGTGCCGGCCCAGGCGGAGATCGTGCTGGAGGGCTACTGCGACCCGGCGGAGTCGCGCGTCGAGGGGCCGTTCGGCGACCACACGGGCTACTACTCCCTCGCGAACCCCTACCCCGTCTTCCACCTCACCGCGGTGACGCGCCGCCGCGACGCGATCTACCCGACGATCATCGTGGGGCGGCCGCCGATGGAGGACTACTGGCTCGGCAAGGCGACGGAGCGGCTCTTCCTGCCGCTCATCCGGATGATGCTGCCCGAGATCGTCGACATGAACATGCCGGCCGAGGGCGTGTTCCACAACCTCGTCATCGTGTCGGTGAAGAAGCGCTACCCCGGCCAGGTCCGCAAGGTGATGTACGGGCTCTGGGGGCTCGGGCTCCTCATGCTGGCGAAGAACGTTGTGGTCGTCGACGAGTGGGTCAACGTCCACGACCTCTCCGAGGTCGCCTGGCGGGTGACGAACAGCATCGACCCGGCGCGCGACCTGGTGATCGTGGAGGGCCCGTCGGACGACCTCGACCACGCCGCCCTCCGCCACCGCTACGGCGGGAAGCTCGGCATCGACGCCACCGAGAAGCGGGCGCCGCTCGACCGCGTCGAGCAGCCGTGGCCGGAGGAGATCCGCATGTCGGAGGAGGTGCGGCAGCGCGTCGCGATGCGCTGGCGCGAGTACGGCCTCGAGTCGTGACCCTCGCCGCCGAACCGGCCCGACCGATCCTGGACCACGACGTCACGCAAGGCTGCGTCACGCCCGGGCTCGCCTCCGGCGCCAGGCCGGCCTTCGCCAGGACGTTATGCTGCGGCCGACCTGACGCCGGGGCGACCTCGGCCACGCGGCCCGTGGGGGGCGCCGGAGCGACCTCACCAGGACGATTGGGCAGAATCGGGTTACCCTGGACCCGACTGGAGATGCGCCGATGCGATACACGGTGATCCTCGAAGACGGTCGCGAGTCCGGCTACGTGGCCATCTGCCCCGCTTTGCCGGGGTGCGTCTCCCAGGGCCGTCAGACGGTGGAGGTTGAAGTCGCGGTCCGATGACCAAGCTGCCCCGGGGCCTGTCAGGCCGCCAGGTCAGACGGGCCCTCCAGCGAGCGGGTTTCCATTCTTAACTAAGATATGTGGCGACAAGCGAGCAGGAATACACCACGCTCATCGGGGGGAAAGACCATGCAGAGTTTCGGAACGTCAAGGGTTGTGGCCCTTATCTTCAGCGTGCTGCTGGTATCTGTTGCCGTCGCGGATGATCCGGACCTCTCAGTACTCGTCGGAAAATGGCAGGGGCGTATCGAAGGGCTTGCGAGGCAATAATAGCCGCTTTCTAATCATCGAACGCATCGAGGGCAAGATTGGATACGCCCAATACGGCACTCCAGATAAGGACATATTTCCTGTACAAGTCGACATTCGGCCCGATCCTGACGGCAGCGGAAGGCCTATTGTCGAGTTTTACACGCCTAGTAACTTAGGCGGCAATCATATGTCTGTGCGGTTGACGCCTGACGGGAAAGCTTTACGCGGTACCTTTAGCGCGAAAGGCGGAGGCGCGAAAGGCGCAGGCAAATGGCAGGATGTCAATCTCCTGCGAGTAACGCAGTAGGGCCAACGAGATCCCCGGGTTGGAAGCCTCACGCGGCGGGTCGTTAGCCTTGCCTACCGATCCTTCGACACGTGCGGGCTGGAATTTGGGACTTAAGACCATGGTCCACGAAATCAGGAAGCGAAAGGTGTCGGCCTGACCAGGCGCATCAAGGGCAACCGAGGCGGCTTGCGATGCTGAACCCCAACTGGCAGCCCACACTGGATCGGCGAAGGTTCCTGCTCGGATGGGCGGCAGCCGGTCTGTCTGGCTGCGCTGTCGCGACCGCTCGGCCGCGAGAGGCTGAGCACACAGTTGAATTTCCCCTGGTGATCCGCGGCGGACGTGTGGTCGATCCCGGCCAAGGTGTCGACATGTCCGTGGATCTCGCGATCGAGGACACCCGCGTCGCCGCGGTCGGACCCAACCTTCGTGGACGCATCATCCTTGATGCCGCGGGTTGTGTGGTCGCCCCCGGGTTCGTCGACCTGCACAGCCACGCGCAAACTGTGAGCGGGCATCGGTTGCAGGCCTTCGACGGCGTCACGACCTCACTGGAGTTGGAGGCCGGCGCCATCCCGGTCGCGGCCGCCTATGCGCGGGCGAGCGCCGAAGGCCGGCCGTTGAACTATGGCTACTCTGCCTCCTGGGCGAGAGCCCGGATCCGGGTGCTCGCCGGCGACAGCCGCTTCGCCGACCCGGCCTGGCAGAGGGAGGCGACGGAGGCCGAAGAGGACCGGATCCTCGCGATGCTGGAAACCGAAGTAGGCGCCGGAGCCCTCGGCATCGGCGTGCAGGTGGGCTACGCGCCGAGGACCAGCCTCGGAGAGTACCTTCGCGTCGCACGGCTCGCCGCCGCACGCGGTGTCCCGACCTACACGCACGCGCGGGATCTGATCGAGTTCAGTCCTGATACGCGAATGGACGGAGCCGAGGAGTTGGTGCGCGCCGCGGCCGAGACCGGCGCCCACATGCACTTCTGCCACGTGAACAGCAGCTCAGGGCGCCGCGTGGAGCGGGTCCTCGCCCTGGTCGACCGGGTGCGCCGTGAAGGCGCGGTCGTCACCACGGAGGCGTATCCCTACGGCGCCGGGATGACGGTGATCGGGGCCGTATTTCTCGCGCCCGAACGCCTGACGACGCGAGGTCTACGGCCGACAGATATCGTGTACTTGCCGACGAATCAACGGGTACGCGACGCCGAGCACCTGAATCGCTTACGGGCCGCCGATCCGGGAGGACTCTGCGTCGCGCACTTCCTGGACGAGACGAAGGCGGCGGACGCCTCGCTGTTGCGCGCGTCGCTGTTTCACGAGGACACCATTGTGGCAAGCGATGCGGTTTCCCCGATCGGACTCGGTCCAGGCGCCGAGCGGGCGTGGCCGCTACCGCCGACCGCTCGTACGCACCCGCGGACCGCGGGAACGTTTGCGCGCTCCTTTCGGCGCATCGTCGGTGAGGGCAAGATGAGCATTCTCGAGTTCGTCCGACGTGCGAGCCTGCTTCCAGCCCACGTGATCGCAACCGTCGTCGGCGGTGCCCTGCGCAAGGGCACGCTCACCGTCGGGGCGGACGCGGACGTCGTCGTCTTCGACCCGGATGCGTTCCACGATCGAGCGACCTACGAGGCGCCTACGCAGCTGTCGGCCGGGGTTCGGCACCTCTTGGTGGCGGGAGAGCCGGTCATTCGAGACGGGACCTTGGCGCAGGATGCTCGGCCGGGGCGACCGGTGCGAAAAGTCTGATCGCGACCTCTAACCTCCGGCTGCCGTGGCCGCCGGAGCCATGCGCCGGATCCCGGCTTAAGCGCCGGAAGGGAAGCCACATGGTCCTCCGTCGGGATGAGCCGTTCGCCGAGGTGGTGGTGCCGGCCCACCCGAGCATCGACACCGGGATGCTGGCGGCCATCCTCGACGCAGCGGGAATAGACGCGGAGCAGCTCCGCGAGCTCCTGTAATCCCCCAGGGCGTGCTTGTGCGCGCGTTCCTCCGGCCGACGTGGGTCACCTGGGCCGTGGGGCTTCTCCCGCTCGCGCTCGTGCCGCCGCTGAGCCTCCTCCGCCTCCACGGGACGCTCTTCGCGCTGTACCTCTGCATGATCGAGGTCCCCTTCGCGGTCATCTACCGGCTCGGTCTTCCCGTCGGGCGGCGGGGCGATTGGTTCGGCTACGCGTTCCCGAATCCCCTCGGCTGGACGCTCATCGCGCTCCTGGACCTCGTCGGCCTCTATCTCCTGGGCTGCGCCGCCTCCGCCGTCTGGACGCGCGTGCGGCGGGCAGCCCGGTGAGCGCGGTCCGGCACTTCCTCGACGCGATCAAGGTCGAGCACACCGTCTTCGCGCTGCCGTTCGCCTACCTCGGCATGGTGCTGGCGGCGCGCGGCTGGCCGGGGTGGCTCACATTCCTCTGGATCACGGTGGCGATGGTCGCGGCGCGGACGACGGCGATGGCCGCGAACCGCCTGATCGACCGGCACCTCGACGCCCGGAACCCGCGGACAGCGGGCCGCCACCTCCCGCGGGGGCTCCTCGCGCCGCGCGACCTCGGCGTGGCGGCGACGGGCTCGGCCGCGCTCTTCTTCGTCGCGGCCTGGCAGCTCGGGCCGCTCTGCCTCGCGCTCGCCCCGATCGCGCTCGTCTTCCTGGTCGGCTACTCCTACACGAAGCGCTTCACGTGGCTCTCCCACTGGATCCTCGGGTTCACCGACGGCGCCGCGGCCGCCGGCGCCTGGATCGCCGTGCGGGGCACGATGGAGCCGCCGGCGTGGCTCCTCTGGCTCGCCGTCACCGTGTGGATCGCGGGCTTCGACCTCCTCTACGCCTGCCAGGACGTCGAGTTCGACCGGCGGGAAGGGCTCCACTCGGTGCCCGCCCGGTTCGGGATCCCCGCCGCGCTCGGGGCCGCGCGGGTCTCCCACGTCCTCACCGCCCTCGCCCTCGCCGGCGCGGGCTTCGCGCTCGGCCTCGGCGTCCTCTACTGGGTCGGCTGGCTCGTCGTGGTCGGGCTCCTGGTCTACGAGCACTCGCTCGTGTCGGCGAACGACCTCTCGCGGCTCGACGTGGCCTTCTTCAACGTGAACGGCTACGTCAGCGTCATCACGTTCGTCGCCGCCGTCGCCGGCCTCTGGTACTAAGCCCCGGGCGCAGGGCCTGTCGCCGGCTCACCCCGGACGCGCCTGCGGCTCCGTCACCCGTTCGCCACAGGCCGCGACCCGATGGGTCGCGGCCCGATGACGAAGGGGTCCCACTGCGCCTCGGCGCGCCGGGGTCTTCGCCGGCGCCACCCGCGCCCGGGACCGCTCCCACCCGCGGCGCGCGTGCAAACAGCGTGGGTCGCGTCGCCGCGCGGGTGACGGCCGCGGCGCCTGGCGCGCCGAGGCGGATGGGGGTCCCCTTCGCGACCTGCGACGGAGAAAGGGGCCCGGAGCCGAGGCGCGCCAGGCAAGCGGCCAGCCGGACCCGCGCGGCGACGGTCCCGGCGACAGGCCCCGCGGGTAGGCGCAACCATGACCGGCGCGGGCGGCAGCGCGCGGGTCAGGTCTTCAGACGGGGGTCAAGCGCGTCGCGGAGCCCGTCCCCCACGATGTTGATGGCCAGCACGGTGACCGTGATCGCGAGCCCCGGGAACGTCGTGACCCACCAGGCCTGGCGGAGGAAGCCCCGGCCGTCGCTCAGCATGGCCCCCCACTCGCTCGACGGCGGCTGGGCGCCGAGGCCGAGGAAGGAGAGCGCCGCCCCGGTGAGGATGGCTCCCGCGACACCGAGGGTGCCGACGACGATGACCGGCGCCACGACGTTCGGGAGAATGTGCCGGCCGACGATGCGCGCGTCCCGGCACCCGGTGGTCCGGGCCGCCTCGACGTAGGCGAGCGCCTTCGTCGCGAGGACCTGCCCCCGCACGAGGCGCGTATAGACCGGCACGCCGGCGATCCCGACCGCCAGCATCACGTTGTTGAGGCTCGGGCCGAGCACCGCCACGATGCCGAGCGCCAGGAGGATGCTCGGGAACGCCAGCATCACGTCGATCACACGCATCACGACGAGGTCGATCCACCGCCCGTAGTAGCCGGAGAGTAGCCCGAGGAGCATCCCGCCCGACGCGGCGATGCCGACCGCGATGATGCCGACCTGGAGCGAGGCGGACGCGCCGTGGAGGATGCGGCTCAGAACGTCCCGCCCGAACTGATCGGTCCCGAGGAGGTGCGCGCGCCCCGGCGCGCGGAGGAGGCGGTCGGCGTCGGTGAGGGTGGGGTCGTACGGCGCGAGGACGGGCGCCAGCGCGGCCGCCGCCACCAATACGCCGACGACCAGGAGGCCCAGCACCGCCCCCCGGTTCCGGCGGAACTCGCGCGACCCCTCCCACCGGGTCATGCCGGCGCGCGCCGCGCGGAGCTAGTCATAGCGGATCCGCGGATCGGTCAGGGCGTACCCGAGATCGACGAGGAGGTTGACGAGCACGTAGGCGCTGGCCGTGAAGAGGACGATGCCCTGGACCAGGGGGAAGTCCTTGTAGAGGATCGCGCCGACCAGGAGCCGGCCGATGCCCTGCCGCGCGAACACGGTCTCGATGACCACCGTCCCGCCGAGGAGCGCGCCGAACTGGAGGCCCACGATCGTGATGACCGGGATCAGCGCGTTCCGGAGGGCGTGGCGGTAGACGACCCGGCGCTCCGCGAGCCCCTTCGAGCGGGCCGTCGTCACGTACTCGATGCGCAGCACCTCCAGCATGCTCGACCGGACGAGGCGCGCGATGACGCCGGCCGCGCCGTAGCCGAGCGTCAGCGCCGGGAGGACGAGGCGGGCGAGGCCGCCCTGGCCTGTCGCCGGGAGCCAGCCGAGCTGGAGCGCGAAGAAGAAGATGAGCATGAGCCCGAGCCAGAACGCGGGCATGGACACGCCGCCGAGCGCGAGCGCCATGCAGAGCGTGTCGGCCCACGAGCCGCGATGGGTCGCCGCGGCGACGCCGAGCACGACCCCGACGACCACGGCCAGCGCCAGGCCGGCGAGCGTGAGCTGCACGGTGCTGGGGAGCTGGGCGAGGATCTCGTCCAGCACCAGGCGCCGCGACTGGAGCGAGCGTCCGAGGTCCCCCGAGAGCGCCCGCCCGAGGAACCGCGCGTACTGGACGTGGAGCGGGGCGTCGAAGCCGAGCTCCCGCCGGAGGCGCGCGAGGTCCTGGGCCGAGGTCACCGCCTCGCCGAGGATGATCTGGGCGGGGTCCCCCGGCAGGAGGTGGAGCATCGAGAAGACGAGGATCGAGACGCCGAGGAGGACGGGGAGGGCGGCGAGGAGCCGGGTCCGGACGTAGCGCAGCACGTCCGTCCTGCCCGGGCCTTCCCCGCCGTCCGCCCGTCTACTTCGTCACGAAGGTGTCGTAGAGCCAGAGGTACGAGCCGCGGGCGTCGGGCCGGATGTCGTGGACCTCGGCGCGGGCGGCGCAGAAGTTCAGCTGCTCGTAGATCGGGAAGAACAGCGCCTGCTGCATCGCGAACTCCTGGACCTCGCCGTAGAGCTGCTTGCGCCGCTCGACGTCGACCGAGGCCTCCGCGCGGTCGAGCATCTCGTCCACGCGCGCGTCCTTGACCCGCGGCCAGTTGTAGGCCCCGATGTTCTTCGAGTGGAAGAAGTGGCCGAGGACGGCGGGGTTCGACGCCACCCAGCCCAGGTTGGCGAGGTTCATCTCGCCCTTGCTGGCAGTGGCCAGCCGCGTCGGGTTGGCCAGGAGCTTCGGCTCCACCTGCATGCCGAGCTCCCGGAGCTGGGCCTGGACCACCGTCACCAGCCCCTTGAAGAACTCGCTGCTGACGAACTCGAGCTTGAGGGGCTTCCCGTCCTTCTGCCTAATCCCGCCCGCGCCGGCCTTCCACCCGGCCCGCTCGAGGAGCTCCCGGGCCCGGGCCCGGTCGAAGGGGTTGAGGCTCTCGACCTTCTTGTTGTACGCGAGCGTGTTGCTGGAGAGCGGGCCGTGGGCCGGCTGGTAGGCGCCGAAGTACACCGTCTTGATGATGTCCGCGCGGCTCAGCCCTTGGAGGATCGCCTGCCGGACCTCGAGCGAGTCGGTCGGCTCCTTCTGGGCGTTGAGGAAGACCCCGATCGGGAGGCCGGGGATGCTGCCGACGACGAGCCTGAACCGGGTGTCGGCGCGGAGCCGCGCCAGGTCCTGCTCCGGGACCATCTCGATGAAGTTGGTCTCGGCGTTCTCGAGGGTCGCGAGCCGCGTGGCGTCCTCGGGGATGATCTTGAAGACCACGCGGTCGAGGTAGGCCGGGCCCTGGTGTTTGAACACGGGCGAGGCCCACTGGTAGTCGGGGTTCCGCTCGAGCGTGATGTGGTCCTGGCGCACCCACTCCTTGAAGACGAACGGCCCCGTCCCGACCGGCTTGAGGCCAAAGTCCTTCCCCTGCTGCTTGACCGCCGCCGGGGAGACGATGCCGAGGAATGCCTGGCTCGCCCCGTCGAGGAAGCCGGCGGAGGCGACCTTGAACCGGACGCGCACGGTCTGCTCGTCCACGACGTCGGCGCCGGCGTACGGCCCGAGGAGCGCGGCCGCGAAGCCCGACTTGGTCTCGGGGTCGGCGATCCGGTCGAACGAGAATTTCACGCCGGCGGCGTTGAACGGAGTGCCGTCGTGGAACTTGACGCCACGCCGGAGCTTGAAGGTGTAGCTGAGCCCGTCCGGCGCGACCTGCCAGGACTCGGCGAGGCCCGGCTTGAAGGTGTTGTCCGCGGGGTCCTGCCAGACGAGCGTGTCGTAGACGTGCATCATCACCCGGTGGGACACGGCCCACGGCGTGACGGCGGGGTCCAGGTTGTCGGGCTCCGTCCGGAGCCCGAACCGGAGCTCCCCGCCGCGGACCGGCTGCTGCGCGCCGGCCCGGCGACGGGACGCAAACGCCCCGGCGGCGACGGCCGCTCCCGTCCCCAGCGCCGTGCCCACGAACGCCCGTCGCGAGAGCGTGTCAGGGTGCTCCTCGGCTCGGACGCGATCCGCCTTGTCCATCGCTAGACCCTCCTTCTTCCGGGCGTCACGCCGCGGCGTAGGTCAGGAAGCCCCGCACCGCGGCCAGGTAGGCGTCGGGCTCGTCGCTCGCCACCATGTGGGCGCTGTCCGCGAAGATCTTCAGCTGCGCCCGCGGGATCCGCTCGGCGATGAGCCGCGAGTGGTGGGGCGGGCAAATCCAGTCGTGCGCACCCCCGATGACGAGGGTGGGGCAGCGGATCTCATGCAACCGCTCGGTGTAGTCGAACGTCCGCAGGAAGTCGCCGAAACCCCGGTTGAGCGCGACGAAGGAGGGCTTGCCCCGCGCCCAGCCGTCGTCGAACTCCTCGACCCGGAACCGGCGCGAGTAGAGCGGCCCCATGACGTAGTAGTACTCGCGCAGCTGGGCGAAATTCTCGAAGGTGCCCTGCCAGAGCCGCTCGCAGACTCGGATCTGGTCGGGCGTGCCCAACTCCTTCACGATGGCGCGGGCGTCCCCGATGAACCGGTAGCTCGGCGCCGTGCAGACGAGGATCAGGTTCGCGACCCGCTCGGGGTACCGGAGGGCGTAGCCCTGGGCGACCATCCCGCCGTACGAGGAGCCCAGCATCGAGATCCGCGGGAGCCCGAGGTGCTCGCGCAGCGCATCCAGGTCGTCGATGTTGTTGTCGAGCGTGTACGTGGCCGGATCGCCCTCGGCGCTCCGTCCGGAGCCGCGGTGGTCCACGTACACGAGCTGCGCCACGTCCCGCAGCGCGCCCGAGTTCGTCTTGAAGCGCGAGTGCTCGCCCCCCGGCCCCCCGTGGACGAGGAAGAGCGTCGGGCGCTCGACCATCCGGGCGCCGTCCGGCGCGAGCCCCATCCCGTCGACGTCGAAGTAGAGCTCCGTGTCGCGAACCCTGGCGCGCATGGCACCCTCCTCGCCTCGGATCGTCCCGGCGGCGACGCCGACTGCCGCGGTCATGGTCATACTATGGGCGCCCTCCACGCGCAACGGGCCGCCCGCGCGCGGGTCACGGATTGCGCGGGAGCGGGGCTGACGATAGCCTGCCCCGTGCGGCCATGATCAACAGTCATCGGGTCGACACGTGCGGACAATCTTCGTGCGGGTGTCGCCGGCTTGCCCTGCCGCGCCGGAGGCCTCACCGGCACCACCCGCGGGTGGCGCCGGGCGCTGCCGTCCGCGCCGAGGCCGGGGGTCCCCCACACCGGGCGGGGGTGGCCGAGGCGCGGGCGGCAAGCCCGGCGACAGGCCCCGCGGGTGGCTGAGTGATACGGCGGCGGGCGTGAGCGACAAGGCGACGCGGGTGCGCGCGATGTTCGAGCGGATCGCGCCGCGCTACGACCTCATGAACACGCTGATGACGGGCGGGCGCGACCGGGCGTGGCGCCGGGCCGCCGCGCGCCTCGGGGCGCCGCCGGCCGGGAGCCTCGCCCTCGACCTCGCCACCGGGACGGGCGACCTTGCCCTCGCGCTCCTCGCCGAGACGCCGGTGCGCGGCGTGGTCGGCGTCGACTTCGTCGAGGGCATGCTGCGCCTCGGGCGGGCGAAGCTCGAGGCGCTCGGCGAGCGGCGGGTCCGGCTCCTCGCGGGCGACGCCCTCCTGCTCCCGTTCGCCGACGCGAGCTTCGGCTGCGTGGCGTCGGCCTTCCTCCTCCGGAACCTCGGCGACCTCCGGGCCGGCCTCGCCGAGATGCGGCGCGTGACGGCCCCGGGCGGGAGCGTCGTGGCGCTCGAGATCACCCAGCCGACGCTCCCCGGCTGGCGCCAGGCCTTCCGCCTCTACTTCCATCGCGTCGTCCCGGCCGTGGGCGCGCTGGTCGCGGGGAACCGCGAGGCCTACACCTATCTCCCCCAGTCGGTCGACCGCTTCGTGACGCCAGCCGAGCTCGCCCGGCTCATGGAGGCGGTGGGGCTCCAGGACGTGCGCGTCCGGCGCGTGGGGCTCGGGACCGTCACTATTCACGTTGGTCACGTTGGTCACGTCGGACGCGTCGGCCACGCCGGGCGCGCGAGCGCCGCGGCCTGATCCGGAGGCCTCTCGATGCCCTTCCTCGCGCGCGACGGCTGCCACCTCTACTACGAGACCCACGGCGCGGGCCCTGCCCTCGTCTTTGCCCACGGGCTGGGCGGCGGCCACCTCTCCTGGTGGCAGCAGGTGCCCCACTTCCGCGGCCGCTACACGTGCGTGACCTTCGACCACCGCGGGTTCGGGCTCTCGCGGGACGCGCCGGGCGGCCCGGACCCCGACGCCTACGTCGACGATCTCGCCGCGCTCGTCGAGCACCTCGGGGTCCCGGACGTGCGCCTGGTGGCGCAGTCGATGGGCGGCTGGGCCTGCCTCGGCTACGCGCTCAGCCACCCCGGGCGCGTCCGCGCGCTGGTCATGGCCTCGACGACGGGCACGCTCGCCGATCCGGAGATCCTGCGCCTCTTCCGCGCCCACGGGGCCGCCCAGCCCGAGAAGGCGCTCTTCGCACGGGGGATCCATCCGGCGTGCGGGGAACGGATGGCGCGGGAGCAGCCCGCGCTCCACTTCCTCTACCGCGAGGTGGACGCGCTCTCTCACGACCTCGACAAGGACGTGGTGCGGCGAAAGCTGATCGCGATGCGGACGACGCCGCGCGCGGCGGTCGCCACGCTCGAGGCGCCCCTCCTCTGCATCACTGGGGAGGAGGACATCGTCATTCCGCCGGCGGCCGTCGCCGTCCTCGCGTCGATCGTGCCCGGCGCCCGGCTCGCGCGGGTGCCGGAGGCGGGGCACTCCGTCTACTGGGAGCGCCCGGAAACCTTCAACCGCCTGGTGGACGACTTTCTCTGGCAAGTCGACGGCGGCGCCCGACCCGCGTGACGCGGCGGACTGGCGCGCCCGACTGCCCGCGCCTATACTCCTCTGGTGCCGCGCGGCGCCGGATCGTCCGCTAGAGGGCGGCCGACGGCGGCCCGCGGCGAACGATCCTCACGACGGACCCATGCTGGAAGGAGCCTGACGTGCGCGAGAACACGGTGAAGTCGATCTGGGCCAAGGGCGGAGTCGTGGTCAACGGGTGGCTGTCGATCCCGTCGAGCTTCTCGGCGGAGGTCATGTCGCACCAGGGCTTCGACTCCCTGGTCGTGGACATGCAGCACGGCGTCGTCGACTACCAGACCGCCGTGACCATGCTCCAGGCGATCTCGACCACGAGCGTGATCCCGTTCGCGCGCGTGCCCTGGAACGACCCGGCCCACATCATGAAGATCCTCGACGCCGGCGCCTACGGCATCATCTGCCCCATGATCAACAGCCGGAAGGAGGCCGAGCAGCTGGTGCGGACCTGCAAGTACGCGCCGAAGGGGTACCGGAGCTTCGGGCCCGTGCGCGCCTCGATCTACGGCGGCTCGGACTACGCCCAGCACGCGAACGACACGATCGTCGTCATGCCCATGATCGAGACCAAGGAAGCCGTCGAGAACATCGACGAGATCCTGAGCACGCCGGGCATCGACGCGATCTACGTCGGCCCCGCGGACCTCTCGCTCACCCTCGGCTGCACGCCGAAGCTCGACCAGACCGAGGCGCCGGTCGTCGAGGCCCTCGGGAAGATCCTGGCCGCCTGCAAGCGCCACAACGTGATCGCCGGCCTCCACAACGCGACGAGCGGCTACGCGCTCAAGATGGCCAGCCAGGGCTGGCAGTTCGTGACGCTCGCGAGCGACAGCCGGTTCCTGGCCGCCAAGGCGGCCGAGGAGGCCGCCGCCGTGAAGCAGACGGTGGCGAGCGGGAAGCTCCCCGCGTACTGAGCTAGAGGCCGCGCTCGCCCCGCCAGCGCCGGATCCAGCCCGTGTGCTCGGCCTCGTGCGTGCTGCGGAGACCCGCGTCGCCGTAGAGCGAGGCGTCCAGTCCGCGCGGCGTCGCGGCCGCGATCGCGTCGAGCACCCGCTGGCGGGAGGCGGCCAGCTCCCAGCGCACTTGAGCGAGCGACAGGTCCCGGCGGAGGGCGTGAGCCAGCTCGTTGACCACCGTCGCCTGCTCCTCCGTCATGCGGTAGACCGGGCCGTGGCCAGCCGAGATGCGGAGCACCTCGGCGGCCCGCAGGTCGTCCCAGAGGGCCAGGTGGGCCAGGTGGTCCTTGACCGACCAGCCGTCGAGCGACCGCTCGGTCATGAGCGCGTCGCTGAGCCCATCGATGGCGGCGAGGAGCTCCTCGCGCGTCTGCCGGTAGTGCCGGAGCAGTCCGTCCCGATCCTCGGCCATGCCTGTCTCCTGCGTGCCGCGGTCCGTCGTAGCCCGTGCTCGCGGTCCAAGTTTAGCACCATCGTCAGAGGTCAAGGTTCACGGCCAGCCGGTTCCTGGCCGTCACTGACCATGGCCTGACGGGCGACCAACGCGCGCGCGGCCGGGCGTCCCCCGCCCACGCGAGTCAGGGCGAAGTCAACCTTAGATGGCGATCCTCAGGGCGATCTCGTCAAAGGGCGCTTCGGGTACCTTGACGCGGCGGTTCCCGGCACGGCGGGCCGGCGTCATGCGGATCAGGCCATACTCCTCGAGGATGCGCAGATCCTGCTGCACGTTCTTGAGATCCCGCTTCACGGTCTTGGCCAGCTCGTAGATCGATCCGGGGTGCCGCGCACGGATCGCGCGAAGGAGAGCCAGCCGGTTCCGGGTGAGCAGGTTCCGAGCGGCTTCGATGCTCGTGAAGTAGACACCTTCATGTCGGGCAACGCGCCGGCCGGCCTCCAGGGCCTTGAAGGTCCTGCGGAAGTCCTGGAGTGCGTCCTCGGTCGACTTGATCTCGATCGTCAACGTCCTGGCCATGTCGCGTCCCCTGTGGCCCGTCTCACGTCCTCGGTGAAGTCGGCGAGAAGCTGCTCGACATCCACGAAGCTGTAGGGCTCCTCGACCTCCTGCACGTGACGGTGGTGCCCCTTAGGTGGATGGCAGTCGTACAGAACTGCCGGGACTGCCTCGCCCCTCCGCACGAAGGCCAGCCGGTAGCGGATACCAGCCGGATTCTGTCCGGTCGGTGGCACTTTCCAGATGGCTAGCTCCACGATGTTGCCCCGCTCGTCGATCACCTTCTCGCGGCGGATCGGCGTCGCGCGAGGCATCGTCACACCCAATATATGGTATCTGACACCCCATGATCAACTACCGGGACCCGAGCTATGCTGGGGCAGCATTCCCATGACCACTCCCCACATCGAGGCGCTCCTCGCGCCGTTCCCGCCGGAGCGGACGTGGCTCCTCCCCGCGCTCGAGCGCGTCCAGGCGGACCGCGGCTGGCTCTCCCCCGACGACCTCGCGGCGGTGGCCGCCCACCTCCACGTCCCGGCGAGCGAGGTCTACGGCGTCGCGACCCACTACCCCGAGCTCCGCCTGGCCGCGCCGGGACGCCACGTCGTCCGCGTCTGCGCCGGCGTGTCGTGCCGGGTGAACGGGAGCCTCGGGCTCCTCCAGGAGCTCGAGCGACGGCTCGGCATCGCGACGGGGCACACGACCGCCGACGGCGAGGTCACGCTTGAGGAAGCCGACTGCGGCTTCGTGTGCGGCGTCGCGCCGGTGGTCGAGGTGGACCACGCGTATCTCGGCGGGCCGACGGCGGACGCGGTCCTCGCCGCGTGCCGGGCTCCGCACGCCGCGCATCCCGCCGTCCCGTTCGGCAGCGCGATGACGGGCCCGCTCGCCGCGGCGGCCGGCGCCGCGCCGATAGAGGTAGAGGCCGGGGTGCCGGCGGGGGCCACCGCCCGCGCCCGTCTCGAGGCGCTCGCCGCCCGCGCGCGCCGGAGGGCGAGCGGACGGACACGGCTCCTCGTCGCCACCGGCTCCTGCGGACTCGCCCGCGGGGCGGCGGCGACCCGGGACGCCCTCCGCGACGCGGTCGGGCGCGCGCGTCTCGACGCGACGGTCGAGGACGGCGCGTGCAGCGGCCTCTGCCACGCCCAGCCCGTGGTCGAGGTGCTCACGCCCGGCGTGCCGCGGCTCACCGTGGAGCGCGTCACGCCCGACCGCGTCCCCGCCCTCGTCCGGCTCCTCCAGGGCGCGGCCGACCACGGCCTCGCGACCTCCGCGTGGCCGCACGCGGCGCACGCGGTCCTCGGCGGCCAGGAGCGGGTCCTCGCCGAGCGGTGGGGCGGGATCCGCCCCGGCTCGCTCGACGACGCGCTCGGCGCGGGCAGCTACGTCGCGCTCGCCGGCGCGCTGGAGGGGGGCGACCCCGGCGCCGTCACCGCTGCCGTGAAGACAGCGGGCCTCCTCGGCCGCGGCGGCGCCTACTTCCCGGCCGCGGTGAAGTGGGAGGGCTGCCGCGCCGCGCGGGGCGCACCGAAGTACCTCGTCGCCAACGGCGAGGAGGGCGAGCCCGGGATCTTCAAGGACCGTCACCTCATGGAGGCCGACCCCCACCGGCTCCTCGAGGGGATGCTCCTCGCCGCCTACGCCGCCGGGGCGAGCCACGGCATCCTCTATATCCACGGCGAGGCCGGGCCCTCCGCCGAGCGGTGCGCCGAGGCCGTGCGGGAGGCGCACGCCGCGGGACTCCTCGGCCCGCGGGTCCTCGGCACGGACTTCGCGTTCGACGTCGAGATCCGGCGCGGCGCCGGCGGCTTCGTCCTCGGCGAGGAGACGGCGCTCCTCGAGTCGATCGAGGGGAAGCGCGCGATGCCGCGGCCGAAGCCCCCGTTCCCGGTCGAGGTCGGCGTTTACGGCCAGCCTACCGTTATCAACAACGTGGAGACGCTCTCCGCGGTGCCGCTGATCGTGAGTGGCCGCCCCGAGGCGGCGCGCACGAAGCTCTTCGGCCTCTCGGGCCACGTGCGGTGGCCGGGCGTCGTCGAGGCGGCCCCGCCCTTGACGCTCCGGCGGCTGATCGACGGGCTCGGCGGCGGCCTCGGGACCGGGCGCCCCCTCGGCGCGGTGGTGATCGGCGGGCCGTCCGGCATCGTCGTGCCGCCGGCGTTCCTCGACCGGCCCCTCGAGCGCCCGGCGCTCTCGCCCGGGACCGGTGGGATCGTCGCCCTCGACGACGGCGTCGACGTGCGGGACGCCGTCCGGACGCTCCTCGCGTTCAACGCGCGCGAGTCCTGCGGCAAGTGCACGCCCTGCCGCGAGGGGACGGCGCGGATGCTCGAGCTCCTCGACGGCGTCCCCCGCGCCGGTGTCGCCGAGTCGCTCGTCCAGCTCCGCGAGCTGGCCGACGTGGTCCAGCTGGCCTCGCTCTGCGGCCTCGGCCAGGCCGCGCCGCTGTCGCTCCGCGCCGCGCTCGAGCACTTCCCGGAGAGCCTGACGGGCGCCCGCTGAGGCGCCCCGCCCAGTGACGTCAGGGACGCCGGACCCGCCGGGGGCGCGCGGCGACGCCGACGGACCCCTCTGGGCCGCGGCGAGCGTGCCGGTCGGGGTCGCCGTCGAGCCGGACCTCCTCGCGCGCGACGAGGTCTACGCCGCCACCGTTCTCCGCGAGTTCAACGCGATCACGCCGGAGAACGCGATGAAGTGGGGGCCGGCGCACCCGACCGAGCGCGGGTGGCACCTCGACCCGGCGGACCAGCTCGTCGCGTTCGCGGAGGCGCATGGCCTGCGCGTCCACGGCCACACCCTCGTCTGGCACCGTCAGCTGCCGCCCTGGCTCGACCGGCTACGGACTCCGCGCCGGGTGGCCGCCGCGCTCGCCGCGCACGTCGAGACCCTCGTGGGACGCTACCAGGGGCGCATCGCCGCGTGGGACGTCGTCAACGAGGCCGTCGGCGACCGGGGCGGGCTGCGCGACACCCTCTTCCTGCGCACCCTCGGCGAGGGCTACGTCGCGGAGGCCTTCCGGCGAGCCCACGCCGCCGATCCCGGCGCCCGGCTCTACTACAACGACTACGGCGCCGAGGGCGCGGGGCGGAAGTCGGACGCGGTGTACGCGCTCGTCCGGCGGCTCCGCGACGACGGGGTCCCCCTCCACGGGGTCGGCCTCCAGATGCACCTCCGCGCGACCCGCCCGCCGGAGCCCGCCGCCATCACGGCCAACGTGGCGCGGCTCGGGGCGCTCGGCCTCGAGGTGCGGATCTCGGAGATGGACGTGCGGATCCGCACGGTCCGTGGGGGCGATCCCCTCGCCCGCCAGCGCCGCGTCTACCGCGACGCGATCGCCGCCTGCGTGGGGATGCCGGGCTTCACGGGGGTGACGTTCTGGGGCGTGAGCGACAGGCACTCGTGGGTCCACGCCCGCTTCGGCAAGGACGCCCCTCTCCTCTTCGATCGGGACTGCGCGCC
>Ga0114129_10005280_pt1 | contig 18222 bp, 18 predicted proteins | sample RhiMetdeltSRZDD1_FD_80071 | JGI IMG/M metagenome (GOLD analysis project Ga0114129, IMG submission 80071) | Populus rhizosphere microbial communities from Tennessee, USA - Rhizosphere MetaG P. deltoides SRZDD1 (version 2) (version 2) | ecosystem: Host-associated > Plants > Roots > Rhizosphere >...
CGGCGTGCCGCAGATGCAACTCTCGCAAGGAGAACCGGATGATCGACGAGGTCGGCCTCAGGCTCGCTCGCCGTCCGGTCGCGCCGCGCGACGGCTTCCGCCTGACCATCGGGCGACTCGAGCCCGAGTGGGAGCCGTTCCTCTGATCCTCTAGCGGCCTTCACGTCTCTCCATCTCAACGTATCAACGCTTGACGTTCGTCACTGTCGTTGACTCTTTTCACGGTCGAACCCTTGACGAGGTGGAGTGACAGTGGAATAAAGGTGGACGGTAGTGGAGGAGAAGGGGAGGAACGCGTGGCCGAATTGCTCGGCACGCACAGCTATCAGCTCGACCCGAAGGGGCGGATCAGTCTGCCCGGCCGGTTCCGTGAGGCGTTCGCCGACGGGGCCGTCCTGACGCTGGGGCAGGACGGCTGCCTCTTCTGCTTCCCCAGGGCCGAGTGGACCGCGCGCGCCGCCGAGGTCCGCGACCTTCCCCTCTCCGACACCGAGGGCCGGGCGTACGCGCGGATGTTCTTCGGCAAGGCCGAGTCCGTGACGCTGGACGGCCAGGGCCGCCTGCTGGTCCCGCAACGCCTGCGCAACGAGGCCGGGATCGGCAAGGAGGCGGTCGTCCTGGGCGTCTCCGACCGGATGGAGATCTGGGACCGCGCGGCGCACGAGCGCTACGAGGCGGCACACGCCGGCGCGTACCAGGCCGGGACGCTCGCGCCGGGAGGACGCTCGTGAGTCTTCGGGACGCGCCGATCGAGGGAGGGGTCGTGGGGAACGAGACGCTGCGGACGGAGGTTCGCCAGAGCCTGTCGCTGCTCCTGATGACGGCCGTCACGGCCGCCGCCGTCCTCGGGCTCGGTCTGCTCGGCGCGTACCTGCTGGGATGAGGGGTCGGACGTGGAGGAGGAAGCCGGCCACGAGCCGGTCATGGTCGCGGAGGTCCTGCGGTTCCTGGACGGGGCCTCGACCGTGATCGACGCGACGCTCGGAGCCGGCGGTCATGCCGAGGCCCTGCTCACCGCGGGCGTCGAACGCGTGATCGGTTTGGATCGCGATCCCGAGGCGATCGAGTTCGCCACCCGGCGCCTGGCCGGGTTCGGCGAGCGCTTCACCGCCGTACAGACCCGGTTCTCACAGCTGCCCGCGGAGAACCGGGTCGACGGCGTCCTGTATGACCTCGGAGTCAGCTCGATGCAGCTGGACCGGCCCGAGCGCGGCTTCTCCTACCGTGCCGACGGACCGCTCGACATGCGCATGGGTCCGGACGACGAGCGCGCGATGGACGTCGTCAACGAGGCCTCGGAGGAGGAGCTCGCGCGGATCGTCTTCGAGTACGGCGAGGAGCGTCGTTCCCGCCGCGTCGCATCGGCGATCGTGCGCGCGCGCTCGCGCGCGCCGATCCGCACGACCGACGAGCTGGCCCGCGTGGTCGCGAGCGCCTTGGGTGCGCGCCGGGGCGGCCCCCACCCCGCGCGTCGAACGTTCCAGGCGCTCCGCATCGCGGTCAACCGGGAGCTGGAGGAGCTGTCCGCCTCCCTTCCCCGAGCGGTGGAGGCCCTCGCTCCCGGTGGCCGCGTGGTCGCGATCTCCTACCACTCCCTCGAGGACCGGATCGTGAAGCGCTTCGTGAACGGGCGCGAGGACCTCGAGGCCCTGACGAAGAAACCGCTCACCCCTTCGGCCGAGGAGGCCGCCCGGAACCCGCGAGCACGCAGCGCGAAGCTGCGCGCGGCCGAGCGGAGGGCGGCGTGAGCCTTCCCGCGCGCCGGCTCGAGCCCACCAAGGGCGCCCCGCGCCGTCGAACTCGGCCGACCTCGAAGCCGCGCACGACGGCGCCTTCGCCCCGTCCCTCTACGCGCCGACGCGGCCGCGCGCGCCGCGGGGGGATCGGATTCGTCGTGCTCTCATCTGCAGTGCTGGGCTCGATGCTGTTCGGCATCGTGGTCGTCAACGTCCTGCTCGCCCAGACCTCGTTCCGCATCACGTCGGCGGAACAACGCATCGAGGAGCTCTCGCAGGAGCACCTCGAGCTGGTCAGCGAGCAGGCCTCCCTGTCCGCTCCCGGTCGGATCGCAGCCTGGGCCAGCCGGCACGGCATGCGTCTCCCCGACGACATCCGGATCCTCCACGCGCCCGGTGGGCGGCGGGCGGATCCGGCCGGGACGGACCCCTCGTCCGAGGACGGCTCGTTGCCGTGAGCCGGCCGCCAGCGAAACGGCTGCTCGCGCTGTTCGCCGTGATGGCGTTTGCGTTCGCGGCGATCTCAGTGCGGCTGGTGGTGCTCCAGGTCGGTCAAGCGAGCGAGCTCCAGGACCGGGCGCTCGACCAACGCGTGCGGACCACGGAGCTCCCCGCCCAGCGCGGACAGATCCTGGACCGCGACGGTGCGCGACTGGCGCTGTCCACGCCGGCGGCCGACGTCTACGCCGATCCGCGACTCGTCGGGGACCCCTGGGCCGCGGCGACCAAGCTCGCGCCGCTGCTGCACGTGGACGCCGCCTCGCTGGCCGGCTCGATGTCGGAGGGCGGGTCGTTCGTATACCTCGCGCGCCAGGTGAACCGCACGGTGGCCGATCGCATCGGAGAGCTCGCACTCCCCGGCATCGGGCTGCTCGACACCTCCAGGCGCTCGTATCCGGCCGGGACGGTCGCCGCGCAGGTGCTGGGGTTCGTCGGGACCGACGGCGTGGGGCTGACGGGCCTCGAGCTCGGCTATCAGGACGTGCTGGCCGGGATGCCGGGGGAGCGCACCCACGAGCTAGGCCTGTCCGGCCAGGCGATCGTTGGCGGGGTCGACGTCGAACGTCCGCCCGTCGAGGGCTCATCGGTCGTGACCACGATCGACCGCGACCTGCAGTTCCAGGTGCAGGAGGCGCTCGAGGACGCCGTGAAGGGTCAGCACGCACGTGGCGGCACGGTCATCGTGATGGACCCGCGCACGAGCCAGGTCCTGTCGATGGCGAGCTATCCATGGTTCGACCCGAACGCGTTCGGCGACTCGCCCAGTGGCACGTACCGCAACCGCGCCGTCACCGACGCGTTCGAACCCGGGTCGACGAACAAGGTGATCACGGCGGCCGCCGCGATCCAGGAGGGCGCGATCCCGCTCGGTCTGCAGCTCGACGTCCCGTGGACGATGCCGATCGGCGACTACGTGATCCACGACTCGCATCCGCACGGGGTGATGCGCATGACGCTCGGGGACATCGTCGCCGAGTCCAGCAACATCGGCGCAGTCAAGGTGGCCCAGCGGCTGGGTCCGGGCGCGTTGGCCACCTACCTCACGCGATTCGGACTCGGCCACGCGACCGGGATCGGGTTCCCGGGCGAGTCCAACGGCATCATGCTGCCGCTCGACCAGTGGAGCGACACGAGCCTGGCCACGATGGCCTACGGGCAGGGCATCGCCGCCACGCCGCTGCAGATGGCCTCCGTGTACGCGACGATCGCCAACGGCGGCCGGTGGGTGCAGCCCTCGCTCGTTCGCGGGACGGTCGATGCGCAGGGCGACTTCGTCCCGGCCGCACGGCCCCAGATGCATCGGGTCGTGTCCGCAGAGACGGCGGACATGGTCACGCGCATGCTGTCCTACGCGGTCGAGTTCGGGACCGGCATCAACGCGCAGATCCCCGGCTACCAGGTGGCGGGAAAGACCGGAACCGCGCGTATCCCGTCGCCGGACGGGTCCGGGTACGTCGAGGGCCAGTACATCGCGTCGTTCATCGGCTACCTCCCGGCCGGCGACCCCAAGGTCGTGGTGGCCGCGATCCTCGACCGGCCGGCGGCCGGCTACGGCGGCCTGGCCGCCGCTCCGCTGTTCCGCCGCGTCGCGCTGGCAGCCATCACCAGGCTCGGCATCGCCCCGGCCGAGCGTGTGTCGCTTCCCCCACACGCCCTGCCGGTCGGATGAGCGTTCGCGCGCTCGGGGTGGCCGGTGAGCAGGCGATAGGCTCATGGACCGTGGCCCCGGACACCGTTCGCGTGCTCGGCGACCTCCTGTCGGACCTTCCGAACGTCCAGATCCGGGGGGACGCCGACGCCTCCCTCTCCAGCATCTGCTACCGGTCCGGCGACGCGGGTCCCGGATCGCTGTTCTTCTGCGTCCCGGGCTCGGCGACCGACGGGCACGCGTTCGCCGCCGACGCCGTCGAACGCGGCGCGGTCGCGCTGGTCGTGGACCGCTGGCTCGAGGCCGACGCGGCGCAGGCCCTGGTCCCGAACGTGCGCGAGGCGATGGGGCCGGTCTCGGCCGCCTTCTACGGTCGGCCCGCCGACCGGATGACGGTCGCGGGCGTGACCGGTACCAACGGCAAGACCACGACGACCTATCTGCTCGAGGCGGTGTTCCGCGCCGACGGGCGAACGCCCGGCGTGGTGGGGACGACCGGGGTTCGGATCGACGGGCGCACCGAGCCGTTCCCGCGGACCACGCCCGAGGCGCCCGACCTGCAGCGGCTGTTCGCCGAGATGGCGCGCGAGGGCGTGGATGCCGTCGCGATGGAGGTGTCGTCGCACGGCCTGGATCAACATCGGGTGGACGGCGTGCGCTACGCGGCGGCCGTGTTCACCAACCTGTCGCAGGACCACCTGGACTACCACGCCTCGATGGAGGAGTACTTCGCGGCGAAGGCGCGTCTGTTCACGCCCGCGATGAGCGACCGCGCGGTCGTGAACCTCGATAACGACGAGGGACGCCGTCTGGCGGCCTCCGGGCTGCCGACGACCACCTACGGCGTCGCGCCCGACGCCGACGTCCGTGCCACCCGAGTCGAGGCCACCTCCGACGGGATCGCGTTCGAAGTGGACGGCGTGGCGATCCGGTCCGGCCTCCGCGGATCGTTCAACGTGGAGAACTGCCTGGCCGCGTTCGCCACCGCACGGGCGCTCGGCATCGACGCCGGGGTCGCGGCCGCGGCGATCTCGGCCCTGAGAGGCGTCCCCGGGCGGGTCGAGACCGTCGAGGCCGGCCAGCCGTTCCTGGTCATGGTCGACTACGCACACACACCGGCCAGCGTCGAGAACGTGTTACGGGCAGCCCGCCCGCTGGCGGCCGGGCGGCTGATCGTCGTGCTGGGATGCGGCGGCGATCGCGACCGCGCCAAGCGCCCGCGTATGGGGTTCGCCGCCACGTCGAACGCCGACCTGTCGATCCTCACGAGCGACAACCCGCGCAGCGAGGATCCGCTCGCGATCATCGCCGAGATCACGCCGGGCGCCGAGGAGGGCGGCGGGCGCTTCGTGGTCGAGGCGGACCGGCGCGCCGCGATCCGCCTCGCGATGACCGAGGCCGCGCCCGGCGACGTGGTCGTGATCGCCGGCAAGGGGCACGAGACCTATCAGGAGCTCGCGGACCGCACGATCCCGTTCGACGACCGGACCGTCGCGGCCGACGAGCTCCGCGCGATCGGGGCGGCATCGTGATCGAGCGACGGCTCTCCGAGATCGCCGCGGCGATCGAGGGCACGTTCCAAGGCCCGGACGGCCTCGCGAACGCGGTGGCTACCGACTCGCGCTCGGTCGCACCGGGGACCCTGTTCTTCGCCATCGCCGGCGAGCGGCTCGACGGCCACGACTTCGTCGCCGACGCGCTCGAGCGGGGGGCGATCGCCGCCGTCGTGCACCGGCCGGTGATCGACGGCCCGGCGATCGAGGTGGCCGACACCGGACGCGCGCTCCTGGCCCTGGCCGCCGACGAACGCGAACGCATGGCCGGCGCGCGCGTGGTGGGCATCACGGGTTCGAACGGCAAGACCTCGGCCAAGGACCTCGCGGCGGCGGTGCTGTCCGCGCGGTACCGGACGCACGCGAGCCCGGCGTCGTTCAACAACGAGGTCGGGCTCCCGATGACGCTGCTCGGGTCGGAGCCCTCGACCGAGATGGTGGTCGCGGAGATGGGCGCGCGACGCGAAGGCGACGTCGAGCTCCTGTGCGACGTGGCTCGCCCGGACGCCGTGGTCGTGACCAACGTGGGCCTCGCGCACATGGGGATCTTCGGGTCGTGGGAGGCGATCGTGCGGGCCGGCGAGGAGCCTGCGCGGTGGATCGGTCCCGAGGGCACCGCGATCCTGAACGCGGACGACCCGGTCGTCCGCGGCTACGCCGGCGCGTGTCGCGGGACGGTCGTGACGTTCGGGACCGCGGCCGACGCCGACGTCCGGGGCGAGGGGATCGGCCTGGGCGACGACGGGCGCGCGAGCTTCGTCCTGACGGCCGGCGGCGAGCGCGAGACGGTCGAGCTCGGCGTGCCGGGTGAGCACATGGTCTCGAACGCCCTGGCCGCCGCCGCGGTCGGGCGATGGGCGGGTCTCACGGTCGCCGAGTGCGCCGCCGCGCTGAAGGGCGCCGCGATCTCGCGCTGGCGGATGGAGACCTCCGCCACCGATGCCGGCGTCGTGGTGATCAACGATGCCTACAACGCGAACCCGGAGTCCATGGCCGCCGCCCTCAAGGCAGCGCGCCGCATGGCGGCCGGCACGCGCCTGGCGGCCGTGCTCGGGCACATGGCCGAGCTCGGCCCGGTCTCGTTCGAGGAGCACGAGAAGCTCGGCGAGCTCGTCGTGCGGATCGGCGTCGAGCGGCTGGTGACGGTGGGCGAGCAGGCCCGCGCGATCGCCCGCGCCGCGATCCGGGAGGGCCAGCTCCCCAAGGACGTCGCGTCCTACGACGGGCCGGCCGAGGCCGCGCGCGACGTCGGCGGCTGGGTCCGTCCCGGCGACGTGGTCTTGTTGAAGGGCTCCCGCGTGGCGGCACTCGAGCGGGTGGCGGAGGCGTTGACGTGAGCGGGGACGAGGTGGACGCGTGCGCCAGATCCTGATCGCCGCGGCCGTCGGGCTCTCGTTCACGCTGCTCGGCACCCCGATCGCGATCCGGCTGTTCCGCGTGTGGGGCTGGGGCCAGCGGATCCGCGAGGACGGCCCGCACACCCACCTGGAGAAGATGGGCACGCCCACGATGGGCGGCACGGTGATCGTTGGCGGAATCGTGGCCGGGTACATCGGGACGCGCGTGGTGTTCACGACCGTCACGGCCGCGGGACTCTCGGTGCTGCTCGCGACCGTGCTGATGGGCGTGCTCGGCTTCCTCGACGACTTCATCAAGGTGCGCCGCCGCCGTTCGCTCGGCCTGTCGAAGACGGCCAAGATCGTCGGGCAGGCCGTCGTCGCGCTCCTGTTCGGCATGGTCGCGGTGCAGGCAGCCGGCGTGCCGACCGAGCTCACGTTCATCCGCGCCACCGGACTCGAGCTCGGGGCGCTCTTCTACCTGTGGGTGTTCGTGATCCTTGCCGCGTCCTCGAACGCCGTGAACCTGACCGACGGCCTCGACGGGCTCGCCTCGGGCTCGTCGATCCTGGTCCTGTCCGCGTTCGTGTTCATCGCGTTCTGGCAGTTCCGGCACACGTGCGAGCTCGTCCCGAGCGCCGCGTGCTACCCGATCGACGTCAACGCCGCGCTGGACCTCGCGATCGTGGCGGGGGCCGCGGCCGGCGCGACGGCGGGCTTCCTGTGGTGGAACGCGGCGCCGGCCCGCATCTTCATGGGGGACACCGGCTCGCTCGCGCTCGGCGGGCTGATGGGCGCGCTCGCGATCGTGACGAACACGCAGCTGCTCCTGGTCGTGCTCGGTGGATTGTTCGTGATCGAGACGGCGTCGGTCATCGCGCAGGTGATCGCGTTCCGCGGGTTCAAGCGGCGGATCTTCCGGATGTCGCCGATCCACCACCACTTCGAGCTCGCCGGCTGGCCCGAGACCACCGTGATCGTCCGCTTCTGGATCGTGACGGGGCTGTGCGTGGCGGTCGGGATCGGCCTGTTCTACACGGACTTCGTGAGCCGCGGCGGACTGGGGCTCGAGTGACGGGCGCGTTCGAGGGCGAGCACGCGATCGTGATCGGCGCCGGCATCGCCGGCTCGGCGGCCGCACGGGTGCTGGCGGCCGAGGGCGCCACCGTGCTCGTCTCCGAGGCGGGGGGCGCCGGCCGGGCGGCCCAGGATCTGGGGGCGCTCGGGGTCGAGGTGCTGGACGGCGGCCACGTGCCCGAACATCTGGACGGCGCCACTTTGGTCGTCCCGAGCCCGGGCGTGCCGCCACACGCCGAGATCCTTCGGTGGGCGCGCGAACGCGGGGTCCCGGTGTTCGGTGAGATGGAGCTCGGGGCGCGCATCGCGACGGCCCCGTACCTGGCCGTCACGGGGACCAACGGGAAGACGACGACGACGCAGATGCTGACGGCCTGCCTGCAGGCCGACGGCACGGACGCCGTGGCGTGCGGCAACATCGGGCGGCCCTTCGCGGCGGCGGCGCGTGAGTCCCACGACGCCCTCGTGGTCGAGGTCTCCTCCTTCCAGCTCGAGACCCAGACGTCGTTCCATCCGCGCGTGTCCGTGCTGTTGAACCTCGCGCCCGATCACCTCGACTGGCACGGCACGTTCGAGGCCTACGCCGCGGCCAAGGCTCGGATCTTCGCCAACCAGGGGGACGGCGACATGCACGTCGGCAACCGCGACGACGAGGCCGCGGCCGGCCTGTCGCGTTCGGCGCGGTGCCCGGTCCGATGGTTCACGACCGCGGAGCCGGACGGACAGGAGGCAGGATTCCGGGGCGGCCGGCTCGTCGCCGGCTGGAGCGGGGCCGACCTCGGATCGGTGACGCCGGACACCCCCGCGATGCGCGCCGACGCAGCCGCGAGTGCCACGGCGGCGCACGCGTTCGACGTGACCGACGAGGCCATCACGCGCGGCCTGGACGGGTTCGTCCCCGCCGCGCACCGGGGCGAGGTCGTCGCGGACGTCGAGGGCGTCCGTTTCGTCGACAACTCCAAGGCGACCAACCCGCACGCGACGGTCGCGGCGGTCGGCGACGCCGAGGGCGTGCTGCTGATCGCCGGCGGGGACGCCAAGGGCGTCGACCTGTCACCGCTCGCCGAGATCGCGGACCGGCTCGCAGGCGTCGTCGCGATCGGCGCCGCGGCGGGGCAGGTTCGATCGGCGTTCGAGGGCCGCGTTCCCGTTCGCGACGCGGGTTCGATCGAGGAGGCCGCGCGGATCGCGTTCGAGAGCGCCCGGCCCGGCGGCACGGTGCTGCTCGCGCCGGCGTGTGCGAGCTGGGACATGTTCCGCGACTACACGGAGCGGGGCGACCGGTTCGCGGCGGCCGCCCGCGCGCTCGAGAAGGAGGCCGCCCGGACGTGAGCTCGATCGACGCCGCTTCCCCGCGGCCGCGACCCCTGCGGCTGGTCCGGCCCAACGAGCGCCGCGTCGTCCCCCGCGCGCGGGCGGACGTCCGCACGCGCCGCACGATCGCGCTGCTCCTTGGCTCGACCGCGTTCCTGGTCGGCACCGGCATCGTGATGGTGCTCTCGGCGAGCTCGGTCTCCGCGTTCGCCGAGTACGGCGACAGCTTCATCTTCGTGCAGCGGCAGGCCGCGTACGCCGTCGTCGGCGTCCTCGCGTGCTACCTGACGTCGCGGATGCGATACGACGCGTGGAAGCGCCTCGCGGGTCCGTTCATGATCGTGACGGTCGCGATGCTCGTCCTGGTGCTGATCCCGGCCCACGGCATCGAGGCCTACGGGTCGTCGCGATGGTTCCGGTTCGGGCCGGTGACCGTGCAGCCGTCCGAGCTCGCCAAGCTCGCACTGGTCGTGTTCGCGGCCGCGACGTTGGCGCGGAAGTGGAGGAAGCTCGACGACGTGCGCGAGCTCGCGCTGCCGCTGCTCCCGATATCGGTGATCCTGTGCGGCCTCGTGATGATGCAGCCGGATCTCGGGACCACGGTGATCCTGGCGGCGACGATGTTCTTCCTCGCCTTCGCCGCGGGCGTCCGGCTGCGGTACCTGACGCTCGCCGGCGCCGTGGGCACCCTCGTCGGCGCGGGGCTGATCATGAGCGCCGACTACCGCCGCGTGCGCTTCCTCGCGTTCCTGCACCCGTGGGACGACGCGAAAAGCGGCGGGTACCAGCTGGTCCAGTCCCTGATCGCGCTCGGCTCGGGCGGGTGGACGGGCGTGGGTCTGGGCGCCTCACGCCAGAAGTGGCAGTACGTGCCGAACGCGCACACCGACTTCATCTTCTCGATCCTGGGCGAGGAGCTCGGGCTGATCGGGGAGGTCGTGGTGCTGCTGGCGTTCTGCGCGCTGATCTTCGCGGGCATCCGGATCGCGACCAGGACGACCGACGTGTTCGGCCGGTTGCTGGCCGCCGGCATCGTCTCGTGGTTCGGCCTGCAGACGCTGATCAACCTCGGCGCCGTCACCGGGCTGCTGCCGGTCACCGGCGTCCCCCTCCCGTTCCTGTCCTACGGCGGCTCGTCGCTGGTCGTGTCGCTGGCCGCGGTGGGTGTGCTGGTGAACATCGCTCGGACGCCCGCGCGCCGACCAGCCTCGGCGACCGAGGTCCGCGCCCGCTCCGGCGACACCTCCCGAACCCGCAGGGGCGCGTCCCGATGAAGGTGCTCATCGCCGGCGGTGGCACGGCCGGGCACGTGTTCCCGGCGGTGGCGCTCGCTCGCGAGCTCGCCTCGCGCGGCCACGACGTGCGGTTCGCGGGCACGACCGCCGGGCAGGAGTCCGCCCTGGTACGGGAGGCGGGCTTCCCCTTCGTGGCCGTGGAGGCCAAGCCGCTCGAACGCAAGGTGTCGTTCCGCGCCGTCACCGCGCCGTTCGCCGCCGTTCGGTCCGTCAAGACCTGCCGCCCGCTCGTCGAGGCGGCCGACGTCGTCGTCGGGATGGGCGGATACGTGAGCGTGCCGGCCGCACTCGCCGCGTTGCGTTCCCGACGGCCGCTGGTGCTGCACGAGCAGAACGCCGTTCCGGGACTCGCGAACCGGACGTTCGCGCGGCCGGCGCGGAGCGTGGCGCTCTCGTTCGCCGAGGCGCGCCGCGCGTTCCCACGCCGGACCCGCACCCTCGTCACCGGCAACCCGGTCCGCCCCCAGATCCTCGCCGTGCCCGCCGAACGCGACGCGCTCGCGAAGGCGGCGTTCGGCGAGCTGGGGCTCGACCCAGATCGCCGCACCGTGGTGGTGTTCGGCGGCAGCCAGGGCGCCGCGCATCTGAATCGCGCCGTCCTCGCCGCGCTGCCGACGCTCGCGGCCTCGGACCTGCAGGTGCTCCTCCTGACGGGCAACGCCCATGCCGAGACGATCCGCTCGATGCTCCCCAGGGAGGTCGAACCGCCGGTGCATGTCGTCGGGTTCCTGGACCGCATGGAGCTCGCGTATGCGGTTGCCGACCTCGTGATCGCGCGAGCCGGCGCCACGACGATCGCCGAGATCGCGGTATGCGGCCTGCCGTCGGTCCTGATCCCGTACCCCTACGCGACCGGACGCCACCAGGAGGCGAACGCCCGCGCATTGCAGCGGGCGGGCGCGTCCACCATGGTGCCCGATGACGAGTTGGACGGCGGAGTGCTGGGCGAACGGGTCTCCTGGCTGCTCGACGACGAGGAGCGCAGGCGATCGATGGGGGAGGGTGCGAGGGCCTGGTCCCGCCCGAACGCCGCCGCTGCGCTGGCCGACGCGGTGGTCGAGGTGGGTGAGCCGCCCTGAGCGAGTACGTCCCGCCCCCGAACTCGATACCCACGCTCGACGTGCCGTCGCTCGAGGGCGTTCGGCGCGTGCACATGATCGGCATCGGCGGCGCGGGTATGCGGAACCTCGCGCGACTGTTCCTGGCGCGCGGGGTGGAGGTCTCCGGCTCGGACCTGAAGGACTCGCACGGGGTCCATGAGCTTCGCGGCCTCGGGGCTTCGATCGCGGTGGGACACGCCGAAGACAACCTGGGCGAGCCCGACGCCGTCGTGGTCTCGAGCGCGATCCGCGAGCACAACCCGGAGCTCGCCGAGGCGCGCCGCCGCGGCATCCCGGTCTGGGCGCGCGCGCAGGCGCTGGCCGCCGCCGCCTCCGGCCGCCGGCAGATCGCCGTGTCCGGCACGCACGGCAAGACGACCACGACGGCGATGATCGCGCACGTGCTCGAGCGCGCCGGCCTGGACCCGACCTACGTGATCGGCGGTGACACCAACGAGTCCGGCAGCGGGGCGCACGCGGGCTCCGGCGACCTGTTCGTCACCGAGGCCGACGAGAGCGACGGCTCGTTCCTGCTCGGACGGCCGGCGATCGGCGTCGTGACCAACGTCGAGGTCGACCACGTGGACTTCTACCAGGACGGGCTCGAGGAGATCGAGCGCGCGTTCACCGCGTTCGCCAGGCGCTGCGAACGCGTCGTCGTCTGTGCCGACGACCCGGTGGCGGTGCGTTCGGTCTCGGCGTCCGGCCGTCCGTTCACGACCTACGGCACGGAGCCGAACGCGGACGTGCGGATCGAGATCGCCTCGGTCCGCCCGGCCCGGGCGGTCGTGGTCGACGGCGGTACGAGGCTCGAGCTGTCGCTCACGGTGGATGGCGCACACAACCTCTCGAACGCGGCCGCGGCGGTCGCCGCGGCCAGGGAGGCGGGGGTCGATCCCGCGCTCGCCGTCGAGGCCCTCGCATCGTTCGACGGCGTCCACCGGCGGTTCGAGCGCCGGGGCAGCGTTCGGGGCGCCGACTTTTTCGACGACTACGGACACGTCCCCACGGAGCTGTCGGTGACGGTGGACGTGGCCCGGCGGCGCGAGCCGGACCGGCTCGTCGCGGTGTTCCAGCCGCACCGGTACTCGCGGACGCAGGCGCTGTGGCGCGAGCTCGGCGAGAGCCTGTTGGGCGCGGACCTGATCGTGGTGACCGACATCTACGGGGCCGAGCAGGACCCGATCCCCGGCGTGACCGGCAAACTCGTGGTTGAGGGCATCGCGCGTGCGGGCGGCTACCGACGGGTCGTGTACCTGCCGCATCGCAACGACGTGGTGGAGTTCCTGGCCCGCGAGGTGCGCGAGGGCGACCTGGTGGTCACGATGGGGTGCGGCGACGTCTGGATGCTCGGCGACGCGGCGCTCGAACGCATGCGGGAGGCATCGTGACCGAGCACGCCGACGCGATCGCCCGCGCCGAGTCGATCCTGCGCGCGGCATGCGGGGAACGGGTGCGGACGCGGTTCCCGCTCGCGCCGCTCACGACGTTCCGCATCGGGGGGCCCGCGGCGCTGTTCTTGGAACCCGAGTCCGACGCGGACCTCGTGGCGGTCTCCGAGGCCGTGCGCGAGTCGGGGGTGCCCGTGGCGATCCTGGGCAAGGGATCCAACGTTCTGGTGGCCGACGCGGGCTTCGAGGGCCTGGTGCTCCGGCTCGGCCGCTCCTACCGATGGTCGGCCCGAGACGGCGATCGCCTGACGGCCGGCGGCTCGATGCCGCTTCCGGCACTCGCCGGGGTGGCGCTCGCCCACGCGCTGACCGGGCTCGAGTTCGGCGTGGCGATCCCCGCGTCCCTGGGCGGGGCGGTCAGGATGAACGCCGGCGCGCACGGGGGGGAGCTCGCCGACGTGCTGGAAAGCGTCGACGCGTTCGGGCTGTCGGAGGGGGCGACGCACCGCGTCCCGGCCTCCGAGGCCGGGTTCTCCTACCGGCGTTCGGCGCTCGCGCCCAACACGATCGTGGTGGGTGCCACCGTGCGACTGTCACCGGGTGATCCCTCGCAGGTCCGGGCGCGCATGGACGAGGCCCGCGAGTGGCGGCGTCGCACCCAACCGCTCGCCGAGCCCAACTGCGGCAGCGTGTTCACCAACCCGCCGGGCGACCACGCCGCGCGGCTGATCGAGGAGGCGGGGGGTAAGGGCCGAGCGGTGGGCCGCGCGTCCGTCTCCATCAAGCATGCGAACTTCATCGTGGCCGGCGACGGCGCCACCGCGACCGACGTCGTGACGCTGATCGAGGAGATCCGGGACTTGGTCGCCGAACGCTCCGGCGTCCGGCTCGAAGCGGAGGTGCGCATCATTGGTGATCTCGACCTCGCGACCCGCTGAGTGGTTCCGGTCGCTCCGCGGCCGGCGTCCCGCGGTGATCGCCGCCCTCGCCGTCGCGATCGTGGCCGGCGCGTTCTTCGTGTCGCGGACCTCCATCCTGGACGCCCGACGGATCGAGGTCGCGGGGACCGAGCACACGCATCGCGCCGACGTCGTCGCGATCGCGGACGTGTCCAAGGTGACCAACGTCCTGTGGTTCGACGAGGGCGCTGCCGAACGCCGGCTGGAGGCGGAACCATGGATCGCCTCGGCCGACGTGTCGGCATCGTTCCCCTGGACGATCCGGATCGCCGTGACCGAGCGCAGGCCGGTGGCCGTCATGGGTGGAGGTATGGGGTCGCTGATCGCGGGCGACGGCACCGCCCTCGGCGCCGCGTCCGCGACGGGGAAGCTGCCGACGATCGAGCTCGGCACCGTGACCACCGCCGAGGGTCAGCCGCCCAGTCCCGTCGGTGCGGCGCGGGCACTCGGTGCGATGCCGCCGGCGCTGCGCTCGCAGGTGACGCGCGTCCACGTGATGCTGGACGGGACACTCGAACTGCGGCTGCGGGGCGGAACGAGGGTGCGGTTCGGCACGCCGGACGAGACGAGCCGCAAGGTCGAGGCGATCAGACGGGTGCTCGCGTGGTCGTCGCGAGAGGGGAACGCGATCCGAACGCTGTCCGTGGTGGCTCCGTCGGCGCCCGCGGCCACGTTGGTTCGGTAGAGGTTCGCCTCTTGCTACGCGCGCGAGACGGTCGAGCTCGCGTGCGTATTGACGTACCTGGGGATTTGATAGTAGCGTGCCGTCATCAACGTCAACTAGATATAACAATCGATATATAGTTGACCTTTAGTCGACAGGGAGAGAACGGCGTTTCCCCAGGTAGACCGGGGGGCTTTGACCGGGGAGCGGAGGTCTCGGTGATGGATTCTCCTCAGAACTACCTCGCCGTCATCAAGGTGGTCGGGATCGGCGGAGGAGGTGTGAACGCGGTCAACCGCATGATCGAAGGCGGTCTGCGGGGGGTCGAGTTCATCGCGGTCAACACCGACGCGCAGACACTGTTGATGTCCGATGCCGAGGTCAAGCTCGACATCGGACGCGAGACCACGCGCGGTCTCGGGGCGGGCTCGGACCCGGAGGTCGGACGCCGGGCCGTCGAGGAGCACCGCGACGAGATCGAGGAGATCCTCAAAGGCGCGGACATGGTCTTCGTCACCGCCGGCGAGGGCGGCGGCACCGGCACCGGTGGCGCGCCGATCATCGCCGAGATCGCCCGCGGGCTCGACGCGCTGACGATCGGCGTCGTGACGCGCCCGTTCGGGTTCGAGGGCCGGCTGCGCGCGACGCAGGCCGACCTCGGCATCACCGAGCTGAAGAAGGCCGTCGACACGCTGATCGTGGTTCCGAACGACCGTCTGTTGCAGGTCTCGGATCCGACGACGCCGATGATCGACGCGTTCCGCACGGCGGACCAGGTCCTGTATCAGGGCGTGGACGGCATCACGTCGCTCATCACGACGCCGGGTCTGATCAACCTGGACTTCGCCGACGTGCGTTCGGTCATGACGGGCGCCGGGTCCGCGCTGATGGGCATCGGCCACGGCACCGGCGATCAGCGCGCTGAGGAGGCGGCCCGCGCCGCGATCTCCTCGCCGCTGCTGGAGTCCTCGATCGAGGGCGCGCGCGGCCTGCTGCTTTCGATCGCGGGTCCGACCGACCTCACGCTGCACGAGGTCAACACCGCGGCAGACACGATCACGAGGGTCGCGCACCCCGACGCCAACATCATCTTCGGCGCGGTGGTCGACGACGTGCTCGGCGAGGAGGTGCGCGTCACGGTCATCGCGGCGGGCTTCGACAAGCTCGTCACGCAGCCGGCCGCAACCCCAACCACCACGTCGAGGTTCGGTGGGACGCGGCTGTCGGCCCTGCTCGAGGAGCCCGAGCCGGCCCCCGAGCCCGAGTTCGAGCCGCTCGCGGCCGGGGTGTCCGAGCCCCGGGAGGAGGAGGAATCGGTGATGCCGATGCCCTCCATCCTGGTCGAGGAGGAGGACGAGATCTTCAAGCCCTCGCCCGAGGGCGGCGAGTACGAGGAGGAAGACGCGAACCTGGACATCCCGGACTTCCTCAAGAGCTGAGCCGGTCGTCCGCCCGCACAGCGTGGGGGCGGGACCATCGAGGAGCAGAGGCGCCCTTCCCCCGTCTCTGTTCCGCCGGTCCCGCCCCCCTTCCACGTCCGGGCCGGTGAAGGTGTTCCTCCTGAGCACCAGAGTCAGCGTCTGTTACGTTCCGTGACGTGGCCGAGCACGCGTCCCCGGTCGAGGCCAACGTCGCCGCGATCCGCGAAGGCCTCGTGCGCGCCTGCGAGCGCGCGGGGCGGGACCCGGGCGCGATCCGGCTCGTCGCGGCCGCCAAGACGTTCGGACCCGAGGCGATCGCGCAAATTCGAGACGCCGGGGTTGTGGACGTCGGGGAGAACTACGTCCGGGAGCTGCGTGCCAAGCGGTCGGCGGTCGAAGGCGTCGTGTGGCATTTCATCGGCACGCTGCAGACCGGCTCCGCCCACCACGTGGCCGAGCTCGCCGACCTCGTGCACACCGTCACCCCCGGCCGGGCGACCGAGCGGCTCGCCCGCCGGGCGGCGTCGGCCGGGCGGACGATCCCGGTGCTGCTCGAGGTCGACTTCGCCGGCCGGGGGACCGGTATCGCGCCCGAGAGGGTCGAAGAGGCCACCGAGCTCGTGGCCGGGATCGAGGGGATCGAGCTCGTGGGATTGATGACGCTACCCCCCCTGCCCTCGGTCCCGGAGGACTCCCGGCCGCTGTTCGTCCGGCTCCGCGAGCTGCTGGGACCCCTGTCGGAGAGCCGTCCACGGATGAAGGAGCTCTCCATGGGAATGTCGCTCGATTACGAGGTTGCGGTGGAGGAAGGCGCTACGATGGTCCGGGTCGGCACGGCCCTGTTCGGGGCACGACCGCCGGTGGATACAGGGAGGACCTGATGCCTGGGTTGTGGAAGAAGTCGCTCACGTATCTCGGCCTCGTCGAGGACGATGAGTTCGAGGAGCTCGACGAGGTCGGCGCCGCCCCGGAGAACGCCGAGGTCCGTCGCTTCCAGCGGCCCCAGGCGGTCCGAGAGGTCGAGCTCGAGGCTGAGCACGAGGGGATCGTTCGCACGATCCCGTCCAACCGCGCGGCGACCGCGGGTTCGATCCACAAATCCGAGCCCCGCCGCTTCAACGAGGCGCGCGACATCGCGGACCGCTTCAAGGACGGGATCCCGGTCATCATGAACCTGCAGAGCACCGACGACACCATCGCTAGACGGCTCGTCGACTTCGCTTCGGGACTGGTCTACGGGCTGGACGGCAAGATCGAGATGGTGGCCAACCGCGTCTACCTGCTAACGCCCGCCAACGTGGACGTCTCGGCCGAGGACCGCGAGCGGATCGCCGGCGGCGACCTGTACAACCAGTTCTGACGCCACCGGATCCGTCGCACGTTCACGATGGCCCTCGCGCAGAGTTTCCTGATGGACATCGTGTGCGTGGTCCTGACGGCCTACACGATCATCCTGTTCATCCGTGTGCTGGTGTCGTGGGCGTTCCTGTTCGGGTTCCGCCCGCCCTACTCCGGGCCACTGCGAACGGTGCTGGACCTGCTGGACGACGTGACCGAACCGGTCCTTCGGCCGCTCCGGGCGCTGATCCCGCCGATCCGCGCCGGAGGCGTGGGACTGGATCTCTCCATCATCATCGCGTTCGTTATCCTTGCGGTCCTGCGAACCGCGCTGAACTGCTGACGGAGGGGGAGCCTCGATGCGGAGGAAGAAGGGGACGGAACAGGACGTCTCGGCGGGCGCCGGGGCGCGGATCACGCCGGAGGACGTGCAGCAGGTGGAGTTCCGGCTCGCGTTCCGGGGCTACAACGAGCGGGACGTCGACGCGTTCCTGGACCGGATCACCGAGGACCTGTCGGCGTATATCGCCGCCGGCCCGGGCTCGGCTGGCACGGGCGCGGGCGGCACCGCCGCCGCGGGCGCCGATGCCGAGCAGATCCTGGCGGGGGCGCGGGCCGAGGCGGAGGAGATCCTTCGACGTGCGCGCGAGGACGCAGCGAACATCCGCGCGAGCGCCGGAGCCGCGGGCTCCGGGGACGCCCGTACGTCCGTCGCGCCGTTCCTGAACTCCGAGCGCGAGTTCCTCCAGAGCCTCGGGTCGCTCGTGCAGACCCACGCCGAGGAGATCAAGCAGATGGTCCTGGCCCTGCGCTCGCGGGCCGAACCCGCGGCCGAGGAGCCCGTCGGTCCCAGGGCCGTCCCCGAGCCGCCGCGAGCGGAACCGGAAG
>Ga0114129_10005282_pt1 | contig 18222 bp, 12 predicted proteins | sample RhiMetdeltSRZDD1_FD_80071 | JGI IMG/M metagenome (GOLD analysis project Ga0114129, IMG submission 80071) | Populus rhizosphere microbial communities from Tennessee, USA - Rhizosphere MetaG P. deltoides SRZDD1 (version 2) (version 2) | ecosystem: Host-associated > Plants > Roots > Rhizosphere >...
CCCGGACCCCCTTACACGCTCGCTCGCGGGGACCCCTGCGCCCCGCTCCGCTCACGTGGCTCACTCGCTGCGCTCGTTCGCTCGCGCTGAGCACTTCGTTGGCCCGGACCCCCTTACACGCTCGCTCGCGGGGACCCCTGCGCCCCGCTCCGCTTACGTGGCTCACTCGCTGCGCTCGTTCGCTCGCGCTGAGGACTTCATTGGCCCGGACCCCTTACACGCTCGCTCGCGGGGACCCCTGCGCCCCGCTCACGTGGCTCACTCGCTGCGCTCGTTCGCTCGCTCATCGAGTAAACGATTCCCCACCGCACACCATTCGTCCAGTGGAGCAATCGCTACGCCGTGCACGACCCGTGCCCGGGTCCGTACTACAATTCGACCATGCGCCAGACCCTGTTCGCGCTGCTGATCGTGCTCTCGGTTTCATGGCCGGTTGCTCAGCCGGCTCGACCGTCAACATTCGATGTTCTGATTCGCAACGGTCGCGTCATGGATGGCTCAGGCAATCCGTGGCGGCGGGCAGACATCGGAATCACGGGCACGCGGATCACCGCGATCGGACGCCTGTCGACTGCGCAGGCCAAAACCATCATCGACGTCCGCGATCGACTGATTACTCCGGGGTTCATCGACGTGCATTCGCACGCCGCCGAGGGATTGAGGCGCGAAACTCTCCGTCAGGGCCGACCGCTTCTTGCGCAAGGTGTCACGACGATTGTCGCGAATCCCGACGGCGGAGGTCCAGTTGATCTCGCCGCGCAACGCCGCGAACTGCAGAACGGAGGTATCGGACTCAATGTCGTGCAGCTCATCGGTCACGGCAGCGTGCGGAACGCGGTTATGGAACGCGCAAACCGGCGCGCGACGCCGGAAGAGCTCGAGCGCATGCGCGAACTCGTCAGACGGGGGATGGAGCAGGGCGCGTTCGGGTTATCGAGCGGTCTTTTCTACACGCCCGGAAGCTTCGCGGACACTGAAGAGCTCATCGCGCTCGCGGCCGTTGCCGGCGAGTTCGGCGGCGTCTACACGAGCCATATCCGTGATGAAGGCAACTACAGCGTCGGCGTCGTCGCCGCAGTCGAAGAAGTGATCCGCATCGCCGAGCAGGCACATACCGTCGGCATCGTGAGTCATATGAAGGCACTTGGACCTGACAACTGGGGATTGTCGGTGCCTTCGATCGCAAAGATCGACGACGCGAGATCTCGCGGAGTCCAGGTGTTCGCCGATCAATACCCGTACGAGGCGTCGTCCACGAGCCTGCGAGCCGCACTCCTGCCAGGTGGCATACAGCTGCCATCGTCCGACGCGATCGCCCGCGAGAACGAGTCGCTCTCCGACGAAGAGAAACGCTCGCGCGAAACGCTCGAAACCACGATTCGCGAGAACCTGGGAAGACGCGGCGGCGCGAGCGCAATTCAGATCGCGGCGTATCGTCCGGATCCGTCGCTCGAAGGAAAGACACTGGCGGACATTGCCCACAGCCGCAACGTGACGGCGGAGCGCGCCGCGCTGGAACTGATGGCCCGCGGCAGCGTCTCGATCGTCTCGTTCAACATGTCGGAGGAAGATATCCGACATATCATGACGCGTCCCTACACGATGGCATCGAGCGACGGCGGCCTCGTGCTGCCGAGCGAAGGCCAGCCGCACCCGCGGGACTACGGCGCATTTGCGCGGCGCCTCGCCGTTTACGTCCGCGAGCGCGGCGTCGTCAGCCTCGAATTCGCGGTGCGATCGATGACCAGCCTGCCGGCATCGGTGTTCGGCTTGAACGATCGGGGCTGGATTCGCGAAGGGGCGATCGCCGACCTCGCGATTTTCGATCCGACTCTCGTACGCGATCGCGCGACGTACACCAATCCCCACCAGCTCGCGGAAGGGATGGCCTACGTGCTCGTGAACGGCAAAGTCGTGATCGACGACGGAAAGTTCAACGACACGTTGGCCGGAGAAGTACTACAGCGCCGGTAGGTTGGTCGCTCGGTGGCTCACCGAGGTGTCGGTATTCGCGGCTTGTCCGCGAATCCCGCAAGACTGTTTCGGATCTCCGCAAGAGGTCCTTCGTCAGGTCACGAGCTGGCGTCCATGCATCGGCGTCGCAGCGCGCTCAGCCCATATAGAGTATTGTTGACCGCTCACCTCGGGCGAAGCGCTACACCTTTCGCGGGAGAGCAAACAGGAGTATAAAAGGCCATCGAACTGGGCTGTTCACGTCCAGGCGCATGGAGAGGTTGAAATGCACGTCAGGTTTCGCTCGGCCGCGATCCTCGTCGTCGCGATTGTCGCGAGCCCTCGTGCCAATGCATCCGGTTTCATTCCCGATCGCGCGACGCTGGACGCCCTCGTGAACGGCAACGCAGTCACCGAGGGTTTCGAACGATACGTTTTTTCGCCAACCGGCTTCCCGTCGGCGGTTCTCGTTACTAATTCTTCACTCGACTCGCAGACGATCACGTCAGAGTTCGGCGGAGACCCGCAGGGCCCAGGCCTTGTCGTCGACGGTGTGCGCTTCATCGGCGGCCCATACTTTATTTGGATGAGTGACGGTTCTTCCGGTCTTCACTCTCAGACGATCAAGGGGGCAGGGCACATTTTCAGCTCCAACCCACCTATGGCCTTTCAATTCACGCAGCCAACTACCGCCTTTGGCGTCGATATGGAATTGGGCGCGAATACCTCGGATACGGTCACCGTGACGGTGTTCGGTCCCGATCTCGTGACGATTCTCGGAACGATGGACAACATACTGGTCAATGGACCAGTCCCCGTGTTTGTGGGTTTCAGCGATCCGAACGGTATCGGACTCGTCCAGTTGCAAAGATACATTCCGCCGTCCCTCCCTCGATTCGGCGACTCGGTGATCATCGACAACCTGACGTTCGGACCCGCGTCCACCGCATCCAACGTCCCCGAACCGGCGACTGCGTTGCTGCTCGCTCTGGGTCTCTCTGCAATTCCGCGTGTGATCGCGCAGCATCGAAAACGTGTCCGCACGTCCCCACCGGCTGCCCGGTACGATTCGGCAGCACGATCCTGATCGGCAGAATCGTTCAAGTGCCTTGACGTCGAGGGCTGCGCTTCGCGGCAAGCCGAGTGTCCTCGACTCGTTCATGACGAACGCCGAGAACCATGGCTTTGGTCCGAAAACCCGCTCGCAAGCGTTTCCTGCGAACTACCGCCTTGACACGCGCCGCCGCCGCATGTAACACTTAATCCGGATTTACGGATGGAAGCAGCCATCTTTGATGATCTCACCGCGTTGGCGGACGCTACGCGCAGCCGGATGCTGCTGCTTCTCGAGCGGCACGAGCTGATGGTCTCGGAGCTGTGCACGATCCTCCAGCTGCCGCAGTCGACGGTCAGCCGGCACCTGAAGACGCTGGCCGACGGCGGATGGGTAACGTCGCGGCGGGACGGAACGAGCCGCTACTACACGCTCGCACTCGACGACCGCGGCCCAACGACGCGGCGGTTGTGGTCGCTGCTGCGAGAGCAGGTGGTCGACACGACCGGGGCCGACCAGGACGCGCGGCGGTTGAGGAGCGTTCTCGCACGGCGGCAGACGGCATCGCAAGAGTTCTTTGCATCGGCAGCCGGGCGATGGGACAGGCTCCGCGAGGACTTGTTCGGGCGCGCTTCGTACCTGCAGGCGCTCGTCGGCCTTGTTGACGAGGGATGGACTATCGGCGACCTCGGGTGCGGGACGGGGCAGGTCACGGCGGCGCTGGCGCCGTTCGTCACAAAGGTGCTTGCGATCGATCGATCCGGAGAGATGCTGCAAGCCGCCCGACGCCGCCTGAAGGATTGCCAGAACGTGGAGATCCGCCGCGGCGAGCTCGAATCGCTGCCAATCTCCGATGCGACGCTCGACGCGGCAACACTGTTGCTGGTGCTCCACCATCTTCCGGATCCAGCCGAAGTTCTGGCCGAGGCCTCGCGTGTCGTGAAGCCAGGTGGCCGTCTCCTGATCTGTGACATGCTCCCGCACGATCACGAGGAATATCGTCAACAGATGGGCCATGTGTGGCTCGGTTTCAGCGAGGAACAGGTTCGGCGATTGCTGACCGTCGCGGGATTCAAGAAGGTGCGATTGGTCAGCCTGCCTGGGGATCCTGATGCCAAGGGACCCGCGTTGTTCGTCGCAACTGCGACGCGCGGACAATCATGAAATGCGCGTCCATTCTTATCGAAGGCCCAAAGCCGAAAGTCCTGGGTCCAAAGACTGGATTTCGGCGGTCACCGTAAGAGGTAATCACAATGAGTACAGCAGTCCGTGAAAGGCATGCGTTCGAGGCGGCGGTCAAGGCGGGGCGCCTTCCGTACAAGGTGAAGGATCTCTCGCTCTCCGAATTCGGCCGAAAGGAAATGCGTCTGGCAGAGCAGGAGATGCCGGGTCTGATGGCTCTGCGGGCGCGCTACAAGCGGAAGCAGCCGCTCGCGGGCGCTCGTGTCATGGGCAGCCTGCATATGACCATTCAGACCGCCGTTCTCATCGAAACGCTCGCCGATCTCGGAGCGGACGTGCGATGGGTGTCGTGCAACATCTTCTCGACGCAGGATCACGCCGCGGCTGCTGTCGTCGTCGGACGTCCCGAGACGGGCGGCACTGTCGAGAACCCGAAGGGCATACCCGTGTTCGCGTGGAAAGGGGAGACGCTCGAGGAGTACTGGTGGTGCACGAGCGAGGCGCTCATGTGGCCCGACGGCAGCGGCCCGACGCAGATCGTCGATGACGGCGGCGACGCGACGCTCCTCGTCCACAAAGGCGTCGAGTTCGAAAGAGCAGGGAAGGTTCCCGTATTCAATCCGGACAAGGATCCGGAAGAGTGGGGCGTCATCCTCGACCTGCTGCGGAAGGAGCTCGCCGAGAATCCTTCGCGCTGGACGAAGGTGGCGGCCGCGGTGCGCGGCGTGAGCGAGGAAACGACAACGGGTGTCCATCGGCTCTACCAGATGATGGAGAACGGCACGTTGCTGTTCCCGGCGATCAATGTCAACGACTCGGTTACGAAGAGCAAGTTCGACAACATCTATGGATGCCGTCACTCTCTCGTCGACGGCCTGAACCGCGCCACGGACGTGATGCTCGGCGGGAAAGTGGCGGTCGTTTGCGGCTACGGTGAGGTCGGCAAGGGCTGCGCGCAGGCCCTCCGGGGGCAGGGCTGCCGCGTGATCGTGTCCGAGATCGATCCGATCTGCGCGCTGCAGGCAGCGATGGAAGGGTACGAAGTGTCGACGATCGACAGCGTGGTGGATCGAGCGGACATCTTCATTACAGCGACCGGCAACCTGAACATCATCACCGCCGAGCAGATGGCGCGGATGAAGGACAAGGCGATCGTTGGCAATATCGGGCACTTCGACAACGAGATCGACATGGCCGGCCTGAAGAAGGTCAAGGGCATCGAGCGGATCAACATCAAGCCGCAGTACGACGAGTACCGGTTCCCCGACGGCCACAGCGTCATGGTGCTTGCGGAGGGACGTCTGCTCAATCTCGGATGCGCGACCGGCCATCCCAGCTTCGTGATGTCGGCGTCGTTCACCAATCAGATGATCGCGCAGCTCGAGCTGCATCAGCACAACGAGAAGTATCAGAAGAAGGTGTACATCCTGCCCAAGCACCTCGACGAGGAGGTCGCCAGACTCCATCTCGATCATCTCGGCGTGAAGCTGACGAAGCTGACGAAGGAACAGGCAGACTACATCGGCGTCCCGGTGGAAGGGCCGTACAAGCCGGAGCACTATCGGTACTAACGCGAGGCCGGCTTTCGGCTCAGGGCTTTTGGCTTTGGGCCCGAAACGCGCCCTAGAGCCCTAAGCCGAGAGCCCAGAGCTTGAACGGTTCGTCGTTAGAATTCCATCGTTGAGGAAGGAGATGAGCGGCGCGGCGGCGCTGAATGTACGGAGCAGCGTCGGATAGAAGTCGGCCGTCGTCGCGAGTTCGGCCGGGAACTCACGGCCCGCGAGGAACTGCCGGTGTTTCAAGTACTCGGCGCCAGGGTGATCGCGTGGAAAACCCCTCGGCACGCGGCTGACACGTTCTCCGGTCAGCGCACCGATGTCCGACGTGAAACGGCGGCCGCGGACGATACGATCGAGCTGCGGCCACGTCGCCGCGATGTGCTTGCGGACCCGCAGGAGCTCCTTCGGCTCCGGTGCGTAGATGCCGCCTCCCATCCACACCCATCCAGGCGCGACCTCGAAATACAGGCCGGCGCCCTGCTTCTTCAACAGCACGCGATGCGGAAACACCGCTGAGATGTACGTTTTCAGCGGCGTCTTGTCCGGACTGAAGCGCGTATCACGGTAGATGCGATAGAGCGACACTTTCGGCGCCGCGACGAGGTCAGGCGCGAAGCGTTTGAGGTCCGACGCGAGCCGTTCGATGACGGCAATCATCGGCCCGCGAACGTCACGCTCGTACCGGTCGCGCCGCGCCTTGAACCACTCCCGATCGTTGTTGCGTTTCAACGCGCGGAGGAACTTGAGAGTTGCTGAAGAGAATTGTGGTTCCATGAATCCCGAACCCCGAATCCCGAACTCCGACTCCCGGCCCGCTGACGAGGCACGGAGCGACCGAGCCATCGAGCTACCGAGCCACCGAGCTACCGAGCCTCCGGCGCGAGGTCGACGGTGTAGAGCGACTTCCCGGACAAATCGTGCAAGCTGACCGTCAGCGCGCGCGTGCGGTGATCGATCTGCATCTTGCCAAAGAACTGCAATCCGTCGCTCGGCGGCCGATTGCCTTTCATTCCTTTCGCGACGCCATTGAACTTCACCTCCGGCCCGAACGTCGGATCGAGGTCGTTTGGTCCGAATGTCCCTGCATTCAGTGGACCCGCGACGAACTCCCAGAACGGATCGAACTCGGTGAATTTCGCCCGTGATGGGTGATAGTGGTGTGCCGCGCAGTAATGCACGTCGGCCGTGATCCAGACGATGTTGCGGAGGCGACGATCTCGAATGAAGCGCAGCAGCGCGGCGATCTCCAGTTCGCGCCCGAGCGGCGGTCCGGGATCGTTGTTCGCGACTGCCTCGAAATTCGACGGAAGATCCCTGACCACGAGCCCGATCGGCAGATCGCTGACGATCACCTTCCACGTGGCGCGCGACGCTGCCAGCCGCGTCTTCAGCCATAGCACCTGACTCGCGCCGAGCAGGGCCGAGTCGCTGTCGAGCTCGGTCTGCCGATTCGTGCTGTTGCTCCCGCGGTAGCTGCGCATGTCAAGTGCGAAGAGCTCGAGCAACGGACCGAACGGAACGGTTCGATAGACGCGCTCGGGGTCGTCGCCCTGAAGCGGAAGCGGGTTGTACTCGAAGAAGGCCTGCCGCCCCCGCGCGGCGAGCAGCGCCATGCTCTTCTCCTGGTACTTTTCCTCTTTGCTCAGGTCACGCGCCGGATACCAGTTGTCATGGACCTCGTGATCGTCCCAGATGACGACCTGCGACACCTCAGCGTTGAAGCGGCGCATGTGCTCGTCGAGGAGGTTGTATTGATAACAGCCGCGAAAGTCATCGAGCGACTGCGCCGGCTTCGACTTCGCGGGTCTCACCACGTTCCGCCAGATCGTTCCGTCGTCCAGCTTCACTTCGGGCAGCACCACCTGGTCGGCGTAAATCGTGTCACCGCAGTGGACGAACAGATCCGGGTGCGCCCGACTCATCGTCTCGTAGAGCCGCAGGCCGCCCCAGTCGCTGTTGATCCCCCAGCCCTGACCGACCGTATCAGCCGACCACACGAGCGTGAGGTCGCGCTGCAACGCGGGTGCGGTGGCCGGTGTGACCAAGCATCCGCTCACCGGCGCGCTCCACGTGCGAAGGTCGCTGAGATCCTGAAAGAGCACGCGGTAGAAGATGCGCTGACCTGGTGGAAGATCGGTCAGGAGGAGCCGGCCCGTGAAATCCGAGCTCTCGAGCGCCGCTGGTCCGCGGATCCTGCGCGGGTCCGTGAATGCTTCGGTCGTCGAGTACTCGACGAACATCCGCGCCGCTCGATCGGTGCGGCTCCAGATGACGGCTCTATCGACGCCGACCGCGCCGGCCGCGACACCTTGGGCCAGCGCCGGACGATTCGCGTCAGATTGAACGATGGCAGGCGCCTGCGCGAGAACCGTTCGCGCAGCGGGGCTGCCAATGGCGAGCGCGGACGCACACCCGATTGACCGGCGGAGAAATGTCCGCCGATCGACCCGTACGCGGTTGCGCATTGTGCGTGATGACGAACGAATGAACGGCGATTTCAAATGGAAGATTGTAGGGCGCGGTCTTAGACCGCGCCACGGGCGTGGCTTGAAAACCCCGCCCTACAGATTCATGCCCCAATTCACCGATATCGCGCGGGCACGGTGCCAAGCTCGCGCGCTGACGGCAGCCCGCCGCTGCTCTGGGCCTGGGTCGCAGCGCGGACGATTGCGTCCGCCATTGCCTCGGCTGCGAGCGCGCCAATCAGCGTCACGTTGGCCTCGCCGGACCATCTGCCGGTCGCCAGCGCGAACACCGTATCGCCATCGGCCATCGTATGTGACGGGTTGATCGCGCGCGCGCACCCATCGTCAGCCATCAACGCCAGCCGATTCGCTTCGGACTTCGTCAGCTTCGCGTTCGTTGCCACGAGGCCGATGGTCGTGTTCTCACCGGCCCGGGGGCGCGGGCCGATCGATCCCTCGCGCATCAGCCGCCGGACGTCAGCCAGTGACCCATCGGGGTTGCGCGATCCCGCGACGACTTTTCCGGTGTCGGGATCGATGATGTCGCCGACCCCGTTGACGGCCACGATCGCGGCGACGACCAGGCCGCTCGGCAACGTGATGGCGGCCGATCCGATGCCTGCCTTCGTTGGCATCCGTCGTCCGGGCGGAGATCCGGGATGTTCGACGACGCCGCCGATCTTGCCCACCGTCGCGCCGGCCCCGGCACCAACGTTGCCCTCGGCGACCGGACCGTCGGACGCTACTGACGCCGCTTTGTAACCACAGTCTGCAGTCGGCCTCACTTTCGAGTTTCCGCCGAAGTTGAGATCGAACAGGATTGCCGCGGGGACGATCGGCACCACGCCGGCACCGGTTTTGTAGCCGATGTTCTTCTCTTCGAGATAGCGAACCACACCCTGCGCGGCGTCGAGCCCGAACGCGCTCCCACCCGAGAGCACGACCGCGTTCACCCTCTCGACCAGGTTCAGCGGATCGAGGAGGTTCGTCTCACGGGTGCCCGGGGCGCCTCCACGCTGCGAGACGCCACCTGTCGCCCCCTCGCCATCGACGAGGATCGCCGTGCAACCGGTCGGCCGCTCGGTCAGGGTGTGATGACCGACCTTAATGCCTTCAACGGCGGTGAGCGTCTTGTTCGTGCTCGGGTTCGACGCCGGCTTCGTTGTCGCGCTCTGCGTCGGTGGAGATTGTATCGAAGGAGCCTGCGCTGAGAAATGCAGCGCGAAGGAGGTCAAGAGAGACGCACCGATAAGATGGAATCTGATCTTCATGGAAACTCCAAACTCGAACCAACGAACCCCGAGCCGGAAACATGCGACACTTACAGGAGATCAGGAGATTAGGAGATCCAAAACGTCTCCTGATCTCCTCAACTCCTGTTAATCCGGCCGCGCCGAATGCGCTGCCGAATCCGAACCCCTGTAGACCCGGCCCCCGGGCGCCGGCCCCTGCTATCGAGCCACCGCCGCCGATGTCAGAAGTTGTACTTCACCGCAAGCTGAATGATACGACCATCATCCGCGGACGTGATGCGTCCGAAGTTCACGGTTCCGATCTGATTCCCAGGCTGCGCGAATCTCGTCTGGTTGAAGAGGTTGAATGCCTCCGTACGGAACTGCACGCGATGGCTGCGGCCGAGATCGATGTTCTTGAAGAACGAGAGATCGGTCCGCGCGAAGCCAGGACCGCGGACGGTGTTGCGGCCGGCATTGCCTGGCCGCGTGCCCGTGTCAGGCACCGCGCGGCGCACGAAGCACGACGTATTGAACCATTGCTCGATCGTGTGCGGCGCGTTGTCGTTTGGATCGCAGGTCACGTCCGGTCGATTCGTCAGATAGCGGATGTCGGTCGTGGGATCGTAGACACCGGTCGGGAATCCGGTCTGCCACTGCACGATGCCGTTGGCCTGCCAGCCGCCGGCGAGATGCCGAAGGAGTGCGCCGTAGTCTGTGGGCGTCGGTAATTCCGCGCCGAAGCTGAGGACGAAGCGATGCCTGACATCGAACAGCGCATCCCCCTTCTCGAACGTCAACGCCTGCTCGATCGATGCGTTGTCGCCAATCGTCACGGGCAGAACGGGCCGCTGCTCGCCACCAATATTCAGTCCCGACACGTGATCGACCGCGTGGCCGAGTGTGTACGATGCGAGAAAATACATTCCGTGCGCCGGCCGCATGCGGAAGCTCGCCTGCAGGGAGTCGTACCACGATCGCGCGACCGAGAAGGTGGGACGAACGAGGCTGAACGCGGGGAAAAGTCGAGCGCCTGGAGACGTCTGCCCCGGAACGTACAGGCCCGGGTTGACCTCCATGAAAATCGGCAGGTGATATCCACGCGATCCGACGTAACCACCTTCCGCGGCGAAGAGACTCCCGATCTGCTGCTGCCACGTGACATTGAAGTGGTGCGCGTACGGTGAGGTGAAATCCTCGCCCCAGCCGATGAAGATGAGGCCGGGCGGAAAGTCGGCGGCGCCGCCGCTGACGGCAGTCAATGGATTGCGCAAGGTCAGCGGGGCCGGCGGCGCGTTCACTTCCAGCAGCGGCGTGAACGGCGGTGCGAGCACGCCATTCTGGAAGAAGTCTCCCTGCCCGGCGAGCGCATCGTAGAAGATGCCCCAGGCCGCTCGAAGGCTCGAGCGCCCGGAGCCCATCGGATCCCACACGACGCCGACGCGCGGCGCGAAGTTGTTCTTGTCGGTCGCGTAGGTACCGTCGGGAATGCCCGGGTCGCCTGGATACACGAGCCCCGTCGGCGCAGTCGGGAAGCGCTGCGACTGCTGACCGGGGCGGAACGCGTTGAGCGCGCCGTTCGCGTCTTCGAACGGGATCGGCAGTTCGTACCGCAGCCCGACGTTCAGCGTGATGCCCGGCCACGGCCGGAACTCGTCCTGTGCGTATGCCGAATAGAGCCAGCCCGTTCCGTCCTGCGTGGTGTTCTTTGTCGTTCGACGGAACTGCGCGGGAAGACCGAGCAGGAAGTCCGCAGCCGCATTGCCAGTTCGCGCAGTCGTGGAGCCGGTAAACGTGAAGTCGCCGTTCGGGCGATTCACGAACGCAATCACCATGTGCTCCTTGCGAATGTCGACGCCAAACTTCATCGAATGCCGGCCGGTCACCCACGTGAAGTCGTCGGTGAACTGAAAGACCTCGTTCTTGCGATCGACGAACGGCTGCTGCGCGTCGCCAAGGCTGAAGAAACCGGTGACCATGATGTTCGCGAGACCGGCGGCCTGCGGCACGTTCTGCGGGACATTGATGCCGTAGTCGGAATTCGAGAGGCCGCTCGTCACCGCGGGATTCGCGGCAATCCGGTTGTACGAGAAGCGGCCGACGTTGATCGCGTGCTGACTGAAGATGTGCGTGTCCGAGAACATCACGTCCTGCAGCGTCGCCGTCGAGACGCCGCCAATCGGGCGTGTCGTGGGCGGTGTCGTCGTCTCCGTCCGGCTGCGGAGATATCGAACGAGCATCGAATGGTTCGGCGTGAGCTGATAGTCGCCGCGGATGCCCATCTGATCGCGGTTGTCGTCGCTGTCCGGCGAGTCGATGTACCGGTTCGTCCCGCTGTTCGCGCGCGGGACGAACTCGTCAACCAGCCGTCGTGCGGTTGGATCGATCAGCGCCGCAGGAATCGTGTTGTTCTCGAACGGCAAGCCGGTTGCCGGGTCGCGGATGACGGTGCTGCCGAAGTTTCCATTCCGTTGATCGTCAGTCAGCACCACGATGTTCGTCGTGGTGCCGCTGGTGTTCCGATGGCCCTCGTAATAGCCGAACGCGAACAGCCGATTCCTTGCGATTGGTCCGCCCAGGCTCGCGCCGAACTGGTTTTGCTTCAGCTTTGGTTTCGGCTGCGTCGCCAGCGCGAAGAAATTCCTCGCCTGGAGCGCGTCGTCTCGATTGAATTCCCACGCGGCACCGTGCAGCTCGTTGGTGCCGGCCCGCGTGACGACGTTCACGACCGAGCCGGAGTTGCGGCCGTATTCGGCGCTGTAGGAGTGCGTGAGGATCTTGAACTCCTGAATCGCATCCGGCGGCGGACGCAGCACGAAGCCGGTGTTGAACGTGTCGTTGTTGCTCGTGCCGTCGAGGAGAAAGTTGTTCGACTGATTCCGCATCCCGTTCACGCTGAACCCGGAGGTCGTCGCCCCGAAGCCGCCGGGAGTGGCATCGCCGCCGCCACCGCCGAGGGCGGCCGGAGGTGCGAAGACACCCGGGAGCAGCGTGCCAAGCTGCGTGAAGTTGCGGCCGTTGAGCGGCAGATCGACGATCTTCTTCTCGTCGACGACGATCCCGAGCGTGGCGTTCGACGTTTCGACGAGCGGCGATTCGCCCGAGACCGTCACGTTCTCCTCGATGCGGCCGACGGCCAGGCGCATGTCGACGCGCGATGTGCTCTCGACCGTCACGCTGACGCCGTCACGGATCAGCGACTTGAAACCAGGCAGGGCCGCTTTGACCTGATACGGGCCGGGCTGCAGCAGCGGGACGGAATAGTAGCCATCGGCTCCGGTGACCGCCGTCCGCGTTTGCGCGGTGCCGACGTTGGTCACTTCGATCGTGACGCCCGGGATCACCGCGCCCGTTTCGTCGGTAACGATGCCGGCGATGGTGCCCGTCGCCTGCGCGAAAACCGGCAAGGGAACAATTGCCGAGAACGCTGTCAACATGAAGACTAAAAGCAATGATTCACGCATGTTGTGCCCCCGACCCAACGAGCGAAGTCGCCGCGTAGAACTACAGGAGATCAGGAGATCAAGAGATTGTGAATGAACTAAGGATCTCCTGATCTTCTGATCTCGTGTTCACGTTGCTGGTAGCCCCACCCCCAAGCGCTGCGGCTCGACTCGCTGACGCTCGCCCGCCGCGGCCGCAGGCGCTGCTACCGAGCTACCGACCGCGTGAGTTCCAGAAGTGCGAGCGCGATGACCTTCGTTGCTGTCACGAGGTCATCGATGCTGCAGTACTCATCGGGCTGATGTGCGAGATCGAGAATGCCGGGGCCGTATGCGACGCAGTGCGGGACGCCAGCAATCCGCGCCACGTGCTTCTGGTCGTAGGTCCCGGGACTCGCGACCAGACCACCGCTGCGACCGAGCACCCGCTGGAGCGCCCGATCCAGTGCCGCCACGACCGGCGAACCATCGGGCGTACGCACTGGATGCACGATCATCAGGTCGCGCAGGGCGTACCGAAACCCGGGCACATCGGCCGCCATCGACTCGAGTAGATCGATGATCTCCTTCTTTGTTGCATCGAATCCCTCTTCGAGGAGGAATCGCCGATCGAAGACCGCCCGGCACGTGTCGGCCACGCACGGCGTCTGAATGCCGTCGACCGGCTGACCTCCGAGGACGCCGTTCAGATTCAACGTGGCATGGCGAGCACCCTCCGGCACGACCGGCATCGCCGTCGTTCGGGCCGCGAGCTTCGGCTGGAGCTCCCGGTGAACTCGATCGAGCAGGAGCCCCATAAGACCGATCGCGTTGACGCCGTGGAACGGCATGCTGCCGTGCGCGGTTCGTCCCCGCGTCGTGACCTCGAACCAATAGACGCCTCGATGGCCGATGCAGATCCGATCCACGTACAGCGGCTCCGGGATGATGACGTAATCGGTGCGGCTCGCATGCAGCCTGCCTTGTTCGGCGAGCCATGCAACGCCCGCGAACCCGCCGCTCTCCTCGTCCACGGTTCCGCTGATCTCGACTGTTCCGTCCAGCTCGATGTCCGCTCGCCGAATCGCTTCCACCGCGTACACGGCTGCCGCAATACCGCCCTTCATATCGCAGGAGCCGCGGCCGTAGATCCGATCATTCTTGACCGTGCCGCCGAAGGGATCCTCGGTCCATCCTTCTCCGGCCGGCACCACATCGAGGTGGCCATTCAAATGGACCAGGGGACGTCGGCTCCGGCCCGGTAACGTGCCAACGACATTGATGCGAGGGTGGCGATCGGTGTGCTCCGGCCGTCCTTCGGCCGCGAAATACTCCACTTCGAAGTTCTGAAGACGAAGGGTCGCGCCAATCAGCCGCGCGCAGTCCTCGTACAGCTCACCAGGCGGATTGATCGTTGGAATCCGCACGAGCGCAGCGGTGAAGTCGACGATTTCGCCGGCCGCCTGGTCGACAGCGGCGAGGACCGCATCGACCTGACGGAGGACGGAAGGCATGAAGGCGTAATTACAAGAAAGGCCAGGCGTTGTCAAACGCGTGAGCGTGGACTAGCATTCCGAGTCCGCAGCAGGGATCTGCTTCTGTCGTATCTCGCCCTTCTCATCGTCTATTCAATCGCGCAAGTCGCGCTCGGCCTCTGGATCGGCCGGCGCGTTCGCTCGTCCGGCGACTTCTTCGTCGCCGGGCGCTCGCTCGGCCCGGGGCTGATCTTCTTCACGATGCTGGCAGCGAACATCGGCGGCGGATCCACGGTCGGCGCCACGCGTCTCGGATATCGCGACGGGCTGTCGGCTGTGTGGTGGGTTGGGTCCGCCGCTCTTGGATCGATCGTGCTCGCGTTCTGGATCGGCCCCTCAATTCGACGCCACGCGGCGGCGCACGATTTGCGCACGGTCGGCGACTATCTCGAGTTTCGCTACGGCCCGACGGTGCGCACCGCGATTGGAGTGCTCCTCTGGGTCGGTTCGCTTTTCATCCTCGGCGGTCAGCTGATTGGCATCAGCCGCGTTCTCACCGCAGTCCTCGACGTCCCGAAGCCAACCGGCTGCATCCTCGGCGCCATCGTGATTACCGCGTACTTCACAGCCGGAGGTCTGCACACGTCCGCGTACGTCAACGTGGTGCAGCTCGTGGTGAAGCTCGTGGGGTTTGCGATCGCATTGCCGCTCGCCCTGGCGGCCGTAGGCGGAGTCTCGTCGCTTCGCGAGCTGCAGCCGCATCCTGATTACTGGAATGTGTGGCGCGGCGGCGGTTCGGGAATCGTCTATCTCGCGATGCTCGGTCCCGCCTTCGTCGTCTCGCCAGGCCTTCTTCAGAAGGTGTACGGGGCGCGCGACGATCGCGCGGTTCGCATCGGCGTAGGCGCAAACGCGGCCGGATTGTTCGCGTATGCGCTCGTCCCCGTGCTGCTCGGCATGGTGGCACGCCTCCAGTTCCCGGCGCTTGCGCCTGCCGACTACGAGCTTGCGCTTCCGCTCGTCTTCATGCACGTCGTTCCGCCGGCCGTCGGCGCGATTGGGCTCGCGGCGGTATTCTCGGCAGAAGTCAGCGCTGCCGACGCCGTGCTGTTCATGCTGACGACGTCCCTGTCGCAGGATTTGTACAAGCGGTTCGTGAATCCAGCCGCGAGCGATGCGCAAGTGCTCAAGGTCACGCGTCTGACCGCGATCTTCGCCGGCGTGCTTGGCGTGGTCGTCGCGCTGCTCGCGGCGAGCATCGTCGACGCGCTCGGCATCTTTTATACACTCATGTCCGTGAGCCTCTTCGTGCCGATCGTCGCCGGCTTGTACATCCGTCGAGCGGGAACTCCCGAAGCGCTTGCCGCGATCGGTTGCGGTATTGCCGTCGTGATGACGATCCAACTCCGTTATGGCGCGGCGGGAGTCGGCGGGTGGACGCCCGCGATGGCGGGTGTTGCCGCGGCCATTCTCGCGTTCGGGGTTGCGATGATCGTGCATGGGAAGGCGTCGACGTCCAAGGCCGAGGTGCGCTGAACACTGCTCCGCGGTTCTCGTCTCGCAGGGTTGTAGGGCGGGGACTTTAGCCCCGCACGGCGGCGCGGGCTGAAGCCCGCGCCCTACGGCGATGACGACTACGACGATGACGACGAAGAACATTTTCGATTTGACCGGCAAGATCTCCGTGGTCATCGGCGGCGGATCTGGAATCGGTGAGGCCGTCACGATTGGCTGCGTGCAGCACGGCGCGCGAGTCGTCTGTCTCGACGTCAACGCAGAATCCGCCGAACGCGTTGCCGCTCGCACGCGCGAGCACGGCGCCTGCGAGGCAGGCGCGCTCGACATCCGTGATTCCGCAGCCGTCGATCGCGTCCTTGGAGATGTCGTCAACCGTCACGGCAGCCTTGACATCCTCGTCTGCACGCCCAGCATCAACGTGCGCAAGAAGATCCTCGACTACGCGAATGAAGAGTTCGATCGCGTGGTGGACCTGAACCTGAAAGGAAATTTCAACGTGCTCCGCGCGGCCGGTCGAATCATGACCGCCCAGCGGCGGGGCAGCATCGTCCTGTTCGCGTCAATCAGGGCGCAGGTCGTCGAACCAGGTCAGTCGGTGTATGCCGCAACCAAGGCCGGCATCGTGCAACTGGCGCGCGGCGCAGCATCGGAACTTGGCCCGTTTGGCGTGCGCGTCAACGTCGTCGGACCCGGCGTCGTCGAGACGCCGCTGACGTCACCAATCAGGAACCACACGGAATGGTCCAAGGCGTACGCCGCCAAGAGCGTGTTCAACAGGTGGGGCCGTCCCGAAGAAATGGTGGGCCCGACGATTTTCCTGGCGTCCGATGCCGCCAGTTTCGTGACGGGGACAGTCCTCTACGCCGACGGCGGATGGCTGGCCGCCGACGGCAGATTTACTCCGCCGGGCATGTGACTCCCTAATCCCTAATCGTGAATCGGACAAACACTGATTCGATCGTGCGATTCGACGATTCGCAGATTCGTCGATGCAAGGATTAGGGATTCAGGATCAGGGATTCAGGATCAGGGATTAGTGATGAGGGATTCAGAGGGCCGCAGCCACCGCCGACGCCACCTCTTTAGTCGTCGCCTTCCCTCCGAGGTCCGGCGTCCGCGGGCCGGCGTTACCGAGCACGCGTTCGATCGCGGCGACAATCCGATCGTGGCCATCACGAAACCCGAGATGATCGAGCATCAGGGCGCCGGCCCAGATCGCGCCGATCGGGTTTGCGATGCCGCGCCCGGCGATGTCGGGCGCCGAACCGTGGATAGGCTCGAACATCGACGGATACTTCCGTTCCGGATTCAGGTTGGCGCTGGGGGCAACGCCGAGACTACCGGACACGGCAGCGCCGAGATCGGTCAGGATGTCGCCGAACAGGTTCGACGCGATGATCACGTCGATGCTGCCGGGATCGGTGACCATGCGCGCCGCAAGCGCGTCGACGTGATACTTGCGCCACTCGACGGATGGGTATTCCTTCGCGACCGATGCCACCGCGTCGTCCCACAGCACCATCGAGTGTTGCAGGGCGTTCGACTTCGTCGCGCTTGCGAGGCGCCGTCGCGGCCGCTTCGACGCGACGTCGAACCCGAATCGCGCGATGCGCTCGATGGCGCGACGCGTGAAGAGCCCGGTCTGCTCGGCCACTTCGTGCGGTGTCCCGATGTGCAGCCGTCCGCCGAGGCCGGCGTATTCCCCTTCGGAGTTTTCGCGGACGCAGATCATGTCGACGTCAGATGCCGCGCGGCCCACGAGCGGGCAGGGGACACCGGGCATGAGGCGCATCGGCCGGAAGTTCACGTATTGATCGAATCGCTGCCTGATTGGAAGGATCAGTTCCCAGACGGAGATGTGATCCGGCACGGCGGGATCGCCAATCGCTCCGAGAAAGATCGCGTCGGACTCCTTCAACCGATCGAGTCCGTCGCGATCCATCATGCGGCCGTTCTGCCTGTAGAACTCACAGCCCCATGGAAACTCCCTGAACTTCAACGACGCGCCTCCGGGCGCTGCGCGCTCGATGACATCGATTGCCGCCGGGATGACTTCCCGACCGATGCCGTCTCCTGCAATCACTGCGATGTTGTTCATGAGAATCGGCTTTTGGGTTAAGGCTCTTGGCTCTGGGCCTCAAGTGCATGCGACGCACGGCTGAAAGACGAGGCACACGCACGCTGCACGAGGCACGAAGCACGGTACGAGGTACGAGGCACGACATCATGCTATTGCCGCCAACCCCCGATCGATGATGTCGAACCCTTGCCTCAGTTCTTCCTCAGTGACGCACAACGGAGGATTCGTGAAGAACGTGTTCCACCTGACGAACGTGTAGAGGCCCTGCTCGCGGAAGAACCG
>Ga0114129_10005283_pt1 | contig 18221 bp, 15 predicted proteins | sample RhiMetdeltSRZDD1_FD_80071 | JGI IMG/M metagenome (GOLD analysis project Ga0114129, IMG submission 80071) | Populus rhizosphere microbial communities from Tennessee, USA - Rhizosphere MetaG P. deltoides SRZDD1 (version 2) (version 2) | ecosystem: Host-associated > Plants > Roots > Rhizosphere >...
ATCGACATCATTCGTGGAGAAGAGACAGAAGTTCTGGGAGCCCTCCAAGAACTCGGCGTGACTGGGCCGCTGCTCTATATCCACCTGGGGTCTCATACAAAGCTGATCGAGGTGGACCGGTCAAACCGCATTGCAGGCGGCCGCAGCACGCTCGCAGGAGAACTACTCAAGGCTGTCCGAGGTCATACCATACTGAAGGACTCCCTCCCAGAAAATCTTGCCGAATCTCTTGACCTGAGCCTTCTTGACGAGGGCTGGAACACCACGAGGGCGCATGGGTTCCTCCGAGCACTCTATCTGGTGCGGGTCCTGCAGCTCAATTCCAACGATTCCAAGGAGCGGATTCAATCCTTTTTATTGGGATCCATCCTCAGCGAAGAATTTCGTTGTCTGGATTCCCTGCTGGCGGAGAAGCCGTATGATAAGTTCATCTTGAGCGGACTTCCATATCTCCAGCCCGCCTGGAAGCACTTTTTGGAACATCGGAACCATGATCTTTATGCCCTGTCAGCCGATCAAACCGAAGCATCATTTTTAAGAGGACTCTACGAGATTCTAAATCGTAGCGACAAATTCCTTCAGGCGTGACCTGGCAATGGATTGGCGATACCGGCAAAGCGAATTGAGATTCCGATCGATGATATTTATGGGTGACTTTTTGACTGAAAATCATCTTGTGGCCCACCGGACCACGCGGGCTGACTCTTTTTCAGGAATCTAAGCTCCGGCAATATCAGGACTTACCGGCCTGGCAGGGTGTTTGCTATTTGCAAGCTGTCTCAAGAGAGAGGAGCAGCCATGCGCAAACAACTTCCAGATTCGGCAGAAGACAGATCGACAATCGTGTCCTCCAAACACCAGATCCGTTTAGACGACAATGACATCCGAGAATTCTTGATGGATTCCCATCCTGACCTCCAAGAGGACCCCTGGGATTCGCAGCCGGAACAAACTACTGGTGCCGTAGTCGTTTTGCTCCTGCAATCAAAATCATCGGAAACGAACCTGGCAGATCCTACCCGATGCCAGAAAGGCTCGCATCTTTCGGTCTATTGGAAATTGTTTGTACAGAAACGCATCTTTGGTTTTGAACAAGAACTATTCCCCTTGTCTAACTGGAAGGGGATTCGAAACTAAACGAACTCAGCCCTCATCCGACCCTCAAGACGATTCCCCTTTTTGTCCAAATCATCCATCCAAAAGCCAGCAGGTCGATTCCTAGGCAGCTCCAGGCAAAGACATCTCCGTAGCGAGTATAGAAGGTTTTTTCATTTTCCCACTCGAAGATCGAATCCAGCCGCGTCCTTTCGTCTAACAAGCTGCGTGTCTGGATTCGCCCATACGGATCAATCACCGCGCTGATCCCGCTATTCGCAGCTCTCAAAAGGTATCGATGATTCTCGATCGCTCGGAACCTCGCCATGTTGAGATGTTGATACGGGGCAGCAGAGTCTCCGAACCAGGCATCGTTCGTCACATTGACGAAAACTTGCGCGCCCTGAGAGGCGAAGCGTCTGACAAGATCCGGCAGGATTGACTCGTAACAAACAAACGCACCCAGCGCGTGATCGCTGCCGAGAGGGGATACAACTATCCGATCACCTGCTCTGAAATTACCGGCCTCAGTCGAAATCTTGTCAATGAAGAAAAAGATACTCGTATAAGGAACGTATTCTCCAAACGGTACCAAGTGAATCTTGTCATACTGAGAGATGAAGCCTCCCTCCGGAGAAAGTAGCGCAATACTGTTGTATGGATCGCGGCCCTTCCTAGGAGATTCAGAACTTCTGAGATCGACGAAGCCAAAGAGCAGGTAGGCCTTGCACCTCTTTGCCAAATCTTGCATCCAATGGCGAAACTCGATGTCATTGTTGAAGTAGAAGGGCGCCGGAGTTTCGGGCCAGAGCAGGATTCGAAAAGGATGTGTGCTCGTGGCAGTGTGATCATCATCACATTTGTCAGAAAGTGCAGCCAATTCGTTGAGTAAAGCCGACCGAGCTTCGTGATTCCAGTCTTGCTCGGGAGAGATGTAAGTCTGGACAATCCGTACCTGTTGTCTCCCAGGCGGCAGTGGACCAGTCAGCCTGGAGAACCCAAAACTCATTCCCGTGAGAATCAGGCACCCGATGGCTAGCCGAAACGAGGCGGTCTTGCTCCAAGTCATAAGTAGTTGGGCGATCAAAGCGTTGATCGCGATGATGACAAATGAAATTCCGTAAACGCCGGTGATTCTGGAGAGTTGAACCAAGTTAGAACAGTCTACCAGCGAGTAGCCAAGTAAACACCAGGGAAAGCCAGTCAACAGGTGTGCTCTAAGGTATTCCGCCCCAATCCACAAACAGGGAGCCAAATAGAGGGCCTGAGTTGGAAAGCGAACAGAGACTTTGGCAAACAATAGCGCGAAGAGTGCATAGAACAAGGAGAGATAGGCCGCAAGCAAAAGGAACAGGGCGGAAGCCCCGGTCCAAGTGAGGTCTCCGTACTGTCGCAGGACAAGCGTTATCCAGTAGCAGACACCTACAAAGAAGATGAAACCCGCAACGAATCCCCAAAGGAAGGCCTTTCCGCTGCTGCCTTCTCGGTGGCAAGCAATCAACAGAGGGACTGTGCAAACCCAAGCCACCCAGAAGAGTCCAATTTTGGGAAAGATGATAACTTGGAGAAAACCTGTTAGAGAGGCAAAAAACAACTTTTGCCAAGGACCAGGGTCCCTCAGATATGTAGGGCAGGAATGCACATCAAGGGCGTGTCAAACTCTTAACGTTTGATGATAGCTTCATAGCCGTCCTTTTGAAGCTGGGTTTTGACTTTATTGGCTTCTTCGAAGTGAGTGAATGGGCCGACGTGAATCCGGAATAGCTTGTCGCCGCTCCCGCCGCCAGGGCTGATTAGGGAAACTGAGTAGCCCTTTGAACGCAACGCCTTAGCTACTTTGTCGGCATCGCTTCCATTGCTGAAAGCCCCCACTTGCAGGCTCACCAGGCTTCCCGATGGAGCCCTGAGAGCAGGGCGCTGCAGCGACGCTGCTTTCAACTTCGCAGCTTCCGCTGATTCTGGCCTTTTCTCTGACTTATGGTTTACTGGGTGAAAATTCTCGTCCGCGTTCTTCCGGTCCAGTGAATCGTAGAAATCCAACTCGCGTCGATAATCCGCATCCTGATCCCGTTTCGGCATAGGTTTGGCAGAGTCCGCGCCTGCGAGTTTCGCGTTCTCCATTGGTTCCTCTAATGAACTCTGAGAAGAGCTGGCTGTGGATTTGATGTCGAGGAACCTCGTGCTGGAAGTCTGGTCCTTTATGGCCGCTTCATAGGTCTGACCTCTTCCCACGACAAACCCTAAGGCGAAGAAAATCGCGCACACAGCCACCGCTCCGATGAAGAAGAAAGCCAAGTGGCGATCTCCCAATCGCAACTGTCTGGTATCCAGGCTGTCCTTCATGAACACTCCTATTGTTGTTTTTTGTAAAAGGCCTCGAGAATATCAATTGGAACCGGAAAAATTACAGTCGTATTCTTTTCGACACCAATCTCGGTGAGGGTCTGCAAATATCGGAGCTGAATCGCAACCGGCTCCTTGGCCACAACAGCTGCAGCCTGCGCCAGTTTCGCAGCTGCCTGAAATTCTCCTTCGGCATGAATAATCTTAGCTCGCTTTTCACGTTCAGCTTCGGCCTGCTTAGCCATGGCCCGCTGCATTTCCTGAGGGAGATCGACCTGTTTCACTTCAACCAGAGCCACCTTAATTCCCCACGGATCTGTATGTTGGTCCAAAATAGTTTGAAGCTTGAGGTTGAGAGTCTCACGATGACTGAGCAAGTCATCCAGCGCCACTTCTCCAAGCACAGAACGCAAGGTTGTTTGAGATAACTGAGAAGTCGCATACAAATAGTTTTCTACCTCGACAATTGACTTGATTGCATCGATCACTCGAAAATAGACGACCGCGTTGACTTTGACCGAAACATTGTCGCTGGTGATAATGTCCTGGGGAGGCACGTCCAAGGTAACGGTTCGGAGAGGAACCTTCACGATCTTGTCGATCGGCCAGAACACGAAGATCAGTCCAGGTCCCTTTGCCTGCGGCAGTAACCGCCCCAATCGGAAAATGACTCCGCGTTCATACTCCCGAAGAACATTGATCGAATTGAAAAGCCAAACCACAATCACCAAGACTCCGAACAGGCTTACCGGGCTAAATCCATCCATCGCTTCCTCCTAAGTTGCGCACTTGGGATGATTGAATTCAGATTTTGGTAACCGTCAGTGTCAATCCTTCAATTGCAGTCACTTTGACTCGTTCACCCGCCTGCACAGGCTGAGCACTTTTGGCTTGCCAGATTTCGCCATGGACCTGGACCTTGCCCTCAGGTGAAATATCCGATAAAGAGAAGCCGACTTCACCAAGCATTCCTTCGGTTCCTGTAACTGATTTGGATCTGTGTGAAAGCAGTACCAGTCTCATTAAGAAGATGGTAATTGCCGCAAAAGGCAGGGTCACTCCGAAGGCCGTTGCCAAACGCACTCGAAGTTCCGGCAAGGGAGAATCAATCAAGATGAGCGAGCCCAAAATCATTGAAGCAATGCCAAGAGCAGCAAACACTCCGTAACTAGCGACTTTCGCCTCAATGATAAAAAGAACGATCGCAGTAATCAGCAAGGCAATCCCGAGAAAGTTTACCGGGAGCAGATTGAAAGCAACCAAAGCCAGGAACAGACAAACGCCACCCACCACTCCTGGCAAGACCGCGCCTGGACTCGTGAATTCAATATAGAGTCCCAACAGGCCGATAAGGCCGAGAACCAAGGCGATGTTCGGATTGAGAACCTCGGTGAGAACGCGTTGGCGCAGCGACATCGGGTATTCTCTGAGGCTCTCACCCTTCAGCCGCAACACTGTCTTCTCACCACTGAACCTCGCTATTTCCTTACCATCGAATTTCGAAACTATCTCATCACTGTCTTTGGCAATTCCATCTATTAGATTGTTAGAAAGAGCCTCCGCTTCAGTAAAGGACTTACTCTCAACAACTCCCTTCTCGGCCACCTGAGGATTCCGGCTCCGCTTGGCAACAATGCTACGCAGGTACGCTGCAGCATCATTCTCGATTTTCTTGGACATGATGTCATCAAACCGGCCGCCTGTGATTGAGACCGGGTGGGCTGCACCAGTGTTCGTCCCCGGAGCCATAACGGCCAGGTCCGAAGACAACAAGATGAAGAACCCAGCCGATGCGGCCCTGGCCCCGCTGGGACCTACGAAGGAAATGACAGGTACCTTAGAAACAAGAATCTTCTCGATGATCTCTCGCATCGACTGGTCCAGGCCTCCAGGCGTGCTTAAGCGTATGATGATCGCGCTGGCACCCTCGGTCTCGGCTTGAGAGATCCCTCGAACTACGTACTCGGCCACAATAGGCTGGATCACGTCGTTGACCTGGAGCGTCAGAATGCCTGCACCAAAAATTGGAGCCGCGCTGCTCACGCAGCCAGCGACCAAGATTCTAAGCACTCGCTTCATAGAACGTCGAACGTCACGACTTGTCGTCGTGCAAAGCCTGGATTTCGAGCTGAAGTCGGCGCAGGCGCACCTCGTCAAAGTTCGACTGAATCCGAAACAGATCCGGGATCTGTTTGCGACTTTCCCAAGACTCAAATTTGGGATTGAGCTGCTTAGCAAGAGACCACGAAGTATCTGCTTCGGCGGTCCGTCCAAGGGCCTGCAAACACTTGTATAGTAAATAGTGGGCTTCGGCGTCGCCTTCATCCCTACTCAGCACCTCTTTGAGATCCTTGGCAGCGGACACAAAGTTACCTGTTCTCCAAGAGTGGTAAGCCTGATTGAACAGGTAATCGTTCCCGGATGGCTCCCCCTCCAACGCCTTGTGAAAAGCGGTCGTTGCTTCTTCGCTGCGCCCCTGAAGGCTTAAGGCAACTGCCAAGTTGCTATAAACCTCGCTCAATGGAACTATCTGAGTAAGCTGCTGAAACTCAAGCGTGGCCTTTTCGTAGTTCTTCATAAGCAAATAATTCAAGCCAAGCAGAAATCGAGCCTCGGACGAATCCTTATCTAACCTAGTTACCCTTTGAAGCCAAAGCGACGAAGTGGAATAGTCCTTCTCCTGATAATAGATTCTTCCCAGCTGGAATATTGCTTTGACGAAGTTTGGGTAGGCTTTGTCGGCCTGTCGAAAGAACCGGATCTGTTTGCCCCGGTCGGCTTCCAAAAGCCCGCGAACGTAGTTTTCCAAGGCAATGTTAGGAATGACCGGGAACCGGGCGACGAAAGCTTCACGAGGGGGCAGCGAAGACGAATCCAGGGATTTCAGTATCTGCCAAGCGAGCCGGCCGCAACTGGTCTGTAAGTCCACCAATTCTCCTTCCTCCTTCAATTCAGGACTCAATGTACTGTTGGGTAAGTCTAGGACGGAGGCTGATACTTTAAGTTTCGATCCCTCAAGGCTGAAGTCGCCCCAGATCAGCAGCGTTGAGTCCAGTTCCTGGCCAACCTTGATCAATGAAGCCTTAGACAACGCGTTGGAGTAAGGAATTCCAATGCGCTCGAATGCGGTTAAGCGGTCTTCTCTTCCCAACACGTTTAGTCCGGGCCATCTGAGCCGATCCTCCAGCAACTCGGGAAACGTCTCGCTGATCCAACGGACTGAGGGGTTTTTGGACAGATTAGCAAAGGGCAGAACCGCCAAGGTTCGCATTCCTGCCAGAAGATCCATCTTTAGACAGAATGCTAGCGCAAGGCAAATCAGGGGCTTCTTCATGGGAGGATCACTGAACGGGGGTCGGAGCAAAAGCCAACAGCCCTGGGTCAAGCCATTATAGCAAAGCGCTCTGGGCGCAGATAGAAAAACTTGGAATAGCGGCCGTCTTCAAAGCCGATGGACCCGCAAGCACAGTGAGACCTTCCTGCAACCTAGTTGGAACTGGGGAATTTCACATCCTGGGAACTTTTTCCGTGGAGGTCTCGTTCTTTATTGTTGAAAAGTGTCGGAGGGGAACTATAATCTCTGGCATTCGAAGAGGAGAAGAAATGGGAACTACTCAGGTAAAGGCGGGCTCGATAGCGGGTCCGTTTATTCTGATCGCTGTCGGGATTCTGTTCTTGCTTCACAATCTTACCGGCTTTGATGTCTTTCACCTCATTAGGCAGTATTGGCCTCTGATACTCATTGCTGTTGGCGTTGCCAAATTGGTCGAATACTTCCGCGTCAACAGGCAGGTCTCTGAATATGAGAAAAAGTGAAGGCCGATACTCATCTTCCCACATGCGCGTGGGACGTGTCACAAAGGTCTAGTCGTTTTCTCCTGCTATCATAAATCCTGGTCTTCGCTAAGGTTCGAGATCGAATTTCTTGGCTTCATCCCAAAGTCGGTCCATCTCGAGGATATTGCTATCACTGAAAGTTCTTCCCTCTTGAATCAGGCGGCTCTCGATATACTGAACTCGCTGGATGAATTTACGGTTTGTTTTTCTGAGCGCGGTTTCGGGATCGATCCTCAGGAATCGGGCAATGTTCACCACAACAAAGAGGAGGTCGCCAAGTTCCTGTTCGACTTCCTGATTAGACACTTCTGAAGGTCGCTCTTTCAAAGCTTCTCTCAGTTCATCAATCTCCTCATGAAGCTTCACAAAGATTTCGTCCACACTCGACCAGTCGAATCCAACTCGTGCGGCTTTGCCGGTCAGTTTGTTGGCGGTGAGCAAGGCGGACATGGCCGGAATGCCATCCAGTACTGAGTGCGTGCCCGCGTTGTTAGACTGGCCGCTTGCTCGCTCGCCCTGCTTGATGATCTCCCAATTCTTCAGCACCTCTTCTGAGCTCGATGCCTTGGCCTCGCCAAAGACGTGCGGGTGCCGACGAATCATCTTGGTGACGATCTTTTGGGCAACGTCATCAATGTGAAAGGAACCCTCTGCCTCAGCTATTTGAGCGAGAAAAACCACCTGAAACAAAAGATCGCCCAACTCCGTACAAAACTCATCTCGATTCCCGGAATCCATGGCCTCCAGAACTTCATAAGCTTCTTCGAGCATCATCGGCTTGATCGTTTCCAAAGTCTGTTCCCGATCCCAAGGGCAACCGTTGGGACCTCGCAGCCGGTCAACCAAAGCAACTAATTCAAGAAATTTCTGTCCCTTCATCGCAGTCAACAACCCTCAAGAGTGGGAGAGCTTCCTGGTCATCTCGACCACAACTCTGTCTCCGCCTTTCCGCTTCGCAAGGTACATTAGTCTGTCTGCGGACTCGATGAAATCCTCTTGTTCCGTGCCCGGAGCGTACTCAGCGATACCGGCACTGATACTGATTTCACCATCGAACTCCTTGCGAATCGCCTTTCGAAGACGCTCTACCAAGACTGTAGCTTCGCTCAAGCGTGTGTCGGGTAGAAGGAGGACAAACTCATCCCCCCCGTAGCGAAAAGCAGAATCAATGCGGACGCGAATAGCCTTTGAAACCAGGATGCCGACGCCTCTGAGGATTTGATCCCCAGCCAGATGACCATAGGTGTCGTTGTAAACTTTAAATTTGTCCAGGTCGAAGAGGCACAACGAAAAGCGCTGGTTGCGGCGGTTGGCCCGCTCCATCTCGCGGCGCAGCTGTTCCAGGAAATGACGCTGGTTATAGATCCCCGTCAAATCATCGGTCACTGTGAGCTGTTTCAGCTTACTCTCCAGTTCGACTCGTTGCGTCACATCCGTGAGGATGATCAAAAACCCGCCTAAGAGATCCGAGGCAGGCTCGATCGGCCATACGATAACATGAGCCCAAAATGAATTCTTGTCCGGACGGAGAACCTTCACCTCGCCCTCCCAGCGCTGCAACTTCGCTTTCCCGCTCCAACTCCGGAAGATCGAGCGTGACCTCTTGCTTTGGATTACTTCGCTAATTACTCGTCCAGTGGCCTCCGCAGCGGGAATGCCCAGCAGTTTTTCGGATCCGGAATTAAACGTGATAATCCTTCCTGACTTGTCGAGGGAGATGATAGAGGTGTCCTCCGCAGCATTCAACACCAGTTCCAAGTAAACCTTCGATTTTCGAATTTGCTCAAACAGATTTGCGTTCTTGAGTGCGAGAGAGATCTGAGAAGCCACAGCTTCGATCAAAATCTGCTCATCCTCGTTAAACCTATGGTTTCCGATGTCCTCAATGTTCAGAACACCAAAAATCTCCTCGTCCCATCGCAAGGGCACTGCAAGTTCTGCTGTCGAATCCTCGAACCCTCTCACATATTCCGCATCGCTCAGGACATTGTTGAGGAGAATGGTTTGACCGGTGCGCGCGGCGCGGCCGACAATTCCTTCCTCAATCCTCACAGAGCCAGGTCTCCGATCGCCAAAAAGATCGTATTCCTGGTGTTTGGTCCTGATCAAAGAAGACTTGGCTTCGTTCAACCGGAAGATGTCAATGTACTTGTACGGGAAGTTGTCTCGGAGAAGGTAGATGGCCTTAGTACAGAGCTTTTCAGCATCCAGCGCTGAATTCAGCTGCTTCCCGATGTGATTGATAATCTCGACCTGCCTTGAACGTTTCAGCACCAACTCCATGAGGCGAGCATTATCGACCGCAACGGCCACGTGATCGGCGATCGGCAGAAGAAGCTCCATACTTTGCTGGTCGTATGCAAATGCCGTGCGACATCCGAAAAGCAGCGCCCCAACCAGCCGGCTTTTCGAGATCAGAGGAATTAACATGCAAGAGCTCAGATCCCTGATCAGATGGAGCCCTATCTCCCTCCATGAAGGCTCTTTTGAGATGTCGGAAACAATGATGGGCCGTTTTCCGGAAATAAGCTGCGAAAAAGGTAGCTGATCCAATGAGAGCCTTTCGCCGTTGGTGGAGTGGTTCTCGCCGTCCAGAACAACTGCTGTCAGATCCAGATAGAGTTCTTCCTTAGCCGCCAGAGCTAACGTCGCACAATCAAAATCAATAAATTCGCGACAGTGATTGACTATGATGCGAAAGATCTCATCGAGGCTCAGGGTCGAGGAGACAGCTCTCGCAATGGAGGCGACGGAGCTAATCCGGCGATCTTGCAGTCGCTTCAGGGCTTCGAGCTGCCGCTTTTCGATGGCCCGCCGAATGGAAACCTTGAAGCTCTCGAGATCGAAGGGTTTCAGAATGTAATCGTAGGCTCCGTGCCTGAGGGCCTTGACAGCAGCGTCGATGGAGCCCAGGCCGGTAAGAACAATTACAGGAATATCCAATCCTTGGCGGCCGACAAAATCGAGGATGTCATACCCGCTGAGTCCTTCCATCACCAGATCAGTGATGATCAGATCAAAGGATTTAGTAGCCAGCTTCTCCAGAGCCATTTCACCACTGTTGGCGACTGAGACTTCGTAACCCAGACGGGTCATGAGGAGGCGCAGACTTTCTCCCATACCAATCTCGTCGTCAACCACGAGAATGTTCGACTTGGCAAGAGCTGCGTTTATCCTGGAAGAAGGAAGCGCAAAAAGCTTGAGTTGTTCCATCGATCGAATTGTCTTTTCGTCAGAGGTAAAGAATCCCTCTGAACCGATCAACTTCGGCGAATTCCAGTTCAGATTTTAGACTGTCGCGAACCTTTTGCAAAATTCAATCGTTCTCAACAAGGAGGGGCACCTGTAAGAGACCATTGGTATATGTTAGACTGCTTGCCTGCCGGAGCTTCTAAACGCTGAAGCCCGGGCAAGGAGGCCTTTTGAGTACTACTGATCGATTGGAAAGTCTTTTATCTTTAGCGGAGCAGGACCCGGAGAACACCTTCCTTCGTTACGGTCTTGCCATGGAATTCGCGAGATTGGACAGAACCGAAGAGGCTCTTCAAAGTTTTCGCCTACTGATCGAGAAGAATCCCCTGTATGTCGCCGCTTATTACCAGATGGGAACTCTGCTGGCGAGACGCGGCGAAATCGAGGAAGCGAGACGCATTTATTCCGAGGGAATCGAGGCCGCGGTGCAAAAGGCTGACTGGCACGCCAAGAGCGAGCTGGAGGCCGCGTTGGAAGGTTTGTAGGGCCTCGCTTGTTCGTCTCAGCCGAGCCTTGCCTGAACTCTCCAAGTCTACATTGTTGCGATTCGTGGGGATAACCCGGGCATATCTCATAGCTCGCGTCCTAAAGGATGATGCCCTCATTCGCTTGAACCGGAAGCCCTTTTCACTTGACATATACAAAATATTGGGGCAGGCTGTGTTTATGCAACAACATATTGGAGGTAGCCCCCAGTGCTCGTCAAAGTCGATTTGAAGTGGTCGAAGTGGCTCCCGTACAACGAAACCAGTTTGGCGTTTCACTGTCCCGAGAATTCGGGAGTTTACAGCATCGCTGCTTCGGTGGATCAGAAACTGCAAGTCGTCTACGTCGGTAAAGCAGACAAGATCGCTCAGAAACTTCGCAATCACAAGCGTTTTTTTGAGCCGAATTCTTTCTTGAAGAATATGCTTGAGCAACACGAATGCTACTTCAGATATTGCGAAGTCTCAGACTCGATGGACCGGCAAAACGTTGAATACACGCTCTTCCAGCACTACCATCCCGCCTGTAACATCGTGGAGCCGCGAGGCGAGATTGTCGATGTGAATATTGATTGATCTGAGACGCCTCCCCGGAGAAATTCTTCCAAATCCGCAAAAAACTCCAACGTAACTCTTTCTCAAAGTAATCAAGATCGGACCTAATGGATTTGTCTCGAACCCCTTGAAAGTCAGATTCCTCTCCAATTTGAAATTGACTTCGAGCATGAATTGGTCGACAGTCTTGGTGCTGAAAGGCCCTCCCTCTCGTTGCCGCGGGACATCTCAAGATGTTGCCCAAGTTTTTGCACTACGTGTTGGCAGTCCTCATATTCTTTGTTTTTCTTGCGGGTTGCGGTCCAGACAAAAATGTTCAGAGCGTTGACCCTGCCCAGAATCCCAGGTACGGTGGAGTCTTAAGGATAGCTGCCCAACTCCCCGAGTCTTTAGACCCCATTCATTCCAAGTATTACTGGGAATCAGAAATCGTCTTGCAGATCTTTGACGGTCTCCTGCGGTTCGATCAAAATTTGAATCTGGAGCCGGCATTGGCGGAAGACTGGCAGGTGTCTTCTGACGGACGTGTCTATACCTTTCGCCTTCGCAAGGGAGTTCGTTTCCATAACGGCCGCGAAGTTACGGCCGGCGATTTCGTCTATTCGATATCCCGGCACCTGAACCCAGATTCCAAATCTGAGGATGCAGAGCACTATACCAAGATTCTGGGTGCCAGCCGGTATAGACAGGGAAAGGCTTCGTTCCTCTCAGGACTCGCAGCGCCCGACCCGTACACGCTCAAAATCACTCTTGAACGCAGTTACGCTCCTTTTTTGAGGGTGTTAGCACAGCAGTCTGCTGCAGTTGTTCCCCAGGAGGAAGTTGAGAAGCCATCTGCCGATTTTGGAAAGAGGCCCGTAGGAACCGGCCCTTATTGTTTCGAAAGCTGGGATCCTGCCGGCGGCATTTTCCTGTCCATGAATCCGAATTACTTTGACGGCCGACCCTACCTGGATGGAATCCACATCAAGACCCTCTCCGACCTCAATCCTCAAAGAACCTTCGAGGATTTTGGCAACGGAAGGCTGGACATTTCCTTTGTTCCAGGAGACCGTCTTCAGATTGCCCGATCAAATCGCGACTGGGTTTTTCTGAGCTATCCAGCCTTCAGAATCGTGTACCTTGGAATGAATTTGAGAAATGCAGTCATGCGAGCGAACTGTGTGCGCGAAGCGATCCATTTTTCGATCAACAAGCCGGAGGTTGTGGGCCAAGACCCCGATTTCGCGATCACCAACAATCTGATTCCCCTTTCGCTCCTGGGATCAAACCCAACCGGAGGCCAGGATGTCTATAGCGTTCAGGCGGCTCAGCAGGCTCTGCGGCGCTCCTCACTGCCCGAGGGCCGGCCACTGAAAATCGACCTTTGGCATGTAACACCCACAGAGGACCGGCGCCGGCTCCTTGCTCGTCTGGTGAGCTGCCTGCACGCAGCAGGAATCGAAAGTGAAGTGAAGATCGCGACTTCTGTGAAACAGATGTTGCGGAAGATCCAGTCAGGCGAAGCGCAGCTTTTCCTCTACGGCGAGGTCATAGATTTTCCCGATCCCCACGCCTTAGTCAACCGTCTCTTCAACTCACGAAGTGAAGGCAATCTTTTCGCCTACAATAACCCCAGAGTCGATCAACTGCTGCTCCAAGGTCAAACCGATACCAGTGACGAAGCACGTGCGCGGATCTATGCTCAGATTGAGAAGCAAGTCATGCAAGACCACGTCATCATTCCTCTCTTTTGGGCGAGGTACTCGTTTGTTGTCCAAAAGGGTGTCCGAGGCATCGAGCTTAATTCCCTCGGCTTACAATATCTGCCATTCCGCAAGGTGTGGCTGAGGAAAGCCTCTTGATCGGTCGTGCAGGGACTTGATGATGACACCAGAATTTCTGACTGCACAAGGCTTTCGCCTTGATGTGTTAGCATCTTTGAAAGCCGGTGAGCGGCTTTTGCGAGGCGTGGGCCTGTCCGTCAGTCCGTGCCTCACTTCGTTCGGAGTCGTCACTTGCGATTTGAGAGCAAGAACGAAATTCTCGAAACCTCGCACATGAAACGATCTAAAGAAAGGATCCAATCATGAAGTGGTTCGGATCAGACAAGAAGAAAGCACCGTCAACTGACGTCAAAGAAGGCGCTCCGCCAGAGCTTGACGCTACGGCATTATCTGACCAGCCGAGCACCGGGTCTGAAACCGACATTGTGATCTACGGTCTCACAGATGACCGGCGTTCCGAGGCGCTGAGGGACCTGTTGAAGGAAGCTGGATTCCTGTTTCGTGACGAGCGTGTCGATGAAGACCTGAGCACGCGCGCCTGGTTGCAACGGTCGACGGGAAACGACGCGCTGCCCAAGCTTTTCGTGGGAACACAATGTCTCGGCACCTATGAAGACATCCAAGCGCTCGCTTTCCGTGGAGAACTGAAACGCGTGCTTGGCGGCGAGGACGTCAGAGAAGAACTCGATCGGAAACGCTTGAAAGCCGAAATGTCTGTCGCCTCAATTATCAAACTTTTGGAGGACGAAGAGAGCCTGGTGGTCAACGAAGCGGGCGCGGAGACAGAAACTTGGCTTGAACCGTCCCGTGCTCCCAGCCTCATTCTCTTCGAAGGGGAACCTCATCCTATAGCTGAAATGCATCGCATCGTGTCGCAGATAGTCGAGCGGCACCGGAAGGGAGAGATCAGCCTTGGCTGGCGAAGCGACCAGGAGTAGGACAAGGCGGGACTCTTGTAACAAGACTTTTAGGTCGTCCCGTCCCGCTGAGTCAGTCCCGAAGTTTTTCCAGTTCCTCGCCCACCGCTTCCATTAACGGCCCAAGCGTCGCAGGCCCGAAATCGAATTTGATATTCGCCCTGCGGAAGAGATCAGGCAGAGGCTTGCTCCCGCCGAGTTGTAGAGCCGACCAGTAGTCGGCCACTGCCTGCCGGAAATCTCGTTTTGAGTTGATCCAGACCTGCAGAGCTCCCAGTTGGGCGATGGCATACTCGATGTAGTAGAACGGCAGCTCGAAGATATGTAACTGCCGGTGCCAGGAGCTTCGTTGAGCCTCCTCGAAGCCATCCCAATCTTCGATGCCTCCGAAGCGCCGATGCAGACTGAGCCAATACTCTTGACGTTCCTCATTGCTGTGCCCGGGATTCGTATAGATCCAGTGTTGAAAGGCGTCCACTCGCGCAATCCACGGAAGAATGTCCAGGACACCCTCTAGATGCTTCTTGCGCGAACGCGTGAGGTCTTCGTCCTTCTGATAGAAAACTGAAAGGAATTCGCTTCCCAAAAGCTCCATGCTCATGGAGGCGACCTCACAGAATTCGATGGGCGCATGGCGATAATGACCCAGGGTTTCCTTCTGAGTGGCGAAAACATGAAACGCATGGCCCGACTCGTGCAACAGAGTTCGCACATCACCATCCAGACCAACCGCATTCATGAAAATGAACGGGAGCCTAGCCTCGGTGAGCGAGGACTGATAGCCGCCTGGGGCCTTCCCCTTGCGGCTCTCCAGGTTCAGCAGCTCCAGATCACGCATGGTCTTTATGAAACCTCCGAATTGCGGATCAACTTGGCGGGCGATATTCAGGCAGCCCTCAACCAGGTCCCTGGCTTCAGTGAAAGGCCTCAATGCCGGACGGCTTTTGGGGTCCACACTCAAGTCCCAAGGACGAAGTCTGTCAACCCTTAAATCTCGGGCTCTTCTTTCCTCAATGCGGCGGACCAAAGGGACCACCGTGGTTTCGACGCCCTCGTGAAAGCGAAAGCAGTCTTCCGGCGAGTAGTCAAAGCGCTCCAGATGCTTAAACGCATAATCCCGGTAACACGAAAATCCGGCGTTGGTTGAAATCTGGGTGCGTATTTCCAAGAGTTGGTTGAAAATTTTTGCGAAAGATTCCTTCTCCGCCAGCCTGCGTGTGACCATCGCTCTCCAGGCAGATTCCCGTAACTCTCGCCTAGGGTCTTCCAGGTAGCGCCCCATCTGCTGCATGGTCTGTTCTTTTCCCTCAAATTGAACCGTCAAGGAGCCCATCAATTTTTGATAGCTCTGGGACAGTTTGGATTCCTCTGTTTCGAGGGGAATGTTTGCCTCTCTGAAGAGGTCCACGTCATTCTGTAAGCTTCGAACGATGATCGAATATCTCTCCGAGGGGAGCTCCAGCACGGATGGCGAAGCCAAAACCCGTCTCTTCAAGCGGTCGTCGGCAGCCTTCACGTTTTCCGAAATCTTCTCCAGGAAGTCAAAATAGGCCCTCTCCAAATCCTTGTCTTCTGTGTCACAGGTCATGCGAATATAGCGGAGCGCCCCCTCTTCGCCGATGACGTCCAGCAGTTCGCTGCGATCTTTTAGCCAAAGTTCGATCTTCTCGACAGTATCAAGAGGCCTGCTCTCGAGCTGGACAAACCAAGGCTCAACCGAAGACCAAGACGAGAAATCGATTGCGGCTGACAAGTAGGACCGCTGAAAGAGATGGGGAACTTTTGATAAGACTTCCATTTCAGTCTCCTGGTTTCGCTTGGTGCCGAGCTAGTTCACCAATCGGACAAATTTATGTTCTCTCTCGGCCTCTGAAGATCAGGGGGCGTCAATAAGAGCTGTCACTCCCTTTCAGCAGGTGAGGTCGCCCGCTACCATCTGCGCTGAGCTTCCTTCATGTACATTCTGATCAGATCAACTCAGAAACGCAAAAGAGAAGTTCCAGAATGAACGGCTCAACCCATTTGGTCAACAAAACGATTGAATCTCAAGATGATTAGAATACAATACCAATGCTTTCAATTGACTTAACAGCCCGAAACGGTTCCCGCTGCGAGGAGCCGATGAATTCAGGCGTCGGCTCGATGCCCGCGAGGATTGCCGCACATCGGTCAGTGATCCATCAGTTGCTATCAAGAGACTGCTCCTTCGGGGAGGAAGTGCTGTTATGCGAGGCAAGCTCACCAGGCGAGAATTCCTGCAAACCAGTGTACGTAGTTCGCTGGTGGTTGCGGGTGGAGTAACCCCGGCGTTTGGCTACAATCCAGCGCACTCACCATCGACAAGGAAGACTGCGGCGGAAACAGGGATCGCCACACAGGACCAGGAAATCTTGCGTGCAGCCATTGATGAGATCATCCCTGCAGGCGATGGCATGCCCGCCGCCAGCCAAGTTGGCACGGTCGAATACCTGGATCGACTGGCACGTCAGATTCCGGGCCTGGGTGAGACTCTCCGCAAAGCGCTCAGGTCCTTCACGGAAATCAGCGTCAAACAGTTTCAAAAGGATTTCGCCTCGCTGCCTTCCGAGCACCGGATAAAAGTGCTCCAAGACTACGAACAACAGTCCTCGCAGGATTTCCCTGCTCTGCGCGACGCCGTTTACGAGGCCTACTACATCCAACCGCGGATCTGGAAGCTCATTGGTTACGACTTCCACGCTACAAACCTGCACGGTCCCCGGATGAAAAGTTTTGATGAGAGCGCCCTGGCGGAAGTGCGCAAAAAACCGAAGTTTTATCGGGAGGTTGATTGATGGCTGAGGAGAGAGCCGACGTCCTCGTCATTGGTTCTGGCGCCGCAGGCGCCGCAGTAACAAAACGGGTGGCCGAGCGTGGCGTCAAAGTTGTCTGCCTGGAGCAGGGAGATTGGGTGAAGCCAGCCGACTATCCCTCCACTAGCCCCGATTGGGAGATACAGCTTCATCGAGGTCGATTCCATTTCAGTCCGAACGTGCGGCAGCGGCCCGAAGACTATCCGGTTGTGCCAGCCGGAGGAAATCCTCCGAACGTTCTGATGTTCAACGCCGTGGGTGGAAGCACCATTCATTGGACCGGCCATTTTCCCCGTTTTCATCCTTCCGATTTCAGAGTCAAAACGCTAGACGGCATAGCCGATGATTGGCCGATTCGCTATCAGGACCTAGAGCCCTACTACGATCAGAACGACCGTGAGATGGGAGTGGCCGGATTGGCCGGTGATCCCGCCAATCCAACCCGCTCCAAGCGCCCCACTGCCCCACTGCCGTTGGGAGTCCTGGGAGAGACGATCGGTAGAGGATTTGACAAGCTGGGCTGGTACTGGTGGGTTTCCGACAATGCAATCATCTCCCAAGACTACGACGGCCGGCCAGCCTGTGACCTTCACGGAAAATGCATGTTTGGTTGTCCCATCGGCTCGAAGGCGAGCACCGATGTGACCTATTGGCCCAAAGCAATTCGCCTGGGCGCAGCTCTGAAGACTTCGGCACGAGTGCGCGAGATCAGCCTGGATGGACAGGGACGGGCGCGTGGAGCACTTTACTACGATCGGAATGGCAAGCTTCAGGAGCAGCTGGCCAAAGTGGTGGTCGTCGCTGCCAATGGGATTGGGACTCCGCGACTTCTCTTGAACTCCAAGTCCAAACTGTTCCCGCAAGGCCTGGGGAATTCATCCGGGCTGGTCGGCAAGAATTTCATGATTCATCCCTTCCGGTTCATCGAGGGAATTTTCGAGCAGCGCATTGATGCCCATGACGGCCCGTTCGGCATTCCGGCCTTCAGCCAGCAGTTCTATGAAAGCGATCTGAAGCGCGGTTTTGTCCGTGGCTATACATTCCTGCTCGAGCGCAGTTTTGGTCCTCTTCACCACGCTTGGGGTAGCTTTGTGAACCAGCCCGTGCCTTGGGGAGCAGAGCATCATCGCGCGATGCGAC
>Ga0114129_10005284_pt1 | contig 18220 bp, 13 predicted proteins | sample RhiMetdeltSRZDD1_FD_80071 | JGI IMG/M metagenome (GOLD analysis project Ga0114129, IMG submission 80071) | Populus rhizosphere microbial communities from Tennessee, USA - Rhizosphere MetaG P. deltoides SRZDD1 (version 2) (version 2) | ecosystem: Host-associated > Plants > Roots > Rhizosphere >...
CTCACTGTCGGCGATGTAGATGCCTTCGACTACCTCGCCGTTGGCAGTGCCGAGCCGGCAGCGGAATTCCATGTGCCCAGTTTAGACCTCCAATCCTATTGTTTCGGCTCGACGAACGCGTGGAATACCCGGACACCAAGTTCACGGGGGTCTAAGCTCTTCATTTGGGGGACACCGGCCGGTACGAAGGTTTTGTCCACGGAGACGACCACGTCCGTTGTTTCGCCTGAGCCCAGTTGCGCGGTCGTCAGCGGAATCCGGCGAAGCTCACGCTGTCCAGCCGCCAATGTAAAGGTGTCAACGACCGCACCACCGGTCCGGATCTCGACCTTCTGCGGCTCGGTGAACGCCTGCACTGGCTGATCGATATCGAGGAAAAAGGTGATGTCCTGCTTGGGATTGCGGAACGAGAGTGTGCCCTGCTTCCTGGACCACTGCCACTCGACCCCGGCCTCACCCGAGACCTCAGCATCGTGCCACCCATCGCGAAAGACGATGAACAGCGCGTTCGCGGGAAGTTGCATGTTGAACGTCGCGACGCGGATTGATCGGTCACCGGTGTTATCGCCACCGAGTGGCACCCGCTGCTGCGACTTGACCGAATAGAGTCCGACCTCGATTTGCGCCGCTCCCACATATGGGAGCTTGGGCACGAACATCGTTCGCGTGTACTCAACGGTTGATCCGGCTTTCCATTGCGTCGTCGGTGTCGGCGGCTGATGGTCGTCACCCCACAGAGAGGTTCGATCCTTGTCGAGCACGTGCACGAACACCGTGTAGTCTTCGGTGAAGGCTGGCGCATCGGGCGCAACCTCGAACTTGTAGGTCACGTCGATGGGGCTGCCGACAGCCGCGTCCATCCGACTGAGTTTGATGGAGGGCGTCGCCACTGGCCGCGCGTCATCGACCTTCTTCGAGCACCCGGCGATCGGACCGATCAGCACGAGCGTCAACAACAAACCAGCCAACCGTCTTCGCATTCGACTGGAATGATACTATCTCCGACGAATGGCATCAGAGGCACTTGGGATGGTGGAGACCCGCGGGCTGATCGGCTCGATCGAAGCGGCCGATGCGATGGTCAAGGCCGCGAACGTCGTGCTGGTTGCCAAGGAATACATCGGCGCCGGCTACGTCACCGTGCTGGTCCGCGGCGACGTCGGCGCCGTGAAGGCCGCCACTGATGCCGGCGCAGCCGCAGCCCGGCGCGTTGGTGAACTGGTATCAGTGCACGTGATTCCCCGGCCGCACGCCGAGGTCGAGCGCATTCTCCCGAAGTCGTAACCCCTAGCGCCTGTCAGCCGGCGACAGACTCATGGCCGCTCAGGAACCCACACCGCACACCGACAAAGACCTGACATCAATCTCCGAGGCGCGCGCGCTTGCGCGTGCCGCGAAACAGGCCCAGCCGATCCTCGCCGAGCTCACGCAAGAACAGATCGATCGCATCGTCGCCGCGATGGCCGATGCCGTGACGCCGCATGCTGAAGCGCTGGCCAGACTCGCCGTTGAAGAGACGGGATACGGCGTCGTCGCGGACAAGGTCCAGAAGAATCTGTTCTCGTCTCGTCGCGTGTTCGAGTTCATCGCACCGATGAAGACGGTCGGCGTCGTCAATCGCATCGAGGATCGAAAAGTCGTCGAGATCGCGGAGCCGTTCGGCGTTGTCGCGGCAATCGTCCCGTCCACCAACCCGACGTCAACAGCAATCTACAAGGTACTGATCGCGCTGAAGGCACGCTGTCCCATCGTGATCAGCCCGCATCCGTCCGCGGCGCGATGCATTACGCGGTCGGTCGAGATCATGGCCGAGGCCGCCGCACAGGCTGGCGCGCCGGCGGGTGCGATCGGCTGGATGAAGACGGTCACGCTCGAAGGCACGCAGGAGTTGATGAAGCACCGCGACGTCGCAGTGATCCTGGCGACCGGCGGCATGGGACTCGTGCGAGCCGCGTATAGCGCCGGCAAGCCTGCGTACGGTGTCGGACCTGGTAATGCGCCGTGCTACGTCGAGCAGTCCGCCGATTTGGCGAAAGCCGCGCACGACATCGTCCTCGGCAAGACATTCGACAACGGCGTTCTGTGCTCATCGCCGAACTCTGTGGTCGTCGACGAGGCGATCTCGGAAGAGGCGCGCCGCCGCTTCCAGGCTGAGGGCGGCTACTTCATGAACGATGGCGAGATCGATCTGCTCGCCAAAGCGCTGGTCAGCCCGCAGCGACTGCCCAACCCTGCACTAGTCGGCCGATCGGCCGCGTTTATAGCAGAGAAAGTTGGGATGACCGTCCCGAGTGGAACCCGCGCCCTGATCGCGCCGCTGAAAGGCGTCGGCCGCGACTATCCCCTATCTATAGAGAAGCTCTGTCCAGTCCTCTCGTGGTACGTCGTAAAGGACTGGCGTGAAGGCTGCGAGCGCTGCATCCAGATCCTGCGCTACGGCGGGATGGGCCACACCATGTCCATCCACTCGCAGAACGAGGATGTGATCCTGCAGTTCGGGCTCAAGAAGCCGGCATTCCGGATCTGTGTGAACACGCCGACGACGCACGGATCTATAGGGCTGACGACGGGGCTCGACCCGGCCATGACGCTTGGCTGCGGCGGACCGGGCGGCAACATCACCTCGGACAACATCTCGCCCCGACACCTGCTCAATCTGAAGCGGCTGGCGTACGAGCTTCGGCCCGCGGTCGCCTCGTCGCCGCGTGCAGAAGCAGGCAAGTCTGTCGCCGAGAGCGCGGCACCCGCGAAGGCGAGCAATCCCCTCCCGAAGGTCGCGGCCGTTGCTGCGCCGAAGACGATCTCTGCCCAGGCCCTCGCTACGAAGATCGACAGCTTTTTAGCGTCACGCGGTTATAAGCCGTCCGACGGTGAGCCGATCATGACTGTTCAGGATGGCGGCGCGGCGCCTCGAGCCGATAACCCTGCAGAGTTCATTTGTGAAGATGACGTCCGGGCGGCGCTTCGGTCGGGAAGGAAACTGTTGGTCGGTGAGCGGACGATCATCACGCCTGCCGCGCGAGACCTCGGCGAATCGCAGAAGGTTTTTCAGCAAGCGGGCTGGCCTCGCTAACCTCAATCTGCATGGGCCTGCGTGTCATTTCGCGCGGGCTTTTGACCCCTCGATCAGTCGAATGCTAGAGTACGTTGACGTCATGTCGTCTGCACGTCGCGGCCTGTCGTGGGGGGTGTGCCTCGTCGCGCTGTTCGCGGTCGGGTGCGCTGGCAACAAGAAGTGGGCCCATGCCCCTCAGCCGGCACCCGCGCAAACTGTCCGGCAGGCACCTGAGCCCGCTCCGGTTCCGAAGTCCGATCCCGTCGCAGATTTGATTGCCCAGTCGGACCGGCATTTTGAAACCGGCTTGAAGGAGCTCGAGGCCGGCCATCTCGAGACCGCGAAGACCGCGTTCGACCGCTCTCTTGAAGTGCTACTGGAATGGCCAGGCGGCGCGCGATCCGAGCCGCGAATCCGCGAACACTACGATCGACTCGTCGAGCGGATCAGCGCCTACGAAGTGACCGCCCTCGCCCAGGGCGACGGGTTTGCGGAAAAGGCCTCCGAGCCAGCGTCGATTGACGAGCTCCTGGCGATTTCCACCTTCGAGCCGCCACCGGCGGCAAGCAAAGAAACCGAGCAGACGGTCGCGCAGGACCTCAAGCAGATCACCCACGACATCGAGATTCCGCTGAATCCGCGAGTCCTGTCCTACGTTCAGCTGTTCACAGGCCGTTTGAAGGGCTATCTCGAGGAAGGGCTCGGGCGCGGTGCGCCCTTCCTGCCGATGATTCAGGAGGTCTTCCGTGCCGAGGGCCTGCCGCTCGATCTCGCGTATGTGCCGTTGATCGAGAGCGCGTTCAAGCCAAACGCTCTCTCAAAAGCGAAGGCCAAGGGCATCTGGCAGTTCATGCGTGGCACCGCGCTGGAGAACGGCCTCAAGCACGATTGGTATATCGACGAGCGTTCGGACCCGGAGAAAGCGACTCGCGCCGCGGCCAAATACCTCAAGACGCTCTACAGCATGTTCGAGGATTGGCATCTCGCCCTTGCGTCGTACAACGGCGGCCCCGGACGCGTGCAGCGTGCGATGAAGCGCTCGGGACGCGACGACTTCTGGACGCTGAGCGCCAACAAGCGCTATCTCCCGCGTGAGACGCGAGACTACGTGCCGCTCATCCTGGCGGCGGTCATCATCGCTCGCAACCCCGAGCAGTACGGCATGAATATCGTGCCGATCGAGCCGCCGAACTACGAGACCGTGACACTGGCGAGCGCCGTCGATCTCCGACGCGTCGCCGAGTGGTCGAGCACGCCCGTGCAGACGATTCAGGAACTCAATCCTGAGCTGCGACGCTGGACCACGCCACTGCGCGCGACGGATTACGAGTTGAAGGTTCCGGTAGGCACCGCGGAAGCGATCAGCGCGCGGATGCTCGAAGTCGCGGCCGACGAGCTCGCGCCATTGAATCGCCACACCGTCAAGAAGGGCGAGACACTCCTGAGCATCTCGAAGAAGCTGAAGGTCAGCCGCGCCGATCTCGCCGAAGCCAATTACTTATCGCCGAAAGCCGCGTTGAAGACCGGCCAGCAGTTGATCATCCCGCGTGCGCCAACGCTGCTCCTGGCGGCAAACACTGAGACCTCTTCACCAGCGGTGGACACACCGGCGATCGCATCCGCCACCGCAGCACCAGATGCCGTTCCGGCCAGCGCTCCGGCGCGCCCCGCAGCACGTCGCGTCGAGAATGCGCCCGAGAAGGTGATTCATCGCGTTCGCCGCGGCGACACGCTGTTCTCGATCGCCAAGCGCTACGACACGACCGTGCAGGATCTGAAAGAGTGGAATCGCCTGCGCAGCAATGCGATTCAAATTGGTCAGCGCCTGACGATCTTCCGCGACGGCGGACCCGCGACGAACTAATCGTCCGCGGAGGCTGAAGCCTCCGCTCTACGCGTGCGCCTGGAGTTGTCTGAGAAGCGGCTCTGGATTGGGACCGCGTCCAAGAGCGTGCTCCTCACAGGCCGCGTACACCGGCATCAACTCGCGATAGAACTCATGGCGACGCGCGTCTGGCGTCAGCGGCGTCGCCGCGACTGGCTCAACGAAACCGCGCAGGACCTCCTCCCACTCAGCCGGCGAATCGCCCGCGGCGAGATCTGCGTGCGCGGCCCGAAGTGCTGCGCCAAGAGCTGCTGACTGCCCCACTTCGAGCTGGTACACCGTCGCCCCGAAGACGTCGGCCATCGTTTGCAGAATCGATCGGTTCGCGGCTGCTCCGCCGGTAGCGTGAATGGTGTCGATCTCAACACCCATCCATCGTGAGTGCAGCGCCATCGCCATCATTTGCGCCTCCACGAGGGCGCGAACGTCTGCCTCCGGTCTGGTGTCCCGGGGCCCATAGCGGTGAACGCCGGCGATCGGGACGGCCGGTGTGATCTCAGGCTCGAACCATGGAAGCATAATCCGGACGCTCGGCGCGGTTGTAGCGAGCGCGCGTGAAAACGCTGCCCAATCCATCCCGAGTTCGTTCCGCGCTCGCTCGCGCGCCAGTGAGCCGTTCTGGAAGCAGGTCAGGCCCATGTAGTCGCCAGTCGGAGCGCCAAACACGTGCCCCGTGCCTGTCACATCGACGCGCGGTTCGCGCATGAGACCAAAGACCGTGTCACTGGTCCCCAGAGACACTGCGACGCGTCCTTCTCTGACGAGCCCGGTTCCGATCAGACTGCAGGGGTTATCGCCTGACCACGCGATCACCTTCGCCGCTGGAAGCCCATGGCGACCCTGCCAGTACGGCGACAGCGTTCCAACAACGGTTGTGGACGGCGCAACATTCGGCAGTCTGTCGCGAAGCGCCGGTGCGGTCGCATGAACCGCGTCCGGCCACCAGTCCCGCGTTGCGAGATCCATCAGGTTCATGCCGGAGGCGTCGCCGTGATCGATCGGTGCGTCGGCGCCCGACAGCAGCGAGGCGAGAAACGAGCTGACGAGATGCACGCGTGCGGTCGCACGATAATCCTCTGGCGATCGCTTGAAGAAGCGCCGGATTTGCGGACCGGTGAACCGCTCGAACGCACGCGAGCCCGTGCGCCGCGCGAGCACATCTGGTCCGCCGACACTCGCCGTGATCTCCGCGCATTCTTCGCCGGTACTGGAGTCCATCCAGATCGGTGACTCCTCACGAGCGAACACGCTTCGTAGCTGTTGGACGAGAGGCCGGCTCGCGTCGAGCGCTCCAACGACCTGCGACCACGCGGCGTTGAGATATACGCTGCCGTGCTGCTGTGCGGAGCCGCTGACTGCCGCAATCTGCCCAAGGTCCAGGCCGCTGGTCGCCACTCTGGCGATCAACAGATCGAGCGCCTCGGCCCACATCAGAGGCGACGATGTCGCGATCTTCGGGTCCGTTCGCGGCAGTACGCCATGGGTCGTGCCGTAGTGCGGCAGAGACTCGTCGAACGAGAGCGAAGACTCGAACACGACGCGCCGATCTTCGCCCGCAACCGAGATGACGATGGCGGAGAGGCCTTGCGTGCTCGAGTCCAGACCGAGATAGAGCGTCACGTACTCGCCCTACACGCCGAGCAGCAGATCGACCACCATTTGATCGAGCCGCTCGTACGGCAGCCGTCTCGACGCGAGCGCCTGCCGATCGAAGGTGCGGGCCTTGAGCTCGCGTGCGCGCTGCGAACTGTACGGGCCTTCCCCGCCAGCTTCTGCGTCGCGGATCTCGGAGAGTAACGACTGAATGCCTGCGTGGGCACGAAACTGCTGGGCCTTTCCCTTGAGGATCAAGTACGTGCGCATGCAACCGCACGCGAAATCCCAGACGCCCTGCTCGTCCTCGGTCCGGTAGGCATGCGCGTCGAAGTGACGCGGACCGTCGTAGCCCGACTCTTCGAGAAGCTTGACCAGAAAGAACAGCGGCTTCATCGACTCCGAAGCAAAGCGGAGGTCCTGGTCGAACCGGCCCGGCTTCTGGTCGTTCAGATCGATGTGAAACAGCTTTCCGGTTTCGATCGCCTGCGCAACGACGTGGTAGCAATTCAGGCCCACCATGTGCTCGTGCGCAACCTCAGGGTTGACGCCAACCATATCGGGGTGGTCCAACGTGGGAATGAATGCCAGATACGAGGCCGTCGTCGCGAAATAGATATCGCCACGCGGCTCGTTCGGCTTGGCTTCGAGAGCGAAGCGGAGCGCGTACTTCTGATCGCGCGCGTACTCGCACAGGAAGTTGATGGCGTCGCGAAACCGTTTGATGGCTTCGACCGGGTCTTTCGCCGCGTCAACCTCTGCCCCTTCGCGACCACCCCAGAAGACGTATGTGCCGGCTCCTAACTCGACGCCCAGATCCATCGCCCGCATCGTCTTCTGCAGGGCGTAGGCGCGCACACTGGCGTCGTGCGAGGTGAATGCGCCGTCCTTGAACACTGGATCTGTGAACAGGTTCGTCGTGGCCATCGGCACGGTCATGCCAGTGGCGTCGAGTGCCTTCCGGAAATCCTGGACGATCTGATCGCGTTCGGCCGCCGTCGCATCGATCGGGACGAGATCGTTGTCGTGGAAGTTGACACCAAAAGCCCCGAGCTCGGCGAGCCTGTGCACCGCGCGAACAGGGTCGAGGGGCGGCCGCACGAATTCACCAAACGGATCGCGGCCGCGATTGCCGACGGTCCACAGTCCGAACGTGAACTTGTCTGCTGGAGTGGGTGTGAGCCTCATGGTTCAGCCGTTGAAGTAGATGTACGCCGCCGCGATCAGGAGCAGGACCACCGCCGAGTTGATCACGTCCCAGTGCGTCCAACTTCGCCGCGTCTCGCGACGCTGCTCGGTGGTGACGGTTGCGTAGGTCAATCCGGTCAGTTGGTGCTCGCCAGGAGGCGGCGTCGCATAGCTAACCACGATCAACACCGCGACCGACACCACGAAGATCAGCAAGCCGTAGTACTGGAAGTAAATGTTGTTCAGGATCCAGAGCCACGACCCTTGCGTGTAGCCATGCTCGTATCCCGCCATCCCGAGCGTGACCGGCGTATCGACGAATAACCGAAGCATTCCCAACGCGAAGCCCGTCAGGAGCGCGGCAAGACAGCCGGCTGCTGTCAGCCGCCTCATGAACACGCCGAAGAAGAACACGGCCGCGATCGGCGGCGCCAGATAGGCCTGAATGCCTTGCAGATAGTCATACAGGCCCCTCGCGCCCTGGATCACCGGAATCCACCCCAGCGCGATCACGACCATAACCACTGTCGCCACACGCCCGATCCACACGAGCTGTGCCTGCGAGGCGTTCGGTCTGAACTTCCGATAGAAGTCGATCGTGAAGAGCGTGGACGAGGCATTGAATGCGCCGGCGAGGGAGCTCATGAGCGCCGCCAGCAGACCGGCGACAACGAGCCCGCGCAACCCTGCGGGCATGATGTGTTGCACGAGCAGTGGAAACGCCGCCTGAGCGGCCGACGGCACGACGTTGCCGGCGCTGTCCACCAACACGGCGAGCCCTGGGACCTTGCCGCTCCGGGCAAGCGCCAACGCGATCATGCCCGGGACGATGAAGATGAAGACCGGCAGGAGTTTCAGAAAGGCGGCGACGATCGTTCCGCGGCGCGCCTCCTGCTCATTGGGGGCGCCAAGCGTGCGCTGCACGATGTACTGATCCGTGCACCAGTACCAGAGTCCGACAATCGGCGCGCAGAACAGCATGCCGATCCACGGAAAGTTCTGGTTGAAGTACCACGCCATCCGACCCGCTTCCTTCACCGGTAGCCACGTGCCCTCGACACCCGCAGGAATGATCGGCTTCCACAGGTTGAACATGTCGGAGCCGAGAACCGCTCGCAGTTCGCTCCAGCCGCCAAGCCGGTTCAACCCGACGATCATCAGCATCAGCGAGCCGGCGATGAACACCGCAGTCTGCACCGCTTCGGTATACGCCACGGCACGCATGCCGCCGACCACTGCGTAGAGACCGGTCAGGAGAACGACGAGAACCGAGCCAATCCAGAAACTGTTGAACATCGTGCCGCCGATCTCCACCTGCATCTCCGGAAGCAGCGTGCCGAACACGACACCACCGGCGAAGATGCCCACGGCCATCTTGGTTAGGACGTAGGCGACCAGTGAGATCAACGACAACACCCAGCGCGCCGTCGCCGAGAAGCGCAGCTCGAGGAACTCCGGCATCGTGTAGACGCGCGAGCGCAGATAGAACGGCACCAGGACCCAGCCGAGGACGAGCAGGCACCACGCATGCAGCTCGTAATGCGCCAGCGCAACGCCGCTCGTCGCACCCGCTCCAGCCAGACCGACGAGGTGCTCCGATCCGATGTTGGACGCGAAGATCGACGCACCCACCACGACCCACCCAAGGTCGCGGCCGGCGAGAAAGTAGTCGTCAGCGGTATTTCGGCTCCTCGCGACCGACCACCATGTGAGGCCAGCGAGGAGTCCGAAGTACGACGTGATCGTGACCCAATCGAGAGTCGTCATGCGGTGCGATGTATCCTCAGCGGGTGCATTCTACGTGGAGCGCTCGGCTTTGGGCCGCTGTAATCCTCGTCGTGGCGACCGCGGCATCAGTCCGTGCCGAGACCGGGTACGACGCCTGGCTCCGCTACGCGCCGCTGCCGGCGCCGATCGTGACTCGCGTCGGTTCAGTGCCGCGCTCGGTCACCCTGCTTGGTGACTCGCCTGTATTGAGAAGTGCAAGCGACGAGCTCACACGCGGCCTTTCGTCGATGTTTTCGACGCCGATCACGACCAACACGGCCCTGCCACGAACCTCCACTATCCTGCTCGGCACACTCGAACGCATCCGGCCACTTGTGCCTGGCGCCCCGGCGGCCGCAGATCTCACCGACGACGGTTTTTGGCTGGGGACGGCAACCGTAAGGGGCCAGACGATGTTCGTCGTCGCTGGTCCGAACGAACGAGGCGTGCTGTATGGCGCATTCGCGCTGCTGCAGCGCATCGCCCGCGGCGAAGACGTCTCACGACTGAATGAGCGGCAGGAGCCCGCTGCACCCATCCGGTGGGTGAATCACTGGGACAATCTGGACGGAACGATCGAGCGTGGATATGCCGGCCGGTCGATCTTCTTCGAGAATGGCCGCGTCCTGGACGATCTGAGCCGCGTCCGGGACTACGGCCGCCTGCTCGCATCCGTGGGCATCAACGGCGTAACTGTCAACAACGTCAACGCGAATCCGTTAGTGATCACCGACGGCTTCATCCCGCAGATCGCCCGGGTCGCGGACGTGCTACGTCCCTGGGGAGTGGCCGTGTCGATCTCGATCGACTTCAGCAGCCCCAGACGCGTTGGCGGTTTGGACACGTTCGACCCGTTGGACCCACGCGTCGCGGCGTTCTGGAAGGATCGCGTGGAGGCCTTGTATCGAGCCATCCCTGATCTTGGTGGAATCGTCCTGAAGGCGGATTCGGAAGGCCGGCTCGGTCCCTCGGCGTACAACCGGACGCACGCCGACGCGGCGAACGTGATCGCGCGGGCACTCGCGCCGCGTCACGGCGTGATCTTCTACCGCGGCTTCGTCTACGACAATCTTATGGATTGGCGCGAGCCGACAAACGACCGCGCGCGCGCCGCCTACGACAACTTCCATCCACTCGACGGCAAGTTCGATGCAAACGCTGTCGTTCAAATCAAACACGGCCCGATCGACTTCCAGGTGCGCGAACCGGCCTCGCCGCTGTTCGGCGCGCTGCGCAATACCAATCAGGCGATCGAGCTGCAGATCACTCAGGAGTATTTGGGTCAGCAGCGCCACGTCTGCTTTCTCGTGCCGATGTGGAAGACCGTCCTCGACTTCGACATGCTGGCGACGTCAACCTCGCCGGGTACGCCCGTGCGCGAGCTTGTGTCGGGCCGCACGTTCAATCGACCCGTCGGTGGATTCGTCGGTGTCTCGAACGTCGGGCGCGACATCAACTGGCTCGGGCACGACCTCGCGATGGCGAACCTCTACGGCTTTGGCCGCCTGGCCTGGAATCCGACGACATCGGCTCGAACCATCGCCTCGGACTGGACGCTGCAGACCTTCGGTCACGATCCGCAGGTGCTCGAGACGATCACGAGCATCCTCCTCGATTCATGGCCGGCGTACGAACGCTACAGCGGGCCGCTCGGCGCCGGAACGCTCACCGACATCATCCGTGTGCACTACGGTCCAGGGATCGAGTCCTCTGAGCGAAACGGCTGGGGTCAGTGGCACCGGGCCAATGGTCAGGGCATCGGAATGGATCGCACCGTCGCCACCGGGACCGGCTTCACCGCGCAATACATCCCCCTCGTCGGCGCGCAGTTCGAATCGGTGTCGTCCACACCCGACGAGCTCCTGCTCTTCTTTCATCACGTGCCGTATACGCACCTGCTGCACTCCGGCAAGACGGTCATTCAGCACATCTACGACAGCCACTATCAAGGCGCAGAGGACGCCGCAGACTTTGTCACGCGCTGGCGTCGGCTCGAACGATTGATCGATCGCGAGCGCTACTCCTCGGTGCTCGACAAGCTCGAATACCAGGCCGGACACGCCATCGTCTGGCGTGATGCCGTCAACAACTGGTTTCTCTGGATGTCGGGTATCCCTGACGCGAAGGGCCGTGCGGGGCGATTCCCCGGCCGCATCGAAGCCGAATCGATGACGCGCGACCGGTACACCAACACGGCCGTGGTGCCGTGGGAAACCGCATCGGCAGGTCAGGCAACGACGTGCGAGGCAGGACAGACGTGCATCGCACGACACCGCTACCAGGGACCGGCCGGCACGTTCGATATCGCTGTGCAGTACTTCGATGAAAACGATGGGGCCAGCCGGTTCTCCCTGTTCGTCGGCGATGAACAAGTCGACACGTGGATAGCCGATGCGCAGTTCGGATCAGCGACGCCGAACGGCCACACGTCGACACGCCGTACTGTTCGACGCATTCGACTGTCGGCTGGCGATCAGCTGCGTGTGCAGGTCGTACCTGATGGGCTCGAAAGTGGCGCGCTAGACTACATCGAGATTACTTCGTCACCATGATCGAGACGCATGATCTGTCGCGCGAGTACGGCCCGAAGCTAGCGCTTTCGGGGCTGAACTTGCGCGTTGAGCCTGGTGAAATCCTCGGCTTCCTCGGTCCGAACGGTGCGGGCAAGTCGACCACGGTCAAGATTCTCACGGGGATGATTCGGCCGACATGCGGCACGGCCCGCGTCGCTGGCTTCGACGTCGTCGAACAGCCGCTCGACGTGAAGCGGCGCATCGGCTACGTCCCCGAAACGGCCGCCCTATATGACGCCCTGACGGCGAGCGAATATCTCGAGTTGATCGGCTGCCTGCATCACATGGATCGCAAGACGGCTGACACGCGAAGCAACGAACTGCTGGAGCTGTTCGGCCTGACCGCAGAGAAGCACCAGCGCCTGCGCGAATTCTCGAAGGGTATGCGTCAGAAGGTGCTGATCGCGGCCGCACTCATCCACCGGCCCGAAGTGCTGTTTCTCGACGAGCCGCTCGACGGCCTCGACGCCAACGCCGCCATGGTCGTCAAGGAGGTGTTGAAGCAGCTCGCTGGACAGGGCCGCACGATTCTGTTCTGCTCGCACATTCTCGACGTGGTCGAGCGGATGTGCACGCGCATCGTGATCATCAGTAACGGTCAGCAGATTGCGGACGGCACCGCCGACGCGATCCGCTCCGCCACGGGATCGGCCACACTCGAAGAGGCGTTCAGTCGTCTGACGGGCGTGCGCGATGTGGCTCGCCTGGCGTCGGAGTTCATTTCGGCGCTCGAACGTGCATGAGACGGCTCTTCGCTGCCGCCGGCGTCGACTTCGAGCAATGGAAAGCGCTGACGGTCGTCGCGCTCAAGCTCGACTTCCGCGGGTCTGCGCTCACTCAGCGCCAGGGCGAGCATGAGACCCGCGTCGTCATCTCGCTGATCTTTCAAGCAATGTTTTACACGCTCTTTGGCGGGATCATCGCCTATCTGGTGTGGGCGAGCCGCGATCTGTGGCTGGCGGGCACCATTGCCTCGACGTATATCGCGTTTCTCATCGGCACTGCCGTCGTCCTCGATCACCACTCGGTGATCTCGTCACCGCTGGACTACGCGATTCTCGGCTTCCGGCCGGTGTCGTCGCGCACGTATTTCGCCGTCAAGCTGACGAACATCCTCGTCTACACCACCGCGCTGACGACGGTGGCTGCGTGGGTGCCGGTCCTGCTCGCCAGCGCGCGGCATGGCGTGGGCATTGGGGCCGCGCTGTTCCTGGACATCTACGCGAGCTCGACGGCCACGACGCTGGCGATTGCCCTCAGCTACGCGACGGTGCTGCGCGCGGTCGGCCCCGATGCGATCGAGCGGGTGCTCTCATACGTGCAGATGATCATGGGCTTCGCCGTGTACGGCGGTCAGTTTCTGATCTCAGGCGTGCTGTCGAGGACGGCGCCAGGGACCTGGTCGCTCCCTGCCTCGCCATTGATCTTGCTGTATCCGGGCACCTGGTTCGGGAGCTACCTCGAGCTCGCGAGCGGCCGGACCAGCGCGGGCGCGATCGCGTGTGCCGCTGCGTCAATCGTGGCCGTCGTGCTGATGGGCTCACAACTTGGCGGCCGGCTGTCGCTGCAGTACTCCGAGGCGCTCGGCGCGATGACGGTCGCTGCGCGTGCCCGCGCTGCGTCCGCCGCCGAAAAGCGCTCGCGCAGAGGATTCTGGTTCGCGTCTGGCGAAGCCCGTGCGGTCGCTCTCCTCGTGCGGAGTCAGTTCCGTCACGATCACCGTTTTCGGATGGGCGTCCTCGGGTTGCTGCCGTTCACGCTGCTCTACATGGTGCTGGGCGTCCGCAATGGTGCGGTCGCCGATCCGTTCACCGTGACGCGCAACATGCAAGCGTGGCCGTTGACGATGGCAGTGTTAGCGAGTCCGGCGATGCTGCGCATGCTCCTGACGCGCAGCGATGCCTTCCGCGCGTCGTGGATCTTCTTCACCTGCCCGAGCGATCGCATGAGGATCGCGCGCTCGTCCAACGACGTCCTCGTCGCCTTTTTTCTGATTCCGTATCTGTTGGTCGTTTCGGCGATCTATGCCTACGTGGTCGGCAACGTCGTGCACGTTCTCGTCCACGTCGCCTTCCTGGGCCTGCTCGCGCACCTTGTGCTGCAGATCGCGCTGCTGTTGGACCCGGCGCTTCCATTCTCGAGGCCGATGCAGCCAACCCGCGTCACGGGATTCTTTCTGGCGTTTACGTTCGCCACCATCCTGGTGAGCCTGTTCATCCAGTTCTACTCGGCCCGAATCTACAGCGATATCACCTGGACGATTGCCGCAGTGGCGATCATCGTCCTGATCGGTCTTGTCATCGACCTACTCACACGCGCGCGTGTGAGCCGCCAGGCGCAGCTCCTCGAATTCGAAGGATAGCTGGAGTTGCGGTACGCAGAAACCGCGCACTTCGCGAGATCCCCGGATCGCGGGACGTGCGACATCCGCGCAAGCCGCTGACCACATTCGAGACAATCTCCCGTAAAAACGCGCGGCACCGATTCTTGCACTTCAGCAGGCATCGTGCTCGCGAGCCTACGCAGTGCCGCCGTCTTCGGCGTCGAAGCCTATCCCGTTCACATCGAGGTCGATGTCGCGTTCGGGCTGCCCCACTTCACGATGGTGGGGCTCCCTGATGCCACCGTCCGCGAGAGCCGCGACCGCGTACGCTCGGCGATCCGGAACTCCGGCTTTGAATTCCCGCACCATCGCATCACCGTCAACCTCGCCCCGGCCGATGTGCGCAAGGCAGGATCGTCTTTCGATTTGCCGATCGCGCTCGGCCTGCTCGCGACATCCGGGCCGCTGACTCGCCGGGCCGTCGACGATACGGTCATTGTCGGCGAGCTCTCGCTCGACGGCGGGATCAACGGCATTCGCGGTGTCCTTCCGATCGCCGTCGCCGCGCGTCGCCTCGGGCTCAAGCGGCTGCTGCTTCCTCCACACAACGCAGCCGAGGCCAGCGTCGTCGAAGGTCTCGATGTCTGTATCGCTCGCTCGTTGCCTGAGGCGGTTGATGCGCTGAACAGGCCTGACGAGGCGCAGCGCGCTCCGTCGGTGCGGCGGGTCGCGGCGGGCACGACGGACTCACGCGAAGGTGATCTTGGCGACGTGCGCGGCCAGCTGCTCGCACGCCGTGCTCTCGAAGTCGCGGCTGCCGGCGGCCACAACCTGCTGCTCAAAGGCCCACCCGGCGCTGGCAAGACAATGATGGCGAGGCGGCTGGGATCGATCCTGCCGCCGCTCACGTTCGACGAAGCCCTGGAGTGCACGGCGATCCATTCGGTCGCCGGCACGCTCCCGCCTGGCGTGGGCCTTCTCACTGAACGGCCGTTTCGGGCCCCGCATCACACCGTCTCGAATGTGGCGCTCGTCGGTGGCGGCGCCGTCCCGCGTCCCGGGGAGATCTCGCTCGCGCACAATGGTGTGCTCTTCCTCGACGAGATGCCGGAGTTCGATCGACGGGCCCTCGAGGTGCTGCGTCAGCCGCTTGAAGAAGGAAGGGTGACGATCGCGCGCGCGGCGAGAACCGTCGCGTTCCCCGCACGGTTCGTCCTGGTCGCAGCGATGAACCCGTGCCCGTGCGGGTTCTTCGGCGATGAGCATCGCGGATGCCGCTGCACGCCCACGCAGATTGCCAAGTATCGCGGCAAGCTCTCGGGTCCGCTCCGCGACCGCATCGATCTGATCGTCGATGTGCCAGCGCTTCCTGTATCGGCCATCGCGGATGGCGAACCCGGAGAGTCGTCAGCGATCGTGCGCGAGCGCGTGCTCGCCGCGCGGACCGTGCAGCAACAGCGATACGGCCCCTCCGGCGCGCGCACGAACTCCTATCTGCGTGGGTCGGCCGTGGCGGCAATCTGCCGGCCGTACCTGGATGGTCGCGCGCTCCTAAGTCGTGCGGCAGCGCGCATGGGTCTCACCGCGCGTGGCTACGACCGCGTGCTGAAGGTGGCGAGAACGGTCGCCGATCTCGCTGGCACAGCGGCCGTCGACACGGACCACGTCGCCGAGGCTCTCCAATACAGATTGGTGGACTGAAAGGCTGGGTGCGGAAACACACGGTGACAAATGAACGGTAACGTCAGTCGTCGGATCTTCGTCGGTTCTCTCGCGGGTGCCGGAGTTGGGGCAGTCGGCGCCACCGCGCTTCTCGATTTCTCCGTTTCGGCCCAGCCCGTCTCAACAGATCCCCTCACTCGCGAGATACGTCGTCAGCTCAAAGAGGCGTTGGGCAAGATGCGCGACGGCCAAGCTGCCGGTGCGACGCAGGCGGCGACGGTCCTGCGCCTCTACGCCTCCACGGTGAACGATGGCCAACTCGAGGCACTGCTCAGGAAGGCAAATCGTTCGGCCGTGCTCAGTGCCGAACCCAGTCACGGCGAGATCGCCAGGATTGCCAGCGACCTTGGTATCAATCCGGCGACCATTCCTCCGCACCGCCTGATCGACAGGGGCGTGAAGGAACTGGAGCTGCAGCGGATGATCGATAACGGTTTGGGACCGTTATTCCGCGAGGTCGCCAACCAGTTCGATGCAACGGCCGTGAAACTCGAGAAGTTGAAACGCCGGGGCCAATCGCAGCTACTCTCCATTGCATTGCGGCAACCCATACCAACGGAAGCACAGTGCGGCCACTGCAACGAAGAAGCGAAGATCGTGGAAAATTGCGAGACAGCACTGGCGGTCGCATGTGGGGCTGCGCTGATCGTGCCCATTCTGGCACCGGCCTGTGAAGGCGCTACCCTCCTGTACTTGGCGGCCATTTCAAACTACGGCATTTGCATGCTGTATCTGCGACTCTGCGAGGCGTACTACGGGCACTAGAACCGGAGAGAGAGGAGATGACTCTGTGATCATCGCCGCCATACTCGCCATTGCGACGCTGGGCGGGATGTGGCTCAAACGCCGCTACCCGAAGATCGAGCGCCAGCAACTGGCCTACTCGATTGCGGTCATCGTGGCCGGGCTGGGCATGATGGCGCGCAACAGTCCACCATCCTGGCAATTCTACGTGGGCCTGACACTCGTCGGGATTGTCGGTACATTCCTGTACTCGTCGTGGCTACGGCCAACGCGCACATAGGAGTGTGGCCGAGGGAAGTCTCTCCCCCTTCCCTCGGCCATTTGCCAGCCGACGTGGGCTCGATCCGCTTTCGTGGCCATCCGGGTCTGTGCAGTGATCAAGGGACCTGGGTCTGCGGACTTGGGTCCCGCTCTGTAACGTAGCTGCTACCCCGACTTCGCCATCTGCGCTGGCACCGCCGCCACGCGCGAGTCGTAGATGCTCTTGATCGCCGTCGCTGCGATGATGATCGCTCCACCGATAATCGTGGAGGTGCCCGGCCGCTCACCACGGATCATCCACGTCCAAATCGGATTCAGCACCGGCTCGATCAGCAGCAGCAGCGACACCTCGAGTGCCGGCAGGACTCGCATCGCCGCGGTGAGGAACACATAGGCGACACCGATCTGGCAGACACCGAGGTAGACGATCGTGGACCATTCCACGACGCTCGCTGCCGGCAACGGCCAGGCAAACGGCCACGCCGCAAGACTCGCGAACAGATTCCCGAGCGTGACCGCGGACAGTCCGGCACCGGTCTGTGTCTGATCGCGCTGGATGTATCGCAATCCGAGCAGCGTCAACGCCCACGTAATGCTGCACACCACCGCCAGCAGATTTCCTCTGATCGGGTCCGGCGCTGTCGTCGTCGGCTCTGGCTGGCCGATCACGCAGAGAACCAGGCCGGCCGCGACGGCAAGAAGAAACGCGACGTCCCGGGCGCGAAACCGTTCGTGCAGGATGAGTGGCGCGAGCAGTAGCAGGTAGAGCGGCGCTGTCGCCTGGAGAAAGATCGCGTTCGCCGCCGTCGTCAACTTCGTAGAGAGGACGAACAGGGTGACTGTCGCCGCGTAGACGACGCCAGTCGCCAGCATCGCTGGCGAGAGGACGAGCAACTTCATCCCGCGCCCTGGCGACAGGCCACGCAGCAGCATCAGGAGGGCGAGCGCGGCAATGCCCGATCGCAGCGCAGATACCTGCAGGCCTGTGAAGGCGGCGGCCTTGATACCAGCTCCGCCCGTGGAGAACAGGACCGCGGCTGCAAGGACCTGCAATCGTCCGATGCCAACTCTCACGAGATCACCATACTGGCCGTTCGCTGGATGTTCGC
>Ga0114129_10005287_pt1 | contig 18217 bp, 15 predicted proteins | sample RhiMetdeltSRZDD1_FD_80071 | JGI IMG/M metagenome (GOLD analysis project Ga0114129, IMG submission 80071) | Populus rhizosphere microbial communities from Tennessee, USA - Rhizosphere MetaG P. deltoides SRZDD1 (version 2) (version 2) | ecosystem: Host-associated > Plants > Roots > Rhizosphere >...
CTCGTCGGACGTTCTCACACGCGGATCGGCACGTTCGCGCGACAACCAGGAGAGATACTCCTCGTTCTGCTCGATCGTAGTTGCAAGAAGCGGGCTCCAGGCTGCGAGCGCCAGAACATCAGCAAGCAACGCGGGTTGTTTCAGAAGCTTTTGATGCGACCGGGGCTGCTCTTTCTCCAGCCGCTCGAGAAAGAGACGGGCAGTATTCGGATCAGGGAGATCACGGATGAACACTGATTCGAACTGATCAATGTTCATCCGCGTCATCTGTGGCCTACACGTCGTAATACAAACTGAACTCCAGCGGATGAGGACGCATGCGCAGCGGCGTGATCTCGCGTTCTCGCTTGTAACGAATCCAACGCTCGATCAACTGCGGACTGAATACGTCGCCCTTTAAAAGAAAATCATGATCCGCTTCCAGCGCCTTCAGCGATTCGTCCAACGAACCCGGCAACGTCGGAACATCTTTCAGTTCTTCCGGCGAGAGATCGTAGATGTCCTTATCGAGCGGGTCACCCGGATCGATCCGGTTTTGAATACCGTCGAGACCAGCAAGCAACATCGCCGAAAACGCGAGATACGGATTGCACGACGGATCGGGCGGACGAAACTCGAGCCGCTTCAGTTTCGGATTCGTCGAGAACATCGGAATGCGAATCGCCGCCGAACGATTGCGGGCCGAGTACGCGAGATTCACGGGCGCCTCGAAACCCGGTACGAGACGTTTGTAACTGTTCGTCGTCGGCGCGGCAAAAGCCACGACTGCCGCCGCGTGTTTCAACAATCCACCGATGTAGTAGCGTGCGAGATCCGACAGGCCTGCATAGCCATCGCCGGCGAACAGCGGTTTCTCACTCTTCCACAGCGACTGGTGACAGTGCATTCCCGAACCGTTATCGCCAAACAACGGCTTCGGCATAAACGTCGCGGTCTTTCCAAACTGATGTGCAGTATTGCGAACTACGTATTTGAATATCTGAAGATTGTCGGCCGTTCCCAACATCGTGGAGTAGCGAAAATCGATTTCGCACTGACCCGCCGTCGCGACTTCGTGGTGATGGCATTCGACAGTCACGCCACATTTACCGAGCGTTAGCGAGATCTCGGATCGGAGATCGGTCAACGAGTCGGTTGGCGCGCAGGGAACATAACCTTCCTTCGCACGAATGCGGTAGCCGAGGTTCGATCCTGCAAACTCGTTTGCGTCACGCCCGCTGTTCCAGTGTGCTTCGTCGGAATCGAGAGCGAAACCCGCGGAATGCTGGTCGTTATGAAACTTGACTGAATCAAAGACGAAAAACTCGGCTTCCGGACCGAAGTACACGGTGTCCGCGAGGCCCGTGAATTTGAGATAACTCTCGGCGCGCTGCGCGACTGACCGCGGATCGAAGGAGTAACCCTCTTTTGTTATGGGGTCGACAGCATTGCCGACGAGACAAAGCGTTGGTTGTTCGGCGAAGGGATCCATCCAGAAGCGACCCGCGTCGGGGACGAGCAGCATGTCTGACTCGTGAATCGCGGCCCAGCCACGAATCGAAGAAGCGTCGAAGCCGAAGCCGTCCTCAAACTGGTCTTCTCCGAGTTCGGCAATGGGGAAGGTAAGGTGTTGCCAGGAGCCGGGCAAATCCGTGAAACGAACGGAAACGAATTTGGCGCCCTGGTCATCAGCGTATTTCAAGACAGTCTTAGGGTTCATTTGATCTCCTGAAAGATTAAGGGAGTGTTGGGGGTGCTCTTCGCCCCGGCGCGTTGTTTGGTGCGAAGTATGTTGGCGTGCGTAACGACTCTAAGAAACCAGTCGTGCGGCATTGAAGGCTACGAGTAAAAAGCTGTGATTATAATCACGAGGCGGTTGATGTCAAGGGCAATTGAGCAGTTTATACACAGATTACGCAGATTTCTGTGTAATTCTGTGGATAAAAAGTTATAGACCGCAATGGGCGTTTTCTGTTACATTGCGCGGCTAAAGCGTTCCACCCAAACACAACTCCGCAACTCGATTCGGAAAATGTACATCTGTGTATCAGTAAGTCGAATTCATATACATCAAGTGTTACTTTTTAGGCAGGAGACCGGGAATTGACCACTGCAATCGAGCAAACGCTCGAAACCTATGGAATTGAAAACTGGAGCGCTGGCTACTTCGATGTTAACCGGAAGGGAAACCTTATCGTCCGCCCCGTCGAGGGAGACCCCCGCTCCGCTGACCTCAAAGAGATCATTGACGACCTTGCCAAACGCGGCATCACTACTCCTGTTCTCCTGCGCTTTCCGCAGTTGGTTGCCGCGCAAGTAAGAAAACTTCAGCGCGCTTTCAGCCGCTCGATTCGCGAGTTTGAGTACCAGGGAGCGCACATGTGTGTTTACCCGATGAAGGTAAACCAGCAGCGTGCCGTCGTGGAGGAATATCTCCGCGAGGGCTCGCGCTACGACTTCGGACTCGAAGCGGGTTCCAAAGCCGAGCTCTACGCCGCTCTTGCACTCGAACAACCGAGCGACAGTCTTCTTGTGCTGAACGGTTTCAAGGACGAGGAATTCATCGAACTCGCATTTGCAGGCGCGAGGGTCGGAAAGAAGGTCGTCATCGTGATCGAGAAGCTCAACGAACTCGATCACGTTCTGAACGTACTTGAGCGCCACGAAGGAGCGCTGCCGATGCTCGGCATGCGCGTAAAGCTCTACTCGAAAGGCTCAGGCCGCTGGGAGAAGTCGGGCGGTGAAGCGGCCAAGTTTGGACTGACGACCACCGAGTTGTTGGAAGTGATCCGGCGCCTCGAAGAAGCGGATCGCGTGGACATGCTGAAGCTCCTCCACTTCCACATCGGCTCCCAACTCACTGACATCAAGCGCATCAAGAATGCGATGAAGGAAGCGGCGCGCGTGTACGCGAAGGTCTACCAGATGAAAGTTCCGATCGACCTTCTCGACGTAGGCGGCGGCATGGCTGTCGACTACGATGGATCGAGGACGGCTTTCGACTCTTCTGCAAACTACACAGCGCAGGAGTTTGCCAACGACGTCATCTACACGATCAAGCAAGTCTGCGACGACGAGAACGTTCCGCATCCGACGATCATTCAGGAGTCGGGTCGCTTCCTCGCGGCTTATCACGCGATCCTCGTGACGAACGTGCTCGACGAGATTGAAACAGTCGTCGAAGACATCACTCCGATCGAGATCACCGAAGACGATCCGCAGGTGGTGATTGAGCTCGGCGACTTGCGCGAATCGATCACCGTCAAGAACTACCGTGAGTACTACCACGACGCTCTCGAACATCGCGAAGAGTTGTTCACCCTGTTTAATCTCGGACTGATCTCGCTGGAGGATCGGGCCAAAGGTGAAGTGCTCTTCTGGGACGTTTGCGAGCGGGCAGATCGGCATGCACAGCAAGCGAAATACGTGTCTGAAGAGTTTGGCGATCTTCGGCGTCTGCTATGCGCGAAGTATCTGACTAATTTTTCCGTGTTTAAGTCGGTGCCCGATCACTGGGCGCTCGATCAACTGTTTCCCATCGTCCCGATTCATCATCTCAACAAACCGCCAACGGAATACACGACGCTGTGTGACATCACGTGCGACTCGGACGGTGTGGTGGACAAGTTTGTAGACCTGCACGACGTCAAACAGGTGCTGGAGCTCCACGATCTCAATCCGGATGAACCTTACTATCTTGCGTTCTTGTTGGTTGGCGCGTACCAGGAGGTGATGGGAAATAATCACAACCTCTTCGGCGCTCCTCACGAAGCACACATACACATCGACGAGGAAGGTTTTCTGATCAAGAAAGTGATCAAGGGAACGACAGTCGGCGCGGCGGCGGAGCGAGCCCGCTACGAGCGCAGTCTGTTGCACGACGGGTTCAGGCGTCTGATCACTCGTCGCGTCAAAGACGGAGAGTTGAGTGAGGCGGACGGCGCTGAACTGGCCCAATTCTACGAGTCTAAATATGACGCTTACACGTATCTCGCGGTGAATGGAGTTAAAACGCGTTCGCGGCGCAGCACTGATCATTAATTATGTACTACAGCAATATATCTAGCGAAACGTTAAGTTCGAGAGGTTGACAACCTGCATGGTCACTCAACGAAAACCAAAAGCATCGAAGTATTTGACCACTCCCACGCGGCCCGTCCAGGTGGACCGCGATCGTTCGGTGGCCGGACTCCTCGAAAAGATGGAAGGCACAGGCTTCGGAGGGCGGCAGCTCGCCGAAGCACATCGTATCTGGCTCGACATGCTTGGGGACAACACCACGATCATGGTGGCGGCTTCGGGGGCTTTGATTCCTGCGGGAATGCGCCGTTTGTTGGCTTACGTAATCAAGAATCGTTTTGTCGATGTACTAGTCCTGTCGGGTTCGGTGTTATTTCACGATCTGCACGAAACACTCGGGCGTTATCACTTCCAGGCTCATCCGACCATGACCGATGCGGAGCTGGAGTCGGCGCAGATCAGCCGGATGTGGGACTTGCTTGCGAGTGACGAGGAATATCGAGAAGCAAAAGAGTGGATTGGTGACTTTTCAAAACAGTTGGACCAGACACGCGCGTACTCGGTGCGCGAGTTCCTGCACCTGCTCGGACGAGAACTCGCAGAGATCGCGGCGGAAGATGGCGTGCTGACTTCTGCTTATAAAGCGCGTGTACCGATCTTTTGTCCAGCCATTGCTGATAGCGGTCTCGCAGTCGGAATCGCCGGCGGACGGTTCGAGAAAAAGAACAACTTCCTGTTTGACGTCATTCAGGATGTGCTCGACATGATGAATGTGATGATCCACGCGCGAGTGTCGGGAATCATTAACCTCGGCGGTGGAACGACGAAGAGTTTCATTCAACAAGCGACTCTGTCGTCGTTTATGCAAAAGGAACATCACCACGGGCACAAGTACGCGATTCAGATCTCGACTGACGCTCCGCACCCTGGCGGACGATCGAATGCGGTGTCGTTTGATGAAGGATTGATCTACGGAAAACTGGCGCGCGGAGCGCACACGGCTTACGTTCCGTGTGACGCGACGATCGCGCTGCCGATCTTGATCACGTCGCTCTCGCAAACCGCGGCGAAGTACATGAAGGGGCGGAAGAAACCCAACTTCCAATTCGGCCGCGAGCTCCTCATTGAAGCACCGTAGGGCCACAAAAAGGCACAAAAGAAAGACACAAAGATCTACTTGACCATTTGTGTGCTTATTTGTGCTTTTTGTGATCCTCTCAGGTAGCTCCTCTGGGCATACATTGCTTTATCCGCTTGTTCGATGGCCTGGCCCAGTTCGGTCAGTGACGTAAATCCTGCGACTCCGAAAGAGACCGTGACGGTGAGCGGAATGCCGATCCAGCGCTCGCCGTTCTCTTCGAGAATCTTGTTCAGTTTTTCCATGCGCCGGCTCGCCTCGGGCTGTGGCAGCTTGAACATTAGCACCAGAAATTCATCACCGCCCCAACGAAATAACATGTCGTCCGCGCGGACCAACGATCGCATCGCCCGTGCAACTGCGCGTATCGCTCGGTCGCCGGTAGTGTGGCCCATCGTGTCGTTGATCGGTTTCAGGTTGTCGATGTCGATCACGGCAACACTGCCCGACGTGCCCGTCTCCTCGCCACCGCTTTCAGGCCGTCGAAGCAATGAGTGGAAAGCGTGTCGATTCAGCGCCTCGGTCAGCGGATCCATCTGCACCAGCAACTCGAGTTGATCGCGCGCCTGGAGCAGCTTTTTGTTCGTCATCTCCATTTCGCGACGAACACTCTCCCTCAACACCATCCAAGTGAAAAGCGCTGTGAGAAACAGAACGGCGAGAATCGCCGCGTGGATTATGAAGAGCTCGTTAAAGTTGTGGGACGCGTATGGCAGGATGAGAGAGACTGCAACGGCCGGGATGACCCAGGCGGCAATCCAGTATTTGAGCGCATTGCTCTTGTTTGTTGACCGTATGAAAATGGAAAGCAGCGTGATCAGGAGGACGCCACCACACCGGATGGCGAGACCAACATTCGAATCCATAACGGGGACCTCGTCTAGGCGGAACGAGTTTGCCTTAGGAAAACAGGCAGGAAAGCTTCTGGGCGGTGGTGTCTAGACTCACCGGGTTTGATTCTAGCCGACTGGCGCGCCCACGGCCAAGAGTTTTGTTTGGACAGGATTTACAAGATTCCGCAGGATTCACAAGATCAATCCTGGAAAATCGTGTAAATCCTGTCCAAAACTTACCTCAACCATTGCAGCACTTCCTCTTCATTCGAGCTGCGCGTCCCGCCAACCACGTGAATAAAATACTCTTCGAGCGAGACTGGTCCTTCACCGTCGCCCTCCAGGCGTATGCCTTTTCGCAGCTCATTCAACGAGCCGGAAGCGAGTAATTTGCCCTGGGCGATGATGGCAATGTCGCTGCAAAGACGTTCGACGATCTCGAGGACGTGAGACGTCAGGAAGACTGTCAGTCCTCGCGCTGTCAGTCGCGAAAGTAGATCCTTCAACGTGCGTGAAGCGATCGCATCGACGCCTTCAAACGGCTCGTCGAGAAAGAGTATGTCCGGACGGTGAATCAGCGCGCAGGCGAGCGACAGCTTTTTCTTCATGCCGTGGGAGTATTCGATGATCAGCTTTCTCGGTTCTTCCTGGAGCTCCATGAGTTCCAGTAATTCTTTCGAGCGCTGCGCGATCTCTTCGGAGCGAAGCCCGTACATTCGACCTGTGAACGATAACATCTCCGCGCCGGTTAGGCGCTCGAAGAGATTCAGATCTTCGGGAACAACGCCAATGCGTCTTTTTACGTCCATCGGATTTTGCGCGATGTCGAGATCGAGCACTCTCAATGTGCCGCTCGTCGGAGCGAGCAAACCCGTCAACATCTTTATCGTCGTCGATTTACCGGCGCCGTTCGGCCCGAGGAAGCCGAAGAAGCTGCCGCAATTCACACGCAGATCGATGTGGTCGACCGCGACAAAGTCACCAAACTGCTTGACGAGTGAAGACGTTTCGACTGCGGGTGTGGCTAACATCAGCCACAGATTAACGCGGATTTATGCGGATAGGAAATTAGTGTCGCAGAAGTGCCTTTGCATCGTCAGCACGGACGTATGACGGGAGTTCTCTATGCGTGCTCATCATGAAAGCGTTCGAGCTCGATTGAAGCGCGTTGCCGTGCGTGGCAGCCAAACGCACAAAGCGCCCGAAAGGCGACCAGCCGTAGTAAAAACCGTCTTTCATGCTGACCAGGATGTCAGCCGTCTGTTTTACGCGCGACGTAAAGAGCGACTTGTAGATGTTCGGAACTGCATCGGGATACTTGTGTCCCGCCGTTTTATCGAACCATTCCTTGTCGGTCACAAATCCGCTTTGAAGACGACCTAACTCGAGCGGGTCGCCATTTACGCTTGAATACTGATAACTATTCGTATCCGGTTGATGTTCAATTCGCGCTTGTCCGCGATCGCTTTCCACAACCACCTGATTACCATCTTTGTAAACAGCGAAATCAACGCCCGTAATCTCCGCGATCGTGCGGGCCATTTCCGGGATACGCTGATCACCCGGACAATAAACGGCGGCATAGCTGCATAGACCAAACGCGGGAACTACAGCTTGAAAGCCCCGCTGTTCGAGTGTCGACTTTAGATTTACGCGACGATTCTCCTCGAGATTCATACCATGGTCCGAGAACATCACGATCTCAGTCTCATTGCCGCAGTAGCTTTGAATCTCGCGCAGAATCTTGTCGAGCGACTCCAACGCAACAGCGAGACGATCAGGTCCCTGCGCGTGAAGCAATCCATCAGTGGCCTTGAGGAACGCAAAATAGTCGCGGTTCTGAGGCGCAGTTCGGAAACGCTCTCGAAACCGCTGCATGTCAGTGCGCCAGACACGCTCCGGCGCGACGTAGATCAAAAACTCGAACGCCAACGGCTCCTGGTAATCGAGATCGTCCATGTACGACGACGGGATCTTGTCGGGCGTGCGACGCCCGATGTACTTCCTGATGCCGCCACGCAACTCGCCGGCATTGCGGTCGAAGTACAAACTCTCGTAACCCTGCGGCGGCGTCGCTCCGAGCATCGCAGACAATGCGACGTTGGTCATCGTGGGAAACGGCGAGAGTAGTCGCGTCGGTGGTCCAAAATCATCAAACAGTCCGCGCCCTTTCGACGCCTCGATGATCTTGTGAGGTACGCCGTCGAGACAGAGTAGGAGCCGTCGAGGACGTGTTTTGCCTGCGCCGTTTTTTGACATCTGTTCCCCTATCGTTCTGCTTCCCGTGCCACTGCGTGCTCCGCCTTGTACGCCTGCCGCAAGCCCTTCTTGGCTTCGTCGTGTGCGTCGTAGACGTTTGGACGCGACAACACTTCCTTGTACTGCGCTACAGCTTCGTCGCGCTTGCCCGCGACGTCGAATGAACGCCCGGCATAAAGATGGGCCATCGTGATCAAGCCAGCTTCGCCGCGATCGACTTTCGTCGCCGCCAGAAACTCTTTCGCGGCTCGATCGTGATAACCAGCCATCATCAGCACTTCGCCGTACTTGAAGTGAATCAGATCAAGCGCACGCGCCGCAGCGTCGCGCATGTTTCGATCGCGCAACACTTCATCGAAAGTAGCGAACGCTTCCTTCTCTGCCTGAGCGGCGCCCGCAGCGTCATTCTCTTGTCTCTTGACTCCGGCGATCGAAACCAGCGCATCGGCGGTTTCGAGCCGCAAAAGATAGTTGCGCGGGTATTTCGCGCTGAGCTCGCGCGCCAGTTTCAACACATCGGCAAAACGTTTTTCGCGACGGTATAGCAGGATGAGGACCGTCTTCGCATCGTCCTGCGCCCAGCGACCTTCCTTCGCAACCTGCTCCAGCATCGTGAGTCCGCGTTTTTTCGAACCACGGAACCCGGTGACGCCGGCGAGGATTTTGATTCCCAAGGGCAATGAACCGACCGTGTATTCGTAAAGCCCGATCGTGATTTGCGCGTCGATATACTTCGGATCGAGCTTCAACACTTCGCGATGATGATTGACAGCGTCATTGCCGTCGCGCAATGCCGCGAAATGTCGACGCTCCACCGCTTCTTCAAAAGCAGCTTTCAGTCCTTCAGTGTTCGCCAGAAAATCGCGCGCTTCAATGTTCTTTGGATCCTGCTTCAGTTTTGCTTCGGCGAGGCGTTTGGCTTCTCGAGTAAAATTGCGAAACTCCGTAACGATCTTTGGATCGACTTTGTCGTCGCCGCTGGTATAGAAAGTTTCGGAACTGTAAAGCGACCCCTGCAATCGGCGCGATTCGTAAAGCGTCTTGATCCAGACGCGTGCGGCGAGCAGTTGATAACCACCCGGATGATTCGGAATGAGTTTTACGATCTCTTTGAAGTCGCGCTCTGCTTTGTCGTAGTCGATATTGTAAAGCGCGTCGAGACCGCTGCGTCGCAGCTCCTCGAAGCGCGCGCGTTCAGCGTCAGTTATCCATTGTGATGTTGGCGATGAAGGCTGCTGTGCCGACGAAAGCGTCGACATCAGCAATAAAACCAGAACACCAAAATACTTCACTTAACTTCCTCCATAACGCGTTCAGAGTTCAGCCTTTAGGCTGCGGCTTGACGAGCAAGCTAAAGCTTGAACTCTAAACTACTTTTCAAACGACTCCATATACTTCACACCAGATCCGGTGTTGAATAAAACTACGCGGTCGTTAGTACTCACCTGGTCCATATCGATTAACTTCCTTAACGCCGGCAAACACGCCGCACCTTCCGGCGCGCAAAACACACCTTCCGCCGCACCGATCTCCCGCGTCGCCGCAATCAACTCTTCATCCGTAACACTAACGGCGGTTCCGCCCGACTCTCGCAACGCATCAAGGATCAAAAAGTCACCTATCGCCTTCGGCACGCGCAACCCCGACGCCGTGGTCGCAGCATTCGGAAACTCATCCGCAAACCGCTTCCCTTCCTCAAACGCACGCACGATCGGAGCACATCCTGCCGCTTGCACCGTCACCATTCGCGGTCGCTTGCTTCCGATCCAACCCATCTGCTCCATCTCGTCGAACGCTTTCCACATTCCAATCAAACCCGTGCCGCCGCCCGTCGGGTAAATGATCACGTCCGGCAACTCCCAGTTCAGTTGCTCTGCGACTTCGTAACCGAGCGTTTTCTTTCCTTCGACGCGATACGGTTCCTTCAACGTGGAAACGTCGAACCAGCCCTCGGCTTCTTTCCGCTTCGCGACTTCAGCCCCGCAGTCGGTAATCAAGCCATCCATCAACGTCACGTGAGCGCCCGTTTGCTCACACTCGACTACGTTCGCGCGCGGGGTGTCGCGCGGCATGAAGATGAACGACTCGAGTCCCGCCCGCGCAGCGTATGCCGCTAGAGCTCCAGCAGCATTTCCGGCGGATGGAACAGCAACTTTACGCGCTCCCAACTCCCGCGCCATCGAGATGGCGACAGCCATTCCACGTGCCTTGAAACTCTGAGTCGGGTTCTGGGATTCGTCTTTGATGTACAACTCACGAATCCCGACTGTCTCGCCCAATCGTTCGGCTCGCAGCAGCGGCGTCCATCCCTCGCCGAGCGAGATGATGTTGTCGTCCTGTTCGACCGGCAAAACCTCTCGATAGCGCCAAAGGTCAGCGCGCCGGCCAGCCAGCGATTCTTTTGTCAAACTTGTTTTACTGCGGTTCAGATCGTAGCGAACCAACAAAGGCTTACCGCAGTTGCGACAGAGGTTGAGCAACCGACGTGCCTCATGCTCCAGGCCACAAAGGCCACATTCAAGATGGGTTATGTTCATGGAAAGATTCTATCAAGTCAGGTGGGGTGCAGTAATTCTTGTGCACTCGGAGCAGAAGTGTTAAGGCCACAGAGACGCGGATGAAGACGGATAAAGATCCGCTTTCAATCTGCGTTCATCTGTGGCCCCGACAATTTCCAGTGAAAACGGGCCTCAGTGGCCGCCGTGTCCACTGTTGCCGTCGATCTGGCTGCGGATTTCGCCGCCTGGCCAGCGGGTGCTGTGAACGTTTACGTAGGTGGCGCCGGCACGAATCGCGGCGATCAGTTCATCGAGTTCTCCCGCGCTGATGCCACGCTCATTCGCCAGGTTCGTCACGTCCGCTGCCGTGATCGTGCCTGAAATCGTGGCGGGTGGCGCCGGACAGGGTTGAGTCCCGGCCGGACCATTTCCGAGATTGGTGCAAAGGAACACGCTGATAGGTCCCGTTATCGCCCTCTGCCCAAAATGGATATGAGCCTGTTGGACGGCACCTTCGAGATCGGCATAGCTCAGCTCCCAGTCGATTCGCGATTCATCATTGCTGATACGCGCGGTAAAGGTTCCGTTTCCGGTCGTCGAAACTGCGCCGCCGCCCGAGGCCGCGGTTTCCTCATATCCCGTTAGGATCTCACTGATTCTTTTGAAACCGCCCTGTCCAAGAATGATGGTCGTGGCCGACACGAGGGCAATCACTGCAAGAGACAATACTAGTCTTCGCATTCCTTTTTCCTCCCTAAGTTTCTGTTGTAAGCGGGGGGCGCATAATATCAGGTGTTCCATAAAGAAGGAAGTGGGAAAGCCACAAAGAAGCACAAAAAGCAACAAAGATTTAACTGCCATTTGTGCTTTTTGGTGGCTTCATTTACCTTGTGTTCTTCTTTATGGCGATAAGTCTTCTGGCTCTCGATCTCGACGGGACTCTGCTCGATTCTCGTGGACGTATTTCTGAGCGCAATCGCCTCGCAATTGAAAACGCACGCGAACAAGGGGTGCGCGTCGCGCTCGTTACCGGGCGGCGCTTTCGCGATTCGCGCCCGGTTGCTTTGGAGTTGGGCCTCGACGTTCCGCTGATCTCCCATAACGGAGCGCTCACTAAACACGCGGCCACACTTCAGACCGTCTCTGTACTCCCGTTACCACTCGCAGCCGCGCGCGAGGCGTTGCGAGTCGGTCGTGAAGCCGGTGCTGATGCGCTACTGAGTGACGATCATGACGGACTGGGAGTACTGATTTACGATCACCTCAGTTCCGAGAACTCGGCGGCTCACCGGTACGTTACCTGGGCGCGTCGAATTCATGGTGACGAAGGTGCAAACGCAGTACACCAAGTGACATCCCTCGAAGACTATATGGACCACGACCCCGTACATCTCGCGTTCTCAGGCGGTTGTGACGAGATGGACCAACTCGAAAAGGCACTGCACGACGAGCTCGGTTCGACGGTGAAGATTCTCGGGACGAAGTACCTCGAACAGGATTTTACGTTGCTGGATATTCTGAACCCGGCAGCGTCGAAAGGCGCGGGAGTAGCGGCCGCAGCAGCCGAGTTGGGAGCTACTCGCGAAGAGATCATGGCCATCGGCGACAACTACAACGATCTTGAAATGCTGCTCTTCGCAGGCACGGGCGTGGTAATGGCGAATGCGCCACTTTCATTGCGCGAGATTGCAGGCCTGCACCCGACGGCTTCCAACAAAGACGACGGTGTCGCGCTCGCGATCGAGCGATTCATATTGACCCCTCCGCAATCAATCAACCAGTAAGGAGAAGACATGGCAAATCGAACGGCAGTGATCCAGACAAACAAAGGGACGATTCGAGTCGAGCTTTTGGAATCGGACGCACCCAAGACGACCGAGAATTTCATAACGTTGGCCCAGCGCGGTTATTACGACGGCATCATCTTTCACCGCGTGATTAACGGCTTCATGATCCAGGGCGGCGATCCGACGGGCAGCGGTCGTGGCGGAGAGTCTGCATGGGGCGGACGTTTCAATGACGAGATCGATCCGAAGTCGCCGGTGTATCAGAGAGGCTACAAAGCCGGTACGATGGCCATGGCGAATGCTGGTCCAAACACGAATGGATCGCAGTTCTTCATCATGCACAAAGACTACGGTTTACCGCCAAGTTACACGATCTTTGGCAGAGTGACTGAGGGGCAGGATGTAGTGGATGCGATAGCGACGAGTAAGACTGGTCCGGGAGATCGGCCGGAGTCGGAAGTGAAGATGGAAAAGGTCACTATCGAATAGAAAGGCAGTACACAAATCACACAAAATTGATTCTGTGTAATATGTGTACTCATAAGGGCATGGCGCCGCCGCCGATGCGAGACGCTGAACGGATGGCGTTAGTTACATATTCTTTCGCGGCGCCGACTGCTTCTTTGAGGGTCATTCCTTTACCGAGACAAGCAGCAATCGCGGCTGACAAAGTGCACCCGGAGCCGTGTACTTCACCGACGTCGAGATACTCACTACGAAATTCAGTGAAGGTCCCATCATCGCTCAAAAGAATGTCGACGGCGTCCCCTCTGTGTCCACCCTTCACGAGCACGGCGCGCGCACCGAGTGATTGAATTGTCTCGGCCGCGCGTCGCATGTCTGCTTCGGTGTGAATCGGAAAGCCTGCGAGCTTCTCAGCCTCCGGGATGTTCGGCGTAACGACGCGCGCCAGCGGAAACAACTTCGTCTTCAAGATCTGAAAAGCCTCATCGTCGATCAGAACGTCTCCGGACGTCGCAACCACCACCGGATCCACCACCGGCGCCGGCAGGTTTCCTTCCGCGAAGAGTCGAGCAACTTCAGCAACGATCTCCGCCGTCGGCAACATTCCGGTCTTCGCACCAGCAACATTCAGGTCCTGAACAATCGGTTCTACCTGCGCTCGCAACGTTGCGGCTGTCTGATGCTCCGCGCCAAATACGCCAGTCGTGTTCTGATAAGTGATCGACGTCAACGCCGCTGCGGGAAAACAGCCGAGCGCGGCAATCGTTTTGATATCGGCAACAATCCCTGCGCCGCCCGATGGATCGAGGCCCGCGATCGTGAGCACGACTGGTTTATCGGTAGACACTTCTAATCACCTCGACGATCGATGATATTCGCTCGGCGTCGTTCAATAACCGTATCGCAGCGACGCCACTCGCACCAGCTTCGAAGCACGCAGCGACGTTGTCGAGTGTGATACCGCCAATCGCAACGACAGGAAACCCGCGCAGTTCGCTCGTGGTCTCCCGAAGCTTCTCCAACCCCTGCGGCTCACCAAATTCACGCTTCGACTCTGTCGCGAAGACTGGGCCAAAGACCACGAAATCAGCCCCGCGAACTCTCGCCATGCGGGCTTCTTCGCGCGAGTGAGTGGAAACGCCGATTAAAAACTCCCGACCATAAATCTTTCGCATCACATCCGCGGGCAATGACTGCCCTGTCAGATGCACACCATCCGCGCCCGTAGCACGCGCGATATCCGATCGATCATTGACGAGCAATCGCGTGTCGCTGCCGCGCGTAATCTCCACGGCTCGATTCACAAGCTCGTACAGCACGCGTCCCGGCAACAATTTCTCACGTATCTGAAAGAGAGGAACCTTAGCAGAGACGGCAGCTTCGATTAACGGAAGGATGTCTTCAGGAGTTCTCGTCGCGCCGTTCGTTATCGGATAGATGATCGGAAGGTCGAGCGGCATTTTTGGCGGGGTCAGTCTGACTCTGCAAAGCCCTGACTGTTTTCTTAAAGTTGAAAATCTCCCAGAACGCGATCCCGAGATTCAAAATCCCGACGCCGCTCACAGCGCCACGGACCCAGCCCGAAGCGACGACGGTCTGTATTCCCTGAATCCCTGTCGTGCGAGCAGCATATAACAGAAAATAGTTGTTGCCCCAGTCGCTGATTCCCCACATGCCGTGCGGCCACCATGGCAACACCGTGAGGAAGATGCCGATCTCCAGGCACAGAATGATGTAAAAAATGACACTGAGCTTTGCTGACATCTTTGGTGCTGTTTTGTGGCTACTCCTGCTTCTGTCTCAACTGGCTTAGCTTCTCCGCAACTTCACGATACGAAACATCGACACCGTAAACTTCTGTGTAGAACTCCCGCGCCTGTTTCAAGTCGCCGAGTTGCTCGTACGCTGAAGCCAATTCGTAACGCAACGCCTGGTACTCGTCTTCACTGTGACCTGGCGCGGCCAGTCCTTTCTTGAACCATAACACCGCAGCTTCGGGCATTCCCTTGTGAATGAAACAATGACCGAGCATGTTGCAACACTGTAGATAACGAGACGTGCCGTCGTTTGGTTTAACCAGGTTCGCTGCGTTTTGAAACTCCTGGATCGCCTCGTCCATGAGATCCATCTCTTTGTAAGCGGTTCCCATGTTGTAATGAGTTTCGTAATCCTCGCGCACGTCGTCGCCTTCTTCGGCGACACGAAATTCTTCGAAGAGCTCGGCAAGACCCGCGTCGATGCCGGCCATTGGCTTGGCCACATTGTTGCCACCATCGCCGGCGACTGTTGCTGATATCTCTTCCGCGCCGCCAAACTCAAACACTGCCGGCGCCGGTTGTTGATCTCGCGAAGCAGCAAGCTTATCGCGTCGCGACTGGATGTCGGGATGCGGCCCGAATTGTCTCTCGAGCATCTCGAGCGTGTCGACAGCGATGTCTGCGTAGCCCTGAGCGATGTAAAAGTCGACGCTCTCGAGCTCCTGTCGCATCTGGGTTTCCTGGCGTGCTTCTTCTTCCGGACCCGTGGCGACCGGAGCAGCCGGCGTGTCATCCGGTTCTACGATGCTGAAGTCAACTTCCTGAAAATCAGTCGATAACGCGGACGATTCTTCTTCGTTGAGATCAGCGAACGATGCTGTCGGATCGGAGAACGTTGACGCATTCGTTTCGAACTCGTCAGCCGTAGCCGACGGAAGCTGCTCCTGCTCGTCGATAACTGCGAATGTCTCAAACTGCGGGACATCGGACCCTTCAGTCTCTGCGTCACCCGTAGTAGGGGCCGACAAGTCTTCAGTGTCGTCCTGCAAACCGCCGAGCAGGTTCAGTCGATCGAGATAACGCTGCTCGTCAGGTGCGAGTCGCACTAATTGCGTCAACGCGTATCGTTCCTCATCCACCAGCTCCGACGCTTCCGCCGACTCCGCCAAACGCTCGAGCGATGAGCGCAACGCGTCCATGTCACGTTGCCACCAGTGAATGCGAACCAGCATTCGCAACGCCGCAACGTGATCGGGATTACGAACCAAAACCTGATTGACGAGCTCGAGCAGCTCTCTCTCTTCACGTCCCGCAAGCATGCGCTCGATGATCGTCGAGAGGATGCGTATGACTTCGTCAACTTCGCCGGCTTTCAAATAGAGACGAGTAACCGGAAGGTATTGCGTGTAGTGCGACGCGTCCTGGGCCATGAGCATCGACGTGGCCCGCTCCGCGCCTTTCGGATCTTCAGCCTCGAGATAAGCGCGCGCGAGCATCGAGACGAGCTCGTTGTCGTCTTCACGACCTTCGACGACACGCTCCAGCACTTCCGCTGCTTCATCAGCAGTGCCGCGCGCGATATGCGTTTCGAGCATGCCGCGCAGAGCTTCAATATCGTCGCGCACTAACTGCAACGCTTTTGAATACGCCTCGAGCGCTTTGTCCTGCGCGCCGGTCTGGTGGAGGCGATTCGCGGCCTGCACAAACGCGGCGGCCGCTTCGCGACGCATGTTTTCTTTGAGATAACCGTCAGCGAGCTTCAACCGGATTTCCGTGTTGTTCGGATCGAGGTCGGCGATCTTGTGAAGAATGTCGAGCGCTTTCTTGTTGTCGCCCGAACGTGTGTACGCGTCGGCGACGACGAGATACTGCGAGCGCGCATCGTGAACCAGACCCTGGGTGGCGTAGAGCTCGGCGAGTTTATGAGCGACGATCGGATCGCGTGTGCGAAGACGCTCGATCTTCTTGTACATCGCAATCGCTTTGAGATTGAATTCCTGCGCGCTGTAGTGTTCGGCGATGCGTTCGAAACACGCGATCGCTTCATCTTTCTTGTTCGCGCGCACGTAAAGATCACCCAGCATGTTCAAGGTGGTGAGATCGTCGGCGTCGTTGTCGACGATTTGACGATACTCCTTGATTGCTGCGTTGATCTTTCCCTGCGACAGGGATTTCTCAGCGGCTTTTAGGACCTTAGCTTTATCGAAAGCCATCAGGATTCTTATGTATCATTAAAACTGTGTCGGCGGCTTTAATCGTGGCAGCGGGCAGCGGGCATTGCCATTTACGTTAAGCGCTTGTCAAAACTCCACTTGCAACTCCGGCAAAATAGCCGCGAGATACGCTAACATGCGTAAATAAAGGGTGTCAACGCAGGTATTTCCAACCGAAGCCGCTCGCGTCTCGACGTCAAAGCTGGGGCAGCAAATTGCTTTCGCAGGACTCGTCATCTACGTTGTTTTTGCGCCCCACTCTGTCGCTGTAAGCGCCAGCGGCGTCGCGATCGCCGGCGGTGGATGGCTAATCAGGACGCTCGGAACCGGAAATCTCGGCCTTCGTCGCTCGAAATTTGACCTCGTGATCGTGTTGTTGCTGCTGTGGAGTATTGCCTCCGCGTTCCTCTCAGAAGAACCGCAAATCAGTATCCCAAAACTCACCGCGCTATGGTCGGTATTTCTGTTTTACCTCACGCGGGCAACAGTCAACAGACGAACGGCATTCGTGCTGGTTGCGCTCCTGATTTTGTCAGGGTGCTTTGGAGCGCTGTTTAGTGCGTTCGATTTGGTGCGAGGACGCGGCGTTGTCGTCGAGAGCATCGGGTTCAACAGTCCTTTTCATCAAGTTGGCATTCAACCGGGTGACACGATCTGGCAGGTGAACCGTCGTCGAGTGTATTCGGTTGCTGATCTGGATGAAGCCTTGAAGCAGGTTCCTGCGAACACGCCGGTTGCGGTCGGGATCATTTCGCGTGGTGAACAGGTTGAGCGTCCGGGAATGGTAGTCAATGCATCACCATCCGGAATCACCGGGAGTGAACGGAATCATCGATTCCGCGCTTCGGGTTTGACGCGACATTACCCAACGTTCGCCGAGCTCATGCAGATGATCGGGCTGCTTGCTTTGGGAATCGCCCTCGCACACCTCAGAAACCACGGTGCGAACAAGTATCTCAGAGTCGCTCTGGTCGCCGGACTGCTATTGACGACGGGACTCATTTTCGCGGCGATGCGGACGGTGATTGTGGCGCTTGTGATCGGCGCGACCGTGATCGCGTGGAGGTCGCTGCGTGGCGTTTACAAGTTTGTCTTCACGTTCGCGCTGTTCTTTGTTCTTGCGTTCGGGGCGGTAGTCGTGTGGCAAACCCGCGATCGCGATTCGCTACTGCTCGGCGATCCGAGTTCGTCATTGCGGATGCAGGTCGCGCGTGTCGGTCTCTCGCGCATTCCGGTTCATCCGATCTTCGGGCACGGCATGGACGCGA
>Ga0114129_10005288_pt1 | contig 18214 bp, 13 predicted proteins | sample RhiMetdeltSRZDD1_FD_80071 | JGI IMG/M metagenome (GOLD analysis project Ga0114129, IMG submission 80071) | Populus rhizosphere microbial communities from Tennessee, USA - Rhizosphere MetaG P. deltoides SRZDD1 (version 2) (version 2) | ecosystem: Host-associated > Plants > Roots > Rhizosphere >...
ACCTCTTACCTCTTACCTCTTACCTCTTACCTCTTACCTCTTACCTCTTACCTTATACCGTCATACCTATACGGCCGCCGCCACCGGCGCGTCCCACCCGTGCGCGCTGCGGACGTCGAGAAGGAGCCGCAGCACGTCGTTCCACGTCTTCTGTTCCATCATCGTCGCGTTCGGGAACATGCAGCCGTCCCAGCAAATGTGCTCGAACGCTTTCGTCGGCTCGCCGCGTTCGTCGCGCATCCAGAAGCCGGCGTGACGGACGACGTCGAGCTTGCCGTTCGGATCGGTCGGCAGGCAATGACGGCCCGTCTTGTCGTGCGTGCCGGAGCCGAAAACAGTCGCGTCGTTTTGCGCGACATGGAAATCGTTCGTCCACGGCCGCAGCGCGTTCGTCAGCGTCCGGAGCGCCGCGTCCAGCTGATCTCGATCTTTCCAGTCGTAGCGCTCCGGCAGGATCCGATCCTCCGGCGCGTTGGCGCCCATCGTGAACAGCAGCGTGTGCGCCATGTCGGCCTGGAACCCGAGCGTCTTCGGACGGTCGACCATCTCCAGCAGCTGCACCATGCGCTTCCAGCTGTGCATGCCGCCCCAGCAGATCTCGCCCTCCGCGGCAAGCCGCTCGCCGTGATCCTCCGCGATGTCGCACGCGCGGCGGAACGTGTCGGCGATCCGCTTCGTGTTCGCATCGGGATCCTTCGACCAGTCGCCTGGACTCGTCGCGGAGTCGATTCGCACGATGCCGTACGGCCGGATGCCCATCGCCCGCAGCTTGCGGCCGATTGCGCACGCCTTGCGCACCTGCGTCAGAAAGTTTGTGCGGTCCTCGTCGCTGCCCATCGCCGAGCCGCCGCCGGTCGGCGGCCACACAGGCGCGACGAGCGAGCCGGCCACGAACCCCTTCGACGCGAGCTTGTCCGCGAGCCGCTCGAGATCGCCGTCGGTCGCGTCGATGCTGACGTGCGGATCGGACAAAAAGAGGTCGACGCCGTCGAATCGCGTTCCGTCGACCGAGGCGTTCGCCGTCAGGTCGAGCATCGTGTCGAGATCGATCGCGGGCTCGGCGCCGGGACTGCCTTTCCCGACGAGGCCGGGCCACATCGCATTGTGAAGTTTCGGAAAAAGCATAACTTTCAACTCTCAACTTTCAACTTCAGTTCCCAGGTTCTCAGTTGTACGTTTTCAGTTTTGGATTTTCGGGATTTCCTGGTCCGAAGTGCTTGAGGATGACGAGCGGATCGGTCTCGCTCCGGTTCTCGATGCGTACGCCGGCGAGCGCGGCGCCTTCGGTGACGAACAGCTCGTCTTCCGTCGTCTCGCCGTAGCGGATCATCGTCGGCGCGGAGACGCCGAGCTTCCCGAACGTGCCGTGCCCCTGCACGACGATCAACCCGTACGCGGCCGAGTCCCTGATGACCGCGGCCCGCTTCGGCAGCACGGTCAGCTCCTTCGCCGAGTAGTAGCCGGTGCCGTAACACACCCACTGCTCGCGATAACCGTCGGCCTCGCTTTCGGCGAACGAGCGGACCGGACACGGAAACACGCGATTGGACTTCGCGAACTCGGGATTCACGTTCGCGTCCCAATCGAGCATCTCGACGAGGTAATCGAGATCGTGATGGTGTTCCTTCGGCACGTCCTTCGTCATCAGGTCCCACGGCACGATGCGGCCGTCGACCTCCGACTGGAACATCGCGAACACGTCGCTGTTCACCTGCGGCTCGTAAGTGACGAGCGAGCCGGGCGCGTGCAGGATCCGCGGGTTGATCTGCCAGCCGGTTCCCGGCTGCAGCCGGAACGCGCGCGAGAGATTGAGGATGCCGTTGTCGCCCTTGTGCCAGTTCTCGAGGCAGCGCCGCACGTCGGCTTTCGTCGTGCCCGGCTCGAGCCCCATGAACGTGTACGGGAAGGCGTTGAAGATCTGGTTGTACTGCGGCGGAAAATAGTACGCCTCCGGCTTGCCGCGGCGCCCCAGGAGCTTCGCCTGCTCCTCGCTCTGGTGCATGTGATGCGGAATCGGCCCGAGGTTGTCGAAGAACTTGCACAGAAGGTTCCAGCCGCCCTCGCGCGCCATCGTCGCGGACCCGATCAGCAGATCGCCGGCGGCGTCGACCGCATCCTTCAGCAGAAAGCGGCCGCCGTTCGCGCGGACGTAGCTCAATCCTTCGTCAGGCGGCGTGCCGGGACCGTTGTCGGCGTTGGTCGTCGAGGAGAACCATCGCTCGTTGATGCCGCCGCGATGGCCGCCGAGCGCGTAGAGATCGTCGGGATGCAGCCGAAGGCGCCGCCCCGGGATCATGAACGTGCGCGGGACCCAGTTCGGATCCAGCCGCAGAATCCCGCCGCCGCCGTCGATCGCTGCCTTGACGTCGGAACGCGTCACAGGAGCCTCGTACAGCACGAAAACACGAAATCACGAAAACACGAAAAAGAAGAAACCTGTACGCGATTCTGTTTTGTCGTTTCGTGGTTTCGGGTTTTCGTGGTTTCGTGCCAGCTTTTCATCACGCGAGTTTCGTGGTTCAGTGCTCGATCGGAATCCCGAAGCAGTACAGCGTGTTGTCGTACGTCGTGAAGTACACGCGGCCGTTCGCGATCGAGAGCGCCGCGAAGTGCGTGAACGACGTCACCTGGTTGCCACTCGACCACAGCTCCTTGCCGGTCGCGGCGTCGAGCGCGTACAGCACGGCGTTCGCGGACTTCTCGGCGCGCACGTCCGCCTGATAGAGACCGCCTTCGCGATCGTTCGCCTGGCGGACCCACTCGCCGGTGCTCAACGCAAACACGATCCCGTTCGCGATCGCCGGCGGCGCCGGCGTGATCATGTTGCGCGACATCCAGACCGGCGTCAGCACCGGCTTGCCGTTCTTCTCTTCGACCTTGAAGGCGACGATGCTGCCGACGTTGGCTTCGCCGTTCGTAATCGGGAACTTGAACGCGGAATGGCGCGGTCCCCAGACCGGCGCGAGCACCCAGCGCGTGCCCTGCGCATCTTCCCAGCTCGCCAGACTGCCCCACGTGCCGGCACCGGCGAAGTCGACGTCCTCGTTCGAGACGAGCTCCGATCGGAACAGCGCCGTCCGATGGTCGGCTCCGCCCAGCGACTGCGAGTCGACCATGAACAGCCGCCCTTCCTTGCCCGATCCGACGATCAGCTCGCGCCCCTTGTAGGGGAACACGACCGGCGTGACGTTCATGTCGAGGTCGCGCTTGTACAGCCACTCCGCGTTCGACGGCGCGTACCAATCCTTCAGCTTCAGCTCTTTCGGCGTGAGCGCGACGATCGCGTTCGCGTACCGATTCGTCGCCGGATCGTACGTCCCGTCGCCCGTTTCGGCGTACACGGTGCCGTCGGCGCCGATCGCCGGACCGGCGATGCCCCACAGCCCGCCGCTGCCCGATCGCCAGTAGCGGACCGTCTTCGCGGGATCGCTCAGATCGAGTGAGTACACGCTGTTCGGATTGCCGCCGCATCCCTGTCCGGTGATCGTGTAGATGACGTTGTCGCGATACGCGAGCGCGTACGGCTTGCCGTTCGGCGGCAGGAACTTCATCGCCGGCACCGTCTCGTCGCCGGTGTTGATGTTCACCTGGTGCAGGTTGCCGTCGCCGGTGAGGACGAACACCGGCCGGACCGCGAATGGGTTGTTGCCGCGCTGCGGCGCCGGGGCCGGCGCGCCGGGCTGAGCAGCCGCGCCGCCGCGCGCCGCGCCCGGTTGCGCCGGAGCGGCGCCCGGCGGTGTCGGCGGCGGAGGCCCGCCAGGTCCGCGGCCGCGCTGCGGAGGCGGCGGCACCACCGGCCACGCCGTCAGACCGCCAGGGCACAGAAACGAGGCCTGCGGCGTCTCAGGCTGCTCGGCCTGCCACTCGAAATGCTTCTTCCAGAACACGCGCCCGAGATCCGCGTCGATCGCGACGAGATCGTTGGTCGTCGTCGCGACGAACGCGAGCTCCTTGAAGCCGCGGTCGGTGATGGCACGCTCGACGATCAGCGGACCGAAGAGCGAGTAGACGGACCGCTGTTTGGTATCCAGCTTCACCTTCCAGAGAAGCTGCATGTTCTTCAGCGTGTCCTTGGAGATCTTGGTTTCGTCGCGCTGCCAGCCGTCGCGGAGGTTGCTGCCGCTGTGCGTCGTCCAGTCGGCGCCCCGCAGCGGTACCACGACGACAGCCGCGACCAGCGCAGCCCAGTTGAGAAGTCTTCGCATGTTTCGCAGTCTTATCCGCGGTGACGATACTTCCGCCGATTCGGCGGCATCAAGCCTCAAGGGCGCGCCGCGTCGCCGTTTCGCACAGGAAGACGGCACGACTTCCTCCTTTGGGCACGTAATTCGCTGGCGTTCAACGATTTTGACGCCTTCAGACCTGAGCAACCACCGCCCGAACAGGCCGGGCCGCCATTTTGCGATGTGAAACACGCTAGAACACGAACCGGTCCTTGCGCGCGTCCACTTTTGCGGCGTCGAGACCCTTCACCTTCTTCAGGTCCTCGAGCGACGTGAACTTCTCGTGTTCCGTCCGGTACTTCACGACCGCCTCGCCGACGTCGTCGGAGACGTCGAGCGTCTTCGCGAGCTCCCTGGCGTCGGCTTTGTTGACGAAGATCAAGGAGAAGTGCTTGTCGAGGTACTCGAGGATCTGATTCCACTCGTCGTTCGTGCCTTCGGCGCCGTTGGCGGCCATGTCGTCGAGCGTCTTGCTCCACTCGTCACGCGTCTTGAATTGCGCGACCGCGCTCTCCGGCCCGTGGCAGTCGCTGCAGACTTTCAGCAGCGCCGCCTTGCCCGGACCGTCGGGAAACTTCGACGCCTGCGACGACGTGGACACCGATGCGATCGCCGTCAGGAACGCGGCCGCCGCGATGGTCAGCGGCGCGCGCGAACGAACGGTCATACGGCGATGATAATGCATCACCACCGTGAGGGTTCGGTGCCGGTCAGCTCAACTTTTTCACCCACATATTGCGAACGGACACCCTGGTCGTCGCTTCGATCTCGATTCCGAAGAGTCCGGCCTGGTTGTTGGACGACGACGGATCGTCGTCGATCATCACGGCCATCAACTGATCGTTGACGATGTGGAGGAACGTGCCGCCGCGGGCGATGACGACATATCGATTCCAGTCGTTCATGCGGACGACCGAGCCGAGCGCGTCGCGGTCCGCGATGGTGCCCATCAGCCGCTTGCTGCGCGCGCCGAATCCTTCGACCACCTGACCTCGCCACGCGAGGATGCGCATCGGCGTGTTCTCGGAATAGAACTGCCCCGTGTAGACGCGGCTGGGCCAGAAGTCCGCCTGCGGACCGGTCATCATCCAATCGAGGTTCACGGGGCCGACGTTGGCGGTGACCTCCGGCCGAATGGTCGCCAGCCATGGCAGGCCGGTCTTGCTGCGGTACTGAATTCCGCTCCCGCCGTCGCCTTCGATCTTGATCTCGAACTTCAGCGTGAAGTCCTTTGCCTCGAGATTGCGGTAGACGAGATAGCTGTTGCCGCTCGGGTTGCTCGGCGTGGATTCGCCGACGATCGCGCCGCTCGCCACGCGCCAGAACTTCGGATTGCCGTCCCAGCCTTTCAGGCTCACGCCGTCGAAGAGCGAGACGTAGCCATCGTGATCGTTGAAATCGATCGGGCTCGGCTCGGTGAAGCGCAGCGATCCGCCGCGGCCGGTTTGTGTCGCCGGCTGCTGCTGCATCATGCGCGCGCCGACCTGAACGCCGACGGCGAGGCCGGCAGCGCCGATCACGACCGTCCACAGCGACCTACTCATGTCCTCTCCCCACCGGGTGACAGATGCGTGAAGGCGTTTCTCGAACCAGGGTTCCCGTCGTCAGAAGTGTATATTCGTCCGGTCCGTGCTTGCTTTCGACTTCGCTCCGCGAACGCGCATCGTCTTCGGCGATGGCGCGCTCGCCCGGCTTCCCGAGCTCGCCCGCGAGCTCTCGTTCTCACGCGCGCTCCTCGTCGCGGACTGCGGCATCGTCTCGATCGGGCACGCCGCGCGCGCCGCGGCGCTCCTGAACGGCGCGGGGATCGCGACGTTCGGCTTCCACGACTTCGACAGCAATCCGGACGACCGGATGGTCGACGCCGGCCGTGCGTTCGCGTCGGCGCACGCCGTCGATTCGATCGTCGCCATCGGCGGCGGCAGCTCGCTCGATTGCGCGAAGGGAATCAACTTCGTGCTCACGAACGGCGGCACCATGCGCGACTACTGGGGATTCGGCAAGGCGTCGCGTCCCATGCTGCCGTCGATCGGCGTGCCGACGACGGCGGGGACCGGCAGCGAGGCGCAGTCGTACGCGTTGATCTCCGACGCGCAGACGCACGTGAAGATGGCGTGCGGCGACCTGAACGCCGCGTTTCGCGCGGCGATTCTCGATCCCGCGCTGACCGTGTCGCAGCCGCGCGAGGTGGCGGCGCTCGCGGGCTACGACGCGATCTCGCATGCCGTCGAGTCCTACGTCACGGCGAAGCGCACGGCGATCTCGGATGCGTTCGCGCTGCACGCGTGGCAACTTCTCGCGGGGAACTACGAGCGCGTCCTCAGATCGCCGAACGATCTGGCCGCGCGCGGGGCCATGCTCGTCGGCGCGCACGAGGCCGGCATCGCGATCGAGCAGTCGATGCTCGGCGCGACGCACGCATGCGCCAACCCGCTGACGGCGCGCTACGGCACGGTGCACGGGGCAGCGATCGCCGTGATGCTGCCGCACGTGGTCCGCTGGAACGCCGATCACGTCGGGGAGCGCTATGCGGATCTGCTGCGCGTCGCCGGCCTGGAAGCCGGCGCGGAGAATGCAGCCGAGCGTCTGGCCAGTCGGCTCGAGGATCTCGCGCGTCCCGCCGGGCTCGCGTCGACGCTGCGCCAGATCGGCGCCGTGCGCGGCGACTTCGACACGCTCGCCGCCGACGCGGCGACGCAATGGACCGGAACGTTCAACCCGCGTCCGTTCGACGCCGCGGGTGCCCGCGAGTTGTACGAACGAGCGTTCTGAACCCTACGAACCACGAAGCCCACAAAGTAAGGTCGCGCAGCCCCGTCAGGCCGGCCTGGCGCTAAACTTTCGGTCCATGAATTCCTTACGAATCGCCCTCATCCTTGCCCTCGCATCGGTGGCTTCCGGTTCGGCGGCGAACTGGCCGCAGTGGCGCGGCCCGGCCGGGAACGGGAGCACCGACGAAAAGAACCTGCCCGAGCGGTGGTCCGCGACGGACAACGTGACGTGGAAGGCGGAGCTCGCGGGCGAAGGCGTCTCGAGCCCGATCGTCTACGGCGACCGCGTCTTCGTCACCTCGCAGCTCGGATCCGGCGTGCGCAAGCCGGGGAATCATCCGCTCCTCGCACAGGGTGCGAACGCCACGGCCGGCGAGCGCGCGCTCGGCGGACGGCACGCCGGCGACAAGACGACGTTCGTCGTGGAGGCGTTCAATCGCCGCGACGGCAGGAAGCAGTGGGAATACCGGCTCGACGCCGTCGGCCCGCTCGCGGGCGTCCATGAGAAGCACAACCTCGCGAGTCCCAGTCCCGTCACCGACGGCCAGCTGGTGTACGCGTGGTTCGGCACCGGCCAGATCGTCGCGCTCGACATGAGCGGCAAGGTCGCGTGGCAGCGGCACCTCGGTCAGGAGAATTCGCCGTTCGAGATCAACTGGGGCCACGCGAGCTCTCCGACGCTCTTCGAGGATTCGCTGATCCTTCTCTGCGATCACTCCCCCGCGTCGTACCTGCTCGCGGTCGACAAGCGCACCGGCAAGGACAAGTGGAAGACCGATCGCGGACGCGGCCGCTCGTCGTACACGACGCCGTTCGTCGTCAGCGGTCCGTCCGGGCCGGAGCTGATCGTGAACTCGAGCGAGCGCGTCGACGCCTACAATCCGGCGACCGGCGCGTTCCTGTGGCACGTCGGCGGCCCCAACCAGTTTCCGATTCCCGTGCCAACGTTTCACGACGGCATCGTGTACATGAGCCGCGGCTATCGCAGCGGTCCGTACCTGGCGATTCGTCCGGGCGGCCGCGGCGACATCTCCACGTCGCACGTCGTCTGGCAGATGAACACCGGCGCGCCGTACATCTCGTCGCTCGTGTACGACTCGGGCTTCCTCTACATGGCGAACGACGTCGGCGCGATCACCGTCGTCGACGCGAAGTCGGGCGAGAAGGTCTGGCAGGAGCGCGTCGACGGGATCTTCTCGGCGTCCCCCGTCGCGGGCGACGGAAAGATTTACTTCGTCAGCGAGACCGGCGAGACGATCGTGCTGCGATCCGGCCGGGAGCCGCGCATCATCGCGAGGAACGACCTCGGCGAACGGCTCATCGCGTCGCCGGCGATCTCGGACGGACAGATTTTCCTGCGCAGCGACGACAAGGTCTTTTGCATCGGGCGACGGCCGTAACGAACCGACGCGAGCGCCGCGCGGCGTCCACGTACGAAACCACAGAGCCACTGAGTCACTGAGCGGCTCAATTCGGCGGGTTGGCCGGCAAAAAGCCGGCCAACGTGCGGGCCGCGGCGCTACGCGCCGCCCGCCGAATTGATCGCCGCTCACAGGCGCGCTTCGCGCGCCCGGTGAGCGCGGCGCCCTCCGTGGCTTTGTGTCTCGGTGGTTGATTGAATCTCTGTGCGTTTCTCCGTGACTCTGTGACCCTGTGGCCCCGTACGCCATCACGCGCGAGAGAAGGTGGGCACGATGAGAAGCGCGGCAAACGCGGGAAAGTATGCGACCGTCCACGCCGCGAAGTGGACGGCGTAGTCCCAGCCGCGCGGGTGGAACGGGAACCAGATGCCCGAGATCGCGTAGAAGCCGAGGCCCGATCCGATCGCCGCGAGCAGGCTGCGGACGAGAACCGATCGCATGCTGCCCCGCCGCTGCAGCACGCGGCCGTTGAGGAACCCGAGCGCGATCCAGAGGCCGACGAACAGGACGAAGAGCGCCGAGTAGCCGATGTACGGCTGCAGGAGATAGAACGCCGCCGCGGCGGAAAAGCCGATCAGCGCGCCGCCGATCGCGCCGGCGATCGGCTTCGACGCCGCCACGCCGAGACACGCGCCCGCCGTCAGGAACAGCAGCGCGCCATGCGTGAGGCCGTAGATCGGGATGTGGTGCGGCAGCACGTTCGCCCAGAGGTAATCGCCGAGCGTGCTGACCGCTGCCATCACGAGCGACGCAGCAATCGCAGCCTGCATCATTCGTCAGTCAGGCAACTCCTCCCGCTTTGGCTCGGGGAGCCACCACGTCGCCACGAGACCCAGGACGTACGCGGCCGTGCCGACGATCGCCGACGCGTACGCGAGCTTCGCCGGGACAGCCCCGCCAGGCATCGCGTTCGCGAGCTGCGTCGTCACGAGCGCCGCTGACGTGCCGATCATGCGTCCGCCGACGTTCGCGGCGAAGCTCTCGCCGGTGCCGCGCAGGTACGTCGGAAAGACGCGCGGCAGGTAGTTGCCCCAGAAGCTGAACTGACCGATCGTCGTGATCCCGTACGCGAAGATCCCCCACTTGAGCAGCTCGAGGCTGCTCGTCGCGGCGAACGCGAAGACGATCGGCACCAGCACGAGGCCGGGGATTTGAAAGATTCGCAGGAGCTTCCGCCGGCTGATGATGCGGACGGCGAGGAAGGCGAGCAGGATCCGGCCGGTCAATCCGCCGAACTCCTGAAACGACTGCACCGCGCTGACGGTCTGCTCGACCGCCGGACGCGGCAGCGATCTGACTTCCGCAAGACCCGGGACCATGCGCGGCGTCTGTTGAATCGCGCCGAACGCCGCCGCGTACGCCGCCGCCATCATGATCGTCGTCACGATGGTCGTCGTGCGGAATTGGGGCTTGAACAGCTCGCCGAAGCTCGGACGCTTCAGCGTCCCGGCGAGCTTCTTCTGCTCCCACGTGGGCGACTCGGGCAGGAACGGCCGCACGACGATCAAGGGAATCGCCGGGATGACGCCGGACATCAACGTGTAGCGCCACGCCTCGTGGCCGCCGTGGACCGCGGGCAGATTGTGTCCGTAGGTGACGGCGAGATAGTAGCCGGCGGTCGCCATGATGCCGCCGACGGATCCAACGGTCTGCGTGTAGCCGACGATCGTCTCGCGCTGCTTCGCATCGGGAAACAGCTCCGACAGCCACGCGACGGCGGCGACGAACTCGACGCAGACGCCGACGAACGTGCAGCAGCGCCAGAAGAGCAGCCATCCGACGGAGGTCGTGTAGCCGGCGGCAAACGCGGAGAACGCGTAGAGCAGGATGCTCCAGACGAGCACGCGCCGGCGTCCGAGGAGGTCGGTCAGGAAGCCGCCGAGCAGACCGAAGATGCCGCCCGCGATCGCCGGAACGTTGAACATGATGCCGGCCCAGTCGTTGATGACCGGGCTGTTCGGCGCCACGTGCAGCAGCTCGCTGAGCGCCGGCCGCACGATCAGCGGCAGCATCAGCAGCTCGTACGAGTCGAAGGCGAAGCCGATCGCCGCGATGACGACGATCAACCACTGCAGCGCAGTGAGACGCTGCGTGCGGGCTCCAGACTGGACTACGGACATGAGTGTCGCGGCAGTGCCAATCTGAAATCTGAAATCTGCAATCTGAAATCCGAAGGCTATACTACGCGATCATGCACGCATCGTCATCGAGCGCGCCGCGCGCGGACGCGCCGTCGCCGGCCGACACGCTCAACGCCTGGGTCCGTGAAGTCGTCGAGTGGCATTTCGATCCGTCGACCGGATGTCCGTTCTGGCTCGACTTCGCGAAGAAGGCCGGCTGGGATCCGCGACGCGACGTGAGGACGTTCGACGATCTGCGGAAGTTTGGCGGGTTCGAGGACGAGTGGCTGCGCGGCGGTCCGCTGCAGCGATGGATCCCGAAGGGGCTGGCCGGAAAACCGGTGTACGAATTCGAGACCGGCGGCACGACGGGGATTCCGAAGACGCGGGTGGCGTTCGAGGATTTTCGCATCGACTACGAGCTCTTCAGCAGAACGCTGCCGGACGAGTACTTTCCGAGAGGGGCGAACTGGCTGATGCTCGGACCATCGGGTCCGCGCCGCCTGCGGCTCTCCGTCGAGCATCTCGCCCAGTATCGCGGTGGCGGCATCTGCTTCTGCGTCGATCTCGATCCGCGCTGGGTCATCAAGTTGATCAGGAAAGGCTGGAGCGAGCACCTGCAGGCCTACAAGGATCACGTCATCGATCAGGCCGTGACGATCCTGCATGCCGGCCACGACGTCCGCTGCATGTTCGCGACGCCGAAGCTGCTGGAGGCGCTGGCGCTGCGGCTCGAATCGATGGGCACGAGCATCCGGCGCGCCGGCATCACCGGCATCTTCTCCGGCGGGACCGAGTTCACGCCGCAGTGGAACCGGTTCGCCCACGAGGAGCTGCTCGACGGCGCGTACATGACGCCGACGTACGGCAACACGCTGATGGGGCTCGCGGCGAGCGCGCCGAGCGGACCGCACAACAACTACAAGATTACGTACTACGCGCCGCAGCCTCGAGCCGCGATCGAGGTCGTGGACTTCGACGACGAGACGAAGATCGTCGAGTACGGTCAGACGGGGCGGGTTCGGTTGACGACGCTGACGAAGGAATTCTTCATGCCGGGATTCCTGGAGCGCGACGAGGGCGAGCGCGAGCCGCCGTGCCCGCAGTATCCCTGGGACGGGGTCAGCGGCGTGCGCCCGTACCACGCGTTCGCCGCGACCACGACGGTCGGCGTGTATTGACCGATGAACCACAAAGCCCACTAAGATCACAAAGATCTGATGTTGCAGATACCGATTCTTCGCTGGGGCCAGCCGTACGTCAGCATGGACGTCGATCCGGTCGTCCATTTCGCGACCGGCGAGCCGATCGCGACCGTCAGCCGCGCGAACCCCGGGCTCGTGCAGCGCGACATGCGAACGGCGCAGCGCGCGCGCGACGTCCTCCGCGAGATTCCGATCGACGAACTGATTCGTCGCGTTGGCGCGGCGGGCGAGCTGTACATGAACGCCACGCTGCCGATGGGCGACGGCACGCAGACGCCGGACGAGTTCGTGCGGGCGCAGTCGGCGTCGACCGGGCTGCCGGAGCGCATGTGCCGCGCGAACATGAAGAAGAACGCGTTCGTGCTCGCGGAAATGCGCCGCATCCTCGCGTCGCTGACGCGCGGCCTCGACCTCGACATCCTGTCGAGCGGCCACGGCGTCGAGCGCGACGTTCCGATCAGCTACCAGCCGCAGAGCCCCGTCGTCGGCCTCGTGCTGCCGTCCAACTCGCCCGGCGTGCACACGCTGTGGCTGCCGGTGATCCCGCTGCAGATCGGTCTCGTGCTGAAGCCTGGACCGCAGGAACCGTGGACGCCGTACCGGATGGCGGAGGCCTTCTTCAAGGCCGGTATCCCGCGCGACGCGATCTCGGTGTACCCGGGCCTCGGCGACGTCGGCGCCGCCGTGCTCGAAAGCGCCGGCCGCAATCTGATCTTCGGCGGCACGGCGACGGTCGATCGCTATCGCGGCAATCCCGCCGTGCAGGCGCACGGCCCCGGATTCTCGAAGATCCTGATTGGCGACGATCAGGTGGATCGCTGGCAGCAGTTCCTCGACGTGATGGTCGAGAGCGTGTTCGCGAACAGCGGCCGAGGGTGCATCAACTGCTCGGGCATCTGGGCGAGCCGGCACACGCGCGCGATCGCCGACGCGCTCGCGCGAAAGCTCGCCGCGGTGCGGCCGCTGCCGCCGGAGCATCCTGACGCGAGCCTCGCCGCGTTCACGGTCCCCGGCGTCGCGGCCGCGATTTCGAACGAGATCGACGGCGACCTTCGCGTGCCGGGCGTGACGGACGTCACCGCCGCACGTCGCAGCGGCCCGCGACTCGTCAAGGAGGGGCGTGCCGATTACCTCCTGCCGACCGTGATTCATTGCGACTCGCCCGATCCGCCGATCGCGAACAAGGAGTACATGTTCCCGTTCGTCGCGGTCGTGCAGTGCCCCGAAGCGAGCATGCTGAAGGCGATCGGCCCGACGCTCGTGTGCTCGGCGATCACGTGCAATCCGGCGTTCCGCCGCGCGCTGCTCGACGCGGTCCACATCGATCGGCTGAACCTCGGGCCGGTGCCGACGATTCAGCTCAACTGGCTGCAGCCGCACGAAGGCAATCTGATCGATTTCCTGTTCCGCGCGCGAGCGTTCCAGACCGCCGAACTCTGATGCGGATTCTCTCGGTGACCGCGGGCGCCGCCGGCATGTATTGCGGCAGCTGCCTGCGCGACAACGCGCTCGCCACCGAGCTCATGGCGCGCGGCCACGACGTCACGCTGCTGCCGCTGTACACGCCGACGAATCCGGACGAGCCGAACGTCAGCCGCAACCGCGTCCTGTTCGGCGGGATCAGCATCTACCTGCAGCAGCATCTCGCGCTGTTTCGAAAGACCCCGCGACTGCTCGATCGCCTGTGGGACTCGCCGGCCGTCATCGGCGCGCTCGCCGCGCGATCGATTTCCACCGATCCGAAGCTGCTCGGCGACCTGACGATCTCGATGCTCGAGGGCGAGGACGGCGTCCTTCGGAAGGAATTCAACAAGCTCCGCGCCTGGCTCGCCGACGAGCCGCCCCCCGACGTCGTCAACCTGCCGAACTCGCTGCTCATCAGCCTCGCACGGCCGCTGGCCGAGGCGCTGAACTGTCCGATTACCTGCACGCTGCAGGGCGAGGAGCTGTTCCTCGACGGCCTCGTCGAGCCGTACCGCACCAAGGCGCTCACGTTGATTCGGCGGCAGGTGCGCGACGTGGATCGGTTCATCGCCGTCAGCGAGTGGTACGCGCCGTTCATGGCGCGGCTGCTCGGCGTCGCACCCGAACGGATGTCGGTGGTGCCGCTCGGCATCAACATGCAGGGTTACGAGCGCGCCCAGGACGACGGAGTGTTTCGCGTCGGGTACTTCGCGCGGATCGCGCCGGAGAAGGGGTTGCTGGGACTGGCCCAGGCGTACGTGCGATTCAGGCAGCGCACCGGCAACGCGCGGATCCGGCTGGAAGCCGCCGGGTATCTCTCGGCCGCGCACAAGCCGTATCTCGACGAGGTCACGAACGTTCTTCAGGCGGCGGGATTGGGCGGCGAGTTCACGTACCACGGCGCGATCGATCGAACCGGGAAGATCCGATTTCTCCGGACGCTGTCGGTGCTGTCGGTCCCGACGCCGTACGACGAGCCGAAAGGCGTGTTCCTCCTCGAGGCGATGGCGGTGGGCGTGCCGGTCGTCCAGCCGCGGCGCGGCTCGTTCACCGAGGTGGTCGAGAACACCGGCGGCGGCATTCTCGTCGCGCCCGACGATCCGTCGGCGCTCGCTGACGGCCTGAACGCGCTCTGGAAGGATCCCGATCGGCGCCGCGCGCTCGCCGCGCTCGCATTCGACGGCGTCCGCGAACACTACAGCGTGCAGCGGTCCGCGGACGCACAGCTCAACGTCTTTCAGGCTCTGACAACGCGCGTCCCGCAGCCGGGACTGGTGCTGACAAAATGAACCACCAAGCCCACAACGATCACAAAGATCAGATCAGATTTGTGTGCTTGGTGAGCTTTGTGGTTCGTAGGTGTGCTTAGTGAGCTTTGTGGTTCATAGGTGTTACGGACGTGTCTGTGCTGGAAGTCGCGAACCTGTCCAAATCGTACCCGACCCCGCGCGGTCCGCTGACCGTCCTGTCCGACGTGTCGTTCTCGCTCGGGCCCGGCGACGCCGCGGCCGTCATGGGCCCGTCGGGCAGCGGGAAGAGCTCGCTGCTGTACGTGCTCGGCGCGCTGGAGCCGCCCTCGTCGGGCACGGTGTCGCTCGACGGCCGCAATCCGTTCCAGCTGAGCGCGAACGACCTCGCGGCCTTTCGAAACGAATCGATCGGCTTCGTCTTTCAGGATCACTGCCTGCTGCCGCAGTGCACCGTCCTCGAGAACGTGCTGATCCCGACGCTGGTGGCGCGATCGGACGGCCACGATCGGACGCGAGCGCTGTCGCTCGTCGAGCAGATCGGGCTCGCGGATCGCGTCGATCATCGGCCGGCCGAGCTCTCCGGCGGCGAGCGCCAGCGCGTCGCCATCGCGCGCGCGCTGATCCGGAACCCGCGGCTGCTCCTGTGCGACGAGCCGACCGGTAATCTCGATCGCGCGACGGCCGATGCGGTCGCGTCGCTGCTGCTCGACCTGCACAGGCGGCAGAACACCATTCTGATCGTCGTCACGCACAGCGCGCAGCTCGCATCGCACTTCCACATCCGCTTCGAGCTGGTCGATCGGCAGCTCAGGAGGGCTCAGCGCTGAAACGCAGACCGAATCTTTTCTGCGTGTTCTGCGCGTTCTGCGCTGTGATCAGGACCGGTTGAGGTTTCGTGTAGCTGGGACGAGATGAACATCAGCCGACGTCAACTCGTCGTTCGCTCGCTCGCCTACTACTGGCGCACGAACCTGGCGATGGTCGCCGGCGTGGCGACCGCGGTCGCCGTGCTCGCGGGCGCGCTGCTCGTCGGCGACTCCGTCCGCGGCAGCCTCCGCGATCTCGCCCTCCAGCGGCTCGGACGGACCGACCGCGTCGTCATGTCGACCGAGTTCTTTCGCGAGGCGCTCGGCGACGCGCTCCGCGGCGACGAGGCGTTCGCCGCGTCGTTCGCCGATGCGGTCCCGATCGTCGCGGTTCCTGGAACGTTGAGCACGGCCGGCCCGTCGACGCGACGGACGGCGCGCGTGAACGTTTACGGCGTCGACGATCGGTTCTGGCGATTTCATGGCGTCGGCGAGCGCGGACCGGCTGGACGCGATGCGCTCGTGAGCCGGACGCTGGCGGCCGACCTTGGCGCGGCGGCCGGATCGAGTGTCGTGCTGCGCGTCGAGCGTCCCACGGCGATTCCCATCGAGTCGGTGTTCGGCCGCAAGGAGAACCTCGGACGTTCGCTCCGGCTCACGGTTCAGGGCGTCGTGCCGGCGGCGGAGATGGGCGATTTCTCGCTGACCGCGAGCCAGGGCGACGTCCGCGCGGTGTTCGTGCCGCTCCGCCGGCTGCAGCAGGAGCTCGACGTCGCGGGCCGCGCGAACGTGCTGCTGGTCGCGGATCGCTCGACCCCGCCTCCGCTCGCGCGCAACTCGAGCGAGCCTCGGCGTGGCAGGCTCCGTGACGACGCCCTCGCCTCTGCGATACGCCGGCGGTTCGCGCTCGAAGACGTCGGCCTGACCGTTCGCCTCGTTCAGGGCGGGCGCGCGATGGCCGTCGAGAGCGCGACGGGCCTGCTCGACGCGCCGCGCGCGAAAGCGATCGACAGCGCTGCCGGCGGATCGGGCCGGCCGGTGTTCACGTACCTCGCGAACACGATCCGCAGCGGCAGCCGTGAGATTCCGTACTCGCTCGTGACGGCGATGGACCTCGGCGCCGTTGCCCCCGGTGCGAGCACTGCTGCCGGAGCCCCGATCGTCCTGAACGAGTGGGCGGCGCGCGATCTGAACGTGCGCGCCGGCGCGCCGATCACGCTCGAGTACTACGTCTGGCAGGAGCCGGGCCGCCTGCTGACGCGCTCGGCGGACTTCCGGGTCGCGGCGATCGTCCCGATCGAAGGGGTCGCCGCCGACCGCGATCTCGCGCCGGTGTACCCGGGAATCACCGAGGCGAAACGGCTCGGCGACTGGGATCCGCCGTTCCCCATCGATCTGCGCCGCATCCGACACGTCGACGAGGACTACTGGAACCGCTTTCGCACGACGCCGAAGGCGTTCATCCCGCTCGACGTCGGGCAGAGGCTGTGGAGCTCACGCTTCGGCGATCGCACGTCCGTCCGGCTGACGCCGGTGGATCACCGGCCGGATCGCGACGCGCAGGCGGCCGCGATTCGATCGCAGATCGATCCGTTCGCCGCCGGATTGTCCGTCCGCGCGATCCGCGGCGACGTGCTCGCCGCGGCGCAGGGCGCGACCGATTTCGGCGAGTACTTCACCTACTTCAGCTTCTTCCTCGTCGTCTCCGCGGTGATGCTCGCGGCGCTCTTCTTCCGGCTCGGCGTCGAGCAGCGCGCGCGCGAAGTGGGGCTGCTCCGATCGGTCGGCTACACGGCGGCGCGTGTGCGCCAGCTGTTTCTCGTCGAAGGACTCGTGCTCACGGTGGCTGGCGCGGCGATCGGCGCCGCCGGCGCCGTCGCGTACGCGGCAGCCATGATGGCCGGCCTGCGGACGCGATGGTCCGGCGCCGTCGGGACGACGGCGCTGCAGCTCCACGTGTCGCCAGCGTCATTGGCCCTCGGCGCGCTTGGCGCGATGCTGACGGCCGTCGTCTGCATCTGGTGGACGCTGCGCGCGCTGTCGCGCGTGTCGGAGCGGCATCTGCTCGCCGGCGCCGGGCCTGGACTCGCCGACGCCGATCCGGCGCGCGCGTCAGCCGGCGCCGCGCGTGCGTCGAGATCCCTGCTGATCGCCATCGCGTTGATGGCACTCGGAGGGCTGCTCCTCGCCGCGGCATTCGCGGGGCGACTGGATCGAACGGGCGCGTTCTTCGGCGCGGGCAGCTCGCTGCTCGTGGCGTTCCTGTTCGCGTCGGCGTACGCGCTGCTGAGGCGGCCGCGAACGGCGATCGAGGGACACGGGTGGCGGCCGCTGTGGCAGATCGGCCTGCGCCACGCCCGCGATCGGCGCGGTCGCAGCGTGCTGGCGATCGGGGTCATCGCGTCGGCGACGTTCATCCTGATCGCGGTCGACGCCTTCAGACGAGCAGGTCCCCTGCCGACGGATCGAAGGTCCGGCGTGGGCGGCTACTCGCTGCTCGTCGATCTCCTGGTGCCCATCGCGAACGACCCGAACGGCCGCGACGGACGCGAGCTCCTCGGGCTGACTGACGATCCAACCGTGAACGTCGACGGCTTCCGCGTGCTCCCCGGCGACGATGCGAGCTGCCTGAATCTGTACGTGCCGAAGAATCCGCGCGTGCTGGGCGCGCCGGCGCGATTCGTCGAGGCCGGCCGCTTCGCGTTTCAGCAGTCGCTCGCGGCGACCGACGCCGAGCGCTCGAATCCCTGGCTGCTGCTCACCCGCGACTTCGGCCGCGACGTCACGCCGGTCATCGCCGACGCGAACTCGCTCACCTACGTGCTGCACAAGTCCGTCGGCGACGACATCGCGATCGATCGCGCCGGCGGTCCGGTTCGTCTGCGCGTGGTCGCCGCGCTTTCAGACTCGATCTTTCAGCGCGAGCTGCTGATGTCGGACGGCAACTTCGCGCG
>Ga0114129_10005292_pt1 | contig 18208 bp, 15 predicted proteins | sample RhiMetdeltSRZDD1_FD_80071 | JGI IMG/M metagenome (GOLD analysis project Ga0114129, IMG submission 80071) | Populus rhizosphere microbial communities from Tennessee, USA - Rhizosphere MetaG P. deltoides SRZDD1 (version 2) (version 2) | ecosystem: Host-associated > Plants > Roots > Rhizosphere >...
AGCAGTCCGGACGCGGTCGGATAGGACTCAATGAGCCGGAACGCGCTCCAGAGCCGTTTGCCGGCGCGAAACGAGGAAGGATCCCGCATGACCAACGGACGCGACCTCCGCCAGGAGCCATCGACCGGGCGCGAGGTCCTCAAGGTTCTCCTGGTGGACGACCATGCGCCGGTGCTTCGCTTCCTGGCCCTCGCGTTCAAGTCGAACGGCTGCGTGGTCTCCACGGCCGCGAGCGCGGAGGAGGCCTTCGACCTTCTCTCCCTCCAACCCTTCGACCTCGTGGTCTCCGACATCAAGATGCCGGGCCTCAGCGGCCTCGACGTCCTGCGCGCGGTCAAGGGCCGGCAGCCGGGCACGCCGGTGGTGCTCATCACCGGGATGCCGTCGGTGGACTCGGCGGTCTTCGGCCTCCGCAACCAGGCCTTCGATTACCTCACCAAGCCCTTCTCGGTGGAGGACGTTCACCAGCTCCTGCAGCGTGTCCGCGAAGAGCGGCGATCGCGGGCGCAGGCCGCGCCCGCGGCCGCGCCCAGCGCCGACCTCCGCCGCCGCCAGTCCGCGGTGGAAGGCCTCTCGCGCCTGGGCGATCTCGCCCTCCAGGGCCTCGACCCGGTCTCGTTCCTGGACCAGGCGCTGGCGCGCGCCCTGGAGAGCCTGGGCGGGGATGCGGCCTGCCTTCTTCTCGAGGACGCACCCGGCGCGCCGCCGTGGAGCGAGAAGGGCGACCCGACGCTGGCCGCTCGCGTTCGCACCCGGGCCGAGGGTTGGCTGGGCGAGCTGAGGCCCGGGACCGCCGCCAAGAGCGCCGCCTTCAGCGTCGCGGATCCGGTCTTCGTCGCGCTGGCCTCGGTCGTGCCGGGGGTGCGCGGCCCGGCCGGGCTCCTCTGCATCGCCCGCCGCGAGGGCGGTGAGTTCCTGCCCGACGAGCAGGACTTCCTGCCCGGATACGCCCGCACCATCGGCCTCTCGCTGGAGAAGATGATCCTCGGCGAGAGCCTGGAAGCAAACCTGGTCGACACGATCTCGTCGTTCGTGATCGCGCTCGAATCCAAGGACGCCTACCTGAAAGGCCATTCCGCCCGGGTGGCGCTCTACGCGGCGGAGATCGCGCGCACGATGGACCTCGCCGAGGCGGAGATCGCGGTGGTGGAGCGGGCGGCCATGCTGCACGACCTGGGCAAGCTGGTGGTGGGCGACGCCATCCTGCGGAAGCCGACGCGGCTGTCGAACGAGGAGATGGCGATGATGCGCGAGCACCCGGCGAGCGCCGCGCGCATCCTCGCGCCGTTCCGCTTCCTGTCGCGGGAGGCGGAGGCGCTCCTCGCGCATCACGAAAGATACGACGGAAAGGGTTATCCTAGCGGCCTCAAGGGGGAGGAGATCCCCCTGGCCGCCCGGATCATCGCGGTGGCGGACGCCTTCGACGCCATGACGTCGAGCCGTCCCTACCGCGGCGCGCTGCCCTTCGAGGTGGCGATCGGCGAGATCCGCCGGCACGAGCGGGCGCAGTTCGACCCGTCGGTGACCGAGGCCTTCGGACGGATCTCGAGCCACCGGCTGGTCGACATCAGTCGTCTCTACGACGCGCGGGCGGACAAGCTCTCCGAGGGAGGATCCGCCAGCGTGCCGGAGGCGCTGCTGGGCGCTTCGTTCTGGCGGCGGCAGGAGGGATCCGCGCGGTGCTAGCAGGAGGTGAGTTCGTGAGCACCGCCGCGAAGAAGATCCTGGTGGTCGATGACGCCGGTCCGGTCATCATCCTCTGCGTGAACGTCCTGCAGTCGCTCGGCTACCTGGTCAAGGGCGCCAACCGCGGCGAGTCCGCGCTCGACATGATCCGCTCGGAACACTTCGACCTGATGCTGCTCGATTACAAGATGCCCGGCATGAACGGCTTCCAGGTCTTCACCGAGGCCCGGTCCCTCCGGCCCGACATGGCCTTCCTCCTCGCCACCGCCCACGCCACACCCGAGATCATCCAGGAGGCGCGGCAGATGGGCTTCAGCTCCATCCTCCTCAAGCCCTTCAGCTCGGCCGAGCTGCGGGCGGCGGTGGAGAAGGCGCTGGCGGAGAAGGCCTGAAAGGAGTGGGATGCGTGCCGCCTACGGGGTGATCGCAGCGATGCCGACCCCAGGCCAGGCCGTCAGCGGCGTCTTCCGCGGCATCCAGTGGGGGCTCGACCGCATGGTGGCGGTCGGCTACGGCGTCATGTACGACTACATCGTCGCGCGCTTCCGCCCCTACCGGGAGCTGCACGACGAGGTGCTGCGGCTCGTCGAGGGGAGCGTGGTCCCCGCCGCGAACCGTCGCGAGATCCGCGTCCTCGACGTGGCGTGCGGGCCCGGCAACCTCACCCTCGACCTCGCCGCGGCCGGCTTCGAGACCGTGGGCATCGACGCCTACGCGGGCCTCGTCGACCTCGCCCGCGAGAAGCGCAAGGCGCATCACCTCGCCAACCTGGCCTTCCGCCACGCCGACCTCGCGCGCGGGGGCACGTTCCCCGATGCGAGCTTCGACCGCGTGGTGAACATCCACTCGCTGTACGTGCAGCCCGACCCGCAGCGGATGCTGCGCGAGGTGCACCGGATCCTGAAGCCGGGCGGCCGGGCGGTCATCGTGAACTTCACCCGGCGGGTCTGGCTGGGGTCGACGTTCCGGGAGGTGAGACGGCGGGAGGGATGGGGGGCCGCGCTGCGGTGCCTGCTCTGGGTGCTGCCGAACTCGATCTTCGAGGCGACCCGCAAGCGGGTGCGGCCGCAGTACTGGGAGGAGGCGGAGTTTGCCGCCCAGCTGGAGGAAGCGGGGTTCAAGGTGCTCGAGCTCCGCCGGACGTTTTTCCAGGGAGCGAGTCTGCTCGCGTGGGTGAGCACGGAAGTCGGAGAGCGATAGCGATCGGCTGGTGTCAGCCGGATCGGAGGAGATGGCTGTGATGAGGACGAGAATGCAGGAGAGGGACGGGTGGCGCATCCGTTGGGCGGTGGTCGCGGCGGTCGCCACCGTCCTCGGGCTGGCGCCCACGGCGTCCCGGGCCCAGGGCAGGACCGGCGATCCGCCTCCCTTCGCCACCTTGAAGCTGTACGAGGTGCAGGAAGGCACGGACCTGAAGCCCGCGGGACCGGAGCCGGCGCTCCGGCTGGCCAATGCCGCGCTGGTGGGCTCCGCCTCCGGCGGCCTCTGCACGGCGGGCCAGGATCCCTGCGCCTTCGACACCGTGGCCAAGTCGTCGGTGCCGTTCAAGGTCGGAGTGGGGCCGATCCACGGCAACTTCCAGGTGCTGTTCGACACCATGTCGAGCCGCACCCGTCTGCTCTCCGACCTCGTGCTCGTCGCCAAGGGCACCATCACGGGCACCCTCGACCTGCGGAGCATCCTGAACCGGACCGCGCCGATCGCCCCCATGAAGGGGCAGTGGAAGAGCAAGGCGCTCGACGCGCGCGGCACGTTCTCGGGCACGTTCTTCGTCCCGGTCACCACCGTCCCGACCAACCCTGGCGAGCCCGACCCCTGCCCGGGAACCCACTTCGCCTACTTTGATCCTTCAACCGGCCTGCAGTGTCTGATCACGACCGAGTTCTCCCTCGGCCGTCCGGTCACCAAGGTGGAGGCGAGCTTCATCAAGACCGGGCGGTTCCGCCCCGGGGACGACGATGACGACCGCGGCGACGACGGCCACGGCGGGAAGAACTGACATGAGCGGGAACAAGGCGACACTCGTGGCCCTGATCATCCTGATGCCGGGCGCCGCGGTGGCCCAGGCCCCGCAGCCGGACCCCCCGTACGCCACCGGGGTCCTCTTCGAGGTGGACGAGACCATCAACTGCAACCCCGGCGGCCCGGCGAACCCGGTCCTCGACCCGTTCTGCGTGCAGGAAGCGTCGCACGGGTTCGGGACCCGCATCGCCGACGCGACGCTGACCGGGACGGTGGAGGGGCCGCCGGAGTTCAGCGGCCCCATCAGCGTCGAGGCGACGTCGATCCTGAGCCAGATCGACTGGACCGGCCCTGCCCACGGCAGGATGCGGGTCCAGACCCCGGGTGGCGCCCTCGTCCAGGCGAACATGGCGGGCCAGCTCGACCTGTCCCTGGCCCAGAAGGGCAGCGCTCCGCTGGCCCCCATCAACGGCAAGTGGCACGGTACCAAGGGTTTCAACGTCGGGGGAACCTTCTCGGGCGTCTTCGAGGTGCCTTTCCCGTGTGGACAGGCGAGCCCCACGGGGGCGTGTTATCTGGAAGGCGGCATTGTGATCCCCGCCGACAGGCCCCTCGTCAAGCTGGTGGTAACCTTCTACAGCAAGTAAGGCTCGCGCGCCCGACCGAACGGGGGGAGAGGACGGCTTGTCCATTCCGGACTCGAGCTGGCACGCCAACCCGGAGCGCGAGCGCCTTCGCCGCCAGTTCGGTATCCTCTTCCCCGAGCCGATGCTGAAGGAGAGGGGGGACGTGGCCCCGTTCCCGGCGGGGAGCGTGACGCACGTGGCGGAGGCGGAGGAGCCGGGGATCGTCGTCGCCCGGGGCCGCCACGTGCACCTGCGCACCTTCACCCCCGGCGACCTCGATCACCTCGCGCGGTGGGCGGCCGATCCCGCGCTGGAGCGGATGGTGGGCAGCGAGCTGCTCCAGCTCCACCGCGACGTCTACGAGAACGACCCCTCCTTCTTCGAGGCCATCCTCACGGACACGACCCAGATCGTCCTCATCGCCATGGCCAACGAAGGGTTCCGGCAGCCGATCGGCCTCGTGCGGTTGTTCAACATCCACCAGTCCGAGGGCTATGCCGGCATCGAGACCGTGATGGGTGACTTCCGGGCGGCCCGGCGCGGTTACGGCGTGCAGGCCAGCCGCCTGATGGGCTACTATGGCGTCGACACGCTCGGCTTGCGGCGGCTGGAGGCCAAGGCGTACGAGTACAACGTCCTGAGCATCAACACCCTGAAGCGAAACGGCTTCACGCACGAAGGGACCCTGCGCAAGGCCACGCTGCGCGACGGCCGCTACTGGGACATCATGATCTTCGGCATCCTGAGGGACGAGATCGAAGATCAGCGACGCAAGGACCGGTATCTCTTTCCCCTCGAGGGTGGCGAGGGGGACGTGATTGAGTCTCCATAAGCTTCTTCCCCTCATCGCGTTCCTTCTGAACGTCTCGCTGGCGGGCATCTCCCTCCTGCGGAACCCCGGCAGCCGGCTGAACCGGGTCTTCGCCTACTTCGTGTCCGCCATGGCGCTGTGGAACTTCGGCACCTACATGCTGCGCCGGGCCCCCGACGCCGCCACCGCGTACGCATGGGAGGTGGTCATCCACGTGGGCATCGTGGTGGTGCCGGTCTTCTACTTCCACTTCGTCCTGATCTTCCTCGAGAGCACCGGCCAGCACCGGCCGGCCCTGATGCTCGCCTACGGGCTGGCGGTCCTGTTCCTCTTCGCGGACCTGACCGGCTCGCTCATGACCGGCGTGACCCACGACTTCTGGGGCTGGGTCCCGAGCACCGGCCCGCTCTACACGCCGTTCTTCCTGTACCTCAACGCGTTCTTCATCTGGGGCCTCTACCTCCTGACCCATGCCTCCGACGACAGCGACTCGAGCTTCCGCCGGAACCGCGCGCGCCTCATCCAGTTCGGGACGGTGGTCACGCTCTCCGGGGCCTTCGTCGACTTCATCCGGTTCATCGGGATGCGCCTGCTCCCCGGGGTCGACAACCTCTACCCGCTGGGGATCCCCGCCAACATGGTGCTCGCCCTCATGCTGGCCACGTCCATCGTCCGCTATCGCCTCTTCGACGTGACGACGGCGGTGAAGAAGTCGGTCGTCTACGCGGCGGTGTGCGCCGTCATCACGTCCGCCCTCGTCGTCGGCACCAAGGGCGTCGAGCGCTACTTCGACCTCGAGCAGGCGAGCGTGCTGTGGATCGTGGTGCCGATGGGCTTCGTGATGACGCTGCTGCTGGGGCCGCTCGGCCAGCGGCTGGAGGAGCAGGTCGAGCGGCTGATGTTCACCAAGCGGCGGGGCTGCTACGAGACGCTCCTGGAGCTGAGCAAGCGGATGAGCGCGATCCTCGAGTTCCGCAAGCTCGTCGACACGCTCGTCCAGGGGCTCGTGCGGGGCATCCCCCTCACGCACTGCGTGCTGCTCGTGTACGACCGCGCCGCCAACGCCTACCTGGTCCAGCGCGAGGAGACCCACGGCGAGGGCAAGCCGGAGATCACCACCATCCGCGCGGACAGCCCCATCGTGCAGTGGCTCCAGCTCTCGGGCGAGGTGCTCGTCAAGGAGGAGGTCAAGCTCAACCCGCGCATGGCCGCCTATTTCGAGACGGCGGAGGGGGAGTTGGAGGAGATCCAGGCCTCGCTCATCGTGCCCCTCAAGATCGAGATGAACCTCATCGGCATCCTGCTGCTGGGGGAGAAGCTCTCGGGCGAGATCTTCGACGCCCAGGAGCTGGAGGTGCTGTCGGTGCTCGCCAACCAGGCGGCCATCTCGCTCGGCAACGCGCGGCTCTACGAGGAGCTCGGCGCCACCAACGCCCGCCTCGTGCAGGCCAACCAGCTCAAGTCGCAGTTCCTGGCCGCGATGTCGCACGAGCTGCGCACGCCGCTCAACTCGATCATCGGCTTCTCGAAGGTGCTGCTCAACCGGCTCGACGGCGACCTCACCGAGCGCCAGGAGACCTACCTCCGCTCCGTGCACAAGAGCGGCACGCACCTCCTCCGCCTCATCAACGACATCCTGGACTTCTCCCGCATCGAGGCGGGCCGGGTGGAGGTGCACCCGGAGGAGATCGACCTCCAGGAGCTGGTGAGCGAGTGCATCGAGTCGTCGCTGCCCCTCGTGCGCGGCAAGCCCCTCCGCATCGACAAGGAGCTGCCGGACGCGCTGCCGCGCCTGGTGGCCGACCGCACCAAGGTCAAGCAGATCCTGCTCAACCTGCTCTCCAACGCGATCAAGTTCACCGCCGCCGGCCGCGCGTGCGTGCGGGTGCGGACCGAGGACGGCGTCGTCCACGTGAGCGTGGTCGACACCGGCATCGGCATCCGCGAGGCGGACCTCGGCCGGCTGTTCGAGCCGTTCCACCGGCTCGACACGCCGCTCTCGCGGCAGGTGGGCGGGACCGGCCTCGGGCTCGCCATCAGCAAGAAGTTCGTGGAGCTGCAGGGCGGCCGCCTGTGGGCGGAGAGCCGGGAGAACCACGGATCCACGTTCCACTTCACGCTGCCCGTCGCACGGCCCAGCTAGAGGAAGCCGACCATGACGGACGCCAACACCCGCCGCGACAACCGGTCGACGAAGATCCTCTACATCGAGGACAACCCGGAGAACCGCGTCCTCGCCCGCGCGGTCCTGGAGGCCGAAGGCTACACGGTGAGCGTGGCCGAGGACGGCCTGTCGGGCATCGAGGCCGCGATCCGCGAGCGGCCCTCGCTGATCCTCCTCGACGTGAACCTGCCGGGGGTCGACGGCTACGAGGCGGTGGCGATCCTGAAGTCCTTCCCCAACCTCGCCAACACGCCGGTCATCGCCGTCACCGCCTACGCCATGGAGGGCGACCGCCAGCGCACGCTCGTCGCCGGGTGCGACGGCTACATCCAGAAGCCGATCGACGTCGACGCGTTCCCGAGCCAGGTGGCGGAGTTCCTGCGCGGCAAGCGCGAGCGGGTGGAGGCGCAAGAGGAGGGCGTCTACCTCCGCGAGCTGAACCAGCGCCTCGTGTACCGGCTGCTCAACCAGGTCGAGGAGCTGAAGCGGCTGAACGGGCACTTCATGCGGCGCGCCGGGCAGCTCGAGGACCTGCACCGCGCGGTGCAGACGGTGACCTCCGAGCTGGGCGTGACCGCGCTGCTCGAGAAGCTGCTCCCCGGGGTGGCACGGGCGCTCGGGACCGCGGGGCTCACGGTCGACCTCGCCGGCTCCGGGGTCCGGGTCACCGCGCGGAGCGACCGGCCCGATCGCGGCCGCAGCGTGCTCGCCGACTCGGGCCTCGCCACCGACGACTGGAGCGAGGTGGAGTGGCGCCTGCCCCTCTCGGTGCGCGACCGCGAGCTGGGCGTGCTCGCCGCGCGCCACGTCGTGCCGCCCGGGGCCCGGGCCGACGAGGAGCAGCTCCTGAAGCTCGTCTCCAACCAGGTCGCGATCGCGGTGGAGAACGCGCGTCTCTACGAGGAGACGCAGCAGCGGCTGCGCTCGACGGAGACGCTGCTGGCGGTGAGCCAGGCCGTGGGCTCCACCCTCGACCCCACCGAGACCCTGCGGCGCGTGGCCCGGGAAGCGGGGCGGGCGCTGGGGGCGGACACGGTGGGCGCCTACCTGGCCGACCCCGACCGGAAGCACCTGCGACCCGTCGCCGGCTATCGCGTGCCGAAAGAGAAGCGGGAGAGCTTCATGGGCTCGGCGATCCCCCTCGAGGGCCACCAGGTCCTGCAGGAGGCCTGGCGGGCGGGCGAGGCGCGTTACTCGAGCGACGTCGAGAACGACCCCCGGGTGAACCGGGCCACCGTCGCCCGCTTCCCCCATAGGTCGATGCTGTTCGTGCCGATGATCGTCAAGGGCGAGCCGATCGGCGGCCTGTTCCTGCTCTGGTTCACGCTCGCGCGCGAGTTCTCGCCCGAGGAGCTGCGGCTGGTGGAGGGCATCTCGCGCCAGGCCGCCCTCGGCATCGAGAACGCGCGGCTCTACGAGGGCGTGAAGCGCCACCTGCACGAGCTGCAGCAGACCCAGGCCCAGCTCATCCAGTCCGCCAAGCTCGCCGCCATCGGCGAGCTGGCCGCCAACGTGGCCCACGAGATCAACAACCCCCTGACCGCGGTCCTCGGCTTCGCGTCCTATCTTTCCGAGCAGGTGGGCCCGGGCCAGCCGATGCGGGAGGAGCTGGACCTCATCCAGGAGGAAGCCGGCCGCGCCCGCGACATCGTGCGCGACCTGCTGGACTTCTCGCGCCAGCACGACTTCTCGCCCGAGCCCACCGACCTCAACGCGGTGGTGCGCCAGACGCTGGCGATGGTGCGCCGCCAGCGCGCCGTCGACAACATCACCTTCGCCGAGCACTACGAGCCCGGGCTGCCCCTGGCGGAGGTGGATCAGTCCCGGCTGAAGCAGGTCTTCATCAACATCGTCAACAACGCCCTCTACGCCATGTCGGACGTGGGCGTCCTGACCGTCCGCACGGCGGCCGCCAACGGGCAGGTCCTCGTGGAGTTCGGCGACACCGGGTCCGGCATCGCGCCCGAGCATCTGGACCGTATCTTCGATCCGTTCTTCACCACCAAGCCGGACGTCAGCGGCACCGGCCTCGGGCTCTCGGTGAGCCTGGGAATCGTGCAGAGCCACGGGGGGACGATCGAGGCGAAGAGCCAGGTCGGCAAGGGCTCGACCTTCACCGTCAAGCTGCCCGCCCTCACGGCCGGCGGATCCCGCGAAACGGGCCGCACGGCCTCCGAGCAGAGCCGCTGAGCCGTCCCCGACGTCAAACATAGAGGATGGGGGGCCGCCCGGCCTCCGTAGTGGAGAAGACCATGCTCGAAATCCCGCTGATCCTGGCCATGGCGCTGGCGCCCCAGGCGACGGCGTCGGACGTCGCGGCGCTCCAGGCCGAGCTCGAGCGCCTGCGCGGCACGGTGAGCGCTCTCGAGCGGAAGGCGCGGGAGAGGGACGACGCCCTCGACGGCCTGAAGGGCGACCTCAAGGCGGTGGAATCGGGCATCGCCGAGCTGCGGTCACGACCGGTGACGCCGCCGTCCGGCCCCTTCATGGCCGCCCCACCCCCGTCCTCGGATGCGGTCGGGGTGGCGAAGACGGTCGTGTTCGCGCCCCGGATCGAGGCGGACACGCTCAAGCGCCGGGACCTCGTGACGGTCAAGGTGCGCCGCGTGGACGCGGGCGGCGTCCAGTTCATCGGCGAGAGGGAGGTGGGAGAGGAGGGTGTCGATCTCCCCATCGATCAGAACGGCGCGCTGTACATCGTCGACTGGTCGACGACCGAAGGGCCGACCTACAACCTGGTGCTCCGCGACGGCACGAGCGGCCAGGCCGCGGCCACCGCCCAGGTCGGGATCCGCCAGACGCAGGGCAAGTTCATCTTCGTGGGCTACCGGGCGGAGTGAGCGGGAGAGAGGATCGCCTCCGCAAACCCTCTCCCCCTTCAGGGGGAGAGGGTAGGGTGAGGGGGCGCTACCGGTCCACCATCGGCAGGTGGATGCCGCGCTCCCGGGCGACCTCGGCCGCGCGCTCGTAGCCGGCGTCGGCGTGGCGCATGACCCCGGTGCCGGGGTCGTTCGTGAGCACCCGCTGCAGCCGCGCGTCCGCGGCCTCGGTGCCGTCCGCCACCACCACCATCCCCGCGTGGATCGAGTAGCCCATGCCCACGCCGCCGCCGTGGTGGACCGACACCCACGTCGCCCCCGACGCGGCGTTGACGAGCGCGTTCAGGATCGGCCAGTCCGCCACCGCGTCGGAGCCGTCCTTCATCGCCTCGGTCTCGCGCGTCGGTGAGGCGACGGAGCCGGCGTCGAGGTGGTCGCGGCCGATCACGATCGGCGCCTTGACCACGCCCTGGCGCACGAGCCGGTTGAAGACGAGGCCCAGCTTCGCGCGCTCGCCGTAGCCCAGCCAGCAGATCCGCGCCGGCAGGCCCTGCGGCTTCACCTTCTCGCGGGCCAGCCTGATCCAGCGGCCCAGCCCCTCGTCCTCGGGGAACGTGCGGAGCACGGCGTCGTCGGTCACGCGCAGGTCGTCGGGCTCCCCCGACAGCACCACCCACCGGAACGGTCCCTTGCCTTCACAGAACAGCGGCCGGATGTACGCGGGCACGAAGCCGGGGAAGTCGAACGCATCCTCCACCCCGGCCCTCCTGGCCTCGGACCGGATGTTGTTGCCGTAGTCGAAGGTCACCGCGCCCTCGCGCATGAGCGCGAGCATGGCCCGGACGTGCTCGGCCATGCTGCGCCGCGCCTCGGCCATGTAGCGCGCGGGGTCCTTCTCGCGCAGCCTCAGCGCCCGCTCGTAGGGCATGCCGTTCGGCACATAGCCGTTCAGCGGATCGTGGGCGCTCGTCTGGTCGGTGAGGAGGTCGGGCACGACGCCGCGCCGGACCAGCTCGGGGAGCACGTCGGCCGCGTTGCCGAGCAGGCCGATGGACAGCGGCCGGCCCGCCGCCTGCGCCTCGCGGGCGCGCGCGAGCGCGTCGTCGAGGCTCTCGCTCGCCTCGTCGAGGTAGCGCGTCACCAACCGGCGCTCGATCCGGCGGCGGTCCACCTCCACCGCGATGATCACGCCCTCGTTCATCGTGGCCGCCAGCGGCTGGGCCCCGCCCATTCCCCCGAGGCCGGCGGTGACGACCAGCCGCCCCTTCAGCGTCCCCCCGAAGTGCTTGCGCGCGGCGGCGGCGAAGGTCTCGTACGTGCCCTGGAGGATGCCCTGGGTGCCGATGTAGATCCACGAGCCGGCGGTCATCTGGCCGTACATCATGAGGCCCTTGCGGTCGAGCTCGTAGAAGTGCTCCCACGTCGCCCACGCCGGGACCAGCATCGAGTTGGAGATGAGGACGCGCGGCGCGTCGGGATGGGTGCGGAAGACGCCCACCGGCTTGCCGGACTGGACGAGCAGCGTCTGGTCGTTCTCCAGCTCGCGCAGGCTGTTCACGAGCGCGTCGAAGCACTCCCAGTTGCGCGCGGCCTTGCCGATCCCCCCGTAGACGACGAGCTCGTCCGGCCGCTCCGCCACCTCGGGGTCCAGGTTGTTCATGAGCATGCGGAGCGCCGCCTCCTGCAGCCAGGACTTGCAGGAGATCTGCGCTCCCCGCGGCGCGCGCACCACGCGCACCGGGGGCGCGGGGGAGTTCACATCAGCCATCGCTGCGTGTCGGTCGAGTCGTCCTTCTCGAGGTCGTAGTCCGACTTGCCGCCGCGGATCACCTTCAGCCGGCCGCGGGCGCGCGGGGGAGGCGGCGCGTGCCGCCGCGTCCGCCAGTACCGCTCGATCCATCCCATCAGGAGCAGGAGGGTGAGACCGAGGCCGAGGTAGAGGGGCCACGCGCGCACGCCGAGCGACAGACCGATCACGGCGGCCAGCCCCGCGGCCGCGGCGAGCGTGGCGGCGCCCCCCAGCCAGGACGGACGGTTGAGGTCCGGGAACCGGGTCATCGGCTCACCCCCCTACTCCAGGGTACCGCACATGGAGGCCGCGTCGACCGGAAACACGCCGGAGCGCACCATCTCCGCCACCGCCTCGATGTCGGGGCCCAGCGGCCGGTCATCATCATATATGGGCACGCGCGCGCGCACGCGCCGGTGCACCGCCTCCAGGGGCGCGGAGGTCTGCAGCGGGCGATGGAACTCCAGGGCCTGGGCGGCCGCGAGCAGCTCGATGGCCAGGATGCGCCGGGTGTTGGCGACCGCCCGCGCCGCCTTCCGCGCCGCCGTCGCTCCCATCGACACGTGGTCTTCCTTGTTGGCGGAGGTGGGGATGGAGTCGACGCTGGCGGGATGGGCGAGGAGCTTGTTCTCCGAGGCGAGCGCCGCCGCCGTCACCTGCGCGATCATCAGGCCGGACCGCAGGCCGCCCTCGCGCGTGAGGAAGGCGGGAAGGCCGGAGAGGGCGGGGTTCACGAGCCGCTCGACGCGGCGTTCGCTGATGGCGCCGATCTCGGCCGCCGCGATGGCGAGGACGTCGGCGGCCATCGCCACGGGCTCGCCGTGGAAGTTCCCCCCCGACAGCAGCTCCTTCGTGTCCGTGAACACCATCGGGTTGTCGGTGGCGCCGTTCAGCTCGACCGCGAGCGTGGAGGCCACGTAGCCGAGCGCGTCGCGGGCGGCGCCGTGGACCTGGGGCATGCACCGCAGCGAGTAGGCGTCCTGCACCTTGCCGCAGCCGCGGTGGGACTCGCGCAGCGGGCTGCCGGCCATCAGCCGGCGCAGGTTGCGGGCGGAGGCGGCCTGTCCGGGATGAGGGCGGGCGGCGTGGATCCGCTCGTCGAAGGCGACGTCGGTGCCCTTGAGCGTGTCGAGGGTGAGGGCGCCCGCGACGTCGGCGGTCACCGCCAGCCGCTCCACCTCGGCGAGGGCGAGCCCGGCCACGGCGGCCATGAGCTGGGTGCCGTTGATGAGCGCGATGCCCTCCTTGGCCTCCAGCCGCACGGGCCTCAGGCCGGCCGCCGCCAGCGCCTCCGCGCCCGGCCGGACCCGCCCGTCCCGGGCGCAGGGGCCCTCGCCGATCATGGCCAGCGCGAGGTGGGCGAGGGGGGCCAGGTCGCCGCTCGCGCCCACCGAGCCCTGCGAGGGCACCACCGGATGGAGGCGCGCGTTGAGCATCGCCAGCAGCAGCTCGAGCGTCTCGACGCGCACGCCGCTGTACCCCTTGGCGAGCACGTTGGCCCGCAGCAGCATGAGGCCGCGCGTCTCGGCCTCGTCGAGGACCTCGCCCACGCCGGCGGAGTGGCTGCGCACGAGGTTCGCCTGCAGCTCGGCCAGCCGCTCGCGCGGGATCACCACCTCGGCGAAGTTGCCGAAGCCGGTGGTGACGCCGTAGACGACGGCGCCTCGGCCCACTGCGTCGTCCACGACGCTGCGCGCGCGCGCGACCCGCTCCCGGGCCACGGGGTCGAGAGCGACGGCCCGCGGACCCCGCGCCACCGACTCGAGGTCGGCGATCGTCAATCGGTTGCCGTCTATGACCAGGGTGTCGGGCTGGGACGGGCTCGTCATCGGGAACGGGGGTGCGCAGCGACTATAGCACCGCGCGGGCTTGTGGCCGCGGGAGCGCACGGGTAGAATGGCCGGTCCTGTTTACGGCGAAGATCCGCGCATGCCCAACATCGTCATCGCCGGCGCCCAGTGGGGCGACGAGGGGAAGGGGAAGGTCGTCGACCTGCTCACGGACAAGGTGCAGGTGGTGGCCCGCTACAACGGCGGCCACAACGCCGGCCACACGATCCTCGTCGGGCAGGAGCGCTTCGTGCTCCACCTGATCCCCTCCGGCATCCTGCATCCGGGCATCCTCAACGTGATGGGCAACGGGATGGTCATCGACCCCTGGGCCCTCGAGAAGGAGATCGGCGAGCTGCGCGCGCGCGCCGTGGCGATCGACGACAACCTCGTCGTGTCCGACCGCGCCCACCTGATCCTGCCGCACCACCGCGCGCTGGAGGCGATGACCGAGGAGATGCGGGGCGAGAAGAAGATCGGCACCACGCTGCGCGGCATCGGGCCCGCGTACGAGGACAAGGCGGGCCGGCGCGGCGTGCGCGTGGGCGACCTGCTGCGGCCGGCCGACCTTCCCGCCCGGCTGGCCGAGGCGCGCCGCCACTACGAGCAGGTCTGCCGCGGCGCCGGGCGCCCGGCGGAGGTGGACTGGGAACGCCTGGCCGGCGATCTGGCCGGCTTCGGCGAGCGCCTCCGTCCCCGCGTCGCGGACACGTCGCTCGTGCTCCACCGCGAGATGTCCCGGGGCTACTCGGTCCTCTTCGAGGGCGCCCAGGCGACGCTGCTCGACGTGGATCACGGCACGTATCCCTACGTGACGTCCTCGTCCGCGGGAGCGGGGGGGGTCCTCACCGGCCTCGGCGTGCCGGCCTCCCGCATCGACGGGGTCATCGGCATCGCCAAGGCCTACACGACGCGGGTGGGGGCCGGGCCGCTGCCCTCCGAGATCGGCGGCGCGCTGGAGCAGGACCTCCGCGACCGCGGCCACGAGTACGGGGCGTCCACGGGCCGGCCGCGGCGCTGCGGCTGGTTCGACGCGGTGGTCGTGCGCTACTCGATGCGCGTGAACGGGTTCGACTCGGTGGCGCTCACCAAGCTCGACGTGCTGGACCGCTTCGCCGAGATCAAGGTGTGCGTCGCGTATCGCCATCAGGGCGAGACGATCCGGGAGATGCCCGCCGACCTCGCCGTGCTCGAGGCGTGCGAGCCGGTGTACGAGACGCTGCCGGGCTGGTCGGAGGTGAGCAGTCGCGTCCGCGACTTCGCCCGCCTGCCCCCGGCGGCGCAGCGCTACGTGGAGCGGCTGTCCGAGCTGATCGGCGGCGAGATCGGGATCGTCTCCACGGGGCCCGAGCGCGAAGACACGATCGTGCGCCCCCACAGCGCGGTGGGATCCTGGTTCGCGTAGGCTCGCTTTTCTTCAAAAATTTGCTTGACTGAAGCCATTTTCGGTGGCAGAGTCTCATGTGCTTTCGAGGTTTGCGTGGGGCTTTCCATGAGGCTCTTCAGACATACAGCGCTGCTCTTGATGGTGGCCGGCGGCGGGTGCCAGACCATTACCGAGGAGCTGCCCTCGCGCCCCACGCCCGTCAAGTCTCCCACGACCCCGATTCCGGTCGTCGCGATCCCGGTGCCGGTCCCGACGCCGGCCCCCGCCGCGACACCGACGCCCGCTCCCGCGGCGTCGCCCACGCCGGTCGCCGCGCCGACCCCCGCGGCCACGCCGGCCCCCGCGCCTGCCGCGACGCCCACGCCGTCCGCCACGCCCAACCCCGGCAGCATCGACTCGATCCGCGTCGCCTTCTTCGGCTTCAAGTGCACCGAAGGGCAGATCGTCCCGCACAACGGATGGGGTCAGCTTCCCAAGGGCTGCACCGGCTATCTCACCGCGACGCCCAAGAAGAAGGACAACAGCGATGTGCCGCAGAAGGAGCACGGGCCCGACATCGCGTGGAAGCTGCGTGCCGGCGAAGGCATCGTGCAGGTGCTGCCCCCGACCTTCCCCAACGACTTCAACAAGGACCTGCTGGGCCTGAAGCAGGGTGAGTTCAGCCTCTGTGCGACCGTCAAGGGCGTCGAGGGCTGCCTCAACGGGACGGTGACCTCGGGGCACTGACACCCCGCCGCATCCCGCTCAGCCTTCCCGGCCGCGTGGGCGCCGTAGGGTTATCCTTGGGGTCGAAGCGCCCATGCGGCCATACCTCGCGCTGTTCCTGTTGGCGGCCGCCAGCCCGCTGCTCGCGCAGGACGACGGCTCGACGCTCCGCGGGCGGGTCGTCGACTCGAAGACGGGCGAGCCCATCGCCAAGGCCCTCGTCTCCATCCGCGATCGCCGTCTGGGGGTGGTGACCGACGAGGGAGGCTGGTTCGAGATCCCGCGGGTGCCCCCCGGCCCCACGGAGCTCTACGTCTCCACCGTGGGCTACGGCCTCGTCAAACGCACGGTCGAGGTCCAGCCGGACGCGAAGGAGCCTCTCGTCATCTCGCTGGGACAGGAGGCCGTCCGGCGGTCCGAGGCAGTGAGCGTCGTCTCCGGGATCTTCGATCCCGTCGACCGCGACGCCCCTTCCCAGTACACGATGGACAACACGGAGCTCACGAACCTGGCCAGCGTCCTCGCCAACGATTCCCTCCGCTCGGTGCAGTCGCTGCCGGGTGTCGCCACCGGCGACGACTTCAACGCGACGTTCTCGCTGCGCGGATCCGGCTTCGGCTCCATGGGCTTCTACATCGACGGCGTCCTGACCAGGTCTCCCTTCCACACCATCCGCGACGTGAACGACAGCTACTCCCTCACCATCCTCAACGGGGACTTCGTGGATTCGATCGCGCTCGTCAGCAGCGCGGCGCCGGCGCGATACGGCGACCGCGTGGCCTCCGTCCTGAGCGTTGAGACCCGCGACGGGAGCCGGGAGAGGGTCGCCACCCGGCTCAACCTGGGCGCGGCCGGCGTCTCTTTCGCGAACGAAGGGCCGTTCGGAAACAGCAAGAAGGCCTCGTGGCTGGTGGGGGGCCGCAAGAGCTTCCTGGACTACGTGATCAGCCGCCTCGACGTCGGCCCTTCCCTGGTGCTGGGTTATTACGACCTGCAGGGAAAGCTCAGCTACGACCCGACCGGAGCCCATCACCTGAGCGTGTTCGTCCTCCACGGCGATGCGAGCTGGAAGGAGGACACGGGCCCGGGCCCGAACGCGAGGCAGCGAGCCGACGCCGGCACCGATCTCGTCGCGGGCCGCTGGCGGTGGTCCCCGTCAGGGCGCACGGTCGTGAGCGCGACCACCTATGTGTACGCCGAGAGGGCCCGGACGAATGGCCGAGACAGGGAGATCCTCTTCCGATCCGACCTGCGCGATGCCGGGTTGCGCGCCGAGATCAGGCGCGGTCTCGGATCGGGCCACACCTTCGAGGCAGGCGTGTTGCTGCAGCGGCTCCGGGAGGAGGGGTTGGAGCGGCGCTTCCACCAGCCGTCCCGTCGCTTCGAGACGACGAATCAGTACGCGGCCTCGACCTGGCAGGAGGGAGCCTACGCGCAGGACACGTGGCGGATCGTCCCCGACCGGTTGTCCCTCACCGTCGGCGGCCGCTTCGATCGCCTGGGCCTTACGGGAGAGCAGGCCTGGTTGCCGCGGGCGAACGCGACGCTCTCGCTCTCCCCCCGAACCAAGCTCGGCCTTGCCTTCGGCCGGTATTCCCAGTTTCCGTCGTTCTCACGGCTCTTCGGAGCCGCCGGCAACCCGCGGCTCGAACCGGAGCGCTCGACGCATTACGTCCTCACGCTCGAGCGCCTGTTGGCGCCCAGCATCCGTCTCACGATCCAGGCCTACGACCAGCGGGAGGAAGCACGGCTCTTCGTCCGGGACTCCGAGTTCCGCCTCGTGGACGGCCGGCCGGTCGCCCCCCGACCCGGGGCCGTCGTCGAGAACGCCCTCCGCGGTCCATCCCGAGGCATCGAGTTCTGCCTCCAACGCCGCAGTGCGAACGGCCTTTCCGGCTGGGTGTCCTATGCCCTGGGCCGGGCTCGCATGGCCGACCAGGTCACGGGGCTCCGGTTCGACAGCGACTTCGACCAGCGCCACACGCTCAATGCCTACGCCAGCTACCGCGTGAGCAACAGCTTGAACCTGAGCGCGAAATACCGGTACGGCAGCAACGTGCCGATCGCCGGCTTCTATCGCCGGGTGGGGGACGAGTTCTTCCTCGCCGAGGAGCGCAACCGCGAGCGGGTGCCGACCTACAGCCGCCTGGACGTCAGGGCCGCCAAGGCCTTCTTCTACACGCGATGGAAGATGACGCTCTACGCCGAGGTCGCCAACGTCCTCGACCGCACCCATTACCGCTACTTCGGCGTCGACGAGGTCGACCTGAGAACAGGTCAGGCGTTCCTGGAGAGGGACGAGCTCTTTCCGCTTCTGCCCGCCGCCGGGGTTACCATCGAGTTCTAGGCGGCGCGGGAGGGTCCGGCGAGGTTGACACGGTGACACCGAAGCCCTATTAGTTCGACGGACGCGGTAGTCTTCAACGATGA
>Ga0114129_10005293_pt1 | contig 18207 bp, 19 predicted proteins | sample RhiMetdeltSRZDD1_FD_80071 | JGI IMG/M metagenome (GOLD analysis project Ga0114129, IMG submission 80071) | Populus rhizosphere microbial communities from Tennessee, USA - Rhizosphere MetaG P. deltoides SRZDD1 (version 2) (version 2) | ecosystem: Host-associated > Plants > Roots > Rhizosphere >...
CAGGCGACTGGTACAAGAAAAAGATCCTGAGCACGGCCAGCGGCGACGCGGCGCGGCGCAGAGTCGCGCTCGACGTAATGCAGACGATCGATCGCCAGATCGAGCGCTATCTCGTCGCGCGTCTGATCATCAGCGTCCTCGTCGCGGCCGCGACCGGTGTGGCCGTGTCGATGACGCTGGCCGCGCTCGTCCAGTTCGAGAGCGTCGCGCTGGCGGCCGCCACAGGCGGCGCGGCGACGGCCGTCGCGGCGCTCGAAGGCAACCTGATCTCGCCGCTCCTGACGGGCCGCGCCGGAGAGCTGAACACGGTCGCCGTGTTTCGTCGGCGTGCTGGTGTGGGGCTGGCTGTGGGGACGTGTGGGGCTGCTGCTCGCCGTTCCCATCATGGTCGCGGTCAAAGCAGCAGCCGATCACGTCGAGCAGCTGCGCCCGTTTGGCGAGCTGCTCGGTCGTTAGCCGTTGGCGGGCTTCACGGTCACGAACGCGGTGCTGCCCTGACGATTGATCAGGAGCAGCGTCGGCCGATCGGCGCTGCGCTTGAGCGCCCCCTTCAGATCCTCGACGCTCTGAACGGGCTGACGATTCACCTGCTCGATGACGTCGCCCGGCTGGATGCCGGCATCCGCCGCGCGGCCGTCCGGGTTCACGTCCTCGACGACCAGCCCTTTGGCATCGCTCGGGACGCCGAGCTGCCGCGCCGTCTCCGGCGTGATGGGCGACACCGTGACGCCGAGCGCCGTCTTGTCGCTCGACGCCGACGGGCCGTCATCGTCGTCGCGTCCGGCGCGCGCGCTCCGCGCCGGCTTCGCCTCGTCGAGCCTCACCGACACCGTCTTCTCCGAGCCGTCGCGCACGATGACGACCGTTGCGGTCGATCCGGGCTTCGCGTCGGCGACCCGATTGCGCAGCGAGTTCGTGTCGTGCACCGGCTGGCCGTTGAACGATACGATGACGTCGTTCTGCCGGATGCCGGCGTGCTCCGCCGCGCTGCCCGCCGACACGGACGAGACGATCGCGCCGCCGGTCTGCTTGAGACCGAGGTTCGCCGCGATGTCGGCGTTGACTTCCTGCACCGTGACGCCGAGCTGTCCGCGCGTCACCTTGCCGCTGGCGCGCAGCTCGTCCATGACGTGCCGCGCCATGTTCGCCGGAATCGCGAACCCGATGCCGATGTTGCCGTCCGACGGCGAGAGGATCTGCGAGTTGATCCCCACGAGCTCGCCCTTGGTGTTCACTAGCGCGCCGCCGGAGTTGCCGTGGTTGATCGGCGCGTCGGTCTGGAGGAAGTCCTCGTAGCTGCCGTCGCCGCGCGCCGTCGAGCGGCCCTTGGCGCTGATGATGCCCATCGTGACCGTCTGCCCGAGGTTGAGCGGGTTGCCGACGGCGAGGACGACGTCGCCCACCTGCACGGCGTCGGAGTTGCCGAGCGCCAGCGCATGGAGGTCCGTCGCGCTCACCTTGAGCAGCGCGAGATCGCTGGCCTTGTCGGTGCCGACCAGCCTGGCGCCGAACGAGCGGCCGTCGGTCAGGTCGACCTTGATGTCGTCGGCGCTGTCGATGACGTGGTTGTTCGTCAGGATGTAGCCGTCGGCGCTGACGATGACGCCGGAGCCGAGCGCGTTCTGGCGGAACGTGCGCGGCGCGCGCCGCTGCTGCGGCGCACGGTCGAAGCGATCGCCGAAGAACCGCCGGAAGAGATCGTCGTCCGGCATCTGGAACTCGGTCGGCGACAGGCGTGCTTTGCCGGTCGCGTGCACCGTCACGACGGCTGGCGCGACGACCTTGACGACGTCGGCGTACGAGTCGCGGCCGCCGGCAATCGAGCGAGTGATGGGTGTCGTGACGGTCTGAACAGCGGCGGCCTGGGCGTTGGCCGATTCGCGCCACGCGGCGCCCGTCACCAGCGCCGTGGCGGCCAGCGCGGCGAGTCCGAGCTGCCCGGCCCGCCGGCGAAATGTGCTGCGGTTATCGTGCATGGGTATCCCTCTCCAAATGGAACTGCGTCTTGATCCATTAGACGGGATGCCCCCTTGCCTGGACGTTGCTGGAACATTACATCGGTGTAAGGAATGCCAAGTCCCGGGCGGGACGAGTGGCAGAAACCGCGCGGTGCCTGGCACGTGCCTGGCCCGTGCCAGGCACGGGCCAGGCACGGGCCAGCCGTCAGGCGGCCGCCAGCCGCACGGTGAACTCCGCGCCGCGGCCGGGCTCGCTCGCGACCTCGACCGTTCCGCCGTGGGCCTCCACGATCGCCTTGACCAGGCTGAGGCCGAGGCCCAGACCGCGCTCGCTGCGGCTGCGGTCGCCGCGAAACAGTCGATCCCACACGTGCGGGAGCTCCTCGAGCGGAATGCCGAGGCCGGTGTCGCGCACCCGGATCACGCCGTACGACCCCTCGCGATCGACGATCACGTCGACGCGGCCGCCGCTGGGCGTGTACTTGACGGCGTTGTCGAGCAGGTTCGCGGCGACCTGCTCGAGCCGCGTGCGATCGCCGACGACGGCGACATCCGCCGTCGATGCGGTCACCGCGACGCCCTTCGCCTCGGCCGCGTCGCGATACAGGTCGATCGCCCGCGCGACGACGCCGGCGAGCGGGACCGCTTCGCGGCGCAGCTGCATCGCGCCGCTCTCCGCCTCGGAGATGTCCATCAGCGTGTTGAGCATCACGAGCACGCGATCGCATTCCTCGACGCAGTCCGCCAGCGCGTCGCGATACCGCTCGACGTCGGGTGGCGCGGCCAGCGCGGTTTCCGCCATGCCGCGCAGCCGCGTGAGGGGCGTCCGCAGATCGTGCGACACGCTGTCGAGCGCGCCGCGCATGCCTGCCACGAGCGCTTCGATCGTGGCGAGCATCTCGTTGACGAGCGCCGTCAGCTCGTCGATCGCGTCGCCGGTGCCGGAGAGCGGCACGCGCGCGTCGGTGCGGCCGGTGTGGATCACGCGCGAGACGGCGTCGATGAGCGCGCGAATCGGCCCGTGCGCCGACTGCGTGGCGAGCAGGCCGCCGCCGAGCGCGATGACGACAACCGTCAGCGTCACGATGCCGAGCGCCGCGCGAAAGCGCGCGAGCAGGTCGTCGCGCGCCTCGGTGCTCTTCCCCACCTGGACCAGCGTGCCGTCGACGAGCCGAAGCGACGCCAGCTCGAGCGCGTCGGGATTCCACCCCTGCGGCTGGCTGAGGACGATGGTCTCCGACCCGCGATCGAGCACGCGGACGAAGAGCCGCTCCGGCGCCGTCTGCTGCTCGGCCTGGACCGTCGCCGTCAGCGCGCGGATGCCGCCGCGCTGATACGTCACCGCGTACTCGCCCAGCTTCGCGTTGATGATCTGCCGGTCGCGCTGCTCGAGCACGCGGGCGAGCAGGACATAGGTCAGCACGACGATCGCGATCGAGCCGAGGACGAACAGCGTCGCGTACCAGAGCGCGAGGCGGAGGCCGAACACCAGAGGCCTGCTCATGGGTTACGGCCGCAGCACGTACCCCACGCCGCGGACGGTGTGCAGCAGCTTCTTCGCGAACGGCCGATCGATCCGCTCGCGCAGCCGGCTGACGAGCACGTCGACGACGTTGGTCTGCGGGTCGAAGCTGTAATCCCACACGTGCGACAGGATCATCGTCTTGGAGACGACCTTGCCGGCGTTGCGCATCAGGTGCTCGAGAAGCGCGAACTCGCGCGGACGCAGCTCGATGACCGTGCCCCCGCGCGTGACGCGCCGCGACAGCAGATCCAGCACGAGATCCTCGACCGTCAGCGTCGTCGGCTCGGGCGAGCGCGAGGCGCGGCGCACCAGCGCCTGCACGCGCGCGAGCAGCTCGGCGAACGCGAACGGCTTGGTGAGATAGTCGTCGCCGCCCGCCTGCAGGCCGCGCACGCGATCGTCGACCGAGCGGCGCGCGCTGAGAATCAGGACCGGCGTCGTGACGCCGCGGCGGCGCAGCGCGTCGATGACGGCGAGGCCGTCCCGTTCCGGCAGCATCAGGTCGACGATCGCGACGTCGTAGGGCCGCGCGAGCGCCGCGCGCAGCCCGGCGTCGCCGTCGCGCTCGACGTCGACGACGAAGCCGGCCTCCTGCAGCCCGCGCGCGACGAACTCGCCGATCGTGCGGTCGTCCTCGATGATCAGTCCGCGCATGTGCCTGGCGCGGGAGCCGGAGCCACGTGCGTGCTCCGGCCGCCGCGACCGCGATGGTCAGGCCGTCGAGAGGCAGAACGAGCCGCCGTGCAGCCAGCACGCCGGCCCTTCCTCGTGCGCGTCGCGGCGCAGATGCTTGATCGGCGGGAACGGCGAACGCAAGAACGCTTTCCCCAGACGCTCGTTGAGCGCCGCATCCCGCAGCCCGACCGCGGAGTAGATCGCAACCATGCCGGCGACCCGCGCGTCGAGCCGCTCGGGCTCGCCGCGATCGGTGAACAGCACGAAGAAGCCTTTGCCGATCGGCCCCATCTGCGGAAACGAGCAGGTGAGCGGCAGGATCAGGCGTCCACCGGACTCGAGCGCGGCCAGCCACGAGTCGTGCGGATGCGTGACGCCGGCGTTCACGAGAATCGCGTCGAACCGCGCGTCCCCGGCGCCCGTGCCGTCGCCGTGGCGCACCTCGATCCACGGCCACGCCGCGAGATTGCGCCGGGCGCCCGTGGCAAGCGCCTCGTCCACGTCGATCGCGACGACCCGGCCCGCGGGTCCCGTGAGATGCGCGAGGATGGCCGTGTAGTACCCGAGGCCGCAGCCGACGTGCAGCACGTGAGCGCCGGGCGTGATGCCGAGCGCGTCGATGCACGCGCCGAGAATGCCGGGCGCGCCGTTGTACAGCTGCCGCTCGAGATCGATTGCGACGACGATGTTGTGATAGAGACGGCGCGGATCGGCGTCGGGCGTGCGCCGCGGGCCGCCGCCCATGAAGTCCATCTCGCTGCGGAACGTCCACGGCCCGGGCGCGAGAAACTGCTCGCGCGGAATCGTCGCCATCGCGTCGACGAGCGCCGGCGTGCGCAGGTTCGCGACGACCTCCATCTCTTCCGCATAGAATCGTCGCTGCGCGTCCAGATCGATCATCGTTATCTCCTGCCCGTGGGGCCCCACCCCACTCGCCTGTCACGCTGCGATTCTCGTCCCTCGGCGCTTCGCGCTACGCGCCCGGCCTCGGGGTGTGGCTGTTACCGTTTCTTCCGGCGGCGTCCCGTATGAAACGCGCCGTGGTGCCGCATGTATTCGGCGACCTCGGGCCCAATCGCCGTCGCGCGCACGGGCTGCACGTACAGATAGGCGTGCTTCCCCTCCGCGCGCGGCAGCAGCCGGACCTCTCCGGCCTCGTTCAGCCGCTTCAGCACTGTGTGGATGACGGCGAGATCGTTGGAGTACGCCGACAAATCGAAGCCGATGTGCAGCAGCCGATCGCGGACGTCGACGGCGGTCATCGGCACGCCGCCGCGCAGCACGAGGCGGCAGGCATCGGTGAGGCCGAGCGGGACGGTCGGCGTCCGGCCGAGCAGCCGCATCAACGTGCCGATCGACTGCGCGAGCTCGCCGAGGCGCTTGTCGATGTCGCGGCGCTGCTCACCGAGTGCCTCGTACTCGCGAATCGCGGCGTCGAGCGCGCGGTGGTAGTCCTCGTGGGTCACACAGTGATTTATACACTATGTGTAATAACGTGTCTAGCCGGCCCGCCTGCTGCGCGCGCGCCGGGGCGTCGGCCGGCTCGTCCCCCCGAGATTGAGCGCGACTGCAGCGCGGATGAGATCCTTCAACGCCGCCTCATCGACCGTGTCGCCTTCGTGGATGTCGATGGCGCGCCTGACATTCCCCTCGAGGCTGGAGTTGAAGAGACCTGAAGGGTCCTTCAACGCAGCGCCCCTGGCAAATGTCATCTTGACGACGTTCGTGTACGTCTCTCCCGTGCAGATGATGCCGCCGTGAGACCAGACCGGTGTTCCGGGACGGGTGGGTTTCACCCACTTCCACTCCTCGACGATCTCAGGGTCTGCATCGTGGATGATTTCGCGCACTTTCGCGAGCGTCTTCCCGCGCCAGTCCCCAAGTGTCTTGATCCTCTCGTCTATCAATGCAGCGGCAGATTCCACCGGGACGGGCTTTTTCATGTTCAGCTCCATCTCTCGCACCTACTTTACTGCGCTCAGCGTAACCTGCAATCAAGCCGGGGCGATGCCTTCTAGTCCCGGGATGGCCGAGAGGGCCGGGGCCGCTGCTATCGCTGCAATGCGTAGGAGATCTTCACGAAGAACTGCCGGCTCGCCGGCTCGAGTCGATCCAGCTGCGACAGCTCGCGGTCGTCGCCGTAGCCGAAGAACAGGACCGACTGCCAGTTGAGCTTGTAGGCGAGGAGGACGGAGCTGCTGAAGCTCGCGCTCTTCGGCGACGTCGTGAACGTGTACAGACTCGGATCCCGCGTCGTCGACACGTACTGGGCGATCAGACGCACGAAGCTGCGCGCCGTGAACGTGTACGTCCCCCGCGCGCGCGAGACGCGCGCCGTGAACAGCCGCCGATTGGGGCCGGCGCCGGGATCGACCGACAGACGGCGCGTCGAGTCGAGCAGCGTCAGCTCCAGGTGATCGGTCGGGTTCAGGTTCGCGCGTACGTTGATGCTGCTGCCGTGCGCCGGACGCGCGTTCGCGAAGTCGACGTCGCGGCCGATGCGGCCGTCGGCGCTGATCTGCGCGAGACGCCGCGTCGGGCTGAACACGATGATGTAGCCGAACTGGCGCCGCGCGAAGATCGCCTGGCCGCTGCGCACGCGATCGTCGATGTAGCGGAATTGCAGAAACCCGTTGAGCCGCGTGTCCATGCCGAGTCCCGGCACGATGTTCCGGCTGATGAGCGCGCCGTCTCGATCGGCCTGGCGATCGTAGCTGAAGAACGTCCGCAGCCGCCGGACGATGCCGGTCGGCCGGAACGTCCAGCCGCCGCCACCATTGGCGTCGCGGTACCCGACCTGCGGCATGAAGCCGGTGTCCGCGCGGAAGTCGGCGCCGACGTCGCGATAGCCGCCGTAGAGATCGAGATGCTTCGTGCTGTGAAACCAGTTCACCGTGGCTGCGCCGGACGTCAGCGACCGGCCGTCCCACGCGCTCGACAAGTCCGGTCGATTGGGCGTCCGCGTATCGCTGAACAGCCACTGGCCCTGGAACACCTCCGAATTCGACGGTCTCCACTCGAAATCCGGTCCGACGACGACGTTGTGGCCGTTGGTGTCGGCGTCGCGGGCCGTGGCCAGCACGCTCACGAACGATCGGCCGACATCGCGGCGCGCGCGGCCGACGAAGACGCGCGAGCGGAAGTCCTGCGGCGCCAGATCCGACCCGTTCGCGCCCGGCAGGATGACGCTGCCGCCGCCGCCGTCCTCGGCGGCGAGGACCGTGTACTGCACGCCGCCCTGCTTGCCCGTCGCGCGCGCGCCCCATCGCGGCTGCGTGATCGTGCGCGTGTAGACCGCCTGCATCGGCGTCGACAGCAGGTTCACGCCTTCCAGGAAGAACGGCCGCTTCTCCGGGTAGAACAGCGCGAACCGCTCGTTCGCCGAAATCTGCGCCGTGTCGGACTCGACCTGCGAGAAATCGGGCTTGATCGTGAAGTCGATCGCGTTGTCGGCGTTGGGCGTGTACTTCACGTCGAGGCCGGCGTGCGGCTTCACGTCGCCGTTCACCAGACGCGACCCGAGGCCGTTCTCCGGCGCGGCAGACTCGCTGGCCGTCGCGTACGGCGCGACGACGACGTGGCCGCCCGACGGCAGGTGCTCCAGGCCGACGAGCGGATTCGATCGGCAGATGAAGCAGGTGCTGCCGCGCGGGATCTTCGCGGAGAAGTACTGATAACGGAACTCGCGCGGATGGTTCCGGTACAGCAGGATGCCCCACGTCTGCGGATCGACGTTCTTGTAGCGCAGCGACGAGAACGGCACGCGGATCTCCAGCGTCCAGCCGCGCTCGGTGATGCGCGCCGCCGAGTCCCAGAAGAAATCGGGCGAGCTGTCCTCGCCCGAGGCATCGTCGGTGATCGCGTCGTACTGGATACCACGCGCGTTGGCGAGAAACATCTGCGCCGTGCGGCCGTCGTTGCGCGTGTCGAGAATGATGCCGCCGTAGTCGGTGAATCCCCGTACGTTGTCACGGTCGCCGAGGGGCGCCTTGATCGCGCGTGGATTCGGATCCTCGAAGTCGAACCCGGCGTACAGATACCGATCGTCGAAGGCGAGATACCCGACGTTCCTCACCTTCGGCTCGTTGTTGTCGCCGGGCTGCGTCTCGTACCACGTCGTCACGCGCGTCGCGTCGCGCCAGCCCTCGTCGCCGAGGTCGCCGTCGATGGCGATCCGACCGCGCGCACGGACGATCCGGATGGGCTCGCCGGCGAGCGAGGAGCTTTGCACGGGCGTCTGCGTCTGGGCCGACGCCGGACTGTCGCAAATCAGGAATGCCGCCACACAGGCAGCGAGGAACCGACACCACATCCCGTGCTTAGACGCCGGCGCGCGATGAAAGTTTGATCCGTCCCAGAAGTGGGACGCGTGGACATTCTCCGGCTCAGGAGATCTTTCGCGTCTCAATCGCGCGGTGTTCCCTGAGCACGTCCTCGCCGACACGGTCGCGCAGCCAGATCCGCTCGATCGCCGGATAGGACGCGGCAATCGGCAGCGCGATCAGCGCGCCGAGCACCCCCGCCAGCTCGGCGCCGATCACGAACGCGAGGATGACCGCGAGGTTCGACATCTCGAGGCGATCGCCGTAGACGCGCGGCACGATGACGTAGTTCTCGATCGCGTGATAGGTCACGTAACAGGCTGCGACGGCAAGAGCGGTTCCGCTCGACACCGTCAGCGCGAGCAGCACCGCGGGCAGCGCCGACAGCACGAAGCCGATCACCGGGATGACATCGCAGATGCCTGCGAGCACAGCCAGCAGCAGCGCGGCGGGCACTCTCAGCGTCGACAGGGCGATCAATACGAACACGGTCGCGAAGATCGACGTCGCGATGTTGCCCGCGACGTAGCCGGCGACGACGCGCTCGGCTGCGCGCGCGGTCTCCTCGACTTTCGGCCGCCGCGATTTCGGCACGTAGGCGACGAGCCACGCGTAGGTCCGGCGTCCCTCGATCAGGAGGTACAGGGTGATGACGAAGGCGAGCACGAAGACGACAATCGCGTTGCCGAGCGATTGCACGAAGCGGAAGAGATACAAGGCGATCGATTCCTGGATGCCGCCCGCGCCGCCCCGGCCGCCGAACATGCCCTGCGCCCACTCCGGGACGTGCGACGCCGCCCATTTCTCCCACTCGGACAAGTGCTTGCCGACGAACGACGCCTGCGCGGTCAACGACGACCAGGTGAGCACGAAGAATCCGACCATCAACACCAGGAGCGCGCAGCACACCATCGTCGCGGCGCCCCAGCGCGGCAGGCCGCGGGTCTCGACCCACCGGACGACGGGGTCGAGCGCTACGGCCAGCAGCACGGCCACGACGAGCAACAGGACGAGCTGGACGACCTGCAGCCCCATCCAGACCAGCGCGACGACAGCGATGAGCTTGAAGAGGGTTCGCCACGAGACGTCGACGGAGATGCGGCGCCGGGTGGTGTCGGCCATGCAGGAGCACCGTGCAGCCGCGATGCCATCGCCAAGGCCAAGCGTCGCCGGAATCGGGATTTCGCATCCCGATCGCGTCATGTTCCTCGCCGCCGGCGCGACCAAGCTCGACCTGGCGCGTTACTACGAGGCGGATCCGCGAAAAAACCAAGGTCGGCGAGTACCTGGTCACGGACTCACTGGCGGCGATCGTCGGGCTCGTCCAGATAGACGTCGTCGAGATTCACACGTGGAATTCACGCTGCGACGATGTGGAGCGTCCCGATCGCATCGTGATCGATCTCGATCCCGGCGATCGCGTCGGCTGGTCCCGCGTCGTCGATGCGGCATGGCTGAAAGGGGCGCTTGGTTGAAAGAGACGCTCGGCTGAAGCCTCGCGCTACAAGTACCGGTGCTGTGTAGCGCGAGGCTATAGCCGAGCGTACACTGGATACATGCGGTTTCTCGCCCTGCTGGCGCTCGCGGCATCGGCGCTCGCGCAATCACCCGCGCCCGCTCGACCGTCGTTCGCCGAATGGCTCGCCGGCGTCCGCGCCGAGGCGCTGGCCCGTGGCATCAAAGCCGACATCGTCGACGCCGCGCTCGGCTCGGTCGAAGAGCCGATGCCCGTCGTCCTCGAGCGCGACCGCGCGCAGGCCGAGACGGTATTCTCGCTCGAGAAGTACATCGCGCGGCGGCTCACGGCGAAGCTCGTGGCGGCCGGCCGCGAGCACGTCCAGCGCGACAAGGAGCTGCTCGACGAAGTGTCCGCCACCTACGGCGTGCCCGCCTCGATCATCGTCGGCATCTGGGGGATGGAGACCAACTACGGCCGGTTCAGCGGCGTCCGGCCGATCGTCACCGCGCTCGCGACGCTCGCCTGGGATCCGCGGCGATCGGCGTTCTTCCGCGGCGAGCTGTTCGACGCGCTCGAGATCCTGAACCGCGGCGACATCGACCTGCCGCGCCTGCGCGGATCGTGGGCGGGCGCGATGGGACAGGCGCAGTTCATGCCGTCGAGCTACTTGATGTTCGCGGAGGACTACGACGGCGACGGCCGGCGCGACATCTGGTCGTCGCACGCGGACATCTTCGCGTCGATCGCGAACTATCTGAAGGGCCACGGCTGGGTGGAGGGACAAGGCTGGGGGCGCGAGGTGAAAGTGTCGCGCGAAGCGGCGCGCAAGATCGCGGCGGAGGTGGCGCGGCGCGCCGGCGCGTGCCGCGCGACGCGCGACATGACCGTCGCCCTGCCCGCGAAGGAGTGGCGCGCACTCGGAGTCCGGCTCGCGAACAGCCGGCCGCTGCCGGATGGGCTGCCGCGCGCGGCCATGGTGGCAGGCACGTCGCGCTACTTCCTCGTGTCCGGCAACTACGACGCCATCCTCGAGTACAACTGCGCTCATGCATATGCGTTGAGCGTCGGGCTCCTCGCCGACCGGCTGGCCCGCAAAGCGGCTCCGCCGAGACCGCCGTCGAAAAAGCGGAGCGCCCGCAGGCCGCCGAAGCTATGATCGATCCATGGCCTCTGGTTCGCTCGACGATCGCGGCGTGATCGTCGCATGTCCCTCGTGCGGCAAGAACAACAGGCTGGCGTTCGAGCGCCTCGCCGCCGCCTCGAAGTGCGGCCAGTGCAAGGCCGAGCTGCGGCCGCCGGCGTCGCCGGTCGAAGTCCAGCGCTCGGCCGACTTCGATCGGCTGGTGGCCGCGTCGCCGATCCCGGTCGTTGTCGATTACTGGGCGCCGTGGTGCGGACCGTGCCGCATGGTCGCGCCGGAGCTGGAAAAAGTCGCCTCGCGCAACGCCGGCCGCCTGCTCGTCGTCAAGGTCAACACCGACGCGCTGCCGGATCTCGGCGACCGGTTCAACGTCCGATCGATCCCCACGCTTGCGGTCTTCGCAGGCGGGCGCGAGGTGGCGCGGACGGCGGGCGCGCGCCCGGCGGCCGACATCGAGCGGTTCGTCCAGCAGGCTGCGCAGCCGGTCCACTCGCGGCCCTGAAACGCCCGCGCTACGTTCGTCTGCGCGTCCGTCGTCTCGCGGGACGCGTGAGGCGGCGTGCGCTTCGTGTCTGCGGCTTCGGCCAGTAGTACCTGGTCAGCCAGCGGCTCAACCCGTCCAATCCCGGGAACAACACGCGCTCGTTGATGTTCGCCTGATCGAGCTTGTCGCGAATCTCCCACTTCAGGGTGGCGGGAATCCTGATCGTGTGCATCAGCGACGGATGCTTCGCGACCCACGTATCGAGCGTCGCCCGCGGGCTCGACATGAGCGAGAACAGCGCGAACTGGTTCACGATCCGCGGATCGAGCGACGGCGGCTCCAGAAAGACGACGAACGGATCGCGCGCGAGCCGATCGAACTCGCGCAGCGTGCCGAACGCGCCGAGCATGTCGACCGTTGCCGTATCCGATCCTTCCGCGTCGAGAATCCGCTTCAGCCGGCGCGGCAGGAACCGGTTCGCCTCGACGAAATTGATCGCGCGGAGGATGCCGTCCTCGTCCATGCGCTCGAGATCGCTCGTGGCGAAGTGGAGCGCGACGAACGGGGAGTAGGTCCAGTCGAGCAGACGCGTCGGCAGGCCGCGGTGCTGCGCGAGCGCCAGCCAGTGCCAGATCGAGTCGGTGCCGGCCTGCCCGTAGGCGTACTTGCGGAAGTTGCGCAGCAGGTGCAGCTCGAGCCGCGCGACGTCGGACTGCCCCGCCGCGAGCCACAGCAGCCCGCTCGACAGCTCGTCGCGCACGTGCGGCAGGCCGCGAAACGCGTACGGCGAGCGGAAGCGCTGGAGCGAGGGATTCCACGATCCGGCGTACAGCGCGTCGAGGATGTCGTCCCACCCCCGCACGGCTTTCACTTCGCCACCGCCAGCCTGATCAGATTGAGCGCGAGCGTCGCGAGCAGAAACGCGCCGAGCGGCATGGCGAGAGTGTATTACGGATCCGCGCGGCGATGCTGGCGGGCCTCGTCCGGGCCGCCGCCACGCTCCTGCGCCGGGACGGCGGGCGCGCTTGACAGAGTTTAGCTAAATAGCTAAATTGTTAGATGTGAAATCTGCCTCGGCGGTGTTCCGCGCGCTGGCCGACCCGACCCGCCGCCAGATCCTCCAGGAGCTCCGCCACGGCGAGCTGGCCGCCGGCGCCATCGTCGACCGCTTCTCCATCTCCGGCCCGTCCATCTCGCGCCACCTCGCGATCCTCAAGCAGGCCGGCCTCGTCTCCGAGCGGCGCGACGCCAACCGCATCTTCTACCGGCTCGAGCCCGAGCGCGTCGCCGGCGCCGTCGGCGACTTCCTGAGCGCCGTCTGCCCGACGCAGATCCTGCACCGGCGCAGGCAAAGACGGAGGCGAACATGAGAATCGCAATCACCGGCGGCAACGGCTTCGTCGGATCGCATCTGGGCCGGGCGCTGGCGGCCGACGGCCACGACGTCGTGGCGCTGTCGCGCCGGACCGGCGTCGATCTCGCCGACCCGGATGCGCTCGCGGCGCGCATCGACGGCTGCCACGCCGTCGCCCATTGCGCCGGCATCAACCGCGAGCTGGGACACCAGACCTAGGCGCGCGCCCCCGCCGCCGGCACGCGGGCCGTCGGGGGCGCCGCCCGCCGCTCCGGGGTGCCGAAGATCGTCCTGATGAGCTTTCTGCGCGCGCGGCCCGATTGCGGATCGGCGTATCACGAATCGAAGTGGGCGGCCGAGGAAATCGTCCGCGGATCGGGCCTCGACTACACGGTCGTCAAGGCAGGGATGACCTACGGGCGCGGCGATCACATGCTCGATCACCTCAGCCATCTGCTGCACACGGCGCCGCTCTTCGCGACCGTCGGCCTCGTCGAGCGCCCGGTGCGGCCGCTGGCGATCGAAGACCTCGAGACCGTGCTCGCGGCCGCGCTGCTGACCGACCGATTGAGCCGCCGGACCGTCGCCGTGACCGGCGCCGAGGCGCTGCGCATGAGCGAGGCCGTGCGCCGCATCGCGCGAGTCCTGGGGACGCGCGTCTACATCGTCCCGTCGCCCGTGTGGATCAACCGGCTGTTCGCGCAGCTCTTCGAATGGACGATGACCGTGCCGCTCGTCGCGAAAGCGCAAGTCCGCATTCTCGCGGAAGGCGTCGTCGACGCGGCGCCGCCCTGCGATCCGCTGCCGGCAGACCTGATGCCGACGCGTCGATTCACCGACGGGCAGATCCGGAAGGGACTTCCCGAGCCGGGCGCGTTCGGGCTGAAGGATCTCCGGCGCTGCCGGGAACGGGCCTGAGCCCGTTCACGACCGACACCGATCTACTGCGGACTCTGCCATACGGCGCGCCCGACGAAGAACGGGCCGAGCCGCTCGAGATACAGCGCCGTCTGCTGCGTCTTCCGCATCGCCTGCACGACGGCCGACAGCGGATACAGCTCCTTGCCGATCAGGCCGACGATGAAATCGTTGTCGTCCTTGTCGAGACCGTGGCAGGCGAGGCGGATATCGTGCGCGTAATCCGCCGCGCCGAACGACATGCCGATCGCGCCGTGCTCGGCGAGGATGACGCGCTGCTCGTCAGCGGGCAGCTGCGCGAACCTGCCGCTCCGCCTGAGCGGATACCACAGCGCCCAGCGCCACGCGGGGTTGAGCACCGTCCGCCGCGGGCGATGGAGCAGCACATCGGTCAGGTCGGGCTCGTACCCGATCGAGTACGTACGACCCAGCATCGTGTATTCGGGCTTCTGCGCGGCGGACGCAAACGGCGCGGCGTTGAGCAGCGGGCGGACGCGATCGACGAAGAACGCCGGATCCTCGCTGAGCGTCAGCAGCGCGAAGCCGCGTGGATCGTTCACGTCCTCGTACAGCACGCCGGGCACGGCGGCGCGCGCGAGCGCCTCGGCGAGCGGCCGCGTCTCGTGGCAGCCGCCGAACGCGAGGAACTGCATGAACAGCCGCTGGTCCGATCGCTGCGGCTGACCGTTCCGGATCCCGCCCTTCTCGCTGATGTCGGGCGGCTCGGGACCGCGGCGGGTGTCGGTGGCCATCGCTCGAATTATACTCACGTCAAAAATGGCCGACGAGTACCGCCTGCGCGCCGCGACGATCGACGACCTCGACGCGCTCGTCGCGCACCGCGTCGGCATGTTCACCGACATGGGCACGATCCTGGACGCGCGCGAGGTCGCGCGCGCGTTTCGCGACTGGCTCGCCGACGCCGTGCCGTCCGGACTCTACCGCGCGTGGGTCGTCGAGGCCGGCCGCGGCGCCATCGTCGCCGGCGGCGGGCTCGCCGTACTGCCGTGGCCGCCGGGACCGCTCGACTGCCGCGGGCGCATCGCGTTCGTCTACAACGTGTACACCGAGCCGGGTCACCGGCGGCGCGGGCTCGCGCGGCGCATCATGGACGCGGTGCACGCGTGGTGCCGCGACGAGGGCGTGCTGACGATCGGGCTCGCCGCGAGCGCCTCCGGACGGCCGCTGTACGAGTCGATGGGCTACCGCGCGCCCGCCAACCCGTACCTGTTCATCTCGCTGGACCGACTGGCGTAAGGCGCGCGTTTTGGATTAGGATCCCGTGCTCGGAGCCGGAGCAGCCAGCCGGCCCTTGGAGACTACGAATGCCCTTCATCATCACCGACCCCTGCATCGGCACCAAAGATACCGCGTGCGTCGACGTGTGCCCCGTGGACTGCATCCATCCGCGCAAGGACGAGCCCGAGTTCGCGCAGACGACGATGCTCTACATTCATCCGGAGGAGTGCATCGACTGCGGCGCCTGCGTGCCGGCCTGTCCGGTCGCCGCGATCTACGAGAGCGTCGACGCCACGCCGTCGCACCAGAAGGATCTCATCGAAGCCAACGCCGTGTACCGCAACGGCGACGCCGACGCCACGGCCCGGGCGGAAGCGATCGTCCAGGAGCACGTCGCCGCGCAGCCCGTGTTGATGGCGATCCCTCCAGCCGAGCGACAGGCGGCCCACGCCTCCCATTAAAATCGGCACCTGGAACGTCAACGGCATCCGCGCGCGCCACGCCCAGGTCCACGACTGGATCGCCCGCGAGCGCCCGGATGTCGTCTGTCTCCAGGAAATCAAGGCCTCGTCGGACCAGATCCCGATCTTCCTCTGCGACATCGAAGGCTACTGGTGCTACTGGCACGGCGAGAAGGGCTACTCGGGCGTCGCCCTTCACGTCAGCCAGGCCGTCGCCCCCAGCCGCCCCACGTTCTCGCACCCCGAGTTCAACTACGAGAACCGGATCGCGTCGGTCGATGTGCGCATCGGCGACGTGGAGCTGACGGTCGCGTCGGTGTACGTGCCGAACGGCGGCAAGGATTTTCCGGCGAAGATGCGATTTCTCGAGGCGATGGACGACTACGCCGCGTCGTTTCAGGCCACCGGCCGTCTGCTCGTCCTGTGCGGCGACATGAACGTGGCGCGGACCGACCGCGACGTCCACCCCAAGGAGCGGAAGCCGCGCGCGATCGGACAGCTGCCGGAGGAGCGCGCGCTCGTCGAGCGCATCCTGAGCCGCGGGCTCGTGGACGTCGGCCGCGCGCTCGATCCCGACAACGACGCGCTGTTCACGTGGTGGGCGCCCTGGCGCAACCTGCGCCAGCGCAACATCGGGTGGCGGCTGGATCACGTCTTCGCGAGCAGGGCGCTCGCCGAGCGCGCGACCGCATGTCCGGTGCAGAAGGACGTCGGCACGAGCGATCATGCGCCGGTAGTCGCGACATTCGGGTAATTTTATTACTTGAACGACTTCGTGTACCTTCGTGTTCTTCGTCTCCTTCGTGAAAGAAGACGCCGCGGATGACCATGGCGATCGTTGTCCAGAAGTACGGCGGCACCAGCGTCGCCGACGTCTCCCGCATCCGCCAGGTCGCCGAGCGCGTCATGCGCACCCGGCGCGCGGGGCACGACGTCGTCGTCGTCGTCTCCGCCATGGGCGACACGACCGACGACCTCCTCGCGCTCGCCAAAGAGGTGTCCGCCAATCCCGATCGCCGCGAGCTGGACATGCTCCTCACCGCGGGCGAGCGCATCTCGATGGCGCTGCTGTCGATGGCCATCCGCGAGCTCGGCGGCGAGGCGATCAGCTTCACCGGCAGCCAGTCGGGCATCATCACCAACGATCGTCACGTCGACGCCCGCATCATCGAGGTGCGGCCGTTCCGGGTGCAGGACGAGCTCGCGCGCGGCCGCATCGTCGTCATCGCCGGGTACCAGGGCGTCTCGTACCGGCGCGAGGTGACGACGCTCGGCCGCGGCGGCAGCGATACGACCGCCGTCGCAATGGCGGCGGCACTGGGCGCCCAGTACTGCGAGATCTGCTCCGACGTCGACGGCGTCTACACGGCCGACCCGCGGGTCGTGAGCGCGGCGACGCGCATCCCCGCGCTGTCCTACGAGGAAACGCAGGAGCTCGCCGAGTCGGGCGCCAAGGTGCTGAACGCACAGGCGGTGGAATTCGCGAAGGAGCGCGGCATCGCCATCTACGCGCGCGCGACGGCGTCGGCGCTCCCGGGCGCCGACCCGACGGTCGACGGCACCGTCGTCCGGCGGCATCCGCCCCGCATGCCGGGCACCGTCATCGGCGTCGCGAGCGAGCGCGACATCCTCGTCGTCGAGAGCCGCGCGCGGGTCGACGAGGTGCTCGCGCTGCTCGACGAGCTGAGCGTCGCCGGCAAGCAGCTGCACGCCGACGGCGATCACCGCCTGACGCTCGTGGTTTCGCGGGAAAACCTGCACGAGGAAGGACGCGTGCGCGACGTGCTGGGCGGCCGCTTCGGCGATCGCCTGCGCCTGGTCGACAACTTCGGCGCGGTCAGCGTCGTCGGCGCCGGGATCAACGCGTCGTTCGAGAACCTGCGGCGCGGGACCGAGGCGCTCACGGCGGTCGGGCTGCAGCCGTACAGCGTCGCGACGTCGTCGTTCCGGATCACGTGGACGGTGGCGCGCACGCGGTTGGACGATGGCGTTCGCGCGCTCCACGCGACGTTCCTGGAGCAGCAGGGACCGGCAGTTCCGTGAGAGGCGCTCGGCTGAAGCCTCGCGCTACAGGTGCGACGTGTAGGGCGAGGCTCTAGCCGAGCCATGTCGGACGTTCTCGAGCGCTTCCTTCGCTACGTCCGCTACGACACCCAGTCGGACGAACACTCCACGACGTTCCCGAGCACCGAGAAGCAGCTCGTGCTGCTCCGCGACCTCGTCTCCGAGCTGCGCGCGATCGGACTCGCCGATGCTGCGATCGACGAGCACGGCTACGTCATGGCGACGATCCCGCCGACCAGCCGCAAGCCGCACGTGCCGACGATCGGGTTCATCGCGCACGTCGACACGTCGCCGGAAATGAACGGCGGCGGCGTACAGCCGATCGTGCATCGCAGCTACGACGGCCGCGATCTCCGGCTGCCCGACGATCCGTCCGCCGTCCTGCGGCTCGCCGACATTCCCGCGCTCGCCGACCAGATGGGCCACGACATCGTCACGGCCTCGGGCACGACGCTGCTCGGGGCGGACGACAAGGCCGGCGTCGCCGAAATCGTCTCGGCGGCCGCGGTCCTCGCCGCGCATCCGGAGATTCCGCACGGACCGGTGCGCCTCGCGTTCACGCCCGACGAGGAGATCGGTCGCGGGACCAGGCACTTCGACGTCGCGC
>Ga0114129_10005297_pt1 | contig 18200 bp, 15 predicted proteins | sample RhiMetdeltSRZDD1_FD_80071 | JGI IMG/M metagenome (GOLD analysis project Ga0114129, IMG submission 80071) | Populus rhizosphere microbial communities from Tennessee, USA - Rhizosphere MetaG P. deltoides SRZDD1 (version 2) (version 2) | ecosystem: Host-associated > Plants > Roots > Rhizosphere >...
AAAATGACGGATCGCACGCGCCGTTCGTTCGTGATGGAAGAAGCGATCGCCATTCTGTCGCGTACGCCGGCGACCCTCGACGCACTGCTCCGCGGCCTTCCTGATGGCTGGATCGCGGCGCACGAAGGGGGCGATACCTGGAGTCCTTTCGACGTCCTCGGACACCTGATCCATGGCGAGCGAACGGACTGGTTGCCGCGCGCGAAAATCATCCTGGAGGGCGGCGAGACGCGTCCCTTCGACAAGTTCGATCGCTTCGCGCAGTTCGCGGTGTCCGAGGGACGAACGCTGGCCAGTCTCCTCGACGAATTCGCGGCGCTACGCCGGGACAATCTCCGCGAGCTTGCCACACTGCGCGTCGCGGACAAGGACCTCGATCGCCGGGGGCGGCATCCCGAGCTCGGCGTCGTGACGCTCCGTCAGCTTCTCGCCACATGGGTGGCGCACGATCTTGACCACGTCGTGCAGATCTCGCGAGTACTGGCCAGACAGTACTCGGACGAAGTCGGCCCTTGGCGCGCGTATCTGCGGATCGTCAGCGGAACGCAGGGCTGATCCCTTGAAGTGGCAAATTCTCAGTCGTCGTCGTCCTCGTCCTCGGCTAAGACCTTGATCCACGCGTACATGCCATCGACGAAATGGCCCCGCACGTTGCAGATGACGAGGTACTTTCCTGGCGTCGAAAACCCGAACGAGTCAGTCCGGTTGAAGGCCGCCGACAGCGGGAAGGGAGCGGCGTCGGCGAAGGCCGGCGGAGTCCCCGGGAAGACGCCCTTCGCCAGCACGTTGCTCACGCCGCCGACGAGCACCTCGTAGTTGACGAACAGTCCGGCAGCGGGAACGACGACGTCCTGCAACGCCACCCCGTTCTTGTACACCCACGGCCAGTGGAAGCCGGACACGACAAAATTCACCGTGGCTGGAACGACGACCACCTGCCCGTTCAGCTTCTTGGCGCTGGTAATGCGAACCTTGAACTCCTGCGGGATGATGTGGTGGTTCAGTGTGTTACCCGGTGTTGCGGTGTTCAGACCAGCGCCAAATGCCACCCTGATGCTTCCCGGAATCTTGTCCTTGGCCTTCACGGTGGGACCGGCAAGAGAAAGTGCCAGAACCGAAACGGCGACTGCTGATGCTCTCAGACCCTTCATCTCCGAGCTCCTTTCGTTCTTCCCCGATGTGGACGGATTTATCGTTCGGTGATGCGCACCCGCGCACAGCAAGAACAGCGCCGCAAGCACCCTGCGATTCGAGCATTTCGCGCGCGACAGCGACGCCTGGATTTCGCTGGGCGGGCGGCGCGGCCCCGCCCCCCTCGCCGGTCGAACTATCCTTTCGGATCAGATCAATGGGTTACGTAAGTCGGAAAGTATTTCTGTTCACGTAAGTGGAGGGCCGACTATCCGGCCTAGAATTCATCCATGCCTCAACTGGACCGCCGTGACTTCCTGGGCACGCTGTCGCTGGCCGCGCTGACCTGTCCGACAACGCCGTCGCGATCGGATTCCCGAACGAGCGGCCGCCAAGACTCAGCACCAGACGTCCGCGACGACGTGACGCGCGCGCTCGCGAAGTATGTCGTTTCCGGAACCTACGATGACCTGCCCGCTCGGGTGTGCAAGGAGGCGCGACGCACACTGCTGAACTGGGTCGGCTGCGCGATCGGTGGGTCGCGCCACGAAACGCTGGAGGTCGCGATCGCTGCCCTCGCGCCGTTCTCGGGTCCGCCTCAAGCGTCCGTGCTGGGTCGCCGTGAACGGATGGACATCCTGCACGCCTCGCTGATGAACGGCATCAGCTCGCACGTGTTCGACTTCGACGACACGCACCTCAAAACCGTGATTCATCCAGCCGGTCCGGTTGTCGCCGCGCTTCTCGCCCTGTCGGAGTTTCGGCCCATCTCCGGCAGAGACTTTCTCAACGCGATGGTCCTTGGCATCGAAGTGGAGTGTCGGATTGGCAACGCCGTCTACCCCGCCCACTACGATCGGGGCTGGCATATCACGGGCACGGCTGGAGTCTTCGGTTCGGCGGCGGCGAGCGGCCGGATCCTCGGGCTAACCGAGCAGCAGATGGTGTGGGCGCTGGGACTTGCGGCCACACAGCCGGTCGGCCTTCGCGAGATGTTCGGCTCGATGACGAAGAGCTTCCATCCCGGGCGTGCGGCGCAGAACGGACTGACGGCAGCATTGCTCGCTTCGCGTGGTTTCACCAGCAGCGACGTCGGTCTCGAGGGAAAGAGCGGTTGGGCGAACGTGCTCAGCACCACGCGAAACTACGCGGAGATCATGCAGAGCCACGGGAAGTCCTACGAGATCCTGCTGAACACGTACAAGCCCTTCGCCTGCGGCGTCGTGATCCATCCCACTATCGACGCGTGCCTGCAGCTCCGCCGCGAGCACGCCGTGACCGCCGAGCAGATCGCGCAGATCGATCTTCGAGTCCATCCGCTCGTCCTCGAACTGACCGGGAAAAGGACGCCGCAGACCGGTCTGGAGAGCAAGTTCAGCGTGTACTTCGCGGCCGCCCTCGCAATCGTGCACGGATCGGCCGGGATACGCGACTTCAGCGATCAGAACGCTCGCAGTTCGGTGATCGCCGCCTTGCGCGATCGAGTGACGGCGACGATCGACCCGGCGATGAAAGAAGACCAGGTGCGAGCGAGCCTCCTGCTGAAGGACGGCCGACGGCTCGAGAAGTTCGTCGAGCACGCCGTCGGCAGTCTCGAGCGGCCGATGACTGATGCGGATCTCGAAGAGAAGTGCCTCGGGTTGGCGGACGGCGTGCTGCCGTCAGCGCAAACGCGCACGCTCATCGATCTGTGCTGGAAGATCGACGGCCTCCCGAACGCCGCACAGATTGCCGAGGCGGCGCGCATCGGAGGACACCGTGAAAACGCGCCCCTGGATTTCATATGACCGCAAAGGGCACAATCGGGCCTGCCCCGCCAAAGCGGCGCAGCCGCGACGGCGGCTGGAGTGTTCCATGAAGACTGCCGCCGCTTCCATCGCGATGGTCGCTGCCCTGAGCTGGCCGCTGGTCTCACAAGAAACCAAGCCGGTCCCAAAGGACTCGGTCCGCGTGTCGATTCCCGGCTGTACGAAGGGTTATGTCTTCACCGCCGGCCGCCGCACCGCGGATGAACCGGGTACCGTGGACGTGCCCGAAGGCACGCATCTGCGCATGAACGGGTCAAAAAAAATAATCGCGGAGATCAAGGCTCACGAGGGCTCAATGGTCGAGATCACCGGGCTCATGAAGAAGGGTTCCTACAATCTCGGTGTCGGCATTGGCGGCGGCGTACGAATCATGCCCGGCTCACCGCCCAACGCAGGCGGCCTCCCCGGCAACCCGACGGCTGGCCAGATCCAGATCGACGTCGAGGGCTGGCGTCAAATCGCGGGGGACTGCCGATCGCGATAGCCCGATCAGGCTGAGGGCCGCGAGCGTATCCGCGCCGGGGGTGTCTCGCAGGCGCTGGACGCGCTGCGCGACCAGCGGGGCCTTCCGTGGCTTAATGCGTAGACTTCGCACATGGTCATCCGCCCAGCCACGCCTGCCGACGCCGACGCCATCTGGCAGATCCTCGAACCGAGAATTCTCGCTGGCGAGACATACCCGTTGCCCATCGACCTGACGCGTGACGGCGCACTGGCGGATTGGTTCGCCCCGGATCATGAGGTGTTCGTCGCCGAGCACGACGACCGCATCCTCGGCACGTACTATCTGAGGGCCAACCAGCAAGGCGGAGGTTCCCACGTCGCCAACTGCGGCTATATGACCGCGGCGTCCGCCGAAGGACGCGGCGTCGGGCGGACGATGTGTCAGCATTCGCTCGCGCAGGCGAAGCGCCGCGGCTTCCACGCCATGCAGTTCAATTTCGTGGTCAGCACGAACGAACGTGCCGTCCGACTCTGGCAGGAGTGTGGCTTCGAGATCGTCGGCAGACTGCCATTGGCCTTCCGCCACCCCGTCCGAGGTTATGTGGATGCGCTGGTCATGTTTCGCCGTGTGGACCAGACCTAAAGGACGCCGACTGGCGGTATTATTGGCGGGAATCGAGCCGACCCCCGAGTGGCGCTGGAGGGCTGGATGGTCAAGCGCACCGCTGTCGCGTCGTTGCTGTGCATCTGGGGCCTCGTCGTCATCTTCGTCGTCGCGCCTGTCGAAACGAAGTTAGGCGCGCAGGAAGCGGTCTCTTTCGACCGCGATGTGCGACCGATTCTCCAGGCGTCCTGCCAGGCATGCCACGGCGACCTTCACGTGTCGGGCCTCGACCTGCGCACTCGGGAGAGCGCGCTGAAGGGCGGCGACCACGGCGCCGCCATCGTGCCGGGCCGCGCGGACCAGAGCCCGCTCTATCGCCGCATCGCCGGGCTCGACGAGCCATCGATGCCGCTGGATGGCGCGCTGACGACACAGCAGATCTCGATCATCAAAACCTGGATCGAACAGGGCGCTCACTGGGATCTTGCCGGCCGCGACACGGCTGCCGCTCAACCTCAGCGTGCGGCGTCGTTGGCGGCGCTCGAAAACATGGAGATTCCACCGGCTGCCCGAGACTATTGGGCGTTCAAGGTGCCGGTGCAGGGGCCGGTTCCAAACGTTCAGCGCTTCAGCCATCCGGTCGATCGATTCCTGGAAAAAGCGCGGCAGGAGCGAGGCCTGAAGGCGGCGCCGCGCGCCGCGCGCAGCACGTTGCTGCGCCGCGCCTATATGGACCTGATCGGATTGCCGCCGACGCCCGCCGAGGCAGCGGCGTTCCTGTCGGACACGGCGCCCGGCGCGTGGGAACGATTGATCGACACGCTGCTCGCCTCGCCGCATTACGGCGAACGATGGGGCCGTCACTGGCTGGACGTGGCGCGGTATGCCGACTCGAGCGGCTTCGAGCACGACTACGACCGGCCCAACGCGTGGCGGTACCGCGACTATGTGATCGCCGCGTTCAATAAGGACAAACCGTACGATCGTTTCTTGAAAGAGCAGATTGCCGGCGACGAGCTGAACGGGAAGAGCGACGAGACGCTGATCGCCACTGGGTTCCTGCGCGCCGGACCACGTGTGGCCTTTCGCGAGAAGGACAACCCGGAACGACGCTACGAGTACCTCGACGATCTGATCGCCACGACCGGTCGCGGCGTGCTTGGGCTCACGGTGCACTGTGCGCGCTGCCATAACCACAAGTTCGATCCGATTCCTCAGAAGGACTACTACAGCCTGGTCGCGACGTTCTTCGGTTACGTGGAGACGACGCATCCGCTCGTGTCGCGCGCAGAAGCGGATGCGTACACCGCGAAGGTCAAGGAGATCGAAGCGCGCCAGGCGCCGTTGAAGGCCGAGATCAAATCGATCGAAGCGCCGTACGAAGCGACCTTAAGGCAAGAGGCCTACAAGCGATTTCCCGAGCAGGTGCAGCTGGCGATCGCGAAGCCGGAGCGCGAACGAACTCCCGGCGAGCAATTGCTCGCGCAGCAGATCATCGAACAGGTGAACGTCACCGGCCGAGCGGTCGATCGACTGCTCACGCCGGTAGAAGCCGCGCGAAAGGCGGCGCTCACCGAGCAGATCGCCGCGCTCGAGAAACAGAAGCCGAAGCCGATTCCTGTCGCGGAGATCGTCACCGACGGCGACTATCGCTTCGCGCCCAACGGCGAAGGCGACGAAGTGATCGGCTGCCCGAAATGCCGCGTCACGGACGTGACGAACGGAAGCTTTCTCCATACCGGCGCGGGCCGCTACGAAGCGCCGCCCTCGTATTTCCTGATTCGCGGCGACCCCAACGCGAAGGGCTCGATCATGAAGCCCGGGTTCGTCACCGTTGCGACGTACGGCGATCCCCCGCGCGAGATTCCGCCCGCTGACGGCCATACGTCCGGACGCCGGCTGGCGCTCGCCGAATGGCTCGCCTCGCCGCAGAATCCGCTGACGGCCCGCGTGATCGTCAACCGCATCTGGCACCATCACTTCGGCCGCGGCATCGTGGCGACGCTCGACAACTTCGGCAAGATGGGCGACGCGCCGACGCATCCGGAGCTGCTGGACTACCTGGCCGTCGAATTCATGAATCGCGGCTGGAGCATCAAGACGCTGCACCGGCTGCTCATGACGTCCGAGGCGTACCAGATGGCATCCGCCCATGAGGATCCCGCGAGCGCCGACAAGGATCCACAGAATCACTACCTCTGGCGATTCCGACCGCAGAGGCTCGATGCAGAGATCGTGCGCGACGCCATCCTCGCCGCAGGCGGCAGCATCAACCTCGCGCTGGGCGGCCCGCCGGTGTTTCCGCCGCTGCCGAAAGAGATTCTGACGTCGGTGAGCTATGGCATCTGGAAGAACGACGAAGAGGGACCGACGTCGTGGCGCCGCAGCGTGTACGTCTATCGCCGGCGAGGGCTCGCCTTTCCCATGTTTCAGGTGTTCGACCTGCCGGAACAGAACATCACGGCCGGTGCGCGCAATGTGTCGACGGTGCCCACTCAGGCGCTGACGCTGCTCAATGACGCCTTCGTCCTCCGCCAGGCGGAGATGTTCGCAAGCCGGGTGAAAAAGGAGGCCGGCGACGATCCCGCGAGTCAGATCGATCTGGCCTACCGGATTGCGCTTACGAGATCGCCGACTCCGACGGAGCGATCGGTGGCGCTCGATTCGCTGAAGAGCCATTCGCTCGTCGACCTCACAGCCGTGCTCTTGAATCTGAACGAATTCGTCTACGCCAGGTGATCGCCATGAAGACGTGCCAAACCTGCTGGTCGAGACGCGATTTTCTGTTCCGGTCTGGCGGAGGCATTAGCGGGCTCGCGCTGGCGCATCTGCTGAATTCGCAGAACCTGTTGGCCGCAGAAGCTGCCGGCATCGGCGGCGCCTGCAGCGCAACGCCGATCGGCTCCAATCCGTACGCGCCGAAACCGCCGCATTTCAAGCCGCGCGCCACAGCCGTGATTTCGCTCTTCATGAGCGGCGGCGTGAGCCACGTGGACACCTTCGATCCGAAGCCGGCGCTGACGAAGTACGCCGGGCAGCCGCTCGACGGCAAGGTCGGCGGCGACGTGATCGTGCGCCAGGGACATCCCGGCCCGTTGATGCCGAGCCCGTTTCAGTTCAAGAAGTATGGACAGTCCGGACTCGAAGTGTCGGAAATCTTTCCGCGCGTCGCCGAGCACGTCGACGAGATCGCCGTCGTGCGATCGCTCTACGGTCAGTCGAACGATCACGTGCAAGCGACCTATGAGATGCAGATGGGCCAGACTCGCATGGGCTTCCCGAGCCTGGGATCCTGGGTCACCTACGGTCTGGGGTCGGAGAGCTCGAGTCTTCCTGCGTACGTGGTCATTCACGACGCACGCGGCGGCCCGATCGGCGGCGTCAACGACTGGAGCTCGGGTTTCCTGCCGGCGGCTTACCAAGGCACCTTGTTCCGCGCGACCGGCGATCCGATCGTCGATCTGAAGCCGCCGTCGAGCGTCAGTCCGGAGCAGCAGCGCGCGCGCCTCGACCTGCTGGCGAAACTGAACGAGCTCGACATGCAGCAATATCCAGGCAGCTCCGATCTCGCCGCACGCATCTCGTCCTACGAGCTCGCGTTCCGAATGCAGGGCTGCGCGCCGGAAGCGCTGGACATCGGCCGAGAATCCGAGGCCACGAGGAAGCTGTACGGACTGGACGAACCGGTCACCGAGTCGTTCGGCCGGCAGTGCCTGATGGCTCGGCGGCTCGTGGAGCACGGCGTGCGATTCGTCCAGCTGTTCCACGGCGGCATGGGCAACCAGAACGTCGACACGTGGGACGCGCATGGCGACGTGAAATCGAATCACGCACAGCACGCCGCGGAATCGGACGGCCCGATTGCCGGGTTGCTCACCGATCTGAAGGCGCGCGGTCTTCTCGATTCGACGCTCGTGATCTGGCACGGCGAGTTCGGCCGGATGCCGATCTCACAGCGCGGCGTCGGACGCGATCACAACCCTGGCGCGATGGCGATCTGGATGGCCGGCGCCGGCATCAAGGGAGGACAGGCGATCGGCGCCAGCGACGAGTTCGGCTACAAGGCGGAACAGCAGCCGACTTCGTACCACGATCTCCACGCAACGATCCTGCATCTCCTCGGCATCGACCACAAGAAGCTCACCTACAGGTTCAACGGCCGCGACATGCGGCTCACAGACGTGTACGGCGTGCCGATTTCTCAGATCGTGGCGTAGCGACTAGGCGGCAGCGTTCAAGAACGGGCGGACGTCGAAGCCGTCCGGAGGCGTCATCGTTTCGACAATATGGCGGGAATACGAACCGGAACTGTCGCGTTCGCTCGTGTCCACCCGATCGACGGGACCGTCGAAGCTCGCGGCAACGAGCGCGAGGACCGGGTGCAGCGGGCTTGACGGGTTCGTCTGCACGACAACCCCAACCTCCTCGCGATTGGTCCGAACCAGCGAACCGATCGGGAAGAACGTGATCGCGTTCACGAACGTCTTGACCAGCGCGGTGTTCAGCTTGTCGCCGGCCAGTCGCGCGAGGACGAGACAGGCGCGCTCTGGCAGCGTCGGATCCTGGTACGACCGCGCCCCGGTCATCGCCTCGTAAATGTCCGCGACCGACACGATCTGGCTCATGACGTGCGGCACGGCGTCGCCCAGGTCGGGATAGCCCGTTCCCTTCACGCCGCGGTGGTGCTCCAGCGCGACGGTTGGTGTGAGCGGCAGCAGGCCGTCGATTTGAACCAGCACTTCGGCGCCGAGCGTCGTGTGCGCCTCGATCAGTCGGCGCTCGCGTTTGTCCAAAGCCCCCGGTTTCTTGACGATGTCGAGAGGGATGCGGGTCTTGCCGATGTCGTGGAGAAGCGCCGCCTCCACCAAGGCCGACATCGCCGATTCGTCGAGCGCCAGCTGCCGCCCGATGAGCAGGCTCAGCATGGCGACGTTGACCGAGTGGCAGTAGGTGAGATTCTCGTACTGTTTCACCGCGAGAATCTGTCCGAGAGCCGCGTGGCTCCGCGCGACCTTGTGGATCAACAGCCGAACGAGATCGCGCACCGTCACCTGATCGAGTCGTTTGCCGGAGGCGACCTGCTCGAAAACGTTCTGGGCCCGCGCGAGCGACTCCGCGTAATCCGGATCGAGCGGCGCGGTGGGTGCATCCGGCCATTTCTGCGCGCGCCAACGCGTGTCGAGGGGGATGAGCCGACCCAGACTGATCGTGCGGACATTGGCGGCTGCGAGCTGCGCCTCGAGCGGCTCGCGGCTGGTCGGATCTCGTCGCCACAGAAGCTCCGCGACCGCAAGCAGCTCTTCGCGTCGAACGCCCTGACGGATGTACACGCTGTCCACGCCGAGGTCCGAAAGCTCCTTCACGATCGGAACGTGAGCGTGGGTATCGCGGCTGAACGAGACGCCGTCCACGAATACGTTGCCGTGAATGATGTCGATCCGAAGCTCGCGCGTCGCCCGAAGATGCGCGGCGATGACTTCCTCGAGGTCTTGCAGTTTTTGCGTGATCGACGGGTGGCCCGCTGGATAGCTGCCGGTGAGGCGGCGCAGGCTCGCGAGGCCTTTCAGCACGGCGAGCGGATCGGTCGACGCCGGTGCGTGGTGCGGCGTCTTCATCGGGTGCGCAATCCCCGCGCCTTGAACGCCACGCGAACCAGCTCGGGATTCCACACGCGGAACCAGAGCGCCTCCAGATCCTCGAGGACCGGCCCCAGATCGCACACGCCGGTCTGTGACAGCCGATCGATGAGCCGGGCGACGACGTCGGCGTGGCGCAGCACGAAGTCGCGGCGACTCAGCAGATCGCGAATCTGAAGCGCTGTTTGAGCCGCCGGAAAATGCCAGATCGCTTCCTCGGCGGCGCGCGCTCCACGGCCGCCGTTCTGAATCTGCGCCGCCACAAGCGCCGCGGCGCGCGGAGTACCGATTCGTGCGAGCGCGCGAAGCGATGCTCTCACGACCTGCTCGTCCGAGCTGGCAAGCTGGCCAGCGATCGCGACCTCGTAGCCGGCCCCGGCGAATCCGAGCACCCGCACGACGGCGCAGGCCACCGGCGGCTTGCATCGTTCCAGGTGAGGAACGAGCCCGGGTGCGAGGAGCGCAGCGTATTCGCACATCAGAGCAACGAGCGTTTGGGATGAAGACGCGAACGAGCCGTCACCGAGCAGCTGGACGAGGCCAGGGACGACCGTTGGGCCGAATGCATCGACGATCAGCCGCGCAGTCGAACGCCCTTCCGCGTCTCGATCGTGCATGGTGATCAGCGCGAGCGCTCGACGCTCGGTCCAGAACGTGCCGAGCGCAGCGCCGATCGCATCGGCGACGTCGGGACGAGACGGTTTCAATTCCTTGACAGCGGCGCGGTATCGCGTTGCCACGGTCGCCAGATCGGGCCAGCGACCGTCGCGGTCCAGTTCACTCAACAGGTCGAGTGCTCGACCGAGGAATGCGGTGACGAGCGACCGGTTCGGCTCGAGCCTCACGAGCCTTCGCAAGCAATCGAGCTGGGCGAGCGTCGTGTCGTCGCCGCCAAGGGTCTCGCGAATGTGAACGATCGTCTCGGTGGCCTGGTTGTCGATCGAAAGGTCGAAGGCCGCGAACTCGGCGAAATTCTTACCAGGCGTCGCGTCAACCTGGACGAGGCGGCGCGCGTACCGGTCGATGGTTTGATCGACATTCCCAGTTGAAGGTGAGGGAACGGCGCCGGTCCGCAAACGTTGATCGACGAGTGAGGCCACGGTTTGCCGCCGGTCGGCCGGCAGTTCCAATCTGTTCAGCGCCGCCGTCACGACTTCTGGCGCGGCGGTCTCGAGCTCGAGCAGCAGGCAGAGCGACTCCGCGAGATCCGGATCCGGAAAATCGCGCAGCACGGCGCCATCGGCGCGTCCGTCGAGCAGACCAGGCAGAATCGTGCGGCGCAACAGTGCCGTCCGCCGGTCGGCATCGATTGCGAGCACCGCGCGCGCCAGCTTGCCGAACATCACTCGCGCGATGTGCGGGTCCAACGCCGAAAAGAGCATGGCGACATCGCTGAACTTCTGCTCGAGCGCTTGATCGCCGCTGATCGCTCCGACCGGATCGTCGTCGGTCAGGCGAAGGAGCATCGCGGCCATGTCGCCCGGATCGTTCACGAGTACCGCGAGGTCCACCAGCGAGACGTTGTCCAGCGTCGCCGCGGGGTCGACGCGCACCCATCCCTTCTCGGGAGGGTACAGGTAGTCCACCGGACCGGTTGCCGGGGTCGATCGTCGACGTTGTTGATCGCGGTCAACCAGTTCACGCAAAGGTTCGGGAGGGAGGCCAAGGTCGAGGACTTCGGGCCGGCGCGCCATACGCGCCACGATCGTCTCGAGGCCGTGCTCGACGAGCACTTCCGCGAGCGTCGTCTCATCGCGCCGCTCGCGGGCCCGCTCGTCGCAGCCGCTCACGTCGGCGCAAAACCGCGCGAGATCGCGGGGCGACGCTCCGTGCTCGATTTCCAGGCTCGCAACGCCGGCGCGATGCAGCCGGCGAACGAGCTCCTGCTCGACCACCGTACCGCTCCCGAGCCCCGTCTCGTTGACGATGAGCTCGCGCGGCGTGACGCGGAAGACCATGCGGTCCGCCTGGTCGACCACTCTGAGCGCCTGATGGCACGCGGCGATCGATTCAGCGCACAGCGGGCTCGTTTCGGGATAGGTGTGGAACTGCCGGACGGCTCGTGCAAGAAGGTGCAGGAACTCTTCCACTCCGATCAGTCCTGCACTCTTTGGCGGCGTCGGGTCCGTCGGTCGGGCGACCGGTGGCCAGACTACGGCGGCGCCGGCGACGGGTCGACTCTTGTCGCCCCCGATGCCAACTTTGTAATCGCCTGTGACACTTTGTAACGTCATAGGGCTGGTTTGCCCCTGCAGATGCCTTGTCAGGCAAGACGCGGGCCCAGCCGGATCGACCTCCTTGATTGCATCGAATCGGCGAGAAAAGATCGCAGACAGATGGCGGCCGAGAGCCTGACAACGCGCACGGCGCGCGCGGCCCAGTGGCGGCTCGCCAGTTCCGTCGTTGGAGCCGTCCTCCAACTGGGCGTCGGTGTCCTCCTCGCCCGTCTCCTGACGCCCGCAGGCTTCGGCGTGGCCGCGCTCGCGCATGTGGTGCTGGGCTTTGCACAACCCCTCGGCGACCTCGGTCTGGGAAGCGCCGTCGTGCGGCAAGCGGACCTGACCGAGCGTCACATTCCAACCGCGTTCACGACATCGCTCGTTGTGGGAATCGCCGTCGCGGCCGTCATGATGGCCGCGGCGCCGCTCGGCGCGGCTGTGATGCACGACGTCCGCGTCGTGCCGATCCTGCGATGGCTCTCCGTCGGCGTCGCCCTTCGTGGGGTCTCATGTATCGCGACTTCATCACCGCTGCCGTGGTGATCGATCGCGCCGACGTGTTCCCCGACAATTGGATCTACGTTTCCGATCCGGGCGTGAAGATGGGGCGCATCCAGAACTTCAAGAACTGGAGCGCAGACATGGTGCCGGATCCTCTACGACAGGCGTCTTCTTCTGGTTCTGCCGCTTGCGATCGTCGGCGTCACGTTGCTCAATCGGCGCTCTTACCGCTTTTTTTATCTGCGGCGAGGCGCGTGGTTCGCGGTGGGAGTCTGGCTGCTGCGGTTCGTCGAGGACCTGTGCAACGGCGTGTCATTCGCGGTGGGGACGGTGCTGTTTATCGCCGCACGCCACCTGGGCCTGCGCTTGCCCGGCGGCCTTCCGATGGAACCCTGGATCGAGAGCGTTCCGCGGGTCAGTCCGCCTCTGCTCTCGCCGTCTCCCGCGGCTTCTGCCCGAGCGAGGGAATAAAGGAAGCGGCCCAAACGCGAACCCGGTGACCGCCGTCGAGCTGACTCGGCGGATCCTTCGGGACTTCAGTCGGGGCACAGAGGCAGACACCTGGCGTATTGCCAAACAGCAGGATGCCTCCCACGTAATAGCCAATCGCGGCGATCGATAGCGGCATCCATATAGTCCCGACCACGGCATAAGTCGCCAGGCCGAGCGTCGCAATCACCATGGCATCGATCGCCACGGCCGCGGAACGCCCCATCCAGGACGGGAGAATGCGGCCACCCAGGAACCACGTGCGGGAATCAGCAAGAGTGAGGCGAAGCGCTGTCCGCGGATGTCGGGGGGGCGTAGCGGCGAGGTCGGGATCGTTGGCATCGGGGAACCGCTCGAGGAACTCATGGGTCGTTTCGTCGGGATCGAGCCCAATCGCAGCGGCATAGGCGCGGATGAACGACCGCCGGAAAATCCCAGACGGCCACCGCGAAACGTCGTCGCGCTCCAAGTCCGCGAACAGCGAGCCGCTAATCTTGGTGTTTTCGGCGATCGAGGCGAGGGCGATCTGACGGCGCTCCCGCTCGCGCCGCAGCCGCCGGCCGAAGCTCTCGCCAGCGACGGATGAATCAACCGAAATTGCGGACATGAGTCGATGCCGCGCGGACGTGCAAATCCGATTCCTGACTCTCCACCAGGGTTCGCGCGGTGTGCTGAATGATTCGCCTACATCGGACTGTGTAAGCGTGTAACCAGACCGTGTAAGGAAGTCCGGCGGTGAGCCGCCAGGCGCCGCTGGTTCGTAGAATTCGCCCCAGACCTGCTAGGATGATTCAATCCGATGCGTCGAAGGCTGGTCCTCGTCACAGCGGTCGTGTCGCTGTCGGCAACCGTGTTCCTGCATGCCGCCGACGACCTCGTTCTGTCGCGATTCAGCGACTTCCTCGACTCACTGCGCGCCCAGGCGGGGATTCCAGGCCTCGCCGCAGCGATCGTCTCGACGACCGACGTCATGTGGGACCATGCGTACGGCCAGCGGGATGTCGAACGGAATATCGGGACGCTCAACGACACTCCATTTCAACTGGACGCGTCGACGCAGTTGCTGGTGGCGGCCCGAACACTCCGCTGTGTCGAGGATGGCCGGCTGTCGCTCGACGACCGGGTAGGCCAGTTCGATCCGAACAGCAGCGACCCGAGCGCGACGGTGCGGCAACTGCTCACGCACACCACCTTCGGCAGCGATGGCCTGCGATTCGCCTATCGCCCGGATCGTTTGGCGCCGCTGTCGGCGGTGCTCTCGAAATGCACCGGCGATACGTTCAGCGGCGCGATGATTTCGCTCCTCGAGCGTTTCAACATGATCGACTCGGTCCCGGGTTCCGACGGCTCTTCCTGGCTGCCGCCCTCGGTCGATCCTGGCGGCACCGTGTCGCAACGGTACACGGCTGTGCTGGGTCGACTTGCCACACCGTACACGGTCGATGGAAAGGGCAAGCCTTCATCCTCCCGCTATTCCGCGACGGCGTTTACGCCAGCCAGCGGCCTGATTTCCACGGTGCGCGACCTCGCGCGATTCGATCTCGCGCTGAAAAAGAACGGAGTGCTGCTTCGCGCGGAAACGTTGGCGATCGCGTGGACTGCGCCGCTCGATCGCAATGGACAACGTCTCCCGCACGGCCTGGGCTGGTTCGTGCAGAGCTACAACGGTGAACCGATCGTCTGGCAATTTGGCGTTGCCGACAACGGTTCTTCGTCTATGATTCTGACGGCGCCGTTCCGCGGGCTCACGTTGATCCTGCTCGCGAACAGTTCCGGTCTAGCTCGACCGTTTTCGCTCGAAGCTGGCGATGTGAACGTTTCGCCGTTCGCACGGCTGTTTCTGGGGATTTTCGTGCGTTGAGCGATACGTCGAGCGTGTCGTGGCGCGGCGTCGTCGCGATGGTCCTGTTCGCCACGGCGTCGCCGGCGTTCGCAGGGGAACGACAGATTCGGCCGTTTCTGGGTGCGACGTTCAGCGGCGATACCACGTTCGTCGATTCGGAGAATGCCGCTGGAAAAGTCCACACCACGATCGGCGTGAACGTGGCGTGGCTCGGCGAAATCGTCGGTGTCGATGTAGACCTGGCCCGCACGTACGGGTTCTTTCAGTCGGATCGGCCCGTGCCGCTCGTAGTGGGCAGCAGTGTGACAACGCTGACCGGCAACGTTATCCTGGCAGCGCCTGGACGGAAAACGGAGTACGGCCTGCGACCGTACCTCGCCGGTGGAGCGGGTTTGATGCGCGTCCGCATCGACCACCCGTTCGGCGTGCTGCCGGTGGCGAAGACGATGCCGACACTCGACGTCGGCGGTGGGGTGACCGGGTTTCTGACGAACCGTGTTGGCGTGTGCTGGGAGCTGCGGTACTTCAACAGCCTTTCACGGACGACGGAGGAGAAGGGCGTCAGTTTTGGAGGGGAACAATTGTCCTTCTGGCGTGCGAGCATGGCGCTCGCGATTCGGTACTGACATGCAACGACTCGCGCGACTGGGCGTTCTGATCCTCGTCGGGTTGGCGACCGCCGCCACCGTGCTGCACGCGGCGGATCCAGGGCTCCGCATCACGCCCATCCTGAGCAACGATCGGTTGCTCGTGTCGCTGGAACTGGACAGCGCCGACGTGGCCGCGGTCCGCGAAGCGATTGCCAGCGGCCTTCGAACGACGTTCACGTACGAGCTCGAGCTGAGGACTGTCGTCCCAGGCTGGTTCGACCGGACGATTGCGACGACGGTCGTCACGATGAGTGACCGCTACGACAACCTGACGCGACGCCACATGCTGTCGCGATCGGTTGACGGTCACGTCGTAGACGCAACGGTGACCGAAGACGAGGCGATCGTCCAGGCGTGGCTGACGAAATTGACCCGCATGCCGTTGTACGACACGTCGCGTCTCGATGCGGCTCGCGACTATTACGTCCGTATCACGAGCCGGGCGCGTCCCTTCGGCGGCTCGCTGCTAGGCCTTACGAGGACCTTGACCGCCAGCGCCAAATTCACCGTCGTCCCGTAGGACGTCCCCCGACGCGCTTCCACCCATTCGCTGACGCCGCTCGCCTGACACTACCGCGTTTGCTATAGTCGCGCGCGGCGGCATGCTCGGCCTCTTCTATCCATACGGGATCGTGCTGCAGGCGATCGCGCTTCTGCATTTTGCGCGGCGCCGGCCGGACATGTACTGGCTCTGGATCATCCTGATCGGGGGCGCGCTCGGCGCCCTTGTCTATATTTTCATCGAGGTCATTCCCGATGTCGGCCTGATGCGCAGTGCGTTCCAGGTGTTCCCGCGTAGGAAGCGCATCAAGGAACTGGAGGGATTGGTTCTCGACAACCCGTCGGTCGGGAACTACGAAGAGCTTGGCGATTTGTATCTCGACGATCAACAGTTCGCGCGGGCGCGTGAATGCTTCGACCGCGTCATCTCGAGGACCGACGAGATCGACCCGGTGTACCGACGGGCACTTTGCGAGATGGCGCTGGACGATTTCGCCGCCGCCGCCGCCGATCTGGATCGCGTCGTCGCGCGCGACCCGAAGTACGACTATCAGCGCGCCGCGGGCCTGCAAGCCCACGCGCTGGCGAAAACGGGCGAAGGCGAGAAGGCAGATGGCCTGTTCACCCAGGTTCTTCAAACGTCGACCCTCTCGGAAACCCAGTACAACTATGCGTGCTTCCTGGCGGCACAGGGACGCGCGACTCAGGCGCGCGACTGGGCTGAGCGCATCCTGCGCAAGAAGGCGACAATGCCCGACTACATCCGGCGACGCGAGCGGGGATGGTTTCGAAAGGCAGCCGCGCTGATCAAGCGGCTTCCGTGACGGTTCTGTACGTTTTCTTTCAAAAGTGTGATGCGGATGAGCTCTTCGACTAATGTGATAGGCATGATCTTGGACATTTTGGCGATCCTCCACCCGATTCCGTGGGCACGGCTGTTGCCGTCGCAATCGTCCTGAATCGTGGGCATCCCCATCAAGATTCTGATCGTCGAAGACCACGAGCCGACCCGGCGCGGCCTCGGGACGCTCCTGACGAACGCCGGCTACGTCGTGCTGTCAGCGGGCACTTTTGCCGAAGGTCGCCGGTTGCTGGTCGAAAAGGCGCCCGACCTGCTGATTGCGGACCTGCGGCTCGGCGACTACAACGGACTTCAGCTCGTCGCGGCGGTTCCGGTGACCGTCCCGAGCATCATCATCACCGGCTTTCCCGACCCGTATCTTCAAGCTGAGGCCCTGAGGCTCGGCGCGCACTACGTCACCAAGCCGATCGCGCCCAGCGCCTTTCTCGCCTTGATCGAAGAGACGATTGTGGCCGCCTCGCAGCGCCAATCGAGCGGTTCGACGCGCCGCTGGGACCGCAAGGCGGTCGCCGGCCAGGTGTCCGCGCAAGTCGAAAACGTGCCGGCGCGGATCGTCGATGTCAGCTATGGCGGCGTGAGGTTCGAGATCGAGCGCGATCAGTCGCTGCCGTCGTCCTTCAGTCTGATGTTCCCGAGCCCGCCATTCTCGGTGGTCGTCGACTCCGTATGGAACACCCGTCGCGGCGATCGCCGGTGGGTGTGCGGCGCCGCAATCGCCTCCGGAAACGCCCTGGCCATTCAAAACTGGGCGATGCTCGTGGACAGCTTCGCGTAGTCCCACAGAAGCATCCGGGTCACTGCAACCGCAGGCCGCCTCCGAAAGGATTCACCCCCACAAAGTGGCGTGCCACGACCTTCATTTCCTTCAGGTCGATGACGGCGACGTCGCCTTCTCCGGAGTTCATGACGTACAGCCTCGTGCTGTCAGGCGAAAAAAGCGGAAAGCCGGGACCGCGTCCGATCTTCACGGTCGCAGAGACCGTTTTCGCATTCGCGTCGATCACGGCCACATCCTGCGTCCCGCCGTGTGTCGACGCGGCCCATCTGCCGTCCGGTGACACGGCCATGCGGCCCGCACCCTGTCCCAGGTTCTTGAGGACTTTCACGACTTCGTCCGTCTTGCCGTCGATGACATGAACGGCGCCGTCGCGATCGTTGTGAATCCACACTTCGCCGTTCGGCGCGAAGCCGACACCGACAGGTCCGCCGTCGATGGGGATGATTTTGGTGATGGTATCGGTTCTCGTGTCGAGCACCAGTACGCGGTTGTCTTCGCGCATCGGGTAATACAGCTTGTCGGTCTTCGGTTGAATTGCCAGAAAATGGCCGCCCCGCAGCACGACGTCGATCTTTCGAGCAACCCTGTTCGCCCTGGTGTCGTAGACCACGATGCCGGGAATGTCGGCGTTTTCGAGTCCCACGTACAGCTTGCTGCCGTCTGTCGTCAGCCCCATGCCATGCGGTGAAGCCGATCCGTTGGGCCTCGAGGAGCGAAAGAACGGCGACTCGATC
>Ga0114129_10005298_pt1 | contig 18197 bp, 14 predicted proteins | sample RhiMetdeltSRZDD1_FD_80071 | JGI IMG/M metagenome (GOLD analysis project Ga0114129, IMG submission 80071) | Populus rhizosphere microbial communities from Tennessee, USA - Rhizosphere MetaG P. deltoides SRZDD1 (version 2) (version 2) | ecosystem: Host-associated > Plants > Roots > Rhizosphere >...
GAAATCGGAATCGGCGTCACGAGCGCGGTCAGCTGTCGATATGTCGCCTCGGAGAACAGCCGCGAGCCGTCCGCCAACTTGCCGTGCGAGAGGAGCGTCAGCAACCACTTCGCCATGTCCTCGGCATTCGAGTTGATGCCGCCGGCCGGGTTCGTATTGTCACTGTCGAATGGTTTGATGGCGACGACCCTTCCGCCAACCGGCGCATGGGTCGCCGCGACGTTGCCGCCTGCAGTCGCATCCGAGTGACGCACGTTGCTCGTCGTCATGCCGACCTTGCGAAGAATCCGGGAAGCGACGAAATCTTCCCACGATTGACCGCTCGAGGCCTCGATGACCTCGCCGGCGATGAGATACAGCACGTTGTCGTACGCATACGCATTGCGGAAGCTCGTTGCGGGACGGATGAACCGCAGCCGCCGCGCAATCTCCTTCCGGTCATAGGTCGACGCGGGCCACCACAGAAGATCGCCGGCGCCCAGCCCGAGCCCGCTGCGATGGACCAGCAGATCGCAGACGGTGAGCTCGCGCGTCACGTACGGATCCCACATCTGGAACCACGGCAGGTACCGGACGACGGGGGCGTCCCATTCCAGTTTTCCTTCCTCGACGAGCAACCCGAGCGCCGTAGCGGTGAAGATCTTCGTGTTCGACGCGATGCCGAACAGCGTCTTCTCGTCGACCGCTGCCTGTTCGCCCACCTTCCTGACGCCATAGCCCTTCGCGACGACGACCGAGCCGTCTTTGACGACCGTCAGCGCCAGGCCAGGCACCTCGAAGGTCTTCATCACACGAGCAACGTATGCATCGACATCCGCAGGCGCCGCCGGCGCCTGTCCCTCGAGCATGGCGCCCACGCTCGCGAACAGCACAAATGCGATCAGCCCTTCGGGGATTCTTCGAGGTCTCATATCGGTCGCCAAACAGAATCGAGAATCCAGAAGCCAGAGTGAAGTGAGATCACGATCGCTCTAGTTTCTAACTTCTAGCTTCTGGGACGGCAGGCGTGCTCAATCTAGCACGACGGCCTTCGGGGTGACTGCGTGTCAGGAGCTAGCAGCCAGAAGCTCGAGTGAACCGTGTCACGATCGCTCTAACTTCTAGTTTCTAGCTTCAGGGTCTCCGTCCTCGACACGGTATTTCAGCTTTCTTCAGAGTCCAATCACGACACCCGTCCCTGCGCGTCCGTATCCTGCTGGTGTTACACGGTGAGAACTCATATGCGACGCACAGGTGTTCCCTCCGCGGCTGATCTGCTGCATTTGCGTCCGGACGATGGTCGCGGCGCAGCAACCGTGACGTTCGTCGCGCTGATCACGCTCGCCGGTGGCTGGTTGTCGATGAGCGGCGGTTGGATCGCATGGGCAGCGGGCCAGCTGGTGCTGGCCCTGGCGCTCGTCCAGTGGTTCGTGCTGCTGCACGAATGCGGACACGAAACGCTCTTCCGTACCTCTCGTTGGCACGCCATCGTCGGATCGCTCGCGGGGTTCATGACGATGATCCCGTTTCGGAGCTGGACGAGGGTCCACGCGAAGCACCACAAGTGGACGGGCTGGCAGGATCTCGATCCGACGACCGAAGCCCTCGTTCCGCGCGAGCTCTCGCGTGCGGAGCGGCTTCTCGTCAACGTCTGCTGGCGCCTCTGGATTCCCCTGTTCTCGATTCTTTACCGCGTCAAGAATTTCTGGAATGTGCCGAGACTGCTGGCGCTCTTTCCGTCTCCGAACGAGAAGCGCGCCATCCTGCGCCACACGTCGATCTTGATCGGGGCGTACGGCTGCACGATCGCGTTCGCGGGACCCGTTGTCTTTATTCGCCTCGTTGTCGTTGCGCTGGTTCTCAGCTTCGCGATCGAGGACGTGCTGCTCCTCAGCCAGCACACGCACATTCCGCAGAACATCAGCGACGGACGGCCGGTTCGTCCGTTCCCCGCGATGGAGCAGGAGGTGTTCACGCGATCGCTGCGCCTGCCAGGCTGGCTCTCGCTGCTGCTGCTCCATTTCGACGCCCACGAGCTGCATCACATGTATCCGTTCGTGCCTGGATATCACCTGCGGAGCATCGCGTATCGGCCCGCGAACGAGATCGGGTGGTGGCAGTGGGTGCGAGGCGCGAAACATCTTCGCGGAGACGTGTTGCTCTTCCGAAATCGGTCACATTCGGGATTCGACCTGTAGATACGGGCACTAACCATGACGTCTCCTGATCCGGCCGCCTGCGCGTGCTTTCTGATCGCCGCTTTCATCCTCGCTGGCGTCGCGCAGACGGTCTGGTTCGCGACACCGTCGTCTCGCACGCTCGCGCTGCCGCTCGACTTCGGTCTCACGCTGCGAGGTCGGCGTTTGTTCGGTGAGAACAAGACCGTCAGAGGGTTCGTCGTGATGGTGCCGGCGGCGGCAATGGCATTTGCAACGCTCTCGATACTCGTCGGCGGAGGCAATCCAGAAGCAGCGCGTCTCTGGACGTTGTCACCGCTCCAGTACGCGCTCCTCGGTGGCTGGGCAGGCCTTGGCTTCATGGCCGGCGAGCTCCCGAACTCATTCGTCAAACGTCAACTCGGAATTGCTCCTGGCGATGCGAGCCGCGGGAGAGCCTTTCTCGTGCAACTCGTTGTCGATCGCCTGGACTCCGGCATCGGCATGCTGACGGCGTTGAGTGTTGCGGTGCCGACTCCGTGGCAGATTTGGGCAGTCGTCCTGACGATCGGTCCGTTCGTGCACGGGGCGTTCAGCGTCGTGATGTTTCATCTCGGAGTCAAGCCAAGGCTGGCGTGATGGGAACAACTTGGCCTGGTCGGGAAGTGGAGGCGTGCCGTTCGTTTACGGTGCCGCTCGTCGACGCCGTCCGCGAGGGCGAGGTTGGCGCGAAGGCGTGCAACCTGGCCAGGCTGCTGCGACGCGGCATCCCGGTGCCGCCGGCGATCGTGATAACGAACGTGGCATTCGACGCCTTTCTCGATGCTGAGGATCTGCGAACGCCGATCGCCACCGCGTGCGAGAAGCTGATCGCGAGGAGCGGAGCGGGGCGTAGGGGCCCCGCGAGCGACGAGCCTGGCGGGGTGCAGGGGTCCCCGCCAATCAAGATCGACAAGAGCCCGCTGGCAACCACGTGCGCCGCAGACACGATCGGTGCACTCGTCCGCGAGTACTCGCTGCCGGACGATGTCCGCGCCGAGGTCGATCGGGCGACGGCAGGCCTCGGCGACGTTCTCATCGTGCGCAGTTCCGCCAATGGCGAGGATTCGGTCACGGCCTCGTTTGCCGGCCAGCTCGACTCGATTGCAGACGTTACCCCGGGGCCTCGTTGTCATCGGGCGGTGATTGACGTCTGGGCGTCCCGATGGTCGGCACGCACACTCTCCTACGAACACGCGCGGGGTGTGTCCCTTCGCGGCATGGGCGTGATCGTTCAACGGCAGATCAGGCCGGTGTTGTCCGGCGTGATCTTCACGGCTGCACCGAATGCCGTCGATGAGATTGTCGTGGAGTACTGCGCAGGCATGGGCGACGCGCTCGTGTCCGGCCGTGAGAACCCAGGGCGCGTGACCGTTTGCAGAAACACCCTCTGCTGGACGCAAGTGGCCGGCGCGGAGTCGCGGATTGCCGACGAAGCTGCTCTGCTGAACGACGCCTCCATTGGCACGCTCGCGCGAACCGCGTTGAAGATCGAGCACGAATTCGGCCGCCCGCAGGATATCGAGTGGGCGCTCGATGCGAGCGGCACGCTTTGGATCGTACAGGCGAGGCCGATTACATTTCTCCGTGCGCTTGGGGCCCCACCCTTCCACCCCAGCGCGCAAAAAACGCGCGCCGGGGGCCCCGGCCCAAGCGCCGCGGCGGGACCGCCTTCGCGGCCCGCCGCAGCCGCAGGCGCTGCTCACTCACCTCTGCTTCGATATCCAACAGCATCCCAGCACCGCCATCGAGTCGCGTGTGCACCGGAGCCATCGAGCTACCCGACTGCCAATTTCGAGAAGTACCGAATCCCGAACCCCGAGTCCCCAACCCCGGACGGCGAATCCGTCGTTTGGTCCAACGCCAACGTCAACGAGAACTTTCCGCAGCCGATCAGCCCGTTGCTCTACTCGATCGCGAGCGCCGGCTATTACCACTACTTCCGCAACCTGGGTCGCGCGTTCGGCATCTCGCGCCGGCGGCTCGCCCAGATGGAGCAGCCGCTGCGCCACATCATCGGCGTTCACGGCGCGCGGATGTACTACAACCTGACCAGCATTCACGCGGTGCTCCGGTCGGCGCCGTTTGGCGAGCTGCTCGCATCCTCGTTCAATCAATTCGTCGGTTCCGAAGAGACGTCAGCGAAGGCCGCGAGCCCGTTCGACCGCCGCCCGCGTCACCGATTCGTTCGCGCTTCGCGGACCTCGGCACGCGCGATGATCGGCCAGGGCCTCGAGCTCTGCACGATCGCGGCAAAGACGACGTGGCAATACCTGTTCGTCACACGGCGTGTGCAGCGATTCGAGCAGACCGTCACTGCTTTCGCGGAACGCACGCATCCCGATCGACTCGAGGAAAGATCGCTCGGCGACCTGCTCACCGACTTCCGCGAATTTCTCGAGATTCGATGCCATCGATGGAACGACGCCGCGCTCGCGGACACGGGTTCGATGGTCTGCTACGGGGTCCTGCAGCGGGTGCTCGCGAGAGCGTTTCCTGGCGCCGATCAGCAGGCCTTGCACAACTCGCTGCTCAAGGCCTTGCCGGGAATGGTGAGCGGCATCCCAGCAGTCGAGATCTGGAAGCTCTCGGAGCTGGTGAGACACGACGCGACGCTGTCAGGGATGTTCGAGGGGAGCTCGACAGCTGAAATCCTCGCCGCGATTCGGAAGAACGAACGGTTCACCGCCTTCCGTGCGGCATTCGACTGCTTCATCGAGCAGTGGGGTTTTCGTTGCTCTGGTGAGCTGATGTTGACGCAACCGAGCTTTCAGGAGAATCCCGCACCACTGATCGACCTGATCCGGACCTGCGCACGGACGAAGAGTGAATCGCCGATCGATGTGCTCGCGCGAGAGGACGGGGCGCGCGTCGAAGAAACGCGCCACGTTGCGCATGCGCTGCGCAAGCAAGGCATCGTGAGGGTCATCCCCGCCAGGCTGCAGTCCGCGGCCGTCATGCTGCTGCTTCGTGCGACGCAGCGATCCATTCTCCTGCGTGAACGCGCCCGACTTCGGCAGGCGCTGCTCTACTCGCGCTTTCGGCGCGTCGTGCTCGCGATCGGCTGCAGGCTCGCAGCCGATGGTCGAATCGCGCACGCGGACGACATCTTCTTCCTGACGGCCGGCGAGATCGATTCGCTGCTCGCCGGCACTGCGCTGTTTCCCGATCACGTGCAGGCGCTGGTATCCGTGCGGCGGCAGGCGCACGCGGATGCGAGCGCCATGACGCCACCCGATCACCTGGTCTTGCCAGCAGGCGAGTATTTCACCGGTTCCGTCCGGAATGGTGCGTCGGAATCCGACTCGTCCGCCGGGATGATGCGGGGAGTCGGCGTGTGCGGAGGGCTGACGACGGCGCGCGCGGCAATCCTGAACGATATCAACGACGCGCATCGGCTCTCGGCGGGCGACGTGCTGGTCGCCCGTCAGACGGATCCAGGTTGGGGCCCCGTGTTTCCGCTGATTTCGGGGCTCGTGATAGAACGCGGCGGCATGCTGTCGCACGGCGCGATCATCGCGCGCGAGTTCGGTATCCCGTCAGTCGTAGGGGTCCGCGACGCCACCCGCCGCATTCCGCACGGAAGCCTCGTCCGCGTCGACGGCGACCGTGCCGTGGTTGAGCTCGTCACCACGGAAAGCTGACATATGTTCCTCGAGTATTGCGCGGAGCGCCTCTCGATCAGCCGCGTTGTCCCATTGACACTCGTGATTGCCGCCGCGTCACAGGTCGCGGCGCCTTCGGGGCCGGCGATCCGGCTGGATGTGCTGTTCGCGATCGTTCTGATCGCACAGTTTCGAATCTGGGACGACCTCGCGGATCGGAAGCGCGACGCTGTCACGCATCCTGACCGTGTAACGGTTCGCGCGACCTCGTTCACGCCGCTCGTCGCCGCATGTGCGGCACTGGCGTTTTGCGGATTCGGCATCGTCGCGCTTCGCGGTTCGTTGTCGGCGGCAATCGCACTCGTTGGCCTCAATCTGCTCCTCGCGCTCTGGTATGCGCGTCGCGGACCGCGTAGCCTGATCGGCGATCACGTCCTGCTCGCCAAGTATCCGATCTTCGTCTTGATCGCCGTGCTGTCACGTGGCGCTGTCCTCGGGCTGCCGGTGTGGCTCGCGATGCTCGCAGTGTTTCTCGCGGCCAGCGTGTACGAGGCCGTTCACGACCGGAGCAGTCCGGGCGCACGGCGTCCCGTGCTGCTCGCGTATGAGGCGGCCTTGTTGGGACTCGTTCTTGTTGCGTGTGGCGTCCGGCTTTAGAGACGCGAATCTGCGCGGATTATGGCGGATCAGAGAAATCGACTTCACCGCGAAGTTCACTTGCGTTGCTGTGGGGCGGGGTCTTCAGACCCCGCCTGGACGGGCCTGAAAGGCCCGTCCCTACATGCGAACACCACTGAATCGCGGGGTAGGGCTGCACTGATGTTCGAACCTGTCACTTGTTACAACTGCGGCAGCGGGACGTACCGCGATCGCTTGATCGCCGAGGACGATCTCACCGGCAAGCCGGGGCGATTCAGATTCGTCACGTGCAATGCCTGCGGGCTCACCTATCAGAACCCCCGCATCACGCTGGATCGCATCGTCGAATATTACGACGACCAGTACATCGCTCATCGCAAGAGGAGTGATTGGGGTCTGCTGACGCCGCTTTTCGAGCGTGCGATGACCGGGCTCGACGTCGAAAAGGAGCGCATCGTCCTGCAGTACAAGCCGCTGACGCGATCGAGCGCGGTGCTCGACGTCGGGTGCGGGGCGGGCACGTTCCTCGACCGCGTGCACGCGCGTCACGGTGCGGCCGTGACCGGGATCGACTTCAAGGATCTGTCTGACAGTCCAGCGCTCAGTGACGTCCGATTCCACTGCGGCCTGTTCTACGAGGCCCCTCTCGAAGACGAACGGTTCGACGTCGTGACCATGTGGCACTTCCTCGAGCACGACTACGACCCGCTGCGCAGCCTGCGGACGGCTGCACGCGTGCTGAAGCACGACGGTCGGCTGATCGTGGAAGTGCCAAGGCTCGACAGCCGGACATTCGCGTGGTTCGGCGATCGATGGCCAGGCCTCCAGGCGCCGCAGCACACGGTGCTGCTCGATCGCGACGCGCTGCTGGGTCTGGTCTCGAAGGCGGGTCTCGAAGTCGTCGACTACCTGCCCTACGGCGCATTCCCGGCGTACTTCTACATCTTCACGGGAATCGCGTTTCGCCTCTTGAAGGGTCGCGGGCTCAACCTCAGTCGCGCCATCGTCCCCTATTTCCTTGGTCAGGTTCTCTTGACCCCGTACCTGCTCTTCGAACGCCGATTGAACCTGGCGATGCAGACCGTGATATGTCGCCGACAGTCATGATGCGACCTGGCGTTGCGCCGGCTGCTGCTGCCGGATTTTGCGCAGAAAAGCGCGAGCCGCGAAAGCTTCGCGCGTGGACTCTTGCAGTCATCAGCGGGCTGCTTGCGACCGTCGTCGCAACCCTGCTGTTACCGATTGGCGCTGTGACGCTCTTTCGCGCCCGACGACTGTATGCAGCGGTCGCGCAGCGACTCAGTCTCGCGATTCTCTGGCTGTACGGCGTCCGCCTGCAGCTTCACGCACCATGTCCGTTTCCATCGACGCAGACCATTTACGTTTCGAACCACACGTCCACGCTGGATCTGTTCATCCTCGTCGCGCTCGGATTGCCCAACTGCCGGTTCTTCCTGAGCGGCTTCCTGCGAAAGTTCATCCCGCTCGGGATCATCAGTTCGATGATGGGAACGTTCTTCACGGTCCCGCAGGATCGTCCGGCCGAGCGCACGCGCATCTTCCAGCGGGCCGAGCGGATCCTGCGACGGACCAGCGAATCCGTGTATTTGAGCCCGGAAGGCGGCCGCATAGTCACCGGCGAGATCGGCCACTTCAACAAGGGCGCTTTTCACCTCGCGACCAACCTGCACGCGCCAATCGCCCCGTTCTACATCGCGATTCCGCCCCAGGTGGATCCCGGAATGGGATACGACACACGTCCGGGAACCGTCCAGATCTACGTGCTCCCGTCGATCGAAACCACGGATTGGACGCTGGGTGACCTGGCGGCCAATACACAACGCGTGCGCAGCATTTTTCTGCAGGCGCACGAGGAGTTCAGATGGTCGTGATGCGTTCGAGAATCACCTCTCTAATCGATGTTGTCGTCGAACAATCGGCGACCCAGGGCGACAACCAGGCGTACACGTTCCTCGAGGGTGGCGAGCGCGAGTCTGCGCGACTCACCTGGATGGATGTTCATCGTCGCAGCTGCGCGGTCGCGGCGGTAATCCAGGATCGAGCGCCGCGAGGCTCTCGAGTGTTGCTGTTGTGCCGTCCAGGGCTCGAATTCATTCCGGCATTCTTCGGCAGTGTCTACGCCGGTGCGATTGCGGTTCCTGCCTATCCGCCAACAGGCGCTCGTGCAGATGCTGGAGCGACACGGCTGCGCGGAATGGTCCTGGACGCCGGCGTCACACTGGTCCTGACGACGAGCGTGGTATCGGCCAACGCACGTGCGCTTGTCGGCGTCATTCCTGAGCTCAATGGCTGTCAGTGGCTGAACATCGACGAGATCACCGCCTCGGCCGGCGAACAGTGGCAACGCCCGCAAATCGTTGCGGAGGATCTCGCCTTCCTTCAATACACGTCCGGCTCGACGACCAGCCCCCGCGGCGTGATGGTTTCGCACGCCAACCTGCTGCACAACCTTTCGTATGCTGCACGGCTCGGCGCATATGGCAAGGCGAGCGTGGCTGTCTCGTGGCTGCCCGTGAACCACGACATGGGCCTGATCCAGGGACTTCTGCAACCGGCATTCTGCGGTTTTCCTGCGTGGCTGATGAGCCCAGCCGCATTTCTGCAGCGGCCGGCCCGGTGGCTGGAAGCGATCTCGCGGCTGCGCGCGACCCACAGCGGCGGGCCGAATTTCGCGTACGACCTGGCGGTTCGGCGCGTGACGGATGACGAACGAGCAGCAATCGATCTGAACAGTTGGCGAGTCGCGTTCAACGGGTCCGAGCCGGTGAGGCAAAGAACGCTCGCCGCATTCCATCGACGATTCGCGTCATCCGGCTTCCAGTGGAACGCGTTTCGTCCTGCATACGGGCTTGCTGAATCGACGCTGCTCGTGACGGCCACGCCCTCGCAGACGGGACCCGTTTTCGTGACCGTTGACGAAGCCGCATTCCGGAGCGGCGTCATCGTCGAGCGTCCGCGACTCGCTGGCGTAGAACGGCACGCCCAGAACGTCACGCTTGTTTCGTCGGGGTCGAAAGACGCCGGCGTTCATCTGGAGATTGTCGACCCCGTCCGCCATGTGCGCGTGCCTCGAAATCACGTCGGCGAAATCTGGATCTCGTCGGCGAGCGTCGCATGCGGATATTGGCAGAACCCTGCTGAGACCTCCGATGTGTTCGCTGCGTACCTGAAAACGGGTGAGGGTCCGTTCCTTCGAACGGGAGACCTCGGATTCGTTCATGACGGACAGCTCTTCGTTGCCGGACGGCTCAAGGACGTGCTGATCGTTCGCGGGCTGAAGCACTTTCCGCAAGACCTCGAGCTGACCGTCGAACGCGTCGATGCCGCACTCCGCGCGGGTGGCAGCGCCGTCTTCGCGATCGATCGCTCGGACGAACGTGTCGCAGCGGTGGCCGAAATCGACGCGCGCAAACTGGACAGTTCATCCGCGCTCGATGACGTGATTCGCAGAATTCGAATCGCCGTCGCGGACGTCCACGGCGTTCAACTCTCCGTTGTCGCGCTGCTGCCACCGGGAGCGGTGCCAAAAACCACGAGTGGAAAGCTTCAACGATACTCCTGCCGCGAAGTGCTTGCGTCTGGATTACTGCCGGTGCTTGCAATGTGGACCGCAGATGACGTCTCGTTCACCCACCAGGACGAGAGAATCGCATCATGAGAGCTCCGGTATCGGCCGACGCAGGTATCGCAGCGCACGGTTACGGCGATCTCGAAGGTGCGATCGCATCGATCGCGTCGCAGTGGCTCGGGACGAATGGGGAGTCCATCGATCCGACGATGCCGTTCGCGCTGATGGGATTGGACTCCCTCTCGACGATTGAGCTCGGTGCGGCGTTGGAGTCCGCGCTCGGCGTGGAATTGGGACCAGACGCGGTGGCCGAGTACTCGAACATCAGGTCGCTCGCGGCCCTGGTACGGCAGCAACGGGATAAAGCGAAGGCGGCGACCGATCCACTGGAAGCCATGCTCGCGGATTGCGTGCTTCCGGAGGACGTGCGACCGGCCGCACGGGCGCGGTCTGCAGCCGGCAGTCTGTTGAAGGCCAAAGGAATTCTCGTGACCGGCGCAACCGGGTTTCTGGGCAGCCGACTCGTTGCCGAACTTCTCGATCGATCGAACGCGCGCCTGTTCTGCCTGGTCCGCGGAGGCTCTGCGCCGCCGCGCCGAAGACTCCTCGAGAGCCTTGCCGCGTTTGGCGTCACGCCGGCCGCGTTCGACGCTCGCGTCGAGACAATCGCCGGCGACCTGTCTCACAGGCGCCTGGGCCTGGCAGAACCGGCGGTTGACGCGTTGAGCCACCGGATCGATGCCATCGTCCACGCGGCGGCGTCAGTGAACTGGGTCTTTGCGTACGAGTCTCTTCGCAGCACGAACGTACTCGGCACGCTCGAGCTCCTGCGCTTTGCCTGTCGCCGATCGATTCCATTTCATTTCGTCTCGAGCATCTCGGTGTGCTATGCGTCCTGCGGACCGCATCGCGCGGACGAGCAATTCAATCCGCTCGATCATCTCCACGGCGTTCACGTCGGCTACGCGCAGACGAAGATCGTGTCGGAAACGCTGGTCCGTGAGGCAGGACGACGTGGGCTTGCGGTGCGGATCTATCGACCCACGCTCGTGAGCGGCGACAGCCGGACGGGAGCCTTCAACGCCGATGATCTTCTTTCGCTGATGATCAAGGCATGCATCCACATGGGAGCGGCGCCAGACCTCGATTGGGCGCTCGATTGCCTCCCGGTTGACGTCGTCTCGAGCGACATCGTCGCGCTGTCGGCTGTTCCCGAGTCTCGTCTTCCGAACGGTGGCGTGTTTCACCTCGTCCACGCGAAGCCACGTCACTGGCGCGAGTGCGTATTGTGGATGCGACTGTATGGCTATTCGATTCGGCTGAAGTCGTATCGCGACTGGCTGCGGCAGCTCGAGATTGGAACCGATCCCTCGAAACGCGCGGCGACGTCGCATCCATTGCGTGCGCTGCGATCCTTTTTTCTCGATCGCAATCACCAGTCACTGACGATCCCGGAGCTCTACGAAGAGTGCCGGCGAACGAAGGCTATCGCGACGGAGACGGCGCGTTTGCTGGCACGTCGAAGGACCGTTCGACCTGCACTCGACGCGTGTCTTCTCGATCGATACTTCGCAGCGTTTACGTCCGGCGGCCACCTCCCCGTACCGGGACGGGCCACGCGAAAAGGCGTGCCACGTGAACACATGGCGTTCGACGCCGACTTCTTCACCCGTGCGATGTGCAGCCACACGGAAACTGTCGAGCGTGCCGAGCTGACATCGTCTGGTTCTGAGCACAGCATCATCGCCGAGCTCAGCGCGTGGCAATGGCAACGACAATCGGGCCTCCTGCGTTACCGCCTGCATCTCAGGAACTCTGGCCGGTCGACGACACGCAATGTCGTCGTGAAAATCAAACCTCCTGACGAAACGGTAATGACCGTCGGTGAGGCGCTCGCGAACCTGTGCGACCGCCGCGTCGGGAATGCGTACACGCGGTGGCGGGATCGAACCGGGCTGCTCGGATCGCACCTGCGCGAGAAGGCGCTCTACGAGATGAGAGATGCTGGCTTTCAGCGACACCGTCCGGCGCTGCTCGGATCGCGGGTCGACCAGCACACCGGCGAATGCGTGCTGATCATCGATGAGATCTCCAACGCGATTCTGATGGACTCGGTCGAACAGACGCCGGTCTGGCCGCGCGAACACCTCGACGTCGCGGTCCGCGGCCTCGCCGCGCTCCAGTCGGTGTGGTACGGGCGCGCCGAGGCGCTGGTGCAATCGCCGTGGATTGGCTTCGTTCAATCGGCTCGTTCGGCAGAGGAGATGATCGAGCTGTGGGCCGCGCTTGCCGCCCACGCCGCTCCGTTCTTTTCGACCTGGGCCGATCGCGACCTCCCGCGGATCCAGACGACGCTGATCGATTCCATCAGACGCTGGTGGACCATTCTCGAGGACTCACCGCGCACCTTGATTCATCACGATTTCAATCCGAGGAACTTCTGTCTCCGAATCCGGCGCGGCCGGGCGCAGCTCTGCGCGTATGACTGGGAGCTCGCGACGATTGGGGCCCCGCAGCGCGATCTGGCGGAACTCCTCTGCTTCGTGCTGCCGGCAACCGCGACTGACGAGGACATCGAGTTCTGGATCGAACGGCACCGATTACACCTCGAGCGGGAGACCTCGTCTGCGATTGATCTCGTTGAATGGCGTCGTGCGTTTGCCGCGGCGTTGTACGACGTGCTCGTGAATCGGTTGGCGATGTATGCGTTGGTGCACCGGGTCAAACCGCAGGCGTTCCTGCCGCGTGTCGTTCGCACGTGGCGGCGTTTGTATCAACGATTTCCCGCTGATCGCGAGTAGGTGATGAAGGAGGTCACGTCGCCGGTCCACTGCATTCATCCGAGCAACGGGCTGACCTGCATCGGCCTTGCCGTCGGAGTGGGTGCAATCGCCGAAGGGCTGAAGGGAAACGCCGCCGGCGCCGCGGCGCTCGTCGCGCTCGCGGCCCTCGCGGACACGTTCGATGGCCGGTTCGCTCGCCTCTTCGCTCGATCGCCGCGCATGGAGGCGTTCGGTGCGCAACTCGACAGCCTTTCGGATGCCGTCGTCTTCGGCGCGGCGCCCGTCGTCTGCACCGCAGCAGCCATGAGGATCTCGGACGTGGGTGCGTTCTGGTGGGCAGCTGCGTTCGCGTACGTGCTGTCAGCGCTGACGCGGCTCGGCTTCTACAACGTGTCCGATGACCGTCAAGCGTTCATCGGCGTGCCTGCACCAGCCGCGGCGCTGGTCTGGTCGTCCGCGATGCTGTTGTGGCCGGACCCGCACGCGATCGCCGTCGTTTTCGTCACGACAGGCATTTTGATGGTTGCGCCAATTCACATCCGGCGTCCCTCACGCGCCGGCTTCGTCGCGTTCGTGCTGTGGCCGATTGGGTTGGTCGTGGCGTACATATCGACGCGGTGACTCTCGGTGGGAGATCATCTCTGGGCTCTGGGCTCAGGGCTTTGTAAGGCGCAGGCTTCAGCCCGCGCCGGCGGCCGGAACTGAAGCCCCGGCCCTACCAGAGGCGAGGGCCGCACGCGACACCGTCGAGGATCCGCCCGGCTGCCTCCCCGGATTCAGCTTGCCCAAGGCCGAAAGCCATGGGCCTAAAGCCTGAACGCCGCGCTCGGTATCCGGAACACAGTGGACGCTCAGCCTAGGACGTGCTCGAAGTAGATCAGCGGCACTCCCCGATACGTCACGCGCCCAACTTCACGGAATCCGCACTTCGCGTAGAACCCTCCAGCACCGGCGGCGGCCTCGTACGCATCGAGGCGGATCGCGTCGCTCGGCCACGCGGCCGCAACCGCCTTGGCTTGTTCGACGAGGTGACGTCCGATCCCTTGACGCTGCCGAACCGGGTCGACGGCCATATCGAGCAGGTACAGCGGACGGCTGGCGTTCGTGAAGTAGTTCGGATCAATCGCCCACGGCTTCTTGGCGGCGAGTCGCAGGGTTCCGACAATCGTCGCGCCGTCGCAGCCGACCAGCACGCACGACGTCTGGATGTCGCGCACGACGCCTCGCTCCGTCCCGATCAGGGACCAATGACCGCGACCGTACCTCTCGGTGAGGTCATCGGCCACCGCCACTCGCATCGACGCGATCGTCGGCGCATCGTCAGGAATCGCGACCCTGACGACGAGGTGAGTCTGCGCGCTCCAGATCATGAATCAGCAGTCGCTGGATGCCATCGATGTCTCTCCGACTAGTCAGAAGCTGGAAGCTAGAGGTTAGAGTGAACCAGATCACGATCGCTCTAACTTTCTAACTTCCAGCCTCTGTGCATGCAGCAGTCGCTGGGTGCATCGAGCGAATTCGTCAGAAGCGAGAAGCTAGAGTGAACCAGATCGCGATCGCTCTAACCGCTAACTTCTGGCTTCTGTCTCTAGCGCGGTGGCGCGATTGCGAACAGGTGGCGCTCACCTCGCACGTACATCGTTCCATCGGCGAGCGCGGGCGTGGCCATCAGCGGCTCTCCCATGGTGTTCTTCGCGAGCTGCTGGAACTCGGTCCCGCTACGGACGACGAATATGTCGCCGTCCTCGCTCGACAGATAGATTCGTCCGTCGGCCGCAACCGGCGACGCGCTGAAGCCGCTACCCTGGTGATGGAGCCGCTGCCGGTAAACCTCGCGGCCGGTCTGCAGGTCGTACGCGTCGAACACGCCGTCGTTGGCCAGGACGTAAACGATGCCGCCGTAGATCAGCGGCGTGGGCATATAGGATCCGCGACCTCTCTTGTGCCAGAGGACGTTCGTGTTCGAGTCGGCATCACCGGTGAGTGAAATGTCGCCCTGACCGCCAGGCTTGATCGCGAAGATCGGCCGCTCCGGCGCGCGGCCGCTTGCAACGATGACCGTGCCGCCGGAGAACACCGGCGTTGGCGCAGTGATCTTCGAGCTGCCGCCCAGGCGCCAGCGTTCCTTCCCGGTTTCGGGATCGTAGCCGCGGATGAAGTTCGATGCATTCGTGATCAGCTCTGCGCCGATGCCGCCTGGCCCCTGATACACGGTCGGCGTTCCCCACGATGGCAGCTCCTTGCGATTCGTCTTCCATCGCGTATCGCCGGTTCTGATATCGGCTGCGAGAACGAAGGACTCGTCCTGCGTGTCGCATTGCACGATGACGAGATCCTTGTAGATGATCGGAGAGCTCGCCGTTCCCCATTCGTACTCCGGCAGATCGTACGCGCCCGCGTTGAGCACCCCGAGATCCTTCTTCCACCGCAGATTTCCATTCGCCTCGAACGCGTACAGTCCTTGCGATCCAAAGAAGGTCACAATCGTCTGCCCGTTCGTAGCCGGCGTGGCGTTCGCATACGTCGCCTTGATGTGGCGCTTCTCCTTCGGCACGCCTTCGTACGCCGTACGCTCCCAGATCGTCGCTCCGGTCCGGCGGTCGAGCGCGATCACGATCCATCGCTGCACGGATCGATCCTCCGACGCTGTCCCCGCGCCATACAGACCGGGCTTGAACGTCGCACCCGGGCGGCTGCTGACCGCGCGCGTGACGTACACGCGATCGCCCGACACGATCGGACTCGAGTGGGCGAGGCCCGGCACTGCGACTTGCCACCGAACGTTCTCGCCGGTGGTGGCGTCCCAGCGTTCCGGAAGATTCTGGTTATCGGCTACGCCCGACGCGGACGGACCGCGGAACGAGGGCCACGCCGGCGTCTCGACGCGGCTTTCCAATATCAGGCCAATCGCAGCCGCGCACACCAGGAGCGCGACGACAGAGCCACGGTCAATTCGCATCTCTTCCATGATGCGAAGGGAGTCAGAAGCTAGAAGCAAGAGTGAAGCCTGTCACGATCGCTCTAACTTCTAGCTTCTAGATTCCGTCTCCTGTCTCCTGTCTCCTGTCTTCTCGTCAAGCCGCAACCCAAGGATCGCCTGCACCTGTCCGAGATGATGATGCAGGTGACCGACATAGTCGCGCATGAAGTAGTCGAGTGTGCATGACGACTCACGCGGGACTGTTTGCCAGGCGATCTCATCGAGATTGTGTCGATGCCGCTCGCGCACGCGTACCTCGGCGGGCATCACGTCGATGATATGAGCGATGTGGAGGTTGTACTCCCGCCAGAGGCGCACGAGGTCGGGCCACGGCGCGTCGCGGTAGTGCTGAAGGTCGACCCACTCCGCTTGTCGATAACCCTGGAATACCAGGTCGTCCTGGGCCTGCGCTCGAACGAACCGTGCGTGGCTGTTCGCCGCCGAATCGACCAGGTGGCCGATAATTTCTTTGACGCACCACTTTCCTGCGGACGGCCGACGTGCGGCATCGGCATCAGACACCGCGGCGAGTCGATCCGCAGCACGCGTGACAGTGGTCCGCAGGTCATCCGCATAGTCGGTCATTGCTGAGCCTCTTGATAGGAACCCGGATTGTACCTGCAACAGTGGTTGAAGACTCCCGCCGGTAGCTCGATGGTTCGGTGGCTCGGTGGCTCGGTAGCTCGGTAGCTCGGTCACTCTGTAGCTCGTGAGGGGATCCTCGACGTGGTAACACGCGTCTAACTTTTCTCTCGCGCTTCTCGTCGTGGGTTCCGCGAGATATGATGGCGCGTGTCTGGAGGAATGAATGCGACATGCAGTTCTCGTGATGATGATGTCGATGTTCGCCGCCGCAGCCGCGTGGGCGCAAGCGCCCGAGCCGGAGCTGAAGGTCGGCGACCCCGCCCCCGATTTCAGCCTGCAGGCCTCCGACGGCAAGACGTACAAGCTCTCGGACTTGAAGGGTAAACAGGCCGTCGTCATCGCCTGGTTCCCCAAAGCGTTCACACAGGGCTGCACGATCGAGTGCAAGTCCCTGGCTGAACACGGCGACATGATCAAGAAGTACAACGTCAAGTACTTCATGGCCAGCGTCGACCCGGTCGAGGAGAACACGAAATTCGGCGCCGAGCATAAGGCCGATTTCCCGCTGCTCAGCGATCCGACGAAGAAGACCGCTGAGGCCTACGGCGTGCTGGGCCCGAAAGGGTTCGCGCAACGCTGGACGTTCTACATCGGCAAGGACGCGAAGATTGCAGCGATCGACAAGGCAGTGAAGCCCGCGACGTCCGCAGAAGACATGGCCGCAAAGCTCGGCGAGCTGGGCGTCGAGCCGGCGAAGCGCGGATCGTAGCAGGATGCCGGAGAACGCATCCTGAATGGGAAATGGGAAATGGGAAAATACGGTTGATGCTCGTCTCCTATTTACCATTTCCCATTAGGCCGCACCTTTTCAGCGGCCTGACGCCGGCGGCAGGATCTTGATCTCGAAGAGTCTCGGCCAGAGTTTCCCTGTCACGAAGAGCCGATCGCCGGCGGCATCGTACGCGATCCCGTTGAGCACGGCGCCTTGTGGAAGGTTTCGCGGATTCATAAGTCCGGACAGATCAATCCACTCGACGACCTGTCCGGTTCGCGGCGAAATCCGCGCGATGCGATCGGTCATCCAGACGTTCGCCAGGATCTCCCCTTTCACGAACTCGAGCTCGTTGAGCCCGTTGACGGGCGCTGTGCCGTCACGAATGGGCAGCCGGCCGATATGGCGAAGCGTAGCCGGATCCAGGAAGCGGAGGATGGATGTCCCGTCGCTCATGATCAACCGCTTGTCGTCGTGCGTCAGTCCCCAGCCTTCGCCCGTGTAATTGAACGTTTTCAGCTGCTGGAAGCTCGCGCGGTCGTAGACGAAGCCCACACCGGATTGCCACGTGAGCTGGACGAGCGTCTTCCCCCATTCGGTGATTCCCTCGCCGAAGATGGTAGGATCGATGTTCCTCATCTGGAGGATCTCGCCGTTCTCGAGGCGGACCTTCCGAATCGACGATCGTCCGACGAGTCCCGTACCTTCGTAGAGCACGCCATCGAGATAGATCAGCCCCTGCGTGAACGCCTCGCTGTCGTGTGGGTAGCTCTTGACGACGTGGTACCGCGCGACGGGCGCCTTCGCGGCTTGCGCGCGTGGAGAGGTCTCCGAAGCTGGAAGAGATGCTGAAAGAAGCAACGAGGTTGTGAGACCTGCGATCACCAGGCGTGCACGCGTGCGCATTCTGAGTGCCACTGTACCACGCTGAAAGAGCCGCGGGGTCTGAAGACCCCGCGCTACAACCAACGGGATCTCGCGCGACAAACCGTTGCGCGTTCGAGAATGTAGGCCGGGGTCTTTAGCAGGCCGCTAAAAAAACGGCCCCATGGGAAATGGCAAATGGGAGA
>Ga0114129_10005299_pt1 | contig 18196 bp, 16 predicted proteins | sample RhiMetdeltSRZDD1_FD_80071 | JGI IMG/M metagenome (GOLD analysis project Ga0114129, IMG submission 80071) | Populus rhizosphere microbial communities from Tennessee, USA - Rhizosphere MetaG P. deltoides SRZDD1 (version 2) (version 2) | ecosystem: Host-associated > Plants > Roots > Rhizosphere >...
GGAATTCCACGACCTCCGCTTTCGTCAGGTAGTCGGCGAGATGCAAGTCGGCGCGATCGAGAATGTCGGTCGCTTTCTTCAGCACGGCATGGCCGCCGGAGCCAAGATCGAGCGCAACGATGCTGGCAGGATGGTCGGGCGCACCGGCGCGAAGCACGACGCGGTCGCCCTCCGCGCGCAGCGAGCCGAACTCGGTGAAGGGGGTGTCGAGCGCGCTCAACGAGCCGCGCGTCACATCCAGCACGGCGAGCCGCCCGAGCCCGGCCTGCGCATAGGCGCAGACGATCCGTTCGGGTCCGGCGAAGGCATAGCTCGACATGCCGAACGTCCATTGCGGCGCGCCGAACTCCGCCGCCATCGGCGCCAGCGGCCGCGTCGTGCGCGCTGCCAGGTCGAAGGCGTAGAGATTCCACCAGCCGGAGCGATCCGACGCGAACACGAGGCGCGCGCCGTCCGGCGACCATTCCGGCTGGAAGATCGATTCCGTGGCGCTGCCGGCGATCGGTCGCGGCTCGCCCAGCGCACCTTGGGCGCCGATCTCGGCGAGATAAAGCAGCGTGCCGTTCCACGGCATGTTGGGATGATCCCAGGCGAGCCAGGCGAGGCAGTGTCCGTCGGGGGACAGCCGCGGCGATGCATAGAAATCGTGCCCGCGCGCGAGCAGGCCCGGCTCGCCCCCTCCGGCGAGATCGACTGCAACGATGGTGTTCACCGGCTCGCCCGCGGCCGTGTGGTCCTCGCGCACGCCGATCCAGCGCTGGCGGCGCGGGTCGATCACGCCGTCGGCGAATCGCCATTGCCGGTCGCGCGCGGGGGGCGGCGGCGTCAGCGGCTGTGGCTCGGACGTGTCCGGCGCCTGGCGATAGAGGCGGCCGTCGGCGAAATTGGAGAAGTAGACGGTGCCGTCCCGCACGGTCCACGATCCGCCGCCATATTCGTGCACGCCCGTGCGCGCGTTGTAGGGCGCCGGCGTGATGTCGGTCTGACGCCCATCGGCTTCGGCACGCACCACGACGGAGCGGCCGCGTTCCTGCGGCCGCCCTTCCAGCCAATAGACGTGCCCGCCGTCGAGCCGCGCGTCCGACAATGCGATCGATTGCGCGACGATGAGGTCCGACGTGATCGGCGATTTCCAGGAGCCGTAGGGCGCGGTTTTGGTTGGGGAGGACGACATGGCAGTGCGGCCTTCGCGGTTCCTGATGGCTCGGCAAGTTATCCCGTTCGAGACCCGGCGGGTCGGAAAGCAGGATTTTTTTGACTACATTGCAACCACACTATTGACTACGTAACGAATACGTGCTATGAGATTCATATCCTGGCTCATGAGGGGCGTCGTCCGGAGACGATCCTTGAGACGGAGCAAGGAGTGGCGTCCCGCGGCGGCGGCGCGAACCGCACCGCGGGAGGCTCGGGACCCCGTCCCGCCGGGCTTCGGTCCGGCGGCGGACAGGCCGCTGCGCAGATCCGGTGCCACTGCCGGAGCTGCCGGCGCGGGTCCCCGGCCGAAAATCGCCACGGTGGAGCGCCGAGAGGGGTCCCGGTCGCACCGGGGCATGGTGGTCGCGCCTCGCACGCGCGACGCAAGAGAGAAGAGTGCGCCTGTCGGCGCTCCATCCACCCCTCGTTCGGGGTGCAATGGGATTGCTGCTGCCGGGATTGCCGCCAAGGTTACGGCGGCCTCTACACCGAAGCCTCGGGCAAGGCCGGGGCGAACAGGACAGACAAACCCGGGGCGCATAAACGCGCCGCGGGAAGGAAGAAGACTGCGCTGTTTGACATCGTGAGTTTGAGACCATGGCCAACGGTTCGCTTTGCGCGCCGCGAGTTCGCACGCTCGTGTCCCGGGCGAGCGAAGCGAGACCCGGGACACGATCTCACTGCGCAATCTCGCGCGCCGGCGTCACCTTGCCGAACGTCGGCGCGGCATGGCCGGTCCAACGCAAGCCCACGGAACCGCCGTCGGCATCGTAGAGATAGTCGAACCCGTTGAGGAAATGCACGCTGGTATTGACGAATGGCGGCCGCACGCGGCTGACGAGATGGAGCCGCGCCGGTGCGAGCGGATTGCCGCCTTGGCCGAGCGTGAAGCTGTAAAGCGCCCGCGGAGACGCCTCGGTCGGAATCGAAATCGCGACCTTGGTGCCGTCGACCAGCGTCGGCGAGCGCCCGTTGGTCGTCGTGATGGCGGCCGGCGCCTGGCTCTCCGGCACCGTCAGGTACATGGCGCTCACGCCGGTATCCATCAGCAGGGTGCCGCAGGCGGCGGGCGTGGCGCCATTGACCGAGATGCAGACCGGCGTCGGCGCCCAGTCGTCGCCGGCGCGATCGAGCTTCACGAAGGCAAAGTCGCCCTTCGTGTTGGCCGCGGTCAGCCCGACGAAGACGCCGCCGCGGGTGACGAGGTAGCCGCGCCGCAAACGCTCTGCCTTGGCGCCGTTGACGCTCGCGACGTTCAGGAACGGGTTCTTGGACGGCCCGCTCTGCGCCTCATGATCGTGACGCCGGGCGAAACCTACGCCCAGCATCGAAATCCCGCGCGGGTTTTCACGCGGCGAGCAGCGCCGGGCGCTGCCGGTGCATTCGACCCGGTCGACCGCCAGTACCGGAATCGGGGCAATGGCGATGCTGGTGCCGTTGCGGCCCATGACGGTCAGCGGCGTCACCACCCAGCGGCCGATCATGATCCGCCCGGAGCTCGAATAGGTAAGCTGGCCCGGCCCCAGCGACTGCAGCCGATCGATGTTCGGAATCTTGTCCGCCGACACCACGATGCCGGTGGAGCCGGTATCCATCACCACGTCGTAGCTGCGCCCGCCGCCGAACGAGATGCGCAGGCGGGGCGGCCGCGTTAGGTCGTCGTTTGCCGCGGGCGCGTTGAGGTAGGCGAGATAGGCGGTCTGGTCGAATGCGTCATAGGGGCTCGATGAAGCGGCAAGCGCCGGCGCGGCGCCGAGTACGGCCACCACCGCCGTTGCAACTGCGTCGGCCATCATGCCGTGAACTCCACGCTGGCGCGCCGGCCCGCCACCGGCCGCAGGCGATTCTCGCGCAGGAGGTAATTGACATGCGCGAGGCCCTCGCTGAAGGCGAAGCCCATCTGATGCGGATCGTCGATGACGCGTTTGAACACCACCGGCACCAGCTCGGCCGCGGTGCACGGCGCGCGCCGGCACGCGGTCTCGATCGCGACGCAACGCGCCTCATGGTGCGCGCAAAGCTCGTCGATGCGGGTGGGCAGGCCGACGAAGGGCAGATTGTGGCCGGGCAGCACCAGGACATCCTTGGGCATGTCGCGTTTCAGGCTCGCCAGCGAGCGCAGGTAGATGCCGAGCGGGTCGCCCTCGGGATCCATCGCCTGCACGCTGATATTGGGGGAGATCCTGGCGAGCACCTGGTCGGCGCAGAGCAGCAGGTTGTCGGCCGGGCAGAACAGCATGACCTGTTCGGGGGCGTGCCCGCCGCCGGAGAGGACCTCGAATGTGCGTCCGCCGATGCGCAGCAATTCGCCGGCGATCAGGCGGCAAAAGGTGCGCGGCAGGCCCGAGATCATGCGCAGGTAGCGATGGCCGCTGGTGAGCAGCCGCTCGGTGGTCTCGCTGTCGAGGCCATGCGAGCGATAGAAGCTGCGGTAGGGCTCGGCATTGAGCGCGCCCGGCTCGAGATGGATGCTGAGGCTGACGAGGTACTCGGTCTGGCTCATCAGCAGCGGCAGGCCGAAGCGTTCGCACAGCCAGCCGGCAAGACCGATGTGGTCGGGATGATAATGCGTGACCAGCACGCGCGTGAGCGGCCGCCCACGCAGCACTCCGGCGAGCAGTGTCTCCCAGGCGGCGCGGGTCGCCGCGTCGTCGAGGCCGGTGTCGAGCACCGCCCAGCCCGGACCGTCCTCGATCAGGTAGACGTTGACGTGGTCGAGCCGGTACGGGAGCGCGAGGCGCAGCCAGAGGATGCCGGGCGCGATCTCGATCACCGATCCCGGCTCCGGCGGCACCGGATAGGGAAATGTCAGCGTCGTGGGATGAACGAGGACAGACATGATGGGGATGCGATCGCGCCGACCGGATGAAGCGGCGCCGGCGCTCAGTTCCAGTACGGCGGATAGCCGGAGTTGCGATCCTCGGCGTCGAGCAGCCGCAGCATCGCCGGCCATTCCAGCACGCCGTAGGGCCGGCGCGTCCCGGGCTGATAGAGATGCGCGGTATGCGCCAGCACGTTCTCGCCCGGCATGGTGAGCTCGGTGCGCGCCGCCATGGCATCGACCTGCGAGCGACAGGACAATTCGAGCTGGTACATGGTGTTGAAGGCCTGCTGCACGGTCGCGCCGCAGGTGAGCAGGCCATGATTGCGCATGATCAGCGCGTCGTGGGGCCCGAGATCCTCGACGATGCGTTCACGCTCGTCGAGGTCGACGGCCGGTCCTTCATAGTCGTGATAGCCGATATGGCCGACGAACCGCATCGAGGTCTGCGACAGCGGAAGCAGCCCGCACGTCATCGCCGATACCGCTATGCCGGCACGGGTATGGGTATGGAGCACGCAGGCGACGTCCGGCCGCGCCTTGTGGATCGCGCCGTGGATCACGTAACCAGATTTGTTGATGCCGTAGTCGGTGTCGGGCTTCCAGATGATCTCGCCCTCGACGTCGATCTTCACCAGGCTCGACGCCGTGATCTCCTTGTAGAGCATGCCGTAGAGGTTGATGAGCAGGTGATCCTTGCTGCCGGGGATGCGCGCCGTGATGTGGTTGTAGATGAGGTCGGTCATCCCGTATTTGTCCACGAGGCGATAGCAGGCGGCGAGGTCGACGCGCGCCTGCCATTCCTCGGCCGAAACCTGGCCGCGGATCGACTTGAAGTCGGTCGCATAGTTCATGGATAGTTTCCGTGGTTGCCCGCGCTGGGGATCGCCTGCGTCATGCCGCACAGCATAGCGCCGCCGCCTCGATAACGCCAAGGGAAGGCAAGAGGGAAGGCAAACGCGAAGGCAAGAGGGAAGGCAACCGGGAGGGCCAGCCGTGCTGATAAGCGACATCCTGCGCAACAATGTCAAAACGAAGCTCGCGCGCGACGAAGTGGTGGCGTCGATGACGGTGCGGCTCGTCCGCGGCATCGAGATCGCGCGCATCGCCCGCACCGCCGGCTTCGATACGCTCTACGTCGACCTCGAGCATTCGAGCTTCTCGCTCGAGACCTGCGGCCAGATCTGCATGGCTGCCGTCGAGGCCGGGATCGCGCCATTCGTGCGCGTTCCCGCCAACACGCCGGACTACATCTCCCGCGTGCTCGAAGGCGGCGCGCTCGGGATCATCGCGCCGCATGTCCGCTCCGCCGATGAGGCCAGGGCGGTCGTGCGCGCGGCGAAGTTTGCGCCGCTCGGCGAGCGGTCGAACGCCGGCGGCCTTCCCCATCTGCATTTTCGTTCGTTCCCCGCGCCCGAGGCCTATGCCGCGCTCAACGAGGCCACGATGGTGATCGTGCAGTTCGAAAGCGCCGCCGCGCTCGACAAGACCGAGGAGATCGTGGCGGTCGATGGGGTCGACATGGTGCTGGTCGGCCTCAACGATCTGCTGGCGGATTGGGGCATCCCGGGAGAATACGACCATCCCAGGGTGCGCGAGGCCTATGCCCGGACCATCGCCGCCTGCCGCAAGCAGGGCAAGCATTGCGGCGTGGGCGGGCTCGCGACGCGGCCGGATCTGGTCGCCGACTTCGTTCGGATGGGCGCGCGCTATGTCTCGACCGGCACGGACCTGGCATTTCTCCTGAGCGCCTGCACCGCCCGGGCCAAGCAGGTGCGGGAGATCAAGCTCTGACGGCGACGCGCCCAGCGCCACCGCGGCTCGCGCTGGGCGACACCGCCAGAACGCCGGCATTGGCGCTGCTGAGCGTGCCCTCGGCGCCGCGCGCCTCCGCTCGGGAACCCGGGCGGCCTGGGCGCGGTCATCCGGACACGCCGCGCACGCGGCCGGGTCACATCGCCGCGCCAAGCCATGATATGCCGGTGGTGCACAATGACGGTCGGACCGGCTATCGTTGCGCGCGGGCGCGGCGACAGCCTGCAGAGCGTGGCATCTTATAATTCACGACGACGAGTTCCCGGGAGGACGTGCGAATGCCGACATTGCATGGAACGCTGCTCAAGGCCGCTGGCTTGCTGCTGGCGCTGACGACCGCGGTCGCCGCGCAAGACTATCCCAACAAGCCGGTGCGGCTGATCATTCCGTTTCCCCCCGGCGGCAGCAACGACGTGGTCGGGCGGCTAATCGCCACCCACTTGAGCGAGCGGCTCGGCAAGCAAGTCGTGGTGGATAACCGCGGCGCGGGCGCGGGCGGCGTGGTCGGATCGGAGGTGGCCGCGAACGCGCCGCACGACGGCTATACGCTGCTCATCATTTCGCTCGCGCACGCGGTCAATCCGTGGCTCTACAAGCTTCCTTACGATCCGATCAAGTCGTTCACCCCCATCGCCATTCTTGCCTCCGGACCGAACGTGCTGGTGGTCAACCCCGAACTGCCGGTGCATTCGGTGCAGGACCTGCTCGCCGTCGCCAAGGAGAAGCCAGGCCAGCTGCAATATGCCTCGGCCGGTATCGGCAGCTTCCAGCATCTCGGCGGCGAACTGTTCAAGCTCACCGCCGGCGTCAATCTGCTGCATGTGCCGTTCAAGGGCGGCGGACCCGCCATGATCGACGTGATCGGCGGCCATACCAAGGTGATGTTCAGTTCGCTGGTGCAGACCACGCCGCACATCCGCTCGGGCAAGCTGCGCGCGCTCGGCACCGGCGGATTGACCCGCAATCCGGTTCTGCCCGACGTGCCGGCGATCGCGGAAGCGGGCGTGCCCGGCTATGAGGCCGTCAACTGGTGGGGCGTCGTGGCGCCCGCCGGCACGCCGGCCGCCATCGTCGAGAAGCTGCACAAGGACATCGCCGCGGTGCAGGAGACCGACGAGGTGAAGAAGCAGTTTGCCAGCGAGGGCGCACAGATCGTGCAGATGAGCTCGGCCGAATTCGCAGCCTTCATCGCGAAGGAAATGAAGAAATGGGAGCGCGTGGTCAAAGAGGGCGGCATCAAGGCGGAGTAATGCCAACGGCCTGACACGACCGGCGCCGTCGTGCCGCGCGAAGGCGGGGCATCCAGTAAACACGACCGAAGCGGTGAGGCACGATTGTTGCCAATCCGAACGCTCCGCGGTTACCGGATCGCCCGGCCAAGCCGGGCGATGGCGGGCGATCGCGCGGGCCGCCCACCGAGCTCTTCATGAAACTGACGCTTGCCAACAACAAGGACGTCTGGGCCGGGCTGATGCTGATCGCCATCGGCGCGGGCGCAATCTTTGTGGCGCGCAATTATCCGTTCGGTACCGCGCTGCGCATGGGGCCGGGATTCTTCCCGGTCGTGCTCGGCGGGCTGTTGATCGTGTTCGGCCTTGCCGTCCTTGCCATCGGCCTGCGCAAGGGTGAAAGCATGACCGGCTCCTGGTCGCTGCGGGCGCTGATCATCCTGCCGCTCTCGCTCATTCTCTTCGGCCTGCTGATGGAATATGCCGGCTTCGTGCCGGCGATGCTGGTGTTGATCGTCGGATCGGCGACCGCCAGCACGGAATTCAGGTTCCTGGAGGTGTTGCTGTTTGCCGCGGGACTGACCGCGCTGTCGGTCGCCGTCTTCGTCTGGGCGCTCGGCCTGCCCTATCCCCTGATCGTCGGCCTCGACTGAGCCGTCATGGATCTGTTCAACAATCTGATCTTCGGGTTCAGCGTCGCGCTATCGTGGCAGAACCTGCTGTACTGCCTCATCGGGGTGACGGTGGGCACCCTCATCGGCGTGCTGCCGGGCATCGGACCGCTGGGGACGATCGCCATTCTGATGCCGATCACCTACGGCGTTTCGCCGGTGGGCGCGCTCATCATGCTCGCCGGCATCTATTACGGCGCCCAATACGGCGGCTCGACAACGGCCATTCTCGTGAACCTGCCCGGCGAGACTTCGGCGGTGGTCACCTGCATCGACGGCTACCAGATGGCGCGGCAAGGGCGCGCCGGGCCGGCGCTGGCGATCGCGGCGCTGGGCTCGTTCTTCGCCGGCACGGTGGGCACGCTGCTGATCGCGCTGTTCGGTCCGCCGCTCGCCGAGATCGCGCTCAAGTTCGGGTCGCCGGAATATTTCTCGCTGATGCTGATGGCGCTGGTGGCCGCGGCGGTGCTGGCGCAGGGCGACATGCTGAAATCCCTGGCCATGGTGGTCATCGGCCTCCTGCTCGGCATCGTCGGCAGCGACGTCAATACCGGCATCCAGCGCTTCAGCTTCGGCATCACCGAACTCTCCGACGGCATCGGCTTCATCGTGGTGGCCGTCGGCGTCTTCGCCATCGGCGAGATCATCGCCAATCTCGGCGACAAGGACGAGCGGCGCGTCGTCATGGACAAGGTGACAAACCTGTTTCCCTCGAAGGAGGATCTCAAACGCTGCATCGGCCCGATCCTGCGCGGCACCGGGATCGGATCGTTCTTCGGCGTGCTGCCCGGCACCGGTCCGGCGATCGCCTCGTTTGCGTCCTACATGGTGGAAAAGAAGCTCGCCGCCGACCCGTCGCGGTTCGGGCGCGGCGCGATCGAGGGCGTGGCCGGCCCCGAAGCCGCCAACAACGCCGACGCGCAATGCAAATTCATCCCGATGCTGACGCTCGGCCTGCCGGCCAGCGGCGTGATGGCCCTGATGCTCGGCGCGCTCACCATCCAGGGCATCCAGCCCGGCCCGGAGGTGATGACGCTGCGGCCGGATCTGTTCTGGGGGCTGATCGCCAGCATGTGGATCGGCAACCTGATGCTGGTGGTGCTCAATCTGCCGATGATCGGGCTGTGGGTGAAGCTCCTGCGCGTGCCCTATCGGCTTCTGTTCCCCGCCATCATGGCGTTCTCCGCCATCGGCATCTACAGCGTGAACAACTCGTCGTTCGAGATCTACCTCACCGCGCTGTTCGGCATTTTCGGCTTCGTCTGCATGAAGCTTGGTTTCCCGCCGGCGCCGATGCTGCTGGGATACGTGCTGGGGCCGATGATGGAGGAGAATCTGCGCCGCTCGATGCTGATGTCGGGCGGCGACGCTTCGGTGTTCTTCACCCGGCCGATCAGCGTTGCCTTCATCATCGCCACCGTGCTGATCCTCATCGTCATGGTGGCGCCCGCCGTGCGCGAGCGGCGGCGCGAGATCGCGGATTAGCCTAAACCGGACCGATCGCGCGTTTGTAGAGCGCGAGCGCAAGCGCGAGCACCCCCATGGCGGCAATGACGGCGGCGAGCGGCAGCGCGCTCGCGCCGAGCATCTGCCCCACCACGATGCCGATCGCGGACGCGGTGGCCTGCTGCAGAAAGCCGAGCAGCGATGAGGCCGCGCCCGCCCGTTCGGGAAACGGCGTGAGCGCGCCCGCCATGGATTGCGGCATGGCAAGGCCAAGCCCGCAGAGATAGACCGCCATCGGCAAGGCCAAGGCGGCCGGCGAGGTCGCGCCCATCACGATGGCGGCCGCCATCGTGAGGCCGCCGGCGGCACGATGCCGATGCGGCCGACCAGTCTCGCCGCCAACAGCGTGCCCAGCCCGTAGCCCAGCGTGGCCGCCGCAAACACGACGCCGAACACGAGCGAGGACAAGCCGTAGAGATCCTGCAGCACGAAAGACGAGCCCGATATCCAGGCGAACAGCCCGCCATAGGAGGCGGCCACGATCGCCAGGTAGATGCGGAAGTTGCGATGGCCGAGGAACACGCCGTAACCCCTGACGATGGACAACAGCGACATCGGCTCCTGCGGCCGCTGCTTCATCGTTTCCGGCAGCAGCCGTGTCACCAGCAGGATCGCGCAGAGACCGAGCGCGGCCATGCCGAGAAAACTTGCCCGCCAGCCGAACGTCGCCTGCAGGACGCCGCCAAGCGAGGGCGCCACGACAGGCGCGAGCGCCGTGATCGAGCCCATGCGGGCGAGCTCGCGGCCGGCACGCACCCCTTGATAGAGGTCGCGGACGATGGCGCGCGCCAGCACCGGCGCGCCGGCGACGCCGAGCGCCTGCAGGCAGCGCAAAACGATCAGCATCTCGATCGAGGTTGCAAACACGCAGCTCAGGCAGATCGCGACATAGAGCGACAGGGCGGCGAGCAGCACCGGCTTGCGGCCCACATGGTCGGAGATCGGTCCGAACACGATCTGGCCGATGGCGAAGCAGAACAGGTAGCCCGACAAGGTGAGCTGCACCTGCGGCACCGAAGCGCCGAATACCCGCCCGAGCTCCGGCAGCGAGGGCAGATAGAGGTCGACCGACATCGGACCGACCGCGGTCAGCAGCGCCAGCAACGCGGTCAGCGCCAGGGTGTCGGGACGCAACATCGCGATCTCATTAAGCTGCGGCCGCGGAAATTCATACGCCCGATGCGGAATGATGGCTCTGTGCCGCCCGCGTGGCGCCGCGCGATGCTGGCGCGCGGCCCGTGCCGCACCCGGCCCGTGCCGCACCGATGACTTCGCTGGTTGTGGTCAGCAGATCGCGCCGGGCAAGAGCGCGACAGGAGTGGCGGCCGACGCCGGTTCAGATGTCGTTAACGCCGCGCCGATGGGACAGCCCATAACGATGCAGATCGGTGCCGTTGGCGTCGAGCCACACCTTGGCGCGCTCGACCTCGGGATAGAGCCTAGTCACCAAGCGCCAGAACCGCGGCGAATGGTTGAGCTCGACGAGGTGGGAAACCTCGTGCGCGGCGAGATAGTCGAGCACGAACGGAGGCGCGAGAATGAGCCGCCACGAGAACGACAGCACGCCGGTGTTCGAGCACGAACCCCAGCGGCTGGACTGGTCGCGGACGCAAATGCGCTTGATCGAAACGCCGAGCTGGGCGGCATAGCCGCGGCTCGCCGCTTCGATATCCCGTTGCGCCTCGCGCTTGAGGAAGTCGCTGACGCGTCGATCGACGTGCGGCGGCTCGCCCGCGACGCAGAGCACCAGCCGGCCGCTGCCGTCGGACTCGGTCCACACCGTGCCGCGCTCGCCGCGACGATGCACGATGCGGTGCGGCTCGCCGCGCAGCGGCACCTCCACCCCGTGCGCGAACGGGGCCGCCTCCGGCAGACGCTTGAGCCGCGCCGCGATCCAGCCGCCGTGCTTCTGGGCGAATTCCTTTGCTTCCCTCACGCTGCCGCGCGGCGGCATGGTGAGAACCACCTCGCGCGAGGGCGCGTCGATACGCAGCGTGTAGCGGCGGGCTTGGCGATGGCGGCGCAGCCGCACGAGATAGATCGCCTTGTCGAAAACGACCTGTACGACCGAGGGCTCGCTCGGACGGCGATAAAGCAGCGCACGCAGCGACATCGACGCAAATCCACCCTGGAACAACCCCGGGCGGAATACTGCCATAGTGACGATCCGGCGCGGCATGACGGGAAAAAATAAACCTCTTCCCCAACCCAATGGGCTGTCAAAAGGGAACGCCTACCATAGCTGGTGCCGGTTAAGATTTGAATCCGTTTTCATAGGTTTATCCCGCGGGTGCCGGTGAACCGCTCTCCATCCCACCCGGTTCCAGCCTCCGGTCGGGGGCAAAACCGATTGTCAGATCAATATGTTAAGAGTCGCGCGCGCAAATCAGGTGGTGACGAATCGGTGAAAAGCCCCGCCAGGACGCGGGTTGCCGCCAATTTGCCCCGCCAGCACCGAGCGGCGAAGCCATCGCTGGTTGTGCGAGGACGATGGCGCTACTCGCCGGCCACTTTCACCGGCGCCGCATCGGCGGAGCCGCTGTTCGCCTCCAGCATGGGCTTGCTCTTGGGCGCACGCTTGGCGGCACTGCGCGCAGCGGAATTGTTCGACAACACGAAGTCGGAAATGCGCGGCACGATCTCCGACCGAAACCGCGAGCCGTTGAACACGCCGTAATGACCCACGGCGGGCTGCAGCCAGTGCGCCTTGCGCTCCGGCGGAATGTTGACGCAGAGCTTGTGCGCCGCCTCGGTCTGACCGACGCCCGAAATGTCGTCGTTCTCGCCCTCCACCGTGAGCAGCGCCACGCGGCGGATCTGCGCGGGGTCGATGCGAATGCCCCGATGCATCATCTTGCCCTTGGGCAGGGCGTGCCGCACGAACACGGTCTCCACGGTTTGCAGATAGTACTCGGCGGCAAGATCCATGACCGCGAGATATTCGTCATAGAACTCGCGGTGCTTCTGCGCAGAATCGCCGTCGGCCTGGACCAGATGGAGAAACAGCTTGCGGTGCGCCTCGATGTGCCGATCGAGATTCATGCTGACGAAGCCGTGCAGCTGCAGGAAGCCCGGATAGACGTCGCGCATGAACCCCGGATTGGGAAACGGCACCTTGGTAATGACGTTGCGGCGGAACCAATCGATGCCGCGTGTTTCCGCGAGCTTGTTCACTCCGGTCGGATTCTCGCGCGTATCGATGGGCCCGCCCATCAGCACCATGGAATGGGGGACATAGGGGTCGTCCTCGGCTTCCATGCGCGCGACCGCGGCGAGGACCGGCACCGAGGGCTGGCACACCGCGAGCACGTGCACGTCGCCGCCGAGCACGTGCAGCATGGAGATCACATAGTCGATGTAATCGTCTAGATCGAAGCCGCCCTCGGCCACCGGGACCATGCGGGCGTCGACCCATTCGGTGATGTAGACGTCATGATTGGGCAGGAAGCCCTCGACCGTGCCGCGCAGCAAGGTCGCGTAATGGCCCGACATCGGCGCAACGATGAGCAGGCGCGGCTGCGGCCGGCGCGGCACGTGCTCGAAGGCGCGCTCGAAATGCAGCAGCCGGCAGAACGGCCGCTCCCACACGCACGAAATGTGCACCGGCACCTGCTGGCCGCCGACCACGGTCGAGTTGATATTCCAGTCGGGCTTGCCATAGCGCCGCGTCGAGCGCTCGAACAATTCGAGGCCCGCGGCCATGCTCTTGCCGAACGAGGTATAGGACAGCGGATTGGCGGGATTGCGATAGAACAGACGCGCGGCATCGGCGAAGGCACGGGAGGGATTGAGCGCGGCCTGGCTCATTTCATAGAGCCAATAAGCCGGTCCCGCATACATCGGGACGCTGTCGCCCGTTGCGGCCGGCGCGCCGCCGAATTCACCAATTGCCATTTCCCCGGCCTCTGACGGCTTTTGCTGCGCCGCAATATCCTGTCGTGGTTTTGTCATACAGTCAACATAACCCCCGGTCCGCTGTTACCCCCGATATCCACTAAGATAATCACTAAGATAATCATTCGCCCGGCCTTATCCCTTTCGCGCCGCAGCAACGCTGCCATGATCCATCGCAGCGGAACTACCCGCCTCTGCCCTACTCGCCGGTCTGCAGCAACGACCCCGACCGGCGCGAGCTTCTGAGCAAGGCCAGGAACGCGATGACGGCCGCCGCGAAGTAGAGCGCGTTGAGCGCGAACGCCTCGATCATCAGGTCGGCGCGGAAGACGTGCTCCATGATCAGCGCGCGCATTCCCTCGAACACATAGGTCGGCGGCAGCGTCCAGGCGATCACCTGCAGCCAGTCCGGTAGCACGCTCACGGGATAGTAGACGCAGGTGAGCGGCATGAGCACGAACATCAGCGTCCAGGCCAGCGATTCCGCTCCCATGCCGTTGCGCAACAGCACACCCGAGACCACGATCCCGACCGCCCAGCTGGTCAGGATGAGATTCAAGAAGAATGCCGCCAGCGCGAGGCCGAGGCTGTAGACGTTGAAGCCGAAGAAGGCGATGGCGAGAAACGTCACCGGCACCATGCCGATCGCCAGCCGCACGAGACTCATGATCATCAGGGCGCAGACGAATTCGATCGGGCGCAGCGGGCTGATCATCAGGTTGCTGAGATTGCGCGACCACATCTCTTCCAAAAACGAAACGGAGAAGCCGAGCTGACCGCGAAACAGCACATCCCACATCAGCACGGCGGCGATGAAGACGCCGCTCGCGCGCGCGAAAAACCCCGAATTCTGCGCGATGTAGAATTGCAGAAATCCCCATACGAAAAGCTGCACCGCCGGCCAATAGATGAGCTCCACCAGCCGCGTCCAGGACGAGCGCAGCAGATAGAGATAGCGCAGCACCATCGCTGCGATGCGATGCGGCGCCAACGTCACCGCGCTGGTGGAGTGCGCGCTCATGCCAGCGCCTTGGGGAGCACCGAGCCATCGGCTCCAGCGTCCCCTCCCCCGCTTGCGGGGGAGGGGCAGGGTGGGGGCATGTGCGTGCGCCGGATAAGGAATGCGCAGTCGCCCCTTTCCCAACCCTCCCCCGCAAGCGGGGGAGGGAGTGCACCGAACCCGCGGCAGCGTCGATCCACCACATTAAAGGTCCTACCCGGCATCATCACTGCGCCGCCTCCCGGGCTTCGCCCCGCCCGCGCACAACATCGAGAAATACTTCCTCGAGCGTTTCGCGGCCGTAACGGACGAGCAGGCATTGCGGTGTATCGTCGTCCTCGATGCGGCCGCGCTTCATGATGATGACGCGCTCGCACAGGCGCTCGACCTCGGCCATGTTGTGCGATGCCAGCAGCACGGTTGCGCCGCGCTCCTTGCGAAAACGCTCGAGATGGCTGCGCACCCAGTCGGCGGTATCGGGATCGAGCGAGGCGGTCGGCTCGTCGAGCAGCAGAACCTGCGGCGAATTGATGAGCGCCTTCGCCAGCGCGACGCGGGTCTTCTGGCCGGCCGACAGCTTGCCCGTGGGACGGTCGAGAAACTCCGTGAGATCGAGCTCCGCTGCAAGGTCCGCGATGCGGCCTTCGAGGTCCTCCACCGCATAGAGCCGCCCGAAGACCCTGAGATTCTGCCGCACGGTCAGCCGATGCGGCATATCGATATAGGGGCTCTCGAAGTTCATCTTGTGCAGCACCTGGTAGCGCTGGCGCGGCATGGCGGCGCCAAGCACCTTCACCGTGCCGGCGGTGGGCGTCACGAGGCCCATGATCATGGCGATGGTCGTGGTCTTGCCGGCACCATTGCCGCCCAACAGTCCGGTGACCGATCCGGGCTCGAGCGCAAACGAAATCCCGTCCACCGCGTGGGTGGTCTTGTAGACCTTCACCAGCTGGTCGACGGCGATGGCGGGCTCGGCGGCTTTGAGCATGGATACACGGTTTGCCAAACCGCACATGTGGCCCGAGCGACAGCGCGAGGCAAGGGCCAAGGACATCGCCGCGCAACCCTCGGCCGAAGCGTCTAAGAGCATGAAGTAGGGCATTCGGCCACGGTTGAGCACATGCGACGAAGGTCTAGAGTGACGGCATGACCGACCAACCCGCGGAGGAGGCGCACCGGACCGGGCGCAGCGTGCGCCTCGACACGCTCGTGCGGCTGCGCTGGCTCGCGGTCATCGGCCAGACCACGGCCGTGCTCGTGGTGTATGTCGGTCTCGACTACGAGCTGCCGATCTGGGGCTGCCTCGCGGTGATCGCGCTGGCGGCCTGGCTCAATGTCGCCTTGCGTATTCGCTTTCCGATGACGCAGCGGCTCGAGCCCGACCGGGCGGCGTGGCTCCTGGCCTTCGACATCGCCGAGCTCGCGGTGCTGCTGTTCTTCACCGGTGGGCTGCAGAACCCGTTCGCGTTTCTTTTTCTCGGACCGGTGCTGATCTCGGCCACCGCGCTTCCCCCGCGCATGACCTTGATGCTCGGCGGTTTCGCCATCGCCTGCGCGACGCTGCTGGTTTTCGTCCACGATCCTTTGCCGTGGGACACCGAGCCGCCGCTGGAATTGCCCGCCGTGTATGTGATTGGCGTCTGGCTTGCCATCCTGCTCTCGATCGCATTCATCGGCCTGCATGCCTGGCAGATCACCGAGGAGTCCCGCCAACTCGCGGATGCGCTGGCGGCGACCGAGCTGGTGCTCGCGCGCGAGCAGCACCTCTCGCAGCTCGACGGACTTGCGGCGGCCGCCGCCCATGAGCTCGGCACGCCGCTCGCCACCATCACCCTGATCGCCAAGGAGTTGCAGCTCGCTATCCCGCCCGACTCCGAACATGCCGACGACGTGCGGCTGTTGAACGAGCAGGCGAAACGCTGCCGTTCCATTCTCGCCAAGCTCACCGAGCTCTCGAGCGGCGATCCTTTCGACCGCATGAAGCTCTCCACGCTGATCGAGGAGGTGGTGGCGCCGCATCGCAATTTCGGCGTGGCGATCAACGTCGCCCTGTCGCCAGACCAAGCCGACGAGCCGGTTGGCGGCCGCAACCCGGCGATCCTGTACGGCCTCGGAAACCTGCTGGAGAACGCGGTCGATTTCGCCCGCGAGCGGGTCGAGGTCGCCGCCTCGTGGAGCGGGCAGGACGTCAACGTGACCATTACCGACGATGGCCCGGGCTTTGCCCCGGAAATCATGGACCGAATCGGCGAGCCTTACGTCACCAGCCGCCGGCAGCAGCGCCAGAGCGTCGACGGCGAGGCGAGCGGCCTCGGCCTCGGCTTCTTTATTGCCAAGACCCTGCTGGAACGCTCGGGCGCGACGCTCGATTTCGAGAATCGCGCGTTTCCCGACCGGGGCGCCGTGGTGCGGGTGCACTGGGGCCGCAGCGACTTCGAGCGCCCCATGGCGTTCGCTTCGTGAACGGCGCCCCGCCTTTCATTATCGATTATTCACTTGAGGTCGTGGGGCGGCGTTCCTAGACTATATGGGAAATTTATGGGCAGATGGTGCTGTCGCCGGTTCCGTCGGGCCTGCGCAGCGTGTGGCGGCAGGCCACTTTGGAGGCGGTAAATGGCGATGGCCGATTTCGCGGCAGCAATGCCGAACGATCGCTCGCTGCTGATCGTCGAGGACGACAAATCATTCCTGCAGCGGCTTGCGCGCGCCATGGAGGGTCGCGGCTTCGCCGTGACCACGGCCGAATCGGTCGCCGAAGGGCTGACCCAGCTCGAAACCGCCTCGCCTGCCTTCGCCGTGGTGGACATGCGGCTCGAGGACGGCAACGGCCTCGACGTGATCTCGGCGCTCAAGCGGCGCCGTCCTGATGCCCGCGCCATCATCCTGACCGGCTACGGCAACATCGCCACCGCGGTGAACGCGGTGAAGCTCGGCGCCGTCGACTACCTGTCCAAGCCGGTCGACGCCGATGACGTGGTGGCGGCGCTGCTCGCGCTCGACGGCCGCAAAGCCGAGCCGCCGGAAAACCCGATGTCGGCCGATCGGGTGCGCTGGGAGCACATCCAGCGCATCTACGAGCTGTGCGGACGCAATGTCTCGGAGACCGCTCGCCGTCTCAACATGCACCGCCGCACGCTGCAGCGCATTTTGGCCAAGCGGGCGCCGAAATAGGTGACGCTTTTACCATTGACCAAGTGAATACCTTTGCCGATCCGGACATCGACCCGGTCGCATGGCTCGCATGCTTTCCGAACTAACGCGCATATCGCAGTGCAACCAAAACCCGCCCTGAGCGTTACTGCTCCGGACCATCGGAGATTTGAGCATGTATCCGAATCAGGACGCCATTTTTGAGCGACTCGAGACCACCAAGAAATTCGGTCTCCTATCCGATTACCTGGTGAGCTGGGTCGGGCGCGCCGGACGGCTCAATCCCAAAGTGACGGTCTGGGGCAGAGACGGCACGCCGGAAGACGTGGTCGAGCACTACGTGGCGCGGCTGCTCAAGGGTCTGGTCAGCGACCGCCACATCATCGTCGCCGATTAACTTCCACCGCCGTATGGCCCATCCGGATCGGCCAGCGCCGAGAGGCGCAGCGCTGCCGCGCGCGCAAATGCCAGCATCATGCTCCTGCGGGTGGCGGCATGCAGCCGATGCTCCGGGGCTTCGCACTTGACCGACGCGCCGAAGGCGTCGGCAACGATGAGGCCGGTGTCGGACGGAAAGATCTCGCAGGGGACGTCGAGCGTCGTGGCGAAAAACAGCCGGTCGCAGTGCAGCCGGTAGTCGATCCATTTCTGATCGGCGCGCAAATCGGCGATCGAAGACTTGATCTCCACGATCCACACTTCGCCATCGCCCGCGAGCGCCACCAGGTCGGCGCGCCGGCCCGACGCCAGCGGCAATTCGCTCACCACGGCAAAGCCCAGCGAATGCAGGAGCCGCGTGGTGCCGCGCGCGACCGCCAGCGCGGTCGGCGATTGCCGGCGGTCGATCGGCAGAACAGCCGCAATTGAGCTCATGCTCATGGAATGAACGATCCCCGGCAACGGCACGTTTGTA
>Ga0114129_10005300_pt1 | contig 18195 bp, 16 predicted proteins | sample RhiMetdeltSRZDD1_FD_80071 | JGI IMG/M metagenome (GOLD analysis project Ga0114129, IMG submission 80071) | Populus rhizosphere microbial communities from Tennessee, USA - Rhizosphere MetaG P. deltoides SRZDD1 (version 2) (version 2) | ecosystem: Host-associated > Plants > Roots > Rhizosphere >...
AATTCGAACGGCGGCGTCTTGTCCGTTGCTTCTGTCGGGCGGCCGAGCGTCGGCATGATGCCCTTCGGCAGCTGCGGATCGGCCGGGGCAGGCTGCTGCACAGGTGGCTGTTGCTGAGGCGGTTGGGCTCGTGTTCCCGTCACCATGAACGCGAGCGCGATCGCGGCAACCGCGAATGTGGACCGCATGACCCCTCCGACCGCCATAATCTACAACGGTTTCCATCTTGGTTATCCTTACGCCATGGACGCCGTCGCGCTCCCGACCGGAATTCTCGGCTTGATCGGCCGTCTGGTGCTCGCAACCACGCTCGGCGCGCTCGTCGGCCTCAATCGGGAGATGCAGAGAAAGCCCGCGGGGCTGCGAACGCATGCGCTCGTCGCGCTGGGGGCGGCTGTCTTCACGCTGGCGGGGTTGTTGCTCGGCTCTTCCGAAGGCGCTAACGCGGCGTCGGCCAGCCGAGTGATTCAAGGTCTCATCGCCGGCATTGGCTTCATCGGCGGCGGCGTGATCCTGCACCGCGACGACGTGAAAGGGGTCCACGGGCTGACGACCGCTGCTGCGATCTGGGTCGTGGCCGGCGCCGGCATCGCCACGGGCCTCGGCTTGTGGCGCATCGGCGTCACGAGCGTCGTGCTCACGTTGATCGTGCTCGTCGTGGGTGAACGGATCGATGAGTCGCTCGGCAAGGGAGACGCGAGAAAGTAATTCCGTGGTTACGGCCGTCGGTATTCGGCGTCAGTCACTGGCTCCAGCCATTCGGTTTTGACATTCACATTCACCGCGATGTGCGTGCCGCGCGAACCGGGCGCGGCGCCGTGCCAATGTTTTTCGGCGGCCGCGATCGCCACGGCATCGCCGCTCTCGACGTCGAACGGCGCCTCACCTGACTTCTGAACGCGGATGTGTCCATCGACAATCAGCAGCCACTGCGGTCCCGAATGCGTGTGCCAATTTGTGCGGCCGCCTTCGGCGAACTCGACACGATACACGTGCACGGACGCGCCCGGGTCGTCGCTCGAAGCCAGGAGCTTGGTGTGCGCTGCGCCCGTGAACGACGTGAGGTCGGCGGGCTTCATGACAGTTTCGTTAGTGCGGAAGACTCGCATGACGACGATCCTGCGGAACGATCACGATCCAGCCAGAACGATCCGAATCCAGCCAGAACGATCCGAATCCAGCCAGAACGATCAATGTCCAGCCAGAAACGGCTCGATGCCCTTGGCAATGCCCACCATTTCCATGCGGCAGTTTCGAACCGCCGAGTAGCTGTCGGTGTCCGGACTATAATACGGGCATGAGTGCTCCCGCTGCGGTCTCGCGCGCAACCGGCGATCTCCTGCTGCTGCTCAGAACGGCAGGCTCGGTGGAGAATTACGTCGACACCAAGCTCTCCGAGATCGGGCTGTCGTTGCCCAAGCTCGCTGCGCTCGACAAGCTCACGAAGGCCGGCGGGTCGCTGCCGCTCGGGCAGCTGGCCGAGCGACTGGCATGCGTGAAATCGAACGTAACGCAGCTCGTTGATCGCCTGGACGCCGACGGCCTGGTCACGCGCGAATCCGATCCCAACGATCGGCGGTCGCGTCTGGCAGTGCTCACCGATGCAGGACGCCGCGCCTACGAAACCGGCGCGGAAACATTCCGCGCCGCCGAACGACATCTCTTCAGTTCCCTCACCCTCGACGAAACCGCCCGCCTCGCCGACCTCTTCGAAAAGCTCGAGCGCGCTATCGACTAACCAACCCGGCTGCGTTACGATAGGTCGTTTAGACGGTCCGCAAGAAAGATCACAGTGACGTTCATGTGTGGCGCGGTCCGGCTCCGGCCGGACACAACGAAGTCGCATGTCCGAAACGGCTGAACACGGCCGGCAAGAGCACGCGTCAAATGGCGACCTCGTCGTGCGAGGCGCGCGGACGCACAATCTCAAGAACATCGATCTGAAGCTGCCGACCGGCAAGCTCATCATCGTCACCGGTGTCAGCGGTTCGGGAAAATCGTCGCTCGCCTTCGACACAATCTACGCCGAAGGACAGCGTCGTTACGTCGAGTCGCTGTCGGCTTACGCGCGGCAATTTCTCGAGCGCATGGAGAAGCCGGACGTCGACGGGATCGACGGGATTGCGCCGGCCATCGCGATCCGGCAGAAGAACAGCATCAGGAATCCGCGCTCGACGGTGGGCACGACCACCGAGATTCACGATTACATGCGGCTGCTCTTCGCGCGCGTGGGCCGCACGTTCTGCCGGAACTGCGGACGCGAGGTCGTGCGCGAAACCGCCGAGGTCGCGGCGCGCCAGCTCGGCGCGTTGCCCGCCGGCACGCGGCTGCTGCTGGGCTTCGACGTGCCGCTGGTCGAGACCGCGCCGATGGCGCGTGTAGAGGAAGTCGACGAGTTGAGTGAGGCTGTCGGCGAAGAGATTCCAGACAACGTCGCCGCGGCTCCGGCAAACGGCGCAGGACACAAGGAGAGCAACGGGGCCAGAGGCGCGGCCGTCGCGGCGATGATCGAAACGCTGCGGCGCAAGGGATTTGGCCGCCTGCTCGTCGACGAGCGCGCGGTCGGGTTCGACGACATCGATCCGGCGTCGCTCGCCGGCCGGTCGATGCTCCAGGTGATCGTCGATCGCATTCAGTTCGGGGACGAGGACCCGCGTCAGCGGCTGACGGACTCCATCGAGACCGCGTACCGTGAGGGTGGTGGCGCGGCATGGGCGATCGCCCTCGGCGCCGCGGTGGCGGGCGCTGCAGGCCCGGATTCGCGGACCGTCCATCGTTTTTCTGAACGGTTCGAATGCCGTGAGTGCGGAATCCCCTACGAGGATCCACAGCCGCGGCTGTTTTCCTTCAACAATCCCTTCGGTGCGTGCCCGACCTGCCACGGCTTCGGCAACGTCATCGAGCTCGACATGGACCTGGTCGTGCCCGACGCGTCGAAGTCGATCGCACAAGACGCCATCGAGCCGTGGAGCAAGCCGCATTACCGGACGCAGCTGGCCGAGCTGAAGCGCGCATCGAAAAAAGGAAAAGTCCGGCTCGATGTGGCGTGGTCGGCGCTGACCGAGGGCGAGAAGCGATTCGTCATCGACGGCGGCGACGGTTACGAGGGCATCCGCGGGTTTTTCCGCTGGCTCGAGCGCAAGAAATACAAGGTCCACGTCCGAGTGTTCCTGAGCCGGTACCGCGGCTACCTGACGTGTCCTGACTGCGGCGGCGCGCGTCTCAGGCGCGAGGCGCGCGACGTCCGGGTGTCGGGCCGGACGATCGATCAGGTGTCGTCGCTCACCGTTCATGAGGGGCAAAAGTTCTTCTCGACGCTGGACATCAGCGAAAAGGAACTGACGATTGCCGACAAGGTCTTGAAGGAAATCCGGCGCCGGCTGACGTTTCTGAGCGACGTCGGGCTGGACTATCTCACGCTCGACCGGCTGTCCTCGACGCTCTCCGGTGGGGAAGCACAGCGGATCAATCTGGCGACCTCGCTCGGCTCGGCGCTCGTCGGCACTCTCTACGTGCTCGACGAGCCGTCAATCGGCCTGCATTCGCGCGACAACCTCCGGCTCATCGACATCCTCCGGCAGCTGCGCGATCAGGGCAACACCGTGCTGGTCGTCGAGCACGACGCCGACATGATCAAGGTCGGCGATCACATCGTCGATCTGGGTCTCGGCGCCGGCGAGCAGGGCGGGCGCGTCGTGTTTTCGGGGACGCTGGACGGTCTGATGCACGAAGCACGATCGCTGACGTCGAAGTACCTCCGTCAGGAGCTGGCGATTCCGATCCCGTCGACGCGGCGGCGCGGCACCGGCCAATACGTCCGGTTGTTCGGCGCCAGCGAACACAACCTCAAAGAGATCGACATCAGCATTCCGCTGAACATGCTGACCGTCGTGACCGGCGTCAGCGGCTCCGGAAAGTCGACGCTCGTACACGACGTGCTCTACGCCGCCATCAAGCGCGCGAAGGGCGGCTGGGACAAACGCGTCGGAACGTTCAGGAAACTCGAGGGCACCGAGCTCATCACCGATGCCGTACTCGTCGACCAGGCGCCGATTGGACGAACGCCGCGCAGCAATCCGGTGACCTACCTGAAGGCGTTCGATCCGATTCGCGAGCTCTTCGCGGCCACGAAGGACGCGCGATCGCGAGGCCTGACGGCGAGTCATTTCTCGTTCAATGTTCCGGGCGGACGGTGCGAGGCGTGCCAGGGCGAAGGCGAAGTGCGCGTCGAGATGCAGTTTCTGGCCGACGTCTTCGTGCCCTGCGATCAGTGCGACGGCAAGCGATTCAAGCCGCAGGTGCTCGAGGTCCGCTATCGCGGCCGGACCATTCATCAGGTGCTCGATCTGACGGTCCGCGAGGCGCTGACTTTTTTCAGCAGCTCGCCGAAAGTCTTGCGCCGCCTGCAGGTCCTCGACGAGATCGGCCTCGGGTATCTTCGACTCGGCCAGCCGGCGACGACGTTGTCGGGCGGCGAGGCGCAGCGGATCAAGATCGCCGCGCACCTGTCGTCCCATGGCGGCGAACGACTGCTGTACATCCTCGACGAGCCGACGACCGGACTCCACTTCGACGACATCGCCAAGCTGCTGACGGCGTTTCGCAAACTCCTCGAGGCCGGCAATACGCTGCTCGTGATCGAGCACAATCTCGACGTGATCAAGACTGCCGACCACGTCATCGATCTCGGCCCGGAGGGCGGCGAAGAGGGCGGCACAGTTGTCGCGAAGGGTACGCCCGAGCAGGTCGCGCAGGTGGATACGTCGCACACCGGCCGGTACCTTCGCACCGCGCTCGCTGAAGGACGTTCGCACGCGTACGCGGCAGGCAGGTAAGGCCGGTGGGCCAGTAGGTCGGGTAGGCCGGGTGGGAAAGGGCAGTAAGAAGGACTGAACTCGTGCGGAGCGTTTTCTTCGTCTTTCTGCTTTTCCTGATTGCACCGGCTCTGACCGCCCTACCTGACTTACCAGACCTGCCAGGCCCACCCGGCCTCGCAGGCCAGGTTCGCTTCGACGAAGCGATCAAGCAACTGACCAATCCCGATAAGAACGTCCGCCTGCGAACCGTTCAGATGCTCAACGCCGCGGCGTATCCCGAGGCCGCGATTCCTCTCGCGGCCGCCGTGACCGATCCCGACGATGCGGTGCAACTGGAAGCGATCGCAGCCGAGTTGAACATCTTTCTCGCCGAGAAGGTCGTGCCCCGGCGACGTGTCGCGCTGGTGATCGAAGTGCGCGACAACATTTCCGCCGAAGCGATCTTCGGCGAGGGCCCGATGGCGCTCAACGCGATTCCGGTGCCGGTAGAAGTCGTGAACGCGCTTCGCGTTGCGGCGCGCGACGAAAACCCGCGGGTTGCCGTCGACGCGCTTTACACGTTTGGGACGCTGGCCGGAGAAATCTCCGGGAACGCGCGGCGTGAACTGCTGCGCGCATCGGCCCCGGCGTTCACGGGGATGTTCGGGACCTCGGAGCTTGCGGTCCGGCTCGCGGCGATTCGCGCGACCGGCCGCGTCTACGCGCTTCGTCCGGGCGACGCGCCCGTCGATCAGGCGCTCGGCGACGCGATGACGATGGCGCTCAACGATCCTCAGACAACCGCCCGTGCCGCAGTCCTGGATGCGCTCGGTGCGATGCGCTACGAGCGCGCGGTGCAGGCGCTGATCGATCTCGTGCAGTACTACCGCCGTGACGAGCGAGGCGCCTCGGCGCTTGCCGCGCTCGCACGCATCGCGCACCCATCGGCGGGCGCGCTATTTGTCGGCGAGCTGACCGCCGGCAACCGGGCCACGAAGATCAGCGCGATCGAGGGACTCGCGCGTCTGGGCGATCGCGCGCAGGCCGGCGCCATCCGGTCGGCGATGGCGCGTGATCGCAACGACGCCGTGCTCCTCGCACAGCGCTTTGCCTGGGTCCTGCTCGAAAACGGACCGTTCGATCCGCTGTTTGCGGCGCTCGCCAAATCGGGCACGCGCGAACAGGCGCTCCGCTACCTGATCGAGCTCGCGCCGGGGCGCAGCGCGTCATTTGCGGGGGCGGCTAAGGACGTGGACCCGCGTCGGCGTGCCGACGTTGCGTTCATCCTGGCGATGGCCGGTGATCCGGCAGCGCTGCCGGTCGTCGAAGCGATGACGCGCGACGCCGACTCGCAAGTCGTCCGCGCCGCAGATCGTGCCGTCGCTCGGCTACGGCGGTTGTGACTGCGAACTCTGCCTCCTCCGCGGGCACTGCGTGCGCCGCGAACGCTGCGCGGGTCTCTAAACTCCCGCGCGCCTTCTACGATCGGCCGACGCTGGACGTGGCGCGCGATCTGCTCGGCAAGGTCCTCGTTCATCGCCGCGGGTCGGCACTCACGAGCGGAATCATCGTCGAGGTCGAGGCCTACATCGGCGAATCCGATCCGGCCTGCCACGCTGCGCCGGGTCCCACGCGCCGGAACGCACCGCTCTACGGGCCTCCGGGCCACGCTTACGTCTACCTCAACTACGGCATCCACTGTCTCGTGAACGTTGTCAGCGAATCGAGCGGCTCGCCGGCGGCGATATTGATCCGGTCGCTCGATCCGCTCGACGGCATCGCGGCGATGCGACGCCGACGCCTGCGCGCGGTGAAAGGCCGCAGAGCGCTGAGACCGGCGGATCTGGTCGACCACGCTCTCTGCCGCGGTCCCGGCAATCTGACCATGGCGATGGGCATCACGCTCGAGGAAAACACTCTGGACCTGCTGGGCGATCGCTTGTTCGTCGAGAATCGGGGCGTCCGCGTCGGAGCAATCGCGTGGGGCCCGCGGATTGGAATCCGGGTGGGCGTCGAGCGCCCGTGGCGGGCCTGGGTCGCAGACAGTCCTGCTGTCTCCGCGCGGCACGCGCGTCGAACGCCGGCGACTGTTGTCGGCAAGTCAGGTTAATCGGGAGCGGAACGAAGTGGCTCGGCGCAGAACGGGCATCGGTCGATCCGTCCAAACAACGCAAGGCCGTCGGTTTCGCTGCTGCGATACTCGGGTGCGCGGGAGAACGATTCCCCGCAGCGCGGGCAGCGGTTGCAATATCGGAAATACAGAGCGATCGTCAGGCCGAGCAGGGCAAGGCCGGTCAGAGTGAACACTTCGTTGACGTAGCCGCTCCATCTCGACAGCGGCTGTTGCGCGACGACGAGCACGATGCCGAGCAGGAAGAAGCCTCGCGTCAGGCCGCGCCAACGGGCAAAGCGTTCGGCAGGCGATTGGCTTTTCACGTCAGCACGTCCGCTATCGGCAGTTCTGCAACAAGCACTTTCGGGACTGTATCGGACGGGTCGCGACTGCGCAGCACCTTCGCGGATGCAGCCAGCCCCTTCGGGACTGCAGTCAGCCCGTTCAGTATTGCAGTCAGCACCTTCGCGGATGCCGCCAGCCCCTTCAGTATTGCAGCCAGCACCTTCGGAAATGTTGCCAGCCCGGTCGGGAATGCAGCCAGCCCCTTCGGGAATGCAGCCCAGCGCGGTCGGGACTGCAGCCGGGCCTTTCGTGAATGCGGCTGCCGTATAATCCGCGGTAGCCAGGCCCGCTAAACGCTCGCTCGCTTCGCTCGCAGCTGTGCTTGGTGGACGCGCGGCGCCGCATACGGTTCACGACCGGGAACGGAATCGGGGGGGTTATGACCCAGAGTTCATCGAGCGTGATGAACGACAGCCGCCCAATGAGCCGCGAGGAGATTATCGAATTCTTCAACCGGCGCCAGGCCGCCTTCGACAACCTTGACGCCGATGCGCTGGCAGCCGGCTACGCGTCCGACTGCGTCGTCGATAGCCCGTCCGGCGGCAGGCACACAGGTCCGCAGGCGGTGCAGGAGGTGATGAGGGCGTTCTTCAGTGCGTTCCTCGACATGAAGCTGCGGGTCGATCGCCAGTTGATTGACGGAAACGCCGTCGCGCAGATCGTCGAGGTCGAGGGCACGCAGATCAACGAATTCATGGGACTGGCGCCGACGGGAAAGCCGCTGCGCCTGGTGGCTGCGATCGATTACGAACTCAAGGGCGGAAAGATCGTGCGGGAGCGCAGAATTTATGACTTCACGGGGATGCTGGTGAAGGTGGGCGTGCTCAAAGCGAAGCCCGCGTGATTGAAAGCGCGCAACGATGATTGTTCACGTAAGAGAAATCGGTGAAGTCAGCGTGGTCGAGGTGGAAGGCCGCATCACGACCGAGGAAACGGCCGACACGCTCCGCGACACGTTCATGAGCCTGATTCAACGCGGTCGGCTGAAGCTCGTGGTCAACCTGCAGCACGTTCCGTCGATTGACACGACCGGATTGAGTGAGATTCTTCGCGCGTATACTTCAGTCACCAAGCGAAGTGGCGGCCTGAAACTCGTCAAGCTCTCACCGCACGTGCGCCGCGTGCTCGAAATCACCAGGCTGTTGACCATCCTCGAGGCGTTCGACGACGAGGCGGGTGCGCTTGAAAGCCTGAGCAAGGTCAGGGCAGTGGGCGCGTCGTAGTCCGGCACCGGCGACTTGACCGCAAGGCTCGAAGAGAGTACTAGTTAAGGGTCGTGATGATCTGGACGTGCGCCTGTCGCTGTTGTCGTGCGGCGTTGATGAGCCCCGGCGCGAGCCGTTCAGGTCCCATGCATTCCGACCGCAGTTAACGCGGTCATCATCCTGAGCGACACGAGGCCCGGAAGGCTCATCGGCTTTCCGGGCCTTTTCTGTTAATGGCGATGACTGATTTACTTCCGCTGTTCGTGAACCTCGAAGGGCGGCGCGTCGTGCTGGTTGGCGGCGGGCTGGTAGCCGCCGCGAAATTGACGCAACTCGTCGCCGCGCGCGCCGACGTGTTCGTCGTGGCGCCCGACGTTCACGCCGAGATCGAGCGCAGCGGGGTGACGATTGCGCGCCGCGCCTTCGCCGCCTCCGACCTCGACGGCGCGTGGCTCGTTGTCGCCGCCGCCACCACCGACGTGAATCGCGAGGTCGCGACCGCCGCTGCCGAGCGGCACCTCTTCGTGAACGCCGTAGACGACCCGCAGAACGCGTCGGCGTTTTTGAGCGGCGTCGTCCGGCGCGACGGCGTGACGCTGGCGATCTCGACGAGCGGCGACGCGCCGGGCCTGACTGCGCTGCTGCGCGAAGCGCTGGACGCGCTGCTGCCGCGCGATCTCGGACGCTGGCTCCGCGAAGCACGGGAGCTGCGTCGCGGTTGGCGTCGCGACGGTGTGCCGATGGCGGAGCGGCGTCCGTTGCTCCTCCAGGCGTTGAACAAACTGTACGGACGCGCAGAGCGCGCAGAGTCAGAAGAGAAGGCAGAGAAGGCAGAGTGGTCGAAGCATTCAGAGACGGTCGATCGGTTTTGAAGGGTCATGTGTCGTTGGTCGGTGCGGGTCCTGGCGATCCGGGGCTGTTGACGCGCAAAGCGGTGGCGCGGCTGCGCGCGGCGGACCTCGTGCTGTACGACGCTCTCGTCGACGAGCGGATTCTGTCAATCGCGCGGCGGGCCCGCCGCTTCTTCGTCGGCAAACGCGCGGGTCGTCATTCCCTGACGCAAACCGAGATCCACACGCTGATGATTCGCGCCGCGCGGCGCGGCCGGCGGGTCGTCAGGCTGAAGGGCGGCGATCCCTTCGTGCTTGGCCGCGGCGGGGAAGAGGCGATCGCGCTCCGCGCGGCAGGCGTGCCGTTCGAGGTCGTGCCCGGCGTGACGAGCGCGGTGGCGGCCGCAGAGCTTGCCGGCATTCCCGTTACACACCGCGGCCTGGCCTCCGCCTTTCTCGTCGTCAGCGGCCATGACGAGGACGCCTTTGCGGCGGCGGTCGGTCAACTGATGCCGAACGGCGTGACGCTGGTGATCATGATGGGCGTCGGACGGCGGGCCGCACTCGCGCGACTCCTCGTCGAGCGCGGCTGGTCGGGCGAGATGCCGGCCGCAATCGTTGCAGCCGCATCGACACCGCGCCAGCACGCGTGGCGCGGGACGCTCGCCGATCTGGTGTCCGACGAATCGGCGGTCACGAGCGACGATCCCGCGGTGATCATCGTCGGGCGAGTCGCGTCGCTGAACCTCACGGAGGAGATCGCTGCCGCCACGAGCGAACAGCATGTAGTGCAGGCCTTCAGGCCTGCCCGAGAGAGACGCATGTAGTGCAGGCCTTTAGGCCTGCCTGAGACGAGAGTTATGCCCAGCATTCCTGACGACCAGAGCACACACGGCCGGACGCGGCTCTCGTTTGCCACCGAGGCCGACATCGAGGAATTCGTCAAGACGCTCGAGAAGTACGAGCGCGGCGAGATCACTCCGGATCAGTGGCGCGCGTTCCGCCTCGTGCGCGGCACCTACGGCCAGCGCCAGACGGCAGACGTGCAGATGCTGCGCGTCAAGGTTCCCCAGGGCGTCCTGACGAGCGATCAACTGTTTGCCCTTGCCGAGGCTGGCGAGAAGTACTCGCGGCGATTCGGGCACATCACGACGCGACAGAACATTCAGTTCCACTTCGTCAAGCTGCACGACGTCGAGCCGGCGATGCGCCTGCTGGCGTCCGCTGGATTGACGACGCGGGAGGCGTGCGGAAATTCGGTGCGGAACATCACTGCCTGCCCGTATGCCGGCGTGGCCAAGGACGAGCGGTTCGACGTCACGCCGTACGCCGAAGGTCTGACGAGATTCTTGCTGCGCCACCCGCTGTCTTCGACGTTGCCGCGCAAGTTCAAGATCGCGTTCGAGGGCTGCGCCGAGGATCACGTGGCGACAGCGATCAACGACCTGGGGTTTTTCGCGGAGCTTGGCCCGAACGGCGAGCGGGGCTTCCGCATCGTGGCCGGCGGCGGAACCGCGATCATGTGCAAGTCCGCCGGGGAGATTCACGGGTTCCTTCCGGCCAGCGAGATTTGCCGCGTCGCAGAAGCCATTCTCCGCGTCTTCCACCGATTGGGCGACTACCAGCACAAGCAGCGCAACCGGATGAAGTTTCTCATCAAGGCGATCGGCTGGGATCGATGGCGCGAGGAGTACGACCGCGAGCTGGCCGCGTGCCGCGCCGAAGGCGGCGTGCCAGAGCTGACGATCGATCCGCCGGCCGTCGAGGCGCCGCCGGAGTGGCAAAAAGACACGCCGCCCCATCCGTCGTTGATTGGCTCTCGCATCACGGCACAGCAGCCGCTCGGGCCGGGCATCACGCCGACGCTCGTGCCGGTTCTGGTGCCCGGTGACGAATCGTATGCGCGCTGGCGCATCACCAACGTCCGGCCGCAGAAACAGTTCGGTTACGCGATGGCAACGGCTACCGTGCCGCTCGGCGATCTCACCAGCGAGCAAATGCGTGTGCTCGGCGAGCTGGCGCGGGCCTATGGCGACGGAACAGTGCGCGTGACACCGGACCAGGATCTCGTGTTCCGGTGGGTGAGCGTCGGCGAGGTGCGGGAGCTGTACCGGCGGCTTTCGGCGGCGAGCCTTGGTCTTGCCGAGGCGGCCACGATTGCCGACGTGGCGAGCTGTCCGGGCGCCGAGTCGTGCCGCCTGGCGGTCACGCAGTCGCGCGGGCTCGGCCGGCTGCTCGAAGAGTATCTTCGCTCGCGGCCCGATCTGGTGGCGGCGGCCGGACGTGCACGCATCAAGATCAGCGGCTGCCCGAACGGCTGCGCGCAGCATCACATCGCGACGATCGGCTTCCAGGGCAGCGTGCGCCGGCTCGGCGCGAAGGCCGTGCCGCAGTACTTCGTGATGGTCGGCGGCGGCACGACTGAGGAAGGCGCCAGCTTCGCGCGGACGGCAGCGAAAATCCCTGCGCGGCGGTTGACCGCGACGCTCGAGCGCCTGATTGCCTTCTACCAGCGCGAAAAGCAGGGCGATGAAACAGCGCCCGTCTTCTTCCAGCGCGTTCCGCTCGAACGCGTCACGAAAGAGCTGTGGGACCTTCAGCAGCTCACCGAGGCCGAGGCGAAGCCCGAGGACTTCGTCGATCTCGCCGAGACCGGCGAGTTCGCGCCGGAAGTGATGGACGGGGAGTGCTCGGCATAGTCGCCTGAATCGGGTAATCGAGTAATTGGGTGATCGGGTAATTGGATTGTGGCATCGAAGGATTGATTGACTGGATTGGAAAACTGACCGATCCCATCGTTCAATGCTCCCAATACTCCAATTCGATTACCCGATTACGCCATTACCAGATCCACATATCCACCAATGTAGATGCGTCGATGAAAGCTGTTGCCGGGCGCGAGAACCGTCTGCTATAGTCGCCGGCAGGAGTTGAACCGACAAAACCAGAGAACGTGCTCAACTCGTTTCAAACCTCAGGCAACTCTCCGGGCGCTGCGCGCTGTCGCGTCGGCATCCTCGGTTTCGGCACCGTCGGCTCAGCCATTGCCCGTCGGCTCACCAGCCCCCACTCCATTCCCGCTCTGGAACTGACGCATATTTGCGACCGCCGCGCGCGTGAAAAACGCGCCCGGCAGCCCGAGGCCGTCTCGCGCCTGGTCTGGACCGATCGCGTCGACGACCTGCTCTCGAGCGACGTCGACGTGATTGTCGAGGTCGTCGGCGGCGGCGAGCCCGCGGTCGACTCGGTGCGCGGCGCGCTTCTCGCCGGCAAGTCGGTCGTGACCGCCAATAAGCAGGTGCTCGCGCATCAGGGTCCCGCGCTGCTGCTGCTCGCGGAGCGGCAGGGCCGCCAGCTTCGCTACGAGGCGGCGGTCGGGGGCGCCATGCCAATCGTGCGCGCGCTCGGCGACGGTCTTGCGGGTGAGGACATCATTCGCGTTCAGGCCATCCTGAACGGCACCTCGAACGCCGTGCTGTCGGGGATGGATGCCAGCGGCTGCTCGATCGACGAGGCCATCGCTGATGCCTGTGCCCGTGGCTACGCCGAAGCGGATCCGTCCGCTGATCTCGACGGCATCGATGCGGCGGCCAAGCTGTCGATCCTGTGCATGCTCGCGTTCCGGCTGCGCGTGCTGCCGAACCAGATCGATGTCCGCACGACGGCGCGCGTACGCTCCGAGGACTTTCGCGAGGCCGGTCTGCGAGGCGGCACCATCCGCCAGATCGCCCTCGCCGAATTCAACCGCGAGCGCTCGACGCTGACCGCATGGGTCGCGCCGACCTTCGTCGCGCGCGGATCGATCTTCGCGCGCGCCACCGGACCCGAGAACGCCGCGCTCATCACCGGCGCCTTCGCGGGAACCATCACCCTGACCGGACCAGGCGCCGGCGGAGACGCGACCGCCGTGGCGGCGATCGGCGATCTGCTGGCCATCGCGCGCGATCGAGCGGCGATTGTGCCCGCGCCGGTGTTGACCGAACCTGCCGTGATCAAAGGCTTGACCGACCAGAGACTAGCGGAGGCTGTGTGAGCGCACTCATCGGACTGCAGTGTCACGTGTGCAAAGCGGCATTCCCCGCCGAGGCCACATATGTGTGCGACAAGTGCCTCGGGCCGCTCGAGCCGGTCTACGACTACGCGGCGATCGCGCTGACGCGCGAGGAGATCGAGCGCCGGCCGAAGAACTTGTGGCGCTATCGCGAGCTGCTGCCGATTACCGGCGAGCCGCGCACCGGATTTCATTCCGGTTTCACGCCGCTCGTGCGCTGCACGCGGCTCGCCGAACGGCTCGGCGTCCGCGACCTCTACATCAAGGACGATTCGGTGAATCACCCGACGCTGTCGTACAAAGACCGCGTCGTCTCGGTGGCAGCCACCCGTGCCGTGGAACTCGGGTTCGAGGTCATCGCGTGCGCTTCCACCGGCAATCTCGCGAACAGCGTGTCGGCACACGCGGCGCGCCTCGGTCTCGAGTGCTGCGTGTTCATTCCCGATAACCTCGAGGAAGGAAAGATCCTCGGCTCGGCGATTTTCGGCGCCACGATTCTCGCCATCAACGGCAACTACGACGATGTGAACCGGCTGTGCACGCAGGTGGCGGATCGCTACGCCTGGGGATTCGTGAACATCAACCTGCGTTCGTACTACGCCGAGGGCGCGAAGACGATGGGATTCGAGATCGTCGAGCAGCTCGGCTGGCGATATCCCGATCACCTCGTCTCGCCCGTGGCCGGCGGCACGCTGCTGCCGCGAATCGCGCGTGGCCTGCGCGAGCTCAGACATATTGGTCTGGTCAGTGGCGAGTTGCCGAAGATTCATGCCGCCCAGGCTGCCGGATGCGCCCCGGTCGTGCACGCGCTCGAGTCCGGCGCCGAGCATCCCGAGGTCGTGAAACCGAACACGATTGCCAAGTCGATTGCGATCGGCAATCCGGCTGATGGCTATCAGGTGTTACAAACGGTTCGGGCGACCGGCGGCTCAGGGACTGCGGTCAGCGACGAGCAGATCGTCGGCGCGATCCGTCTGCTTGCCGAAACCGAAGGCATCTTCACCGAGCCGGCCGGCGGGACGACGCTCGCGGGCACGATCGATCTGATTCGCCGCGGGATCATCGGTGCCGACGAGAGCGTTGTGGTGTGCGTCACCGGCAACGGCTATAAGACGGCGGAGGTCGTCTCCGGTCAGCTGTCCGAGCCGGTTCGCCTGAGCCGCGCATTCAAGGAATTCGAAGCCTGGTGGGACAGCCGGCAGGCGCTCGCGTGACCCAGTAGGCCGGGTCCTTGGACCCGGCTCCCGGCGGGTCCGAAAAGCAAGACCCGTCCTACATCTCGAGCCACTCCATGTCCGTTCAAGCCAGCTACGACCGCGTCGCGGACGAGTACGTCCGTCGGATCTACGACGAGCTGGCGAACAAGCCGTTCGACCGCCAGCTTCTGGACAGATTTGCCGGCCGGGTGCGTGACGCAGGGCTGGTGTGCGAGATCGGCTGCGGACCTGGCCATGTCGCGAAGTACTTGTCCGATCGCGGCGTGCCGATGTGCGGCGTCGATATCTCTTCCGCGATGGTCGACTGCGCCCGGCGTCTCAATCCAGGCATCTCTTTCAGTCAGGGCGATATGCGGGACCTGGATGTCGCCGACGGCTCGTGGGCGGCGATTGTGGCGTTTTATTCGATCATCCACGTTCCACGCGAGCAGGTCGTAGCCGCCCTGCGCGAGCTCGGACGCGCCCTGAAGCCCGGCGGGCTCCTGCTGCTGGCTTTTCACATCGGCGACGATCTCCTGCATCGCGACGAATGGTGGGGCTATCAGGTCGACTTCGACGTCGTGTTCTTTCAGTCCGCGGAAATGTCCAACTATCTTTCCGCGGCAGGATTCGAAGTCGACGAGATCCTCGAGAGGGATCCGGATCCCGAGGTCGAACACCCGACACGTCGCGCGTACATCCTCGCTCGCAAGCCCACGGCGGCGATATCTCTCAGGCAGTAGCCACTGCGCACAACGGTGTCGCCGTCAGCTTCACCGCGCCATCCTTCCCGGCGTTTGGCGCGATCGCGTCGAGAACAGCCTGTCGCAGTCGTGCCACTTCGCCCGAGTTGAGCGAGGCGATCGCGCTCCTCAGCGGAGCCACGAGCTCTCGCTGGGAGTCCCAGTACTCTTCCCGGGACTTGTACGTAAACGTAAGGGGACGCGATTCGATCGCGATTCGGGAAAACCCGGCGGCGCGGAGTACACGCTCGAGCTCTCCGGGCGGCGCGAGTCGAAAGGGTCCTGGCGCGGCCGGATCGGGCGGCGGCAGCGCGACGAAACCCTTGAGCACCGCCGTGAGCGTCGTGAAGAACGGATTTTTCGCCGGCTCGTCCCAGACGGCCAGCGCAAACGATCCACCCGGCTCGAGCACCCGATGCACCTCCTTGGCCGCCTTCACCGGATCGGGACAGAACATCAGGCCGAAGCGGCAGGTGGCGCCATCGAACGATCGATCCGCGAACTCGAGCGCCTGGACATCCATTTCGCGGATTTCAATGTTGTGCACGCCGACTCTGCGCGCTTTACGTCGCGCCACTTCGACCATTTCCGATGAGAGGTCGGTCGCGGTCACGCGCCCGCCCGGCGCGACGCGTGTCGCAAGCAGCACCGCGGGATGTCCAGAGCCGCACGCCACGTCGAGCATCCGTTTGCCCGGCGCCACGCCGGCCGCCTGGCAGATCCACTCGGACAGATCCTTCGTGTTGTGCTCGAACCAGGCATCCCACTTTTCCCAGCTGCGCGCGGCCTGGCCCCACATCGCCTTCTGCTGTTGCGTCAGCTCGCTCTCGGTCGGCATGGCCGCTGCACCTCGTCTTTGATCTTTGACATCATTGCCCGGCTCGCTACTGGCGCGATCGAGTTCATGGAAGTTTCGCACTTTCACGCGTCTCTGAGACGTCTCTGACACCGCTCTGGCACGTGTCAGAGGCCAAACCACGCCGGCGGGTGGCCAAACCAGCGCCGGCGGCCCCGTTAGAACGTCGCCCGGAGACCGAGCTGGATCGTCCGTGGCGGCTGCACCGCGGTCGTCAGGCGCACGTCCGGTAGCTCGGTCGTGCTCTCGTCGACCGAGTTGGCAAGGTTGGTGACGTTGTAGACGTCGAGCACGATGTCGAAGCGCCGTGCCCCGACCGTAAAGCCTTTTTGCAGCCGCGCGTCGAGGGTGGCGATGTAGGTGAAGCGTGAGTCGCCGTTCGCGAACGCGCGTACTGCTTCCGCGCCCTGGTTGAGCGCGGGAAGCACGAGCAGGCGCGCGAACGGTTGACCATCCTGATATCGCGCTACCGCGCCGAGCGTGAGGTCCAGCGGCAGCTTGTACACGCCGATCAATTTTGCGGTGTACGCGCGATCGTTGAAGACCCTGCCGCGCGCAAACGTTGCGGCATTCGGATCGGTGGTGAGCTCGCCAATCAGGCTCTGATCGTTTTCGAGCGGCCCGATCCCGCGATTGGCCGCCGATCCCACGGCTCGCCCTGCCGTCGCCCCGAGGCTGAGCATCAAGCGTTCCCTGGTCAGCGCGATGTCGACTTCGACACCATTGAACGTCGCCTCACGCTGCCCCGGGTTCGTGAGCAGGTACTGATCGCGTCCGAAACTCTCCCTCGTCCGGTTGTACACCGGCACTATCCGGTCGTCCTCCGTGCCGAGGAGATCGCCGCCGGGATCGAAGAGGCCGAACACCGAGTAAGACGGCGACGCTTTATTCACAAGCCCCACGAAGTCGCGCTCGCGGCGCGCGACGCCGATGACTCCCAGTCGAAGGCTGCCGCCTGGATGGATCTCGATGCCGGCGACGACCTCGTCGCTGCGAGGGCGCCTGAGTTGATCGTCAATCGCGCTGAAGGCGGGATCGCCTCCCGTTCCCGGCCCGGCTCGAGTCACGAGTGGACCGGGCGAGGTGGGGAACGTCGCGGTGTAACGCGGCGCATCCCAGCGGAATACGTCGGCAATCGGCGCGGCGGGGTCGCCGACGGCCAGCAGGTCGAGCGGCAGCCGGTACGCGGATCGCGAGTACCCGGCGACAAGCGTCGGCTTCCACGCGTCGGCGATCGTCCATCGGATTGAAGCGCGGGGCAGCGGCGTCTTCCAGCGGATGTCGGTCGCGGCACCGACCGCCGACCCGGACACGGCGTCGTATCGAATTGCCGCGTCGATGTGGAGTTTGCTGCCAAGCGTCAGCCGATCGCTCAGGTATGCGGAGAACCCGATCTCGTGGCGGATCGATTCAGTCCCCGGGTTGGCGAATCGCCAGAGACGAGCGGGATAGCCGTCGACCGCTTCGGTCGCGTCACCGGAAAAAAAAGACGAAGACTGTGCCTGCGCGCCGAACGCATCGAGGCCGATCTCGATTTTTTGATCGAGGCCCAGGCGGCGAGCAGGGGAGGGCATGACGCGGCCACCCAACGACCACTGATACACGTTGCCATCCGACAGCGATGCAAGCGCAGACACGGGACCGTCGAGCAGCCGCTCGACATGGGGATTCCGCAGAGACTCGACGCCCGTGTCGCGGTGACGGCCAGTGTAGCCGGCAAACGCGCGCCACGGGATCGTAGCGATGCCGTCGTGCTGCCACGAAGCTTGCACGTGGCCGGCTGTTTCAACCGTTGTTTGGTCCGGTTGCCGGAACGCTGTTCGTTCGGCAAATGGTGTGCTGGCGCGCTGCGCCCATCCGATGACCGCGATTTCGTGGTGCTCGCGCGGCGTGAACACGAGATGCGCAAACGCCGAGCCGAGATCTGCCTTCGTCGACTCTGCCTCGAGCCGGTTGAACTGCCTGCCCGCAGTCCAGGATCCGGCGAGAAGCAGGCCGAGGCGATTGGCGATGAGCGGTCCGGACGCCGTCAGCGCAACACGATCCGATCCGTCGCTTCG